>Ga0302320_10002530_pt1 | contig 42972 bp, 28 predicted proteins | sample Bog_T0_3_FD_202130 | JGI IMG/M metagenome (GOLD analysis project Ga0302320, IMG submission 202130) | Peat permafrost microbial communities from Stordalen Mire near Abisko, Sweden - Bog_T0_3 | ecosystem: Environmental > Terrestrial > Soil > Wetlands > Peat | place: Sweden: Abisko, Stordalen Mire... | reverse complement strand
CGCCATGCCATGAACCCGCGCCCCAACAACGATCATGTGACGCGCCGCGCCGGCGCCGCGCCGGCCCCGCCGCGCGCTCCGGGTGCTTCCGGCTCCGTCCTGATCATTGTCATGTGGATTTCGTTTGGCGTCGTGGCCTTGGCACTCTATTTCGCGCATTCCATGCAAATGAGCCTGCGCGTCGCCGACAACCAGGTGGCCAGCATGGAAGCCGATCAGGCCCTTGAAGGCGGCATGCTCTACTACAGCAACATCCTGGCCGGGGTCATAAAGCTCAACCAGCAGCTCAACGCACAAGGCAGATTCCCCCCCTACATGCTGCCCTCCACCAACTTCTACAAAGTCGCGGGCGTCGAGGTCGGCCCGGGGAGATTCTGGGTCATCGGACGCGACACCAACGATTCGCTTTTTTCATATCGCTCGAAAGAGCCGTCCTTTGGCCTGACGGACGAGGCGGCGAGAATCAATTTGATCAATTTAGGCAACTCCAACCTCTACGGCATCAGCCCCGACAGCATCACCAACACCAACCTGCTCCAAAACCTGCCGGGGATGACTCTGCCGCTCCTTTCCTGCATCTACGACTGGGCCACTACCAACACCGTTGCGTGCCAGAACGGTGCAAAATACGCCACCTACCAGGGCCTCAATCCTGGCTACGAGTGCAAAATGACCAATTTCGACACCATCGGCGAACTGCGCATGGTTTATGGAATGACCCTGGGTGATCTGTATGGCGAGGACGCCAACCTCAATGGCGCGCTGGATCCGAACGAGGATGACGGCAACCTGTTGCCGCCCATGGATAACGGCGATGGCAAGCTGGACCCCGGCCTCCTCGAATACTTCACGACATGGACCCATGAACCGACCAATCTCGGCGTCTTTTCCACCACCCCCACCAACCGCCAGACGGTGACTTCCTTTTCCGGCCTGACCAACTTCATCGCCACCAATTTCCCCAATGTCTATTCTGACCTCGCCGGAACCATGCCTCGCACCATGACCGCCAAGAGCATCCTCGAATTCGCCCTCAAGAGCGGCATCACGCCGGAGGACCTCGCCATCATTGAGCCGTTCCTACTGAATTCCTCCAACAGCGTCGGCCTCCTCAACGTCAACACCGCCACCGCCACCACCCTCGCCTGCCTCCCGGGCATCGGCAACGACGGCGTCATGGGCCTGGGCTCCGCCAACGCCCAGACAATCCTCCAGTACCGCCAGAACAACCCCCAATACCTGGATTCCTGCTATTGGATGATTGGCGCCCTGAACAGCCTCGGCTCCGCCAATGTCACCAATCTGGTTCAGCAGGTCGGTCCCTATATCACTTCGCATTCCTGGCAGTACTCGGCGGACATCGTGGCCGTCGGCCACAACGGCCGCGGCTATCGCCGTGTTAAATTCGTCTATGATTGCAGCAGCGGAGTCCCGCTCATTGTCTTCCGGCAGGACTTGACCTATTTGGGCTGGGCCTTGGGCAAAAAAATACACGACCAGTTACTCGCAGGAACCTACAACTAAATGAAACTTTTCTCCAAACAACGCGGCTCCTCAGTCCTGGGCATCGCCATTGACGGCAACCGGCTTGAAGCGGTCGTCGTGCGGCGCTCCGGCGGCTCCCTCCAAGTCCGCCAAAGCGTCTCCGCCGCCATGGCTCTGGCGCCCCTCACCGGCGATCCCGAACTGGTCGGCCGCGAAATCCGCAACCACCTGGAAACCGCCGGCATCCGCGAGAACCGCTGCGTCGTCTGCCTTCCTCTCACCTGGGTGTTGACCCTCCAAACCAAGCTGCCGGACATTTCCGGGGCTGACTTGGACAGCTATCTGCAAATCGAAGCCGAGCGCGGATTTTCCTCTGGGTACGAGTCGCTGTTCATTACCCGTTCCATGTTCAAGGCGCCCAACGGCGAGAAGTTCGTCACGTTGCTGGCAGTGCCCCGCGCCAATCTGGACATGCTCGAGCGCGCCTTGCGCGCCGCCAAACTCAAGCCCCGGGCTTTTGCCATGGGCATCAGCGCCAACCAAAGCCCTTCCCAACAGCCCAACTCCCGCGTCCTCACCCTGGCCCTCAGCAGTTTCGGCCTCGAATTGCAGGTCAGCGGCGGCGGCGGCATCATCGCCTTGCGCTCCCTGGATGCCGCGGTCGAATCCGAAGGCGCACGCCGCAAGGTTTCCGCCGATTTGGTCGCCCGCGAGCTCCGCATCACCCTCGGCCAGTTGCCCGGCGGATTCTCCGACGGCCCCGGCCCCATCAAGATCTTTGGCGAAGGCGACACGATGCGGCAATTCGTCACCGAAATCTCGCCCCGCCTCTCCGCCCTCGGATTGCGAGTCGAGCCGATGGACCGCCCGGCCGCCGTCTCATTTGACACCGCCCCCAAGCCCGAAATTGCCGCCTCGCCCGTCCTGGCCCTGGCTTCCGCCTATGTTCTCAGCAGCGATGTCGGCCCGGATTTCCTTCCCCCCAAGGTCGCCCCGTGGCGCCAGTTCGTTTCCACCAAGCTCTCCACCCAGAAACTCGCTTACGCCGGTGGCGCGGCCGCCGTCATCCTCCTTATCCTGGGAGGCTTGTTTGGGTGGCAGCAAGTCCGGCTTTACACCTTGAACAGGGACTGGGATAAAATCAAAGACCAGGTTACCCAACTCGAGACCGATGACGCCAGCATCCAAAAATACCGCCCGTGGTTTGGCCAAAATCACATGGCCTTGCAGATCATGGCCAGGTTGACCGATGCATTTCCCGACTATGGCTACGTCTCGGTCAAGAGCTTGGAAGTGCAAAACCTGTCCTCCATATCCGTCCGCGGCATCGCGACCACCATGCCCTACTTCAACCAAGTGCGGGAAACCCTCGGCAAAATTCCCGGCGTGCGCGAAGTCCATGCCGATACCGTCGGTCAGCCGCCCCAGATTTCATTCAACTTAACCTACACGTGGATTCCCAGACCCGAAGAACCACCCCCCGCAGTTGCAACCAACGCCCCCGCAGTAGCAACCACCGCCCCGGCGGTTGCAACCACCACCCCCGCGGTAGCACCCGCCACAACAGAAGGAGCCGCTCATGGAAACTAAAAATCGCGAAAAAATGCTGCTGATCCTCGTCGCCGTCTGCGTCGCACTCTACGTGGTCAATGCGGTGATCATCACACCCATCACCAATAGTTGGAAGGCGCGGCAGAAGAATATCGGCGAGTTGGAAGGCAGAATCAGTCAAGGAAAAATGACCCTCGGTTCGGCCAAATCCATCGAGGACCAGTGGAACCACATGAAAACCAACACCCTTTCCACCGACCCCAGCGTCCAGGAAGGCCAGTTGTTCAAGGCCTTTCAAAATTGGTCAACCGCCAGCCGCGTCGTTCTCATCAGCCAAAAACCGGCCCCAAAGAATAACGACGAGGACCCCAGTTATGCCGAAGAAGAATGGCATGCCGACGTGACGGGGAGCCTCGACCAGTTGGTTGCCTTTCTTTACAGCGTCGAAAACGGCCCCCTGGGCTTGAAAGTGGATTCCGTCGAGTTGGCCACCCGCGACGACCGCGGCCAACAACTGGCCTTGGGCTTGACTGTCAGTGGTTTGATCCTTAATCCTCCAACCAATAGCGTACGATGAAAAAATACATCTTTATCTCCGGTGCTTTGTCCCTGTTTGCCTTCGCCGGCCTGAACGCCTTCGCCCAGGACGATTCCGGTCAGGTGGACCCCGTTGTCGCCCTCCTCCAGGCCCGGCGCGCCGCTGAGGAAAAGGCGACCGGCCGCTCCTCGCCGGTCATCCCGCCGCCCGCGCCCGTGGTCATCGCCGCCGCTGGCGATGCCGGCTCCGCTGACGAGACGGATGCCCAAAAAAAGGCCAACCTCCTCGCCGCCGTGAAGGATGCCAAATCCTCCGGCATGAGCAGTGTGTCCCTGGGTTCGTTGCAAATCATCGTTCACAGGAATATCTTCGACCCCAATCGCGTGCCCTATATCAACGACGAAATTTCGGCTGCTCGGACCACCACAGTCGCGCCGCAGGCTTACGAGTCCTTCACCCTCCGCGGCACCGCCGAGGATGTTGGAAAAGGTTTCCTCGCCTTCTTTGTCGGCGATAACGTGCCGACAACTTACCCGCTCACCCGCGTCATCAATGACAGAATCGGCGATTTCATCATCAAGGACATCACCCTTTCCAACGTGACGCTGGTAGACACCAAATTCAGCACCCGCGCCACGAACACCGCTGCCCGGGCCAACAACGCCCGCAACGGTCGCGGCGGCACGCGCGGCGGCACACGGGGCGGCACGCGCGGCGGCGCGCGCGGCGCCACCATTGCCGGCGTCACCAATACCGCAGGCACCAACGCCCTCGCTGGGGGCACCAATGCCATTGCCCTCGATACTAATGCCGTTGCCGGCGACAGCGACGCCATCGGCGACGACACCACCGGCGACACCACCGGCGACACCAATGTTATTGCAGGCACCGACACCAATGTCATTGTGGGTGACACGAATACCGTCGGCGCTCCCGGCGGTGACGCCATCGCCGGCTTTGCCGGGCGCGGTGGACGTGGCGCCGGCATGGCAGGCGCCGCAGGCTACCGCGGGGGTCCCATGGGCGGGACAGTAAATGACATCGCCATGGGTGGCGCAGGCAGCGCCGGCAGGAACACCAACCGCCTCACTTTCGGCGGCACCAGGTCCGGCACCCTTACCAATGTGCCCATGACAAACGCAGAGGTTGTTTTGCAGCCGCTGCAAGGCCTGATGCACGGTGCGTCGGGACCGTGGACGCTTTACAGCTTCAATCCCACCTACCAGATGGTCGCTCGCGCTGCGCCTATCATACAGAATTCGGCAGCGGCAGACCCGATGTTTACACAGATGCCGACCATCACTATAGATCCTCAAACGGGAATGGCTACCATCGCTCAGGCAACCGATTATAACACACAGTTCACCCGAGGCGCGGGCAGAAACAACAATAGAGGAGGAAGAGGCCAAAACGGCGGCTTCGGCGTTGGCACTGGCGCTGGTGCCGGCGGCGGTGGTCCCGGCGGAGGCGGTCGTGGTGGCCGGGGTGGTGGTGGTGGCGGCGGCGGGTTTGGTGGCGGTGCCGGCGGTGGCGGTGGCGGGTTTGGCGCGACTGGCGCAACAGGCGGCGCAGCCACAACTGCGGCGGCTGCTCCCGATCCGTCCGTGGTGGCAGCTCTCCAGGCGCGCCGGGCGGCAGGACAATAACCAGCAAAGATTTACTCAAGACCGAACTGAAAATAAGCAACTTTTGAAAATGGCGTTCCGGCAAATTCCAGCCGCGCCCAGGAAAATCGAAAACTATGAAAAACATGTCACCTAAAATGATGGCCGGCTTCGTTGCCGGATGGGTTGCCACCGCCGCGCTGGCCGGCTTCATCGTCATGCGGTTTGCAATCACCGCTCCCTCGGCTTCCTTGCCGCCGCCGGCCCCGGATGCCACCAACCTGCCCGCACCGGCCACCAACCCGCCTCCCGCGGTCGCGCCACCGGCAAATACAAGGGCTGCCGGCTCAATGGTAGCTGGCGTGGCTCCGGCCATCCCGGCCGGCAGTGCCAATGCCGCCACTGACGCGGAGGACGCCCAACACAAGGCCAACCTCCTCGCCGCCAAGGCGGAAGCTGCCGCCGCGAAGGCCGCCGCCGACGCCGCTTCAGCAGACCCGACCCCTCCAGTGCTGACCCCAGGCCCAATGGTCTCGACGCCGGACGCCGGTCTGACCGTCACCGCGCCCGGAACGTCGTCGGCTCGCCGCCCCATGTCTTATGCCGAAATGACCGCCGGCCCCACGGAACAGGGTGTCCGCTTGAATCTGCGCAACGTCACGATTGATCAGGCCCTCCAATTCCTGACCGACAAGGCGGGCTTCATCATTGACCGGCGCACCTGTACCGGCGTTGCCAACATCGGTGCCGGAACAGTGGATTTGCAGAGTTCCACACCCCTGAGCAGGGATGAAATCGTCGCCGTGTTCAACAAGGTCCTTGCCTCCAAAAACTTGACCGCCATTCAAGACGGCCTGACCCTCACCATCATGACCATCGAGGATGCCCGGGGAAACGCGGCAACCCAGGTCAAAATTGACGATGGCTGGACGAACATTCCTTCGGATGCGCAATTGGTCACAGAGGTTATCCCCGTCCATTCGCTAAATCCACGGCAAGTCGTCACCGATCTCGCCACACTGATCCCACCGATGGCCGTAATGAACACAAGCGACGCGGGCAATGCCATCGTCATGACCGCCAGCCAGCAGGATGTCCGCCGCTTTGCCCAAATCATCGCCGCGCTCGACAGCACCGGCAATGGCGACCTGGAAGTGTTCCTCCTCACCTACGCCGATTCCAAGTCCATCGCGCAGGAGTTGAAGGATATTTTCACGTCGGATAGCGGCGGCGGCGGCGGTGGCGGCGGCATTGCCGCGATCTTTGGCGGCGGCGGCGGCCGGGGTGGCCGTGGCGGCGGCGGCGGCGGCGGCGGTGGCGGCGACACCTCCGCGCGGACCGGAGTCCACGTCAATGCCGTCTCGGACGACCAGAACAACGCCGTCCTCGTCAGCGCGCCTATGGACTTCATGCCCGGCATCTCCAACGTCATCACCAAGCTCGATATCCCGCAGGAAGACAGCATCGTCATCCAGCTCTTCACACTCAAAAATGCGGATTGCAGCGATGTCACCTCCGAGCTGCTCGCTCTTTTCCCGGATCCAAATACCGGCGCCAACGCGGGCGCCCGGGGTGGCCGCGGCAACAATATGCAGCTCGCTGGCGGCAGAGGGGGTGCCGCTGGTGGTGGTGGTGGTTCTACCAGCATGAGCGCACGCCAGATGAAGCAAGTCACCGTCAATGCCGTCGCCGATCCGCGCACTCAATCGGTCCTCGTCACCGCCTCCAAGGATACCATGGCCCAAATCGAGCAGATCATTGACAAGATGGACTCCAAGGACAACGGCCATGTCGAAGTCTTTGTCTTTAGGCCGGTGAACGGCGACGTGCTGGACTTTGCAGGCCCGCTTTCCGATCTGGTCACCTCCGCCAACGGAAGGAACAGCAGCAGCAGCACCTCAACCTCGGGCAACGCCTTGCAGCAACGGATCACAAGTGGCGCCTCCAGCGCGACAACCACCGCAAGCTCCTCCATCAGCACCAGCAGCAGCAGCGGCGGCGGCGGCGGCGGCACGGGCGGGGGACGTTAATTCCAAACATTTGACATGAAAAATAATAATATGATGACAAAAACCAAAAATCGGCTTCTTATTTACTGCCTTGCGGCGGTGGTGTGCTTCTCCCTGGCCCTGTCCGCCTTGGCGGGTGGTGGTGGCGGCGGCGGCGGTCGCGGCGGCGGCGGCGGCGGTGCAGGCGGCGGTGCAGGCGGCGGTGCAGGCGGCGGCGGCGCAGCAGGCGGCGGTGGCGGTGGCGGCACCTCATCCAGCCTCTACGGAGTCAATGGCCAATTGGCGCCGGTGACTTATACCGTGGACCAGAACAGCCAGTCTATCATCTACGTCACCACCAAGGACAACCAAGGAAACGTCGAGAAGATCCTGCAAGCTTTGGATCCCCCCATGCGCCAGGTTCTCATTAAAGCGGTCTTTCTGGAGGTCACCTTGACCAAGGGAACGGACATCGGCGTGGAGGGAGGCCTCAGCCACCGCCTCAATGGCAGCCAGACTCTCAGCTACAGCAACTTGTTTGGATTGGCGGGCCAGGGAATCTCCCCCACCACGGCCGCCTTGCAGCCGGGCGAATCCTTGCTGACACTGACCGGCGATAATTTCTCCGCCGTCTTGCGCGCCATTGCGTCGCGCGGGAAGGTGGAAATCCTCGCCCGGCCCACCGTTCTGGCCCGACATGCCCAGCCGGCCTCGATTCTCATCGGCCAGCAAGTTCCCCTCATCACCGGCGTCAACTTTGGCACCCTGGGCCAGGTCACCAGCGTCATCAGCTACACCAGCGTCGGCATTCAGTTGAACGTGACGCCGTTTATCCATCAAAACGGCTATGTCGAAATGATCCTGGTCCCGACGATATCCTCGGTGGACACCAGCCAGAGCACCCAGATATCCACCGGCACCAACGGCACTTTTACCACGCCGTACATCAACTCCACTTCCGCCAACACCGTTGCCATTGTCCCCACCGGCCAGACCGTCGTCATCGGCGGCTTGATGAAGGACGACAAAGAGTCCACCGCCAGCCAGGTTCCGTTCTTGGGTGACATCCCGCTTGTGGGCAACATTTTCAAGAACAAGACAACCACCGATGTAAAACAGGAAGTGATGATTTTCATCACCCCTTACGTCGCCAACAACCCGCAGGAATTGGCCGAAATGTCCATGAGCGAATTCAATCGCACGGAACTCAGCCGCACTGCCTTCACCCGGCAAGAACGCGACCGCTACCTGGATCCCTTGGCTCCGGGCAGCCAGGCCGACATCATGCCGCAGGCGAACCGGCCCGGCGTTCCGCCCGCTCCCGAGCCTGCTGCCGCTCCCGGGTCGGTGGTCGCGCCATGAGTTGCTCAAGACGACGATTCTGTTGTTGCGCAAACCGCCACTGCTGGTGTAGGTTTCTGCAATGACATCGCGCCGTAATACCCTGGTATATGGGATGCTCCTCACGCTCTGGGCCGGACTGATCGTCTGGCAGGTAATGGAGCACGAGCGCGTCAAGACCGCCGCGCGCGATGTTCTGGCTGGCGATGCCCGTGCCGTCGCCAGAACCTGCGCCAGAACCATGCGCATCTCGGCATTCCGCTACGGCGGAGTTATTTCAAGGGAGTCGGCCGAAGGAACCATCAAACAATTGGTTAGCCCGCCCGAATGGCGCTCCCAGGAACTCCGCAGGGGCGCCGACGAACTCCGTGGCGTCGTGCTCATCAACAGCGCCGGTGAGGTCGCCGCCTCCGCCGCCGCAACCAACGTCGCCATTCCCGCCTCTGAAGAACTTCGGCGCCAATCCGAGTCTCCCGATTGGGACGACCCCATCGTCTGGCTTTACAGTCTGGTGGATTTCGGAACCAACCTCAGCGAAGACATGATCGTCGTCCTGCCGCTTGAAGTCCTCACCAATCAACTCCCCGGTTCCGGCACCAATGGAGCCAGAACCAATGCTGCCGTCACCAATGCCAGTGCAACCGTCGCTGCCCTTGCCAATTCCAGAGCCGCCGAGCTTGCCAATGACGCCACCAATGTCGCCGCTGCTGCCACCAACCCCGCCGCCGGCTCCGCGTCCAATCCTCCTCCGCCTCCCACGCCCGGCCTTGGCCGCGGCCGGGGTGGTCCGGGGGGCGCCCAGTTTGCTCGCGGCGGTTTCATCCGGCCTCCTTGGATGAGCGAAGACGAATTCAAGTTCCTGCGCCAGAAACCCGGCGCCCACAATTTCTTCCTCGCCATGTCCACCGAGACGGTCCACGAGACAGAGAGCGCCGACACTTGGATCCGCTTCTTCATCGGCCTGCTCGGCACCGCCGCCGCGGCCGGCTTCGCACTCGCCTGGCAAAGCCTTGTCAAAACTAGCGACCTCCAGCTCCGCCTCGTCCGCGCCAGCGAGATGAACCTCCACCTCAAGGAAATGAACCTCGCCGCCGCCGGCCTCGCCCACGAAACCCGCAACCCGCTCAACATCATCCGCGGCCTCGCCCAGATCATCTCCAAGCAGACTGATTCCACCCCCGAAATCCGCACCAAAACCCGCGAAATTATTGATGAAACCGACCGCGTCACCGCCCAGTTGAACGAATTCATCAATTACTCCCGCCCGCGTGAAGTCCGCCGCGCCCCCGCCAACCTCAGCGCCGTCGTCGCCGAAGTCGCCCGCACCTTGAATTACGACATCGAGGAAAAGAACATCCAGTTGCAGATCATCATGGAGCCGTTCACCATCGAGGCCGACGAACAACTCCTGCGCCAGGCAATTTTCAACCTCGTCCTCAACGCCATCCAGGCCGTCCCGCCCAAGGGCGAAATCCGCGTCCGCGCCAGCAAGCGCAATAATGAGGAGGCCTTCATCGAAATCTCCGACAATGGCCCCGGCGTCCCGGAAGCCAATCGCGCCGAGATTTTCAAGCCCTATTTCACCACCCACATCGAAGGCACCGGCCTGGGCCTCTCCGTTGTCCAGCAAATCGTCCAGGCCCACGGTTGGGAAATCACCTGCCTGCCCAACGACCCCGCCGGCGCCCTTTTTCGCATTGCCCATATCAAGCTCTGCAGCAAGGATTGATGTACGTTGCCATCCGAAACCTCCAGAAACGACACCGAGCCGCGCATCCTCATTGTGGATGACGATGCGGCCCAGCGCAGCCTTCTCGACTCCTTCCTCGGCAGCCAGGGCTTTCAGACCATCACCGTCTCCTCCGGCGAGCGCGCCCTCGAGGTTCTCCGCTCCGAAAGGGTGGACATGATGATCTCCGATGTCCGCATGCCCGGCCTTTCCGGCCTGGAAACCTTGCGCCGCGCCCGCCAGATCCGCGGCGGCCTTCCCATCCTCATGGTCACCGCACATGCCGACATCCGCGACGCCGTCGGCGCCATGCGCGACGGCGCTGTCAATTATCTTTCCAAACCGATTGACCTCGACGAACTCCTCGCCACCGTCCGCCTGGCCGCCGGCCTTTCCAGAAGCGCCCCGGTCCGGTTTTCCGACCTCAAGAAGCTGCCCTCCCACATCATCGCCGTCAGCCCCCTCATGGAGGCCCTCTTCCACGACTGCGCCCTCATTGCCGGCTCCGAAAGCCGCGTCCTCATCACCGGCGAGAGCGGCGTCGGCAAGGAGGCGGTGGCCGACGTCATCCACGCCTGGAGCCCCCGCTCCGCCGGCCCCCTGGTCAAACTCAACTGCGCCGCCATTCCCGAGAACCTGCTCGAAAGCGAACTGTTCGGACACGAAAAGGGCGCGTTCACCGGCGCCGTCGCCCAGCGCATTGGCCGCTTCGAGATGGCCGACAGCGGCACTATTTTTCTGGACGAAATCGCCGAACTGACTTCTCCCCTCCAGGCCAAGCTTCTGCGCGTCGTCCAGGATGGGCGCTTTCAGCGCATCGGCTCCAACGCCGAAATCCGCGTCAACACCCGCATCCTCGCAGCCACCAACCGCAATTTGGAGGAGGAGGTCAAGAGCGGCCGTTTCCGCGAAGACCTTTTTTACCGCCTCAACGTCGTCGAATTGAATGTGCCCCCGTTGCGGGAGCGCACTGAAGACATCCTCCCCCTGGCCCACGAGTTCCTCAACGGATTCACCCAGGGCCGCGCCCGACTTTCCTCCGCCGCCACCACGTGTTTGACTCGATATTCCTGGCCCGGCAACGTCCGCGAGCTGCGCAACGCCATGGAGCGCGCTTCGCTTCTTTCCCGCGGCGAACTGATCATGCCCGATCACCTTCCCGCCCGCATCCGGCCCGCATCCGGCCCGGCCGTCAGCGTGGACCAGGCCACCGTCCAGCATCTGGAAGAGATCGAATTCCAGGCCGTTCTGCAAACTCTGCGCAAACAGGATTTCAACCGCACCGCCACCGCCAAGGCGCTGGACATCAGCCGCCGCGCCCTCATCTACAAACTCCAACGCATGCGCGAGCGCGGCTTCGACGTGGACCGCGCCGCCGGCGTCTGACTTATGAAAATCACCTTTATCGCAAATATTCTCGCCCTCGCGCTCTGCGCCTCCTGCACAACAACTTCCCAGCCCGGCGGCACGCCCGCCGCACCTTCTGTCTCCGCTCCCGCGCGCGCCAAGCAACTGGGCGACGAGGCCTATGCGGCGCTGGATAGAAAGGACTTTGCCTCGGCACATCAGGCAGCCGCAGAAGCCTTGAATCTGGACCCGAAATATGAGGTGGCTTGGATTGCCTACGGGATGGCCTCCTTGGGGCTAAAGCAGCCGGACCGGGCGCGACAGTCTTACGAGCGCGCCCTGGCGCTGCATCAGGCCCGCGAGGGCCACGCGCCGCGAACTCCCGATGAGGCCTATGAGGAAATCTACCTGCTCTCCCTCCTGAGCCGTGACGCCGACGCCGTGGATCTGTTGAGACGCTCCCGCCAGGATTTTCCGGACGACGTCCAGCTTGCCAATCTCGCCACCCTTTACGGCGAGAACCAGAAGGCTTGGGAAGGTTGGAAAGTGAAATGAGACGCGCCCCGCCCGCCGGGCTTCGGAACATTTTATTTGAAAGCCGCCTCAAGTTGCCTATCTTTTTGCCATGCGAATCAAACCCTTTTGCCCCGGCTTGTTTCTGGGTCTGGCGTTGCTGCTCCCGGCAGCCCTGACCGCCCAGGACAAGCGGCTCGACATTGACGTTGTGACCAACCAAAGCGGCGACATCAAAATCCATCTCATCAATCACGCCACGCTGGCCCTGATCTGGCAGGGCAGGACCATCTATGTGGACCCGGTCGGCGGTTCCAACGCCTTCAAAGGCCTGCCCGCTCCGCATGTGATTCTGATCACCCATATCCATGCCGACCATTTCAGTGTCGAAACCTTGAACGCCGTCGCGGGCGCAACGGCCAAACTCGTGGGGCCGCCCACGGTGGTCGCGCAACTGCCCACAAATCTGGCCAGCCGTGCCGTGACCCTGACCAACGGCCAGAGCTGGACATTCCTGGACATTGGCGTCGAAGCCGTGCCCGCCTACAATCTGACTGCGGCGCGCCTGAGCAATCATCCCAAGGGCCGCGATAACGGCTACGTGCTTACAATGGGTGACAAACGCATTTACCTGAGCGGCGACACCGAGGACACCCCCGAAATGCTCGCCCTCAAGAACATTGATGTCGCCTTTATCTGCATGAACTTGCCTTACACGATGGACGTGGAACAGGCCGCCCGCGCCGTCAAGGCTTTCAAGCCCAAGATCGTCTATCCCTACCACTATCGCGGCTCGGACCTCGAGAAATTCAAGTCCCTCGTCGGCGCTGACTCAGGAGTGGAAGTCCGGATCAGGGATTGGTACGCCACTCCTTGATTAATTGCCAATGACAAATTCGCAATGACCAATTCTCAATCCTGATCAGCCGTGCTCCGAATATAAATTGGAACGTTATTCTTGCCCGGATTCTCGCGGCCCAGTCGGGCCGCCTTTTTGTGTGAGGAAGAAAAGCCCCGCATAAATCTTCGGGTCAACCAGGACTCCGGTTCTGGCCCTGCTCTCCAACCACGCCGTCACCTCAGCCAGCGGAATCTCATGCACGGTGATGTCTTCGTGCGCCACGCCCCCGCCCTTTCCCGCCCGGCGCAACCCGCGGGCGCGAAAGATCTCCACCCGCTCCGAGGTCAGTCCCGCGCCGGACGGCCCCGCAGTCAACAACTCGATCTCCGCGGCGGCATAGCCCGTCTCCTCCAACAACTCCCGCCGCGCCCCCTCGGCGTGCGATTCGTCCGCGCCGCCGGGTTCGTCCCCGATGATCCCGGCGGGAAGCTCGATGGTGCGCGCGTGGACGGGAATGCGATACTGCTCCACGAGCAGCAGCTTCCCATCCGGCGTAACCGCCACGATGACGGCAGCGCCGGTTCCATTGACGCGCTCCACATATTCCCAATGCCCCTCTTTGATCAAAGCGAGGAACTTCCCCGTATATAGGGTGGTTTGAGTAGATTCGTTCATTTGATTTTCAGCAGATCCAAGTTCTTAATCTTAATCCTGCTCTTAATCTTAATCCCATTTCTCTCCTGTTTAGGGATTAGGAGCAAGATTAAGATTATGATTAAGAAAGAAAACCCAAATATTTGAAACGCATCCGCATTCACTGCCTCCACCCGCTGAAGCACAACAGATGCAGGTTCTCCAGGGAGCTGACCTCGGCGTTGCCGGGAACGGCAATGTCCTGCTGCCGCCCCGAAGCGGCATGCGACTGGATCATTCCCGAAAGTTGAAACATCCAACTGGAGAAATAGCTTGCGTCTGGCCGGTCCAATGCCATGTCCTCGCGGTACGGCGGGCGGATCGGTTGAGGCTGGCCGGGTGGCGGAAACCTGAAGGCGCCCACGACCCAGAGATTATGGTTTCCGCGCAAAGCCTCTCGTATTTCCTCAGCCAGCGGGCCGATGGGATTCTCCGTCATCATTTGCTCCTTCATCAGGTCGTAGCGGTGGATGCGCAGCTTGTCCATTGGCATCGGCGGCAAGGTCTCGAAATGGTTGCTGTAATAGCGCTGCAAGGAGACTCCGTAAAACCACGGCGAAACCAGAATCACATCGCCCGGGCGCACATTTTGCCGGAGTGTTTCCGCCACCAAATCGGCATTGGATTGGCGGGCGCGCACAGCGGCGCAGACCGTGGGAGCCGTTACGACCGCCAAAATCAGGGCCAGGGCGGCCCGGCCCAGTCGCATCCTCGGTGCAGTCAAGCCCGCCAGGATCACGTCAATGCACAGTGCCGCCGGCGCCAGAAGTATCAGGAAATACCACGAACGCTGTGGCAGCGCGATTTCTTCCAGAAAAACCCCGTAGAAGAGCGTTGCAGCCGCCAATACGGCGGCAAAATAGTCAATCCGCCACACACGCCGGTGAAACGCAACGAGCGCTGTCGCGACGGCCAGCAAAGCCACGCCCGCCCAAAACCAGCCCAGCCAGCCGCCGGCGGCGTCCAGCGCCTCGGCCAGCGCTTCGCCGATTTCTTTGGGTCCAGCCGGATGCCAGGCGATGCTCACCCACTCGCGCGCCTTGATGATTTTGCCCAAGTAAGGCAGAAGCGAGAGCGCCGTAACAGCGCCGATGGCCGCGATTTGCCAGACTCTTCTCCACTCTCGGCGGGCCGCCGCAACCGCGCAACCCGCCAGCCAGAATGCCGCCAGGAGAAAGGCGCTTTGGTAGAGACATTGCACACTCAGAACCGACGCCAGCGCAGCCCAAAGCCATGTCCGCCAGTGCGGCTTTTCAACGAACTTCCACGTCAGCGCCAGGGCCAGCAGGTCCAGCGCGAAGCCAAGCCCATAGGGCCGCATCGAATCTCCCACACGCACCGCCAGCGGATTGGCGGCGTAAAGGGCCAGCACCAGCAGCGGCACTCCCGCTCCGCACCGCCTCGCTCCGAACCACAAAACCCCCACCGTGCTCAGGCCGATGAGAAAACCGAGCACCCGGCAACTGAAATCGCCACCTGACACCGCCTGCATCCACACCCGCGCCACAACCGCGAACAGCGGCGGGAAATTATCGTAGCGCAGGTTGTCCCAGAGGCCGGACAGCGTCGGCATCAAGGCAAAATCAATCGTCCCCACTTCATCGCGCCAAAGCGGTCCGGCATGAAAAAGGAACAAGCCGTGCAAGACTACGACCCAAATACTCAACCCGATGGCGGCGGCAAGTTCCACACGTGTCCAAGGCGATGGCTTGGCGGGAAGACACACTCCGTGCGGGCACGGCTGGTCCTGGCGAGACCGTCTGGGGTTCATTAGGCAACAGCATGTGCGGGTAAGCCATCTTTGTCAACACATTTTGCGCCGTCTTTTTGTACCGGGGCGCATCTTCACCTCTGTTGAGATTGCTTGTCTGGAGCCTGTGTTTGATTCTTGGTCCTCTTGGTCCTATGTGTCCTATTATTCTAAGTTGCCTTTGAGCAGAAAGGAACGCTCGACAAAGGGGAGATGTGCCCTGCCGAGCCTCCGGCTCGAAAACAGCCCGCCTTGACATCGGCAGGCATTTTTGGCAGGGGTAGTTGTATGAAACTCAACAACATGCAGAGAATTGCCGCCATATTGCTATTTGCTTTCCTGATGCCCGGCGCGGCCCGCGCCCAGGAAAGCGCCTCGCCAGACAGCACCGCCGCTCCAGCCCCGCCGCCGCCTTTGACCGTCCAAGCGGGCGAGGATCGCGACGTGATAATGCCGGGAAAGACTTACCTCAACGGCTTTGCCGGTTACCGCAGCATCGCCGCCAGGCGCGGCGGCGGCGGCGGCCGGCGCGGCGGTGCGGCCGTCACCGGCCCGGCGGCCACAGTCGCCTGGACCAAGGTCTCCGGCCCGGGCACCGTCACGTTCGCCGACGCCGCCAAGGCGGATACCACCGCCACTTTCTCCCAAACCGGCTCCTACGTCTTGTCGTTCACCGGAAGCACCAGCGCGACCAACCTCTCCTCCACCCTGACCGTGCGTGTGGTGGATCCGCCGCCCAAAGACCGGCTGGATGTGGTCTATACAAGAAATTATACAATTGACAATCCCCTCTGGAACGACCGCGCCAAGTCGCTCATCACCGGCTGGATTCCCCATTGCATTGACGAAATCAACGATCCCAATTTGCGCGAAGGCGGCATCAACAACTTCGTGGAAGCCGGCAAAAAACTGCGCGGCGAGCCGGCCAAACCCCACGTCGGCTTCCCCTTCGCCAACGCCTGGGTCCATCAAACCGTCGAAGCGATGTGCCTGGCCCTCATGGTGGATGCCAAAGGCGACCCCGACATCCTCAAGGCCCAGCAAAGAATGCGCGACACACTCGATAATTGGATTCCAATCATTTTGGCCGCCCAGGAATCCGACGGCTATTTGCAAACCCGCTTCACCCTCGGCACCGCCGGCGACCGCGGCAACCCGGTCCGCCACTGGGACCCGCGCACCCGCGGCGAGCACGAGGGCTACGTCGCCGGCTATTTCATCGAATCCGCCATCAATCACTACACAATGACCGGCGGCAAGGACAAGCGCCTCTACGACGCCGCAAAGAAACTGGCCGATTGCTGGGTCGCAAACCTTGGTCCAGGCAAAAAAGCCTGGTATGACGGCCACCAGGAAATGGAGCAGGCCCTCGTCCGCTTCGGCCGCTTTGTCAACGACATGGAAGGCAACGGCCGCGGCGACGCCTACGTGGAGCTTGCCAAGTTCCTCCTGGATTCCCGCCAGGGCGGCTCCGAATACGACCAAAGCCACCTGCCAATCATCCAGCAATACGAGGCCGTCGGCCACGCCGTCCGCGCCGCCTACACCTACTCCGGCATGGCCGACGTCGCCGCCGAAACCCATGACACCGATTACCAGAGCGCGGTGCTTTCCCTCTGGGACAATATGGTCAACAAGAAGTACTACCTCACCGGCGGCATTGGCAGCGGCGAAACCTCCGAAGGCTTCGGCCCCGACTACTCCCTCCGCAACGGCGCCTATTGCGAATCCTGCTCCACTTGCGGCCTCATCTTCTTCCAATACAAAATGAACCTCGCTTATCACGACGCCAAATACGCGGATTGTTATGAGGAATCGCTTTACAACGCTCTCCTCGGCTCGACCGATCTGGACGGCAAGACCTTCTTTTACGCCAACCCCCTCGTGGACGGCCAGCGCACCGCCTGGCACAACTGCCCATGCTGCGTCGGCAACATCCCCCGCACCTTGCTCATGATCCCCACCTGGACCTATGTCCGGGGAACAGACGGCCTTTACGTCAACCTCTTCATCGGCAGCACCATCAACGTCGAAAAAGTCTCCGGCGGCACCAGCACCACCTCCGTCCAAATGGTGCAAAAGACCGACTATCCCTGGAACGGCAACGTCTCCATCACCGTCAATCCCAAGGAATCCCTGAACTTCACCGTCTATGTCCGCGTCCCCAACCGCAACACCAGCACCCTCTACACCGCCACGCCCGCTGTCAACAGCCTGCTCTCCCTCGCCGTCAACGGCCAAAAAATCACGCCTCAAATCGAGAAAGGCTACGCCGTCATCAACCGCAAATGGCAGGCCGGCGACCACATTGACCTCGAACTGCCCATGCCAGTCCAGCGCGTCACCGCCGACCCGAAAATCGCCGCCGACCGGGGCCTGGAGGCGCTGCGTCTCGGCCCGCTGGTTTACAATGTCGAACGCGTGGACAACCCTTCCCTCGCCAATGCGATTGGGCAAGGCCCATTGAAGGCCGAATGGCAGCCGGACCTCCTCCACGGCGTCATGGCCATAAAAGGGACTTGGGCCGACGGCAGTCCGTTCGTGGCCATCCCCAACTACGCCCGCAACAACCGCGCCGCCCAGCCCGGCGGCTCCCCGCGCTCCGAAGTCTGGTTCAAAGCCGCCGCAAATTAGGAGTGGTTTCCATCACACGCCGTCGTGGCGGCTTTCGGCAGAAAGCCGCCATTGGTCCTATTGGTCCTATCAGTCCGTGTGCGCCCGTGTGCCGTTCGTGTGCCATCCGTATACGTCCATGCCGCACTCGTTTCGCCTTTATCCTTTATCCTTTAGCCTTTAGCCTTGCCCCATGACCTATGCCGAAATCCTCGATGCGTTGCGCGAGTTCACCTCACGCGCCCGCATTGAATTTCTGCCGCTGGCGCCCGATGCCGAGCCGCTTTCCGATTACTCGCCCATCCAAAAGTACGTCCTCGACCTGAAAAATGGCGCAAAGCCCGAAAGTGCCGCTGAGGAGCTTTTCATCGCCCTCTGCAATGACGTATTGAATTTTCAGCCAACGGGCCAGGTAGCCATCGGTGGCGGATGGGTGGATTTCGTCCTGCCCGACGCTAAGGGAGACCCTCTGGCGTTGGAACTCAAACCGCTTTTCCAACGGGACGGGCCAGATGCACTTTGGCGGCACGACGCAAACCCAAAACATCATGTCGCGCAAATCAAAAAATATCTGCGTGACCATGAATATCTGATCCTCAGCGACCTTCGCACCGCCTGGTTCTTCAGCGCGCGCGATTTCTTCTTTGAAGACAAGCCATTCGCCGAACTGCCCTTCGCGGACTTCTTTGCCCAATGTCGTGAAACCGGCAGTATTCTCGACACGTTGCGCCGCGCGGAGGACACGGTCGAGAAACCGGAGCTGGAAAGCCAGTTCTTTGAAGACCTGAACATCTGGTTTAATGAGTTCGACAAGATCAAATGGGCGCCGCCCGAAAAGGCCGCTGAATCCATCATCCTTCTCATCAACAAGCTCATTTTCGCCCGTACCATTGAAGACTTCGGGCTGGTGCATTACCGCTTCACACAGGATGAATACGCCCGCTTCACCCGGCTTTGGGAGCCGAAGGGCGCGCATCGTGTCGTCGAAAAATTCTTCAGAACATTTGAGGATTTTTTTGACGAATACTACGACACCGAGATCTTTTCGCAGCGGATATGGGATCGCCTCGACAAAGACCCCGAAAATCTGCGCCGGTTTTCTGAAAAGTTGAATTTCGTTCTCGGTGTAAATGCCTGGGAAAAGACCTTTAGCCGCGGCATCGTCCACTACAACTACCGGCGGATTGACGAGGATATCTTCGGCAAGAGCTACGAGATGTTCCTCGCCGCCAACCGCAAGGACGAAGGCATCTACTACACCCCCGCCGGCATCACCGCCCCGATGGCCGACTCCCTGGTTCACTCGCTCGCCGGAAAACTCGTGGATGAAATATGCGACGCCGTCGGCAGCCAGAAGTGTGATTTCGTCCGCGCCGAAAATCTCATGGCGCAGCTTGCCGAAATCCGCGTGGCCGACATGGCGTGCGGTTCCGGCGGATTCCTCATCAAAGTCCTGCGTGCCTTTTGGCAGCAGTACCAACTTATTGACCACGCCTCCGCCTGGGTGCGGAAAATTGGAAACCCGGACCACAGCGAACTATCCCTTGCGGAACTCCCGCCCAACGTCGAAGCCGCCATCGCCTTCCGCCGCCGCCAGAATTTTGACAACCGCCGTGTCTTGATCGCCCAGATATTGCTCCGCCACATTTTCGGCGTGGACAAAGACCCCGGCGCGATTGAAGTCGCCAAGACCAACATTTGGAAGGAAGCCGTCAAACTCTCGCCGGCCGACTACAATTATCGCCTCCTCAAAACCGATGTCGTCCGAATTCTGCCGAATTTGGAACTCAACTTCCATTCCGCCGACTCGCTCGTGGACGTCGAATTGGGCAAACAAGCCGCGTGGCTGGCCGAATACCATCAAGCTGAGTTGAAAAAACTCTCCCAACTGCGCGCCCGTTACATCGAAAATCCCATGATACACGAGCCGCTCGATGAAGCGCTCGCCTTGCGCAAAAAAGTCAGCGCAAATTTGATGGAGCATTTCCAGGGTGAAAACCTACCGTGCGAGCCAGCCTGTTTCGCCCTCCACTTCTGGCCTTGCTGGTTCACTCCCGAAGGCCGGCCACGCGAAATCCCCGGCTTCGATGCCATTATCGGCAACCCGCCCTGGGAGTCATTCAAACCCATCAGCAAGGAGTTCGTCGCAAAGCTCAAAGATAATTTCAGCAAGTACACTATGGCCGGAACGGACTTCACGCCGTGGTTTGAAAAGAAATTATCAGAAGAACCGAATTTTCGGGCCAAATGGGAAGACTACGTTGCCGCTTACGAAAGGCACTCGGAATTCTTTGGCCGACGCTTCAAGTATCAGGGCGGGGGCGATTACAATCTCTTCAAGCTTTTCATCGAGGAGGATTTGTCTCTCGTTCGAACAGGCGGGCGGCTTTCGCTTCTCGTGCCTTCCGGTTTGCAGACGGATGAAGGATGCGGGGCGCTCCGGAAAGTTATGCTCACGGAGCATCGTTTCGAGGAATTGACGTCCTTTGAGAATCGCGGTTACCGAGCCATTGAAAACGGGAAGGAAAAGACCAAGCACATTTTCCCGGATGTGGACAGCCGCTTCAAATTCGGTTTCTTCAAATTGGCAAAAGGGGAAAAGCCCGCGGAAAATCAGACGTTCGACGCCCGCTTCTATCTCCTTGATCCCAAGGACGTTTTTGCCCAGCCGATTAAGTACAGTGTTGAAATGATACGCCGTTTTTCGCCGGAGAACTTCGGCATCATGGAGTTCCGCTCAGAAAAAGACTACCGACTATGTTCGAGAATTCGCGGTCAACACCCCTTGTTCCAGAGTCTTGGTTTTCGATTGTCCACGGAACTTCACATGACAAACGATAATCATCTCTTCCGGCAATTATCGGGCAAAAAGCCGCTTGCCGGCCAATTGCCGCTTTACGAAGGCAAGATGATCCACCAGTTCGATTCAAAGTTCTCTCCCGGAAATTATGCCGTTGTGGAAACAGAAGTGCGTGACGAGCTTCTGAGGAAAGAAATTCACCGCCTGAGCAAACTCCTTCGGGAGGTCAAGCCGAAAGAGCTCGAAGGGAAAGCCATACCTGAAAAACGGGAAGAACTCGAGGCTCGCTTGCGGGCCATTTTCAAAGCGAACAAATTCAAGCTCCAATACGAATACGAGCGGCTCGCCTACCGCGAGATAGGCAGTTCAACGAATGAGCGAACTTGTATAGCCGCTCTAATTCCCAAAGACGCCTGCCTTAATCACAAGCTCATTTTTGTCGTGCCCTTTGAATATGAACTTGGACTTGACGGGTATTTAACGCAGGTGGAACTTCGCAAAGAAGACCTTCACTCGCAATTGAGCCTGTTGAACTCACTGATTGTAAATTATTACTTGCGCAGCCGGGTTTCAACTTCTGTGAGCATGTTCTTCATTTACGAACTGCCCGTGCCCAAAATGACAGCCGCGCAGAAAAAGAAACTCGCCGATGCCGCCGTCAGGCTTCTGAAGAACCCGCGCGAAGTGAAGGAGCGGGCCGCGCTGGAGGTCTTCATCGCCCGCGAACTTTACGGCCTGTCGCTGGAGGATTGGAAGCATCTCACTGGCACGTTCACCTTCGGCAGCGGCCCCACCAAGGAGGAATTGGACGAAATCATCCGTCTCTCGGTTGCTCTTTGGGCAAAGGCTGGCTAAATGAATCGCGCCCACATCGAACCCATTCTTGATGCCATTCCCGCCGCCAGGCAGGAGGTCGCGCGACATTACGGGGTGCATCCTTATTTTACCCGGCGTCCGGCCAATGTCGTGCGCGCCTGAGCTATTGGCGGCCCTCAAATTGTGGCGGCAGGTGGCGTAACAATGTAGCGGGGGGGGGCAAGTTGCACGTCGTTGGTAATCAACGTGTGGAGCGGTGTAGCGGATGTTACGGCGGTTTCCCCCTGTAGCGGCGGTCTACGATCGTCGCAAATTAACCGTTGGCGCGTCCGCCTCCACCCTGTGCCGCATCCGTGTAACGGCATGTAACGGTATGTAACGGGTCGAGAAGTCCCGTTTCTCATAGGTAATGTAACGGTGTAACGGGTGTGCCGCCGGTTTCCCCCCAGCGCATCGGAGCATTGAAGGCCAGGATGGATTGGAGATTGGGGTTTGGGGTTTGATCCCCCCCGGCGCAACGCCGGTCGCTATTGTCCCGTGGTCCGTAGTCCCGTGGTCTCTTGCTGCCGCACCCGTGTAACGGCATGTAACGGTATGTAACGGGTCGAGAAGTCCCGTTTCTCATAGGTAATGTAACGGTGTAACGGGTGTGCCGCCGGTTTCCCCCCGGCGCAAGGCCGGCAGCCGCCGCTGGCACGTCCGCCACCCCCCATGCCGCACCCGTGTAACGGCATGTAACGGTTACGTAACCGGTCGAAAAGCACCGTTTCTCATAGGTAATGTAACGGTGTAACGGGTGTGCAACCGGTTTCCCCCCGGCGCAAGAGAAAATTGAAGCATTGGAGGCCGGCTTGGCCAGGCGCCCGCACGCATCGTCTTTCCGGGGATTTATTCTTGCCCGGCCACCTTCAACAAATCCTCCACCGTCCACTCCGCCCCGCCGGTTTCCGGGTCCGGCACAACGTGGTCCGCCCAATCCTTGTAATTGACTCGAATGCGAAAATTGCCCGGGCCGGCCTCGAACAGGCCAAAATGCAACACCGCCGCGTAGGGCGGCGAGTTGGTCCGCGTCAGCGGCGCCTTCAGGGCGCTCATTTCACGCAACAAGGTGTCGTCGTGGGCGGAGAACAAAACATATTTCAAGCCGCCCTGCTTCCGGGAAACCTCCTCGCGGCGCGCATTCTCCATATAATCCGCTATCTTCCGCAGAAGCGGTCTCCCGACAATCCCTCCCATGTTCAGATTGTATTCATACACATACGCCCAGCGGCCGGCGGCGATGATGGACTCAATGTCATCCGCCCCGATGCGGTTGGTCAACACAACATGATGGATTTGGTGGATATAAAGCGCATCGCTCAGACCTATCAAGTTCCCGATGTTGGTGATCTTGACACCCAGCGCCTGGCTCCAGCGGGCGAATTGCGGCTGCAGCGCCGCATTGGTGGCCTTCCATTCCGGCGTCTCAAAGATGTACTGGGACTCAAGAGCCTTCAGATTGGTCATGCCGGGATCAGAGACTCTCGCCAGGGGAACGACATTGTCCGTCGCGAAGCCGCCGGCAATATCAACGGGGATGGTCAAATGAATGGGGATCGTCCCGGCCGCCGCGCCCATCAAGCCCGAAACAAACAACCCCGCGCTCTGCCGCGTGCGAACCGTATCGGTTGAGAACACGCAGATGGATTGGGAGGCCGTGTTGGAATCCAGCAGCCCGCCATAATACACCCTCCGCATTTCCGTGCCTAGCGCATACTCTTGATTGCTTCCCCGGGCCGTCAGCTTCCCAAAACCCTCGGGCCAATTGGTCGGATCTTCCTTGAAGTCGTTGTTGAGCGGGGTTCTGTCGCCGTGGCGGATGATGTCAACCGCGAACACCAGTTTGTCCTGAGCCGGCGCGGCGCCGGCGAAAAAGACGCAGCACATGAAAGCCAACACGATTGACTTTGACCGGACGCCCTTGCAGGCGAAATGGATTTCCATCAACTTTTTGCATGTTCGCACTTCGCCAATGTGCCCCTGACAAACCGAGATGTCGAGCGCCGGCCCCGGAAGGTTAGATGGCGATGGTCATAGACCGCCGTTACAGGAGGGGTATCGAGTGGGCAAATTTTGCCCGGCGGCGGGGCCGGCTGTTAAATTGACGCCTCAAAAAGCGCCCCTCCCGGCAATTTGCGCCGCCAAATCACCTTCTTTCCGGGATTCTGCACTTTACAGCGTTTGGCACGGATTCTGATATGGAAATCGGCATGAAGAAAATATTAGTGATAGATGACAATGACGATGTGAGAACCATTGTCACGACTGTTTTGCGAAGTTTTGGATTCGAGGTCCGCGAAGCCGCCAGCGGCGAGTCCGGCATCCAAATGGTCCTGGAAGAGAAGCCCGACTTGATCATCAGCGACGTGCGGATGCCGGGGATGGACGGCCATCACCTCCTGAGCGCCATTCGCGAATTGCAATCCACCGCCGCCATTCCCTTCATTTTAATGACCGGTTCCGGCAGCCGCGATGATTTCCGCCGCGGCATGGTCAGCGGCGCGGACGATTACCTGCAGAAGCCTTTCACACCCGACGAGCTGATTGAGACGGTGTTATCCCGCCTGATCCGCCAGACCGACTTGCAAATGGAGGCCTACAACCACGCCAGCAAAATGCACGCCGCATGGCCGGATCACACGTCGCTCGAAACCGCCATGCCAATGGCCCGCGAGTTGCATCCGGCTTAGCGGACGATTTCAGACCCAACCGGAGGGTTATGCGGACCCGGGATGAGACAGGTGATTTGCCGGGGAAAAAACCGGCTCGGCGAGGCCTTATTCCGTCGGCGGCGGCGCGTTCAAAACAGCCTGCCGCAATTCCTTGCCCGGCTTGAATTTCACGACCGCTCGCGGGGGAATCATCACGTCCTTCTCCGGATCGTTCGGATTGCGGCCGATGCGTGCCCGGCGAATCTTGATTCCGAATACCCCAAAATTGCGCAACTCAACCGACTTTCCGGTCGCGACGGTCTCGGCAATGATATCAAGCGTCCGCTGAACGATTCGCATGACTTCTTGCTGAACCAAGCCGGTTTCTTCGCTAATCTTGATTACGAGATCTCGCTTTGTCATAGCTTTTGGCCCACACTGGCAACAGTAGTCTCCGCCATTTAACCGCAGGCCCGGCCTATAGTCAAGTTTGGAACCCCTGTTTGCGCTTTTTATTGTAGTGGAAACCCCTAGCTCTCAATGACCCCAATCTCCACCGGTTCCACTTTGATCCCCATTTCCTCAAGCCATTTGATCGCCGCGCTGACATCCGGACGGCGCCCGCTTAATTCCAGGCAGACGATCCCAATCTCGTCGGTGACGCTGGCCTGGCGCACATTCGTGACGACCGGGAACTTGCGCGCCAAATTCCAGATTACCGGCGTGGTGATGAACTTGGGCGGATACATCAGCCACAGGCGCATATGCGCCGACTGCGTCCCGTCGCCTTTCTTGGCCCGTGTCTTGGATTTCATTGTCGGCATAAAGTCCCTGCTTCTCAATTCAATATGTTTAACTCACAACTCATAACTCATAACTCCCCTCACCCTCCCGCGATGGCCGGAATGATGCTCACTTCATCCCCCTCTTTGAGCGGGGTTTCCTGGTTGCGCAGAAAGCGGATGTCCTCCTCGTTGACATAAACGTTCACGAAGCGCCGGATGCCGCCCGTCTCATCCAGGAGGCGCTCCTTGATCCCCGGGAAGCGCGCCTGCAATTCGGCAATCGCGCCGGCGATGTTCGTGGCATTGACTTCGACCGTCTCCTCGTTGTTCGTCAACTTGCGGAGCGGCGTTGGAATTCGCACTTTTTGGGGCATATATTGATATATTACTTTACAGAGATTTTTTCTTTGGGCCTGGATCAAGCCCGATCTCCCGGCGAACATCCTCCGTGGTGAACGTGCGTTTGCCCTTATTCCGTGCGCGGGCTTCCAACAAATCAAGGTAATCGTCCAAATCTTCCGCCTGTCCACGCACGCCCGGCGTGGTTTCACGCTGGTTGTCGCAATGGTCTTGCGCGCGCAGTCCTTCGGGAATGGTCTTCACGGCTTGAGGTTAGCACAGGCCGGCAGCGATGGGAAGCTGGAGTTCAACCATGGATCTTCTCTCCATCCTCCAGCAGCGCCTCGAACTCCCGCAAGCTCGGCTTGATCTCGCGCGTGAAACCGGCGTGGCCCGCCAGCGCGTCTACCGTCTTCAGCCCGTTGCCAGTGATGCACAGCACGGCGCTCTCCCCAGCCGGGATGGCCCCGCCCGCAATGAGCTTCTTGGCGACCCCCACCGTCACCCCGCCGGCCGTTTCCGCGAATATCCCTTCGCACTCCGCCAGCAGCTTGATGCCCTGGCGAATCTCGTCGTCGCTGACGTCTCCAGCCTGCCCGCCAGTGTCTTTCATGACTCTAAGGGCGTAAAAGCCGTCCGCGGGCGTGCCGATCGCCAGCGACTTGGCGATGGTGTTGGGCTTGACGGGCTTGAAGAAATCCAGGCCCGCCTTCTGCGCCGTGGAGATGGGGGCGCAGCCCGTGGCTTGTGCGCCATGGATTCTATATTCGGCCTCGGGCGCAAGACCCAGCTTGATGGCTTCGCCGTAGCTCTTGTGAATCTTGGTGAGCAGCGAGCCGGAGGCCATCGGGACGACCGTGTGCCGGGGGACGCGCCAGCCGGATTGCTCGACGATTTCCAGACCCATGCTCTTGGAACCCTCGGCGTAATAAGGCCGGACATTGACGTTCACGAACGCCCAGGGATACTTGCCCGCAACCTCGGCGCACAACCGGTTCACTTCGTCATAATGCCCTTTTATCCCAATGACCTTGGCTCCATAAATCCACGAATTGACCACTTTGCTGTGCTCCAGATCCGACGGGATAAACACGTAGGCATTCAGGCCGGCCGCGGCGGCATTGGCTGCCACCGAGTTGGCCAGGTTGCCTGTGGATGCGCACGCCACGGTGGTGAAACCCAGCTCGCGCGCCCGGCTCAAGGCCACGCTGACCACCCGATCCTTGAAGGATAGGGTCGGATAATTGACGGCGTCGTTCTTGATCCACAATTCCCGGATGCCCAGGCGTTTCGCAAGGCGGTCCGCCCGGATCAGCGGTGTCCCGCCCACCTCCAGCCCAACGGTCGGTTCCCCGGCCACCGGCAACAGTTCCCGGAACCTCCACATGCTCCGCGGGCGCGCCTCGATGACGGCCCGAGTCATGGTTTGCCGGATCCGGTCGTAATCGTAGGCGACTTCCAGCGGGCCGAAGTCGTACTCGCAAACGTGGGTCGCAACCAGCGGATATTCGCGGCCGCATTCCCGGCATTTGAGAGCCTTCATAAAAGCGCTGCACTTCTCGTGTTTTTCCATAACTGTAATATCAACGAATACGGATACATTGATATATATTTTTTATTCTGTCAATCGCCAATTTCCACGATATAGTATGCTGGCAAAGGGAAAGGAGCAGGCGGGAGTTTGACGGTGCGCGTCTTTATTTTTAATCGGAGCAGTTGGCACATGCGTTATTGCCTGAAGAAAACCTGCCGCCGCAACCGGTGCCCACTGGTTGTGGCTCTGTTGCTGCTGGCAAGTGGCCTGCCCGGAAAGGCCAATGTCTATGCCACCGACATCAAACTCAACGGCTCCACCAACAATGCCGCCATTGCCGCCTCCGGGCCGGACACCACGGTCCTGATCAGTTACATCCTCAACGAACCCGCCACGAACGTCTGGCTCCAGATTCATTCCGGCGCCGCCGTGGTCTGGACCGGCAGCCTCGCAGGGACAAACACCGGCAGCAACTCGGTGGTCTGGGGCGGCACCAATCAGGCGGGCCAAAATGTCGTGCCGGGAATCTATCAATTCAACATCACCGCCTCCTCCTCGGGCTATGCGGGCTGGACCAACATCACCGATGACAGCCCCCATTTTGCTGTGTACGAGCCGACCGGCATTGCCGTCAACCAAAACTCCAACAGCCCCTTTTATGGCCGGGTGTTCGCCGGCAATGCCCCGCCGAACAGCGCCGCCGGAATTTTCAAATTCAATGCCGATGGCAGCCCTGCTGACGAGGGCGGATTCAGCCGCAGCTATCCCTGGCCGGGCGGCCAATACGATCCGGGCTACCTCTACAGCCCGTGGAAGATTGCCGTTGCTCCGGATGACACGGTTTACATCAACGATTGGAGCCAAAGCGGCCTGGTGCTGGCCTTTGACGAAGTCATTTCCACCAATTACCTGACGGCCCTGAATTCCGGTAATTACCCTTACCAGTTTCCTCCCGCCGGCCCGCAATTAAGCGGCCCGTGCGTGACCGGCGGCGGCGGCGGCACACAATTGTGGATGGCGGACGCCAACACGGACGGCCACAGTGTGGGTGTGCTGCGATACGACCTCACCGCCAATGGCGCCGTGGCGGACAACGACACCGGCACGGTCGTGGTGGGCATCAGCCCGACCGGCTTGACCCTTTGCGCCTACGACGTGGCGGTGGATGCCTCCAGCAATATCTATGTTATTCAAAGCCTGGATGGGTTCGCCGATCCCGGCGATTATTTCTCCACCCCGCGCCTCTTTTGCTTCCCGCCCTACAGCAACACAACGGAACTGACCACGAATTGGAGCGTCAGCTCCGAGGATCACTCCTTGGAAAATGCCGTCGGCGTTGCGGTGGACCCAACCGGCACCTGGGTCGCGGTAGCCGTGCGCGGCTACAATGACGGCAGCGGTGGAGAGCTGCCAAACGGCGTGGCCGGCCTGAAGAACGGCGCCGTCAACGTCTATTACGCCACCAATGGCGCCTTGGTTGCCAGCCTCGGCGGGGGTACCAACGACCAGTTCATGGGCGTCGCCTGGGATCACGTCGGAAATCTCTATGCCACAGACCTTAGCGCCCAAGTCTGGCGCACTTGGTCGCCGCCCGGAACCAATCAGGCGGTGACTCCCGCTGCGCCGGTCATCCAAGTGTATAACACCCTCACCCAGCCTTCCTTGTGCTCCCCTGTTGCGCCCGTCGCGCCCGCCAGCCCGTTCGGATTCACCCTCCAAGGTCAGAGCAACGTGACCTATGTCATTGAGTGTTCGCCCGACCTCGTCACGTGGACCCCCATCGCCACCAATTACGACACAGTTGACCTTCGCTACATCACCGTCCCCGCGCCGTGCGCCAACTCTTTCTTCCAGGCCAGGGTCCAATAAAATGGATTTTTTTTGGTTTGATACACATGGAAGCCTTTGTTTATGCGGCTCCATTTCAGGTCAATGACTTTGTCATCTGAAGCGAATCTGGGAAATCCGGGATTGATCCACTTCACCCATGCTCGAATTCCCGCGCCACTTCCTTCAAGATCATCCGAATCGGGATGTGCTGCGGACAGGCGTCCTCGCATTGGCCGCATTCCTCGCAGTGAGAAGCCCGCTGCCCGGGGGTGAGGCCATGATGATAGAAGAACTCGGCGAAATTGCGGTCCTGGTAAACCGCCAGGTTGTTCAGTTGCTGGAAATTAGCCGGGATTTGAACCGAAGCGGGACAGGGCAGGCAGTAGCCGCAATTGGTGCAATGGACACGGATACGAGACTGGTAAATGGCCCTGGCTTCCTGGATGAGTTCCAGTTCGCCGGCCGTAAGCGAGTTGGCCAGTCCTCCGCCGGCGTAGTTTATATTTTCCTCAACTTGCCGCAACTCGCTCATGCCGCTCAGCACCACACTCGCCTCGGGCCGGTTCCAGACAAACCGCAGCGCCCATTCCGCGGGCGTCCGTCTGACCTGGGCTTTGTTCCACACCGCTTGCACCTCAGCCGGAATTCTCGCTGTCAGCCCGCCCCCGCGCAGTGGTTCCATGATGACGACTCCCAGCCCTTTGCTGGCCGCGTATTCCAGGCCCAGCCGCCCCGCTTGGAAGTCTTCGTCCATGAAGTTGTATTGAATCTGGCAAAAAGACCAGTCATAGGCGTCCACGATCGGTTTGAACTGTGGGGACTCGTCGTGGAATGAGAAACCGGCGTGCTGGATTCTGCCATCGGCGATGGCCGCGTCGAGAAATTCGGCAGCGCCAAGCTGGCTGAGTCTGCTCCACAGCGATCCCGTGAGGCTGTGCAGGAGGTAGAAGTCAATATGGTCGGTCTGCAACCGTTCGAGCTGCTGGTCCAGATACCGGTCCATGTCGGCACGGCTGCCAATCAGCCAACTGGGCAGCTTGGTTGCCACATTGACCTTGTCCCGCCGGCCTTTCAGCGCCCGGCCCAGAAACACCTCGCTCATGCCTGCCTCAAATGGAGCAGCCGAGTGATATACGTAGGCGGTGTCGAAATAGTTCACCCCCTGGCCTATGGCGCTGTCCACCATGGCCAGGGCACGCTCTTCGTCAATGAGTTGAAGTTTCCCCTCTCTAACCGGCAGGCGCATGCAGCCGAAACCCAATATCGAAACCAGTTTTTCAGTCTTTCCTGCTTTGCGGTACAGCATGGCGGTCTTTTCTTCATCCGGGCCGCCCTGGCTCGCCGCTTGTTCCAGCCGCGGCGCTCCGCGACTTTCCCGTTTCGATTCGGCCACGAGTTCGGGCTGGAGGTAAAAGCCAAAGCGGCGGAGCAGCTCGAGCTTGGGCATCACGTTTCCTTCAAGGTCAAAGTGAAAAAAACCCGGGAAGATGTCCGGGTTCGCGGTGATGAGATCGAAGTAACGGCGGTGCCGCGCCGGCACCTCGACGTTGTTGCCGCGCAACACCTCGTGGCCGGTGATCACAAACTCCGGCAGGAGCCAGGGACAGAATTCGAGGCGTTCGTCCGGAGCGAGGTCTTCGTAAATGGGCGTTTGCGGCAGCAGGCAAAGCAGGCTGGGCAGGATCCGCGCGCCCATCGTCCGAAACGAGACCATCTGGAAAAGCGTTCGGTTGAAGTCCTCCATGGTCTCGAACGGGAATCCCCAAACGTAGAACGCATCCACGCTCGGAAAGATTTGGACCGCCTTGGGAATCAGCGCGAGTGATTCGGCGGCAGTGAAGCCTTTCTTGATGAGCTTGAGCACGCGGTCCGAGCCGGATTCGATGCCAAAGCGCAGTTCGACACAACCGGATTCTGCCATCGCGCGCATCATCTCTTCGTCAATCAGGTTGACGCGGCCAAAGGCTTTCCATTTGACGGCCAGGCCCGCGCGTTCCAGGGCGTCACAGAAGGCCATCACATGCTTTTTGCCCGACACGAAGAACTCGTCCTGAAACAGGAACAAGTCCACGCCGGCCTGGCGATGGAGCAGCGCCATTTCCTCGACGATGTTCTGCGGGCTGCGCGAGAAGCTCTGATAATTCCAGACTGGCGCCACCGAGCAAAAAGTGCAGGGATACGGACAGCCGCGGCTGGTCATCATCCCGTAGCCCTGGTAACGGCCGAGGGCGATCTTCTCGAAGGCGGGAAAGGGGAGCGCATCGAGATTGCGCAGGCGCGGCCGGTCGGGATTGTGCGCTATCGAGCCGTTGCGGCGGTAGGAGATGCCTTGAACCGGGGCCAGAGCATCGGCCTTCCCGCTGCACAAGGCGCGCAGCAGTTCCGGCCCGGTTTCTTCCCCTTCGCCGCGCGCGATCACGTCAATACCCGGAAACCGGCGCAGGATTTTGTCTTCCACGGCTTTGGTGCCGACCCCGCCGAGGACGATCTTGCGGTCTGCATAGCGGGCTTTCAGGGCCTCGGCCGCCAGGAGCGTGAACGGCAACAAGTTCGCCATGCAAGACAAGCCGATGACGGGCGCCGGTTCGGCCACAAAGTCGAGAAACGCGTCGAGATCGAACGGGTCCTCAGCTTCGCATAATTGGTAATCCCGAAAATCAACGGTGAAGCCCGCCGCCTCCAGCGACCGGGTCAGATAGAGGCAGCCCAGAGGGACGTGCCTTTCCCGCTCGATTTGCTCTCCGTAGCGTATGAAGAGCAGGTTGAGGTTGATGAGGGTTAGGTCAGCGGACATGTATGTACCGGCTTATGGCTTGGGCCTTCTCGTTTCATGGCATGACGGCTATGGGAAACTGTCAAGTAGCGGCCTGTTGCTTGGCAGACGGCGGATCGGTGCGCGTAAGCTCGTCTGGCGCGTTGGTGCCTGGCGCATGGGTGGGTGGCGGATTGGTGCGTGGCCTTACCATGATACCGGAGATAATGAAGAAGCCCGGGTCGATTGGCCGGAGGCCGTGGATCGCAGGCGAAATTTCGTTGGTGGATGGCGGATTGGTGGGCGTCGCCTCCGCTATTGTCGCATTGGTGAGTGGCGGATTGGTGGGTGGCGTCATCCTCAAACCGAAGACCGGGACGTTTGGCTGGAGGCCGCGGATTGGAGGCGAAATTATGTTGGTGGATGGCAGATTGGTGCGAGGCGGCTCGCCTGGTGTCGCATTAGTGGGTGGCGTCGACCCCAACCCGAAGACTACAATGGTATTTGTCGTGTTCGTGCCCGGCGCGTTGGAGGCCGGGCTTGGCGGCACTCGCATCAGCAAGCCCGCCACGACGGTGGAGGGCCGCTGCGGTGGAGGTGGGTTGGTGATCTCGACATTGGGAGATGGCACGTTCGTGGTCGTTTTGTCCGGCAGGGGCAAAGCGCCAGCCACGGCCACGGGCGGACCCGTATATGATGGCGGGTTCGTAGGTTGCGCTTGGGGCTGGATCGCGTTGGATTCGTTGGGTTGGGCGCCGAAGGTTGGCTGGGCAGGGCTGGACGCCGCCAGGCCTGCGCCTAGCGCGGCCAGCATCACCAGGGCGACTCGGCCCCGAAACGCGGATCTCAGTTCCATCGGGACCGTGGTTTGGTCCACAATCTGGGCCAATTGCTCTTGTGGAATGACGCTTAGCATGGCGTCTTCCGCCGGATCCAGTTCCAGTTGAATAGTGGCTGCAGCCTTGCCTCGCTGCTTCAGGAACAATTCGCGAAACCCGGCATCCACCGACGCTTTCTTGACCAGCACCTCAATGCCTCGGGGCACCGGGACGTTGTTCCGGCCGCTGCCTGGCGGACGGCCCCCCACGATGGTGGTCCGCACTGCCTCAGCTTCGTCTTTTCGAGCATTCGACATATTTTCCTCCAATTCTCAGGTGAGATTTCCCATGGGTTCGTGCCCACGACTGGCGTGGGCCTTTTTCGTGATTCTCTTCCGGTTTCACTGGTTTGCAAGAACTTCTTGAAGCAACACAACGGGCGGATAGCAGTTGCCTTGCAAGCAGCTAATCGCATAAGGTGAGGGTGCAATGGACGATCAATCGCCAACCTTGTCAAAACCGGCCCAACCGGGCGGAGAACGGAAGCCAGCGGCGGTTGCGGGCCGACCGTCCGCCTTGCTGGACACCCGCGTCATTTAATGCGGGGACAACATTGACCAACTTAAGCAATTGCCGGACGCCAGCATTGACCTGATCTACATTGACCCTCCCTTCAACTCGAATCGGAATTACGAAGTGTTTTGGGGCGAAACGAAGGAAAAGCGGTCATTTGAGGACCGGCACGAATCCACACGCGCCTACATTGACTATATGCGCCCGCGTTGCGTGGAATTGGCCCGCGTGCTGAAAAAGACGGGCAGTTTTTATTATCACTGCGACTGGCACGCCAGCCATTACGTCAAGGCCATGCTGGATGGGATTTTCGGGGAAAATAACTTTCAAACGGAAATCATTTGGCAACGCACTTTTTCCAAAGGACTGGCTTTTGCCGCGCTGCCGAATAATCACGACACGATTTTCTATTACGGCGGCGGAGGTGAGTTGACATTCAACCGGCCATACAATCCTTACGACCCGGACAACTTGGACGAAAAGACCGCCAGCAAGTATTGTCATCGTGACCCGGATGGACGGCTTTATCAGTTGGACAATTTAACGAATCCAAACCCCGACCGGCCAAACTTGACGTATGAGTTTTTAGGTGTGAATCGCGTTTGGTGCTGGACGAAGGAGCGTATGCAGGAAGCCTACGCCAGCGGATTAGTCGTTCAGCCAAGTCCTGGGGCAGTGCCGCGATTGAAGCGGTACTTGGACGAACAAGAGGGGCGTCCTATGGACAGCGTTTGGACAGACATCCCGCCTATAAATTCTCAGGCGAAAGAGCGGCTCGGTTATCCTACGCAAAAGCCCCTCGCATTGCTTGATCGCATCATCCAGATGAGCAGCAACGAAAATGACATCGTTTTGGACGCCTTTTGTGGTTGCGGCACGGCCTTGGTTGCCGCGCAGAATTTGAAACGGCAATGGATTGGCATAGACATTTCCCCGACAGCCTGCCGGGTCATGGCACACCGTCTCCGCCGGGATTGCGGATTGCGTGATGAGGAGCCTCTTTGGAAGATCGGGCGTGGTTTTGTATTGAAGAACCTGCCCTGGACGGAGAAACGGTTGCGCGAATTGCCGCCGTTTGAATTTGAGAACTGGGCCGTCGTCGAATTGGGCGGTATCAAAAACAAGGTGCAAGTCGGCGATAAGGGCATTGACGGGCGGATTTTCCCCGTCTCCGCCTTGGAAGGACGGCAGCAACCCGGAGTGGAAGACTTGCCGCTGGACGAACGCTTCTATGCGGTGCAAGTGAAGCAAAAGGACAAGGTCGGAAGGCCGGACATTGACGCCTTTGAAACGGCCATGCGCCGGGCGAAGTGCGACAAGGGTTTCTTTGTCTCCTTCGACTTTTCGAACGATGCAATGCAGGAAATTGGCCGGTTCTTCCGCGAGGAACACCGTATCATCGTCCCCTTCACAGTGAAACAGATTCTGGACGGGGACATCGCGCAAAAATTGGCGTAGGCATCAAGCCCCGACTTGCCTGCCAGAATCCTCCGGCCGCTGTAGCGGCGGTCTATGACCGTCGCAAGCAAATTTGCAATACACGAAAATCAAGCCCCGACTTGCCCCGCATAATCCTCCGGCGCAAGCAGCCCCTCCACTTCCGCGGGCTTCGAAAGTCTGACCTGAAAGAACCAGCCCGCCCCGTAGGGATCGCGGTTGACCTGTTCGGGATGCTGGACCAGTTGCGCATTGACGGCGGTGACTTCCCCGCTCACGGGTGAATAAATGTCGCTGGCCGTTTTGACCGATTCAACCACCGCGCAGGCCGCGCCGGCCTCGATGTGACGGCCCACGACGGGCAATTCCACGAACACCACGTCGGTCAGTTCGTGCTGGGCATGGTCGCTGATGCCAACGGTGCCCACGCCGTCGCGGACGCGGACCCATTCGTGTGTTTTGGCGTGTTTCACATCGCCGGGGATATTTAGACTCATAAATTAGGTTGGACGATTCGGACGAATACTGTGGGACGGGAGGACGGAGTTTCAGCTTCTGCGGTAAAGGGGCTTGGGCGCGATGGTGGCCGGAGCTTGCTTGCCCCGGATTTCTACGGCAATCAGACTGTTGGCGGCCGCCATTTCCGGCGGCACATAGCCCAGGCCAATCCCCACTCCCAGCGAAGGACTTTGGATGCCGCTGGTCACCCGCCCGATGGGCCGTCCGTCCGGGCCCGCGCTCCAAATCGGATAATCCGGGCGCGGCGGGGCCGACCTTTCCGCGAATTTGAATGCCACCAGTTTCTTTGTTGTGCCGCGGGCCTTTTGTTCCGCCAGCACCGGCCGGCCCACAAAATCACCCTTGCCCAGCGCTACAAACACGCCCAACCCCGCCTCCACGGGCGTGGTGTCTTCGTCCAATTCGTGCCCGTAGAGCGGGTAACATACCTCTGTGCGCAGCGTGTCCCGCGCTCCGAGTCCGGCGGGTTTCAGCCCGAACGGCATTCCCACTTCCAGCACTTTGTTCCAAAGCGTGGGCATGATTTCAGCGGGCGCTACCATTTCAAAACCGTCCTCCCCGGTGTAGCCCGTCCGCGAGACATACACGGGCCGCCCGAGAAAATCCCGGCGCACAATCTCATTCTTCCGCAGCGACGAGGCCAGATTTTGCTTCGAGGACGATGCAAAACAAGCATCTATGAACTCCGCCGTTTTTGGGCCTTGCAGGGCCAGCGCCCCGAAATCCGCCGACAGGTTCTTCAAATCCACGTCCTCTCGCCGGGGAAAGACCGCCAGTTGCCGGTTCAGCCAAGCCGCGTCCACGCTGATCCGCGAGGCATTGACGATCAGCAAAAATTCCTCCGTTTCCACCTGATACACATACAGGTCGTCTATCGTCCCGCCCCGCTCATTGCACATCAGCGTGTACTGGCCCTGCCGCGTTTGCAGCTTGCGAATGTCATTGGTCAGCACGTGGTTCAGGAAATCCGGCGCCGCCCCGCCCCGCACCACGATCTCCCCCATGTGCGAAATGTCAAACAGCCCCGCCGCCGTGCGCACCGCGTGGTGCTCCGCGTGAATGCCGGAGTATTGCACCGGCATTTCCCACCCGCCGAAATCAATCAGCCGCGCGCCCAATTTCTGGTGGACCGCGAATAATGGTGTTCGCTTAAGCATGAGTTCGCAAATTCGTCATTCCTGATGAAAGCAGCCGCGTCAACGTGCGCCGGAATGCAATGGCTATTTTCAACTTGGCACACGCTTTACAATAAAGTGAACCGAATTGCTAGACTTATTTTCAATCGCCTGCGCGCGCGGGCGCATCTCACCTTTGTCGAGCCTGCCTTTTCGTCCGGCGCGGTGAACAAAATAATAATCAAAACTATACCCTGAGGAAAGAAGATCGCGACCGAAAATACCGATAAAGGTCGGTTGCACCGCTCCTGGTATGTTTGTTGGCAAATTTATTCTACCCGCATTGAAAGCCGCAATACGGGTAGAATAAATTCAGCTTTATCCGATGTCGAGCAAAAAGTGGATTTTGTCTCGGCTCTGGGGTCTCTCAGCTTTGTCCAGCTTTCCTTCTGGCTCGATGGTCTCTTGGAGCGACAAAGGGGAGATGCGCCCCTTTGCTGTTATTAAGCAGGCCTCGGTTGCTCCTCCACCATACACGGCGCAAGAATGGCCGTGCTCATCCCGTGGATAATCTTCTTGTCAGCCGGACATATCGTCGCCAGCACCCCGCCCAGCGTGGCCCGCGCCGCATCGCCGTCCCCGCTGACAAAATAATACGGACACAGCCGCGCCCGGCCTGGCATCGCCGCCACCTCGTTCTTCTCGAAATCAAACCACTGCGACTCCACCAATCGCGGCTTCTGGTAGCGCTGCAAGACGCATGGCGACCGCGGGAATGACCGTAGCGCCTCGTCCACCGCCGCGCTCCAGTCCGCCGTCGAAAGATCGCTTCCCAGATGCACCCCGCGAGCGCCCCACGCCTTGTCGGAAAAGCCGGAGATCTTGATAATCAACTCCCGCTCCCGCTGCGAAAGCGACTTGAGCTGGGTCCAGTCTGTCAAGTTCAATTCCGGAATCGCCCCCTGCGGCGGCAGCGGCGCGGGGTCCATCACCCACGTATAGGGGACCATCCGCTGAAGCCGCTCCAGGAACCCTTCCCCCAGCTCCTGCCGCCAAAACGGGCGCAGATTCCGGTTCCACAACAGCGCGAACAGCATCTTCTCCTCGAAAATCGGCCGCGGCGGCGGGGTGAGCCGTATTTTCCCGGCAAGCGCAAAGTCAAGTATATGCTTCGCGGATGCCACGCTCCCCAGGTCGAACAATTCAAAAAAACGATACACCGCGTCCCCTTCCTCGAATTCCGTGAACCGCGCGTCCCGCACCCGGAATCTCTCCCCCAGTTGCGCCGCCAGCCACTCCATTTCCGGCCGGTAAGTCTGCGCCTCTTCCGAAATGACAATATGGACTGCCCGCGCATCGCCGAAAATCCCCGCAAAACCGCGCGCCATGCCCTCCGCTCCTCCCACGACGCCCGCCGCCGCCATTGCCGGCGCTGAATACACCTGGTTCAGCCACGCCGTCAGCCCAATCCCGCCGGGTACGCTGTCCAACTCCGCGATGCAGACCCCGGATTGCGTGAGAATGATATCCGGCCGGATCACGCGCGGCAGTTCATTCTTGAACGCCGCCGACCGCTGGATTTCCACCAGTTCCGCCGGCTTACCCAGGTCCAGCCATTGTGCGACCCACGCCGGTTGTTTCCCCGCCACGCTTTGGCGATAAAGCAAATTCACCGCGCGATTGAACTGAAGCAAAACGCGCCCCAAGCCTTCCAGCAACCCCGCCAATTCTCGGTCCAGCGCAAAAGGCGCCGGCGAAATCCGCCACTCCTGTCCCGCGAAAAGCCCTCCCTGCGGCATACTGTCCCGCACAAACCGCGCCCGCTCCCCGGGCGTTGACGCTGGATCAATGGTGGTGCTCATTTTCTTCCGCCGCTACAGTGCTATTTCCGAGAATCGCGCGTTCGCGACCAAATTCTCCGAACCGTCAGCTCAAATAACAAATGACAAATTCTCAATGACCAATTCTCAATTCAGGCTGACCCTTCTCTGCGTCTTTGCGTTGAAATCTCTTCCTTATCCGTGTAATCCGTGTAATCCGTGGTTCAACTCATTTGTTTGCGCCCCTACGTTCGCACCTGTCCGTTCCCCAGCCCGATCCACTTATAGCTCGTCAACTCCTCCAGCCCCATCGGCCCGCGCGCCCCGATCTTGTCCGTGCTGATCCCGATCTCAGCCCCCATCCCAAATTCCCCTCCGTCCGTGAACCGCGTCGAAGCGTTCCAATACACCGCCGCCGAATCCACCCCCGCCAAAAACTCCCGCGCCCGCCCCTCATCCCGCGTCACGATGCTGTCCGAATGTGCCGACCCATATTGGTTGATGTGCTCAATCGCCTGCCCCACCCCGTCCACCACGCGGATATTCAAAATGTAATCGTTATATTCCGTGTAAAAATCCTGGTCCGTCGCCGGGCGGATCGCGCGCGCCGGATGCGCCACGCTCGCCTCCAAAATCTTCCGCGCCGGATCATCCGCGCGCATCTCCACCTTCCTGCCATCCAGCCGCGCCGCGATCACCGGCAAAAAGCCCGCCGCCACCGGCGCATCCACCAGCAACGTCTCCATGGCGTTGCAAACCGCGGGCCTCTGGCACTTCGCGTTCATCACAATCTCCCCTGCCATCTCCAAATCCGCCGCCCCGTCCACATAAACATGGCAAACCCCCTTGTAATGCTTGATCACCGGCACCTTCGAGCAATCCGCCACCGCTCGAATCAGCCCCTCCCCTCCGCGCGGCATGCACAAATCCACATACTGCGTCAGCGCCAGCAACTCCCTCACCGCGTTCCGGTCCGTCGTGCCCACCACCTGGATCGCGTGAACCGGAAAGCGCCCAAACGCCGCCGCCGCCGACTCCGTCAGAACCTTCGCGATGGCCTGGTTCGAATGAATCGCCTCCCTCCCTCCGCGCAAAATCGTCGCGTTCCCCGATTTGAAACAAAGACTCGCCGCGTCCGCCGTCACATTTGGCCGCGACTCATAAATAATCACCACCACCCCAATCGGCGTCGAAATCTTCTGCAGCCGCAAACCATTCGGCCGTGTGCGGTCATCCAAAATCCTCCCCACCGGATCCGGCAGCGCGGCCACCTCCCGCAACCCGTTCGCCATGCCGTCAATCCGCTTGTCGTCCAATTTAAGCCGGTCCAGCATCGCTGCAGACAGTCCCATTTGCGCCGCGTGCTCCATATCCTCGGCATTGGCCGCCAGAATCCCCGCGCGATTCCGTCCCAGCGCGTCCGCCATCGCAAGCAGACACGTATTCTTTTCGGCTGTAGTCAATCGGCCCAACAGCCGCGAAGCCTCCTTCGCCTGCCGGGCCAGCAACGTCATCTCATCCGTCAAACTCATGCGTGCAACCTAATCCAAATCCGCCCCGAGAAAAGCCAAATTCCGCCGTGGGGCCAATGACGCTGAAAGGTCTTATAGGTCCTATAGGATTTATAGGTCTTATTTCTATTCCCCAAACCCGCCCCCAAGCCAGCCAAAACTTCCCCCCCTTCCGCCCACTTTCCACTTGTCGCCCGCCCTCGAACGCGCATAATCCGCGCCGTCACCAAAAAACGATTTGATAGATTAGGATACACATGAAGAATAAAATCACTTTTGCGCTCATGCTCGCAATAATGTTCGCGCTCCCTGCCGTTTTAATGGTCGCATGCAAGTCGCGCCAACCCTCTTCCCCGCAGCCTGGCAGCGCGGCCAAAGGCACCCTGCCCAGACCACAAGGCCCATGCGACATCTACGCCGCCGTCAGCACCCCCTGTGTAGCCGCCCACAGCACCACACGCGCGCTATCCGCCGCCTTCAACGGCCCGCTCTATCAGGTCATGCGTCAATCAGACGGCAAGACCCTGGACATCGGCGTCGTCCAGTCCTCCGCGACCGACGCGGGCGGGTACGCCGACGCCGCTGCGCAGGATGCCTTCTGCGCTAACACGATCTGCTTCATCAAACTCATCTATGATCAATCTGGAAAAAGCAATCACCTCTACCAGGCGCCTCCAGGCACTTTCAAGGGTCCGGCAAAGGGCGGGTTCAACACCCTGCCCATCGCCGATATGGCGCCGATAACCATCGGCGGCCACAAGGCCTACGGCGTCTATATCATTCCCGGCATGGGCTTCCGCAACAACAATGCCACCGGCATCGCCATCAACGACGAGCCGGAAGGCGTGTACTCCATCGTGGACGGCAAGCACTACGACAGCGGCTGCTGCTTTGACTACGGCAACGCCGAGACCGACAGCCGCGCCGATGGCCCCGGCACCATGGAAACCACCTACTTCGGCACCGCCACCACCTGGGGCACGGGCAGCGGCCCCGGCCCGTGGATCGAGGCCGACTTTGAAGGCGGCGTCTTTTCGGGCTACAACGCCAAACAGAACGCCGCCGATCCGACCATTACTTCCTGGCGCTTCGTCACCGCTGTCGTTGACGGCGGCGGCGGCAACAAGTGGGACCTCCGCGGCGGCAACGCCCAGCAAGGCGCCCTGACGACCTTCTACAGCGGTGTTCGCCCCGGCTCCAGCAACAGCGCCAGCTATTTCCCAATGCACAAACAGGGCGCCGTCCTCTTGGGCACCGGCGGCGACAACGGCAACGGTTCCTCCGGCACCTTCTATGAAGGCGCCATCACGACCGGCTATCCGCCCGAAGCCGCCACCGATGCCCTTCAGGCCAACATCGTCGCCGCCAAGTATGATGTGGAGCGCGTGAGCCTCTCCCGCCTCACCACATTCGCGCCTGGCTCCTCGCAGAACATAACCGTCACCTTCAACAACACCACGGCAGCGCCCGCTGCGACCGTTAAGTTGACAGTTTCCGTGCCAAAAGGCTGGACCTCCACAGTCTCCGGAACCAACGCAACGTCAAAGACCCTCGTCGGCCCGTTCGCCCCCGGTGCCGGCTTAAACGCCACTTTCAAAATCACTTCCCCGGCCACCACCAGTGCCGGCTTCCTCGCCGCCCTGGCCGCGTGGACAAGCCAGACAACCGACGGGCCTCAATCCGAAATGACCGACAGGCTCCAATCCGAAATGACCGACAGGCTCCAATCCGAAATGACCGACAGGCTCCAATCCGAAACAACCGTCCAGCGGGTCCGAAGTGCTCTCCCTGTCAAGATCAACGAAGTCCGCTTCGGCAACCAGTTCATCGAACTCTACAACGCCTCCGAAACCGACGCCGACATCTCCAACTGGACTCTCATCAACACCCCGAGCCAATGGGCTTCAGTCAAACTCGCGACCATTCCTACCCGCACCAAACTCGCGCCCCACGCCTTCTACCTGCTCGCCCTCTCCAGCTCCGGCCTGGCGGCTCCCGCAACCCCGCGCGCGACCACCATCCATGTCCGCGCCACCACAGGCTTCGAGGCCGGCCAGAAGATAGACATCGAAGGCGAATCCCGCACCATCGCAACCGTCGGCACGCCCGCCTCGCCCATGACGACCGTCTTTGTTCCCGTTTCCACGGGACCCTGGCTGACGTTTCCCGCCGGGGCGACCAATCTCCCCGTCACCAGCGCCGCCGGCTTCGAGGTCGGCCAGAAAATCGGCATGGACATCGGTGGCAACTATGAGATGGCCACCGTCACCGCCGTCGGCAAGGCCGCCACCCAAACAACCCTCTCAGCGCAGGTCGTCGCGGGCGCAACCAATATCAAAATTACGGCCAACTCCGACATGCTCCTTGGCGACACGCTGACCATCGGAACCGGCGGACGCAAGGAAACCCTCTCAGTCAAGCGCATCGTCTCCGTCAGTGCCGCTCCAGTTGGCCGTGGCCGCGGCGGATTCGGTGGCGGCGGAGGCGGCGGAGGCGGCGAAATCGAATTGTCCGCCCCGCTCAAATTCGATCACATGTTGGGAGACAACGTATCCGACGCGGGAACCGGCATCACCTTCTCGCCCCCCACGCGCTTCCCGCATCTGAGCGGCGAGGCGGTTCAGGCGTTGGGCACTGGCATTACCCTCGACCGCCCCTTGCTCAATGCCCACGAATACGGCGCACCCATAGTCAACCCACTGGCCCTGGCGGCAAGCTACCAGGGGCCGCCTTCGCCCGACCAATGGTTTGGCAACCCCCTTTCCGCCAGCGCCGGTTCCATCGCCCTCCTCGACGCCACCGGCAAAGTTATCGTTGACGCCCTGGTCTTCGGCTCGCAACAAAGCAACTCCAGTGGGAACGGGACCATCGCCAGCCCCGATCTTGCCACACTCGAGGGCAACCAAAGCCAGGGTGGTTGCATCGTCGTGGTACCCAGCCCGGCCAGAGGCGGCGCCGGACGCGGCGCAGCGCCCGTCGTCGGCTCCGCCACCCGGAGCGTCGGCCTTCGCCCCGACGGCGCCACCACCGGCAACCCCTGCTCCGACTACCAATTGCAGTCTCCCACCCCCGGCGCCTCCAACCACCCGTCCCAGTGATCGCCAGTCTGGGGAGCGCGGTTGTCCCGACCGCCGCGTTCGGCGTCCCGCCGAACGCTCCAGCCCCGCGCCCAAGCGCCATAGGCGCGACCTCTCTGTAGAATCCCACTGGAGATTTATGAAAAACGACCTCGCTGTTTTTGAAGTCCGTCAAATCCGCCAGTTGGTAACAATTTGTTACCAACTGAAAACCGGCGTCTGTCAAACCGGTCAACTGGTTACAAATTGTGCCCCGGCCAATACCCGGCGTTATTGAGGCCCCCCGCCGTAGATGAAGAGGATGCTGCCATACGTTACACCGCTGGGGTTGGAAGCGACAGCGCGGAAATAGTAGCCCACCTCGTTGTTGGCAATCGAGACGTTAACAGGCGTGACTGCCACGGTGGTTGTGCCTCAGGGCAGACGCATCTGAATGTCTGGTTAGCGGGGCTTGGTCATTTTCTCCTTTGCTCCCTCGGGCTTGAGACTGGGGCGGGCTGCGCTTGCCGTGTGCGGCAGATAATTTCATCGGCATAGGCCTGGGTTAGTTTGAGGTATTGCTG
>Ga0302320_10002529_pt1 | contig 42981 bp, 39 predicted proteins | sample Bog_T0_3_FD_202130 | JGI IMG/M metagenome (GOLD analysis project Ga0302320, IMG submission 202130) | Peat permafrost microbial communities from Stordalen Mire near Abisko, Sweden - Bog_T0_3 | ecosystem: Environmental > Terrestrial > Soil > Wetlands > Peat | place: Sweden: Abisko, Stordalen Mire... | reverse complement strand
CGAGCAACAGCGGGAGCTTGTCGGTCACGCTCGTCGATCCAAGTCAGCGCAAGCAGACGCAGAACGAGCTGGCGGCGGTCTATCGCAAGGAGTTTTCGAGCTATCCAGGGCTTCGCGTCTCGGTGCAGGACCTGTCGCAGCAGGGGTTCACCGGGCAGCGCGGGTACCCCATCGAGTTCTCCGTGCGAGGATCCGATTGGGACGTACTCACGACGCAAGCGGCCAAGGTGCGCGACGAGCTCACCAAGAGCGGCCTCGCGACCGACATCGACACCGACTACCAGATTGGCTCACCGGAGCTTCAGATCAAGCCGGATCGCGCGCGTATCTCGGATCTCGGGATCTCCGTCCAGGACGTGGCCAATACGGTGAGCACGCTCGTCGGTGGCGTGACCGTCGGGAAGTACTCGTCGGCGGGTCGCAGGCTCAACGTCGACCTGAAGCTGCTCGCAGCGCAACGCAGTCGCCCCGAGGACGTCGCCGATCTCCGCGTCCGGCTCCCAGGCGGCCAGCTCGTGCCGCTCTCCGCGGTCACGACGCAGCAGGAGATCCCGGTGCTGCAGGCGATCAACCACGCCGACCGCGAGCGGGCGATCACGATCTTCGGCAACGTCGCCGCAGGTCACTCGCAGAGCGAGGTGCTCGACTTCGTACAGGGGCTTCAGAAGGAGGTCCCGAGCGGATATCGCATCGTGATGTCGGGTCAGAGCTCTCAGTTCACCGATTCGCTGAACAGCCTGATGTTCGCGCTCGGTCTCGGCATCCTCGTCGCGTACATGGTGCTGGCCTCGCAGTTCAACTCGTTCCTGCATCCGGTGACCGTGCTCAGCATCTTGCCTCTCTCGATCGCCGGCGCCGCGTTCGGTCTCTTCTTCCTTCACAAAACGCTGAATGTCTTCAGCATGATCGGCGTCCTCTTGCTGATGGGGATCGTGAAGAAGAACTCGATCATCCTCGTCGACTACGCGACCGAGCAGCGGCACCTCCTCGGCCTGGGAGCGCGCGAGGCGATGCAGAAGGCGGGACCGGTCCGCCTTCGGCCCATCGTCATGACGTCTGTGGCCACGATGATGTCCGCCATCCCGGCCGCGCTCGGACTAGGTCCCGGCGCGGAGACTCGCGCGCCGATGGCCGACGCGGTTCTTGGTGGGCTCGTGCTCTCGACCGCGCTGAGCCTCTTGGTCGTGCCCGCGTTCTATGTCGTCGCCGACGGGTTCAAGCAGCGCCTATCGCGTCGCCCGGCGGTGGCGGCTCCGCTGGTTCCTGAAGGCGGACACGGCGCATAGGCGGCGACCTGGTTGGATCGAGCGATCCACCGGCGCATCTCGCGTGACGGCGGTTTCTCGACGTTTCGTGCCGATGACGGAGTGGCGCGGGGGGTGCTTGGCGTCATACGGCCCATGAGCTCCGCCTTTCGAATTTTCGTCGGTCCACTCGCGCTGACCTCGTTTCTCGCCGTCGCTGCCTGTTCCGGCGCGAAAGCCCAGCTGGTTGACGAAGCGCCAGCGGAGACGTCGACGGCGGAACCGCCGGCAGCCGATTCGGACGCGGGGGGTGGGGCCGCCGCATCGAGCGGTACTGGGAGCGCAGCAAGCGGGGGGAGCGACAGCGGAAGCGGTAGCAGCGGGGGAAGCGGAAGCGGGGGAGGCCCGAGCGTCGGCGCGCCCGCGCCGACGCAGTGCCCAGCCGGCGCCATCACGGAAGACGGGAGCAACGGCGCGCAGTACACGGCCATGGAGATGGCGACCGCGGCGTGCGGCACCGTCAGCGCGAACGGGACCGACTGGTGGAGGTTCACGCTCCCTGCCAAGGCGACGCAGCTCGCGGTCGAGTACGCGGGCAAGGTTTCGCTTCAGGTCACGTCTGGAGGGGGCACGTACACCGTCGGCGCGGGGGCCCCGCTGCCGTTTCATCCGGGCGCCGAGTACTTCATCGAGGTGGATAGCTCGACGGGGAGCTCGCAGTCGTACGTGATTGCGGTCGAAGAGGAGTGACCCGGGTCAGTGATGCGCGGTGCGTCGTTGGGGGCCCGCGATCTCACGCAGGGCGGCATCGACGATGCGGTTTTTCTCGTCGACAAGGACGACGGTGGGCTTCCACCCGCGTGCTTCGTTCGCCTCGAGCTCCGCGAACGTCGCCAGGATGACGAGATCGCCGGGGCTCGCATGGTGCGCCGCCGCGCCGTTGATGCAGATGACGCCGCTGTTCGGCTCTCCGCGAAGCGCGTACGTCACGAGGCGTGTCCCACGTGTCACGTTCCAGATGTGGATCTGCTCGTGCTCCAGGATCTGAGCCGCCTCCATCAGATCGGCACTGATGGTCACGCTCCCCTCGTAGTCGAGGTCCGCGTGCGTGACCGTGGCGCGATGGATCTTCGACTTGAACAAGTGCAGGCGCATTCGTCCTCCAGTCTCGGCCTCGAAGTGAGGTCCGGGCTTCAGGTGAAGCGTGACCGATCACCCGATGTGCGCAACTGTCGTTGACGTCGTGCAGTGCGTACGCCGCATCACGGCAACGACACGCGACCACGATCGCATACGTTTTTGCGCCCGCTTCGATGGTTTTCCGAAAGCGCGGGAATCGCTTTGATTTCGTGTCGATTCCCTTGGCTCGAGCGATCGCGGGCGTGTCAAACAGACTCTGTCCTCGCTGATACGAAAGCACTCCCGGCGCGCGTGATTTCGACGTGCAGCCCTCCGACCTCGGGATGTCGCACAGGTGGCGGCAGGAAACCCCGACAGGCGACGACAAATAAGGAGGGTTTGAACATGCGAATTCGTTCCGCGTTCGTCTCGGTGCTCTTTCTCGCGCCCGTGCTCGCCGCGGCGGGTTGTTCGTCCGGTGCGGGGCAGTCGGGTGAGAACGTGGGGGCCAGCGCAGCCTCGGGCGGGCTGGACGTGGCCTCGCGCAAGTGGAGCGTGGCCGTGTGTCCGGAGACGCCGGACGTCGGTTCGGCGCGCTGCCTCGCGCACGTGGTCACCGACAGCAACGGTACGGTGCTCTCGGCCACGACGCCGCAAGGCCTCGGTCCGGCGGACCTGGCGTCGGCCTACAAGCTCCCCTCGAGCGGCGGTTCGGGCGCGACGATCGCCATCGTCGATGCGCAGGACGATCCGAACGCGGAGTCGGACCTCGCCGTCTATCGCGCGCAGTACGGGCTGCCGGCGTGTACGACCGCCAACGGCTGTTTCAAGAAGGTGAACCAGAGCGGCGTGCAAGGCTCGTATCCCACCGGCGACACCGGATGGGGCGGTGAGATCTCGCTCGATCTCGACATGGCGAGCGCGATCTGTCCGAGCTGCAAGATCATCTTGGTCGAAGCGAACAGCTCGAACATGGGCGACCTCGGCGCCAGCGTGAACGAAGCGGCAGCGCTCGGGGCGACCGTCATCAGCAACAGCTACGGCGGTGCCGAGGACTCGACGACGGTGAGCGAGTCGAGCGAGTACTTCAACCACCCGGGCGTCTTCATCACCGCGAGCGCGGGCGACAACGGCTACGGGGCGAGCTTCCCGGCGACCTCGCAATACGTCACGGCCGTCGGTGGGACGACGCTCACGAAGGCGAGCGGTACTACGCGCGGTTGGACGGAAACGGCGTGGGCCGACACGGGTAGCGGATGCAGCGCGTATGTCGGGAAGCCCTCGTGGCAGACCGACACCGGGTGCAAGAACCGCATGGAAGCGGATCTCTCGGCGGTCGCCGACCCGAACACGGGCGTCGCCGTCTACGACACGTACGGTGGTGCGTCCGCCGGCGCGGCGGGGTGGGAAGTGTACGGCGGCACGAGCGTGTCCTCGCCGCTCGTCGCGTCGATCTTCGCGCTCACCGGGCTCGCGGCGACGTCGACCCCGCAGTTCGCGTGGTCGCACTCCTCGTGGTTCTTCGACGTGACCAGCGGCGCGAACGGCAGCTGCACGACGAAGTACGAGTGCACCGCGGGCGCCGGCTACGACGGCCCGACGGGGTGGGGTACGCCGGACGTCTCGGCCTGGACGGGCGGAGGCAGCAGCAGCTCGGGGAGCAGCAGCGGGAGCAGCAGCAGCTCCGGAAGCAGCAGCGGGAGCAGCTCGGGAAGCAGCAGCGGTAGCAGCTCGGGTAGCAGCAGCGGTGGCAGCAGCTCGGGGACGGCCAGCAGCAGCAGCGGCGGTAGCTCGGGTAGCAGCTCGGGGACGAGCAGCAGCAGCAGCTCGGGTAGCAGCAGCGGCAGCAGCTCGGGTAGCAGCAGCGGTAGCAGCTCGGGTAGCAGCAGCGGCAGCAGCTCGGGCGGCAGCTCCGGGAGCAGCAGCGGCGGTGGTGGGAGCACGTGCAAGCACACGGACTGCACGACCGGCACGCGGCTGAAGGACGGATGCGATGCGTGCACCGTGAAGCTTTGCGCGGAAGACCCGTATTGCTGCAGGGTCCTCTGGGATTCGATCTGCGTGAGCGAGGCGGGCTCGATCTGCGGCGAGAAGTGCAACTGATTCGCTGACGAAACTGCCGCGCGGGGTGGTGCCTTCTTGCGAGGGACCCACCCCGCGTGCATTTTGTGTCTGCGAAGATGCCGTCCCGGACCTCCTCGAAGACCGTTCGCACGGAGGAGGCTCGCTTCCGCGCCCGTCTTCGCAGGGCGCTGGTCGTGGGGCTCGCCGGACCCGCGGCGACGATCGCCTGCTCGACGAGCACCGGGAGCCGAGGCGGGCACATCGATGCGTCGGTCGCGCCGGACGGGGCCAGTGATGCGTCCGTCGAGAGCGACGCGGGCAACGCGCGCGATGGCGGCGAAGCGTCCTTCGACGCGGCCCCCGACCCTTGTGCTGTCGTCGTTCTCGACGCGGCGGCCTTCGGTACGGACGGCGCCTGCGACAACTTCGTGCAGCTCCCGTGCGGCATCCCTCCCGACGCGGCGATCCAGGGGTGCGCGCCCGCGGTCGATCTCTGCAACGCCGAGTGCCCCGACAAGCTGTTCTTCGAGTGTGCGTATGCGCCGATCACGTGCATCGACGGAGGGCTCATCCCGGACGCGGAGGTCGTGATCGAATGTGGGCTCTGCATCGGGAACCTCGGACGTCGGCCCGCTGGCTTGCGAGAGCCGGGTACGAGGCGCGAGCGGTCCCCGGTCGGGGACTACTTTGCGCGAGCGGCCTACCTGGAAGCGGCGTCAGTCGATGCGTTCGTTCATCTCGAGACGCAGCTGGCCGCGCTCGGCGCGCCGGCGCCGCTGCAGGCGAGGACGGCGCGCGCAGCGGAGGACGAACGTCGCCACGCGCGGACGACCGCGCGCATCGCGCGGCGCTACGGAGTGGAGCCCGAGGTCCCGCGCGTTGCAGCAGCTGCGGCGGTGACGCTCGAGGAGCTGGCACACGAGAACGCAGCGGAGGGGTGCGTGCGAGAGTCGTTCGCAGCGTTACTCGCGCTTCATCAGGCGAGGTACGCCGCGGACCCCTGTGTCGCGCACGCGATGCGGGTGATCGCGCGCGAGGAGGCACGTCACGCTACTCTCTCGTGGTCGATTCACGCATGGGCGAACCGTCGGCTGGCGACCGCCGCACGCGCTCGCGTCCGAGCGACGGCGGAGCAGGCGACAGCGAGGCTGCGCGGCGCTGCACGGGCACCGCGGCACGCCGAGGTTGCACGCATCGCCGGGCTTCCATCGGTAGCGGAGGAGGCGCAGCTCGTGGAGAGCTTCGCGGAAGCGTTCTTTGGATCGGGGGAGGAGAAGCGTGAGCCCGCTGGTGGCCCGCCGGGTCGACGCCGGCGACGTGGCTCTGCGAGCGCTTGACTTCGTAGTCGGGGCGGCTAAGGTGCGCATCCTCGCGCGCGCCTAATCCCGCTCTCGCGACGTGAACTTATCGCTCGGAAATCTTGAAGGTTCTTGGGGGATCGTCTAACGGCAGGACGACGGATTCTGGCTCCGTCTATCAAGGTTCGAATCCTTGTCCCCCAGCTACGGGACGCCCCGCCAGTGGCGTCGAAGTACTTCTCGTGACGTTTGCTTGATCTGCTTGATTCAGCTTAGTTTGGTTTGGCGCGGGTGACGTGAGACTCCCGCGCGTCGTGCAAAGGGCCCCATCGTCTAGCGGTTAGGACGCCGGCCTCTCACGTCGGTAACATGGGTTCAATTCCCATTGGGGTCGCTACGGAAGGCGGCGAGATCACTGAGGAAGTGGTCTCGCCGCTTCGCTATTTGGACCCCGTCTCCAGGATATCTCCAAAAATGCCCTCCTCCGCCTCGCGCTCGTCGCGCGTGTTGAGGAGGTCGATCGCCCCGCGCCGGGCGGCCGGCGACAGGTGCATGTAGCGGAGGGTCGTCATCAGGTTCTCGTGACCGGCGAGCTCCTGGATGGCCTTCGCGGGTGCCCCCCGCATCGCGAGGTGCGAGCAGAACGTGTGGCGGAGCTTGTGGAGGCTGCCCTCCACTTCGAGCACCGCGCGCCGTTCGCACGCCTCGAGCCACGCGCGCACGGTCGCGTGGGTCGCGGGGGCTGGCGTCGGCGTCCCGTCGTCGTCGCGGTACAGCACGAGCTCACCGCGAAGGTGGCGCGCGCGCTGCAGCGCGGAGGCGAGGGCCGCCGTCATCGGCACGATCCGTCCGTGCCCGCTCTTCGGAACGTCGACGACGCCTTGCCAGACGGCTTGCTGGATGACGATCTGCTTTCGCCGGAAGTCCACGTCGCACCAGCGCAGGGCGAGCATCTCGCCCATGCGAAGCCCGGCATCGCCTCCGAGGAGGACGAGGACGAGCGCGCGAACGTCGTAGCGGGAGGCCGCTTCGACGAGGCGCTTGTACTGGCCGAACTCGTAGAACTTCACGACGAGGTTCGAGACCTTCATCAGCTCGATCGTGCACGGAAGCTTCGGGATGACCTTCCACTTCACGGCCACCTTGAGGAGCTTGCCGAGGACGGCGAGAACGTTGTTCACCGTCTTTCGGCTGTGCTGGGCGAGGGACGACTTGAGCGCTTGCACGTCCTCGTCGTCGATCTCGTCGAGCCGCTTCTCCCCGAGACGCACGTAGAGGTGCTTCTTGAGGATGCTCCTCTTGGCGGCGATCGTGCTCGCCTTCTGGCGGTTGGCGCGCGCGTAGTTCTCGATGAAGCGCGGGCCGAATTCGCTGAGGGTCGGGACCTCCTTCTTCGGTTCCTCGGGGGGACGTTCGGAGGGTGGTGGCTCGCGCAGGAACGCAGCTTCGCGCGCCTCACCCCATCGCTTCGCGGCAGACACGCTCGTCACCGGCGCCTTGAAGCGCCGCCGGAACGGCGAGCCGTCCGGGTATGTGAAGCGGATGTCCACCTCGAAGCCTCCTCGCTTGTACTTCCTGATCTTGACCGTCATCGTCCGGACCTTTCCGGCGATGGCGCTCGTTCTTCCGTGAGCGAGCTTAGCAGCTCGTCGCGATCGATGAGGACGCGCCGGCCGAGGCGACGGACGCCGGCGAGCTGGCCGCGCTCGACGAGGGCGTAGATCGCCTTGCGGGTCGTGCGAAGGAGCTCGGCGGTTTCGTCGACCGTCATGAGGGCGGGGAAGGCGGGGACGACGGGGGTCATCGGCGGGCCGTGAGGGTGAGGCGGGTGACGGTGAGGTCGAGGGTGATGGAGGTCGGGGCGCGGACGGTCGGCTTCGCTGGCGGCGGCGTGGAGGGGCGCGCGGTCGCGGGCGTGCCCGCGGCGAAGCCGTGGCGGTACGCGCATGCGGCGAGCGCGCCCGTTCCGAGCGCGTGCGCGTGCGGCGCGAACCACGAGTCGCTGGCGAACAGCGAGACGGCGTGGAGTGCGACGCCCGTCCAGAGGTCCGCGATGCCGGCGACGTCGGATTGGCCGTGGGCGGCTCCGAACGCGAACGCGGCTGCGCTCGTTTCGACCGCGGCGATGGCTGGGGCCAGATCGTGCGTGGGCTGCGACTTTCGTTCGCGGAGCTGCGCCCGCGCGCGCCGCTCCGCCTTCCTCACCTCGGCGAGTGTTGCTGCGTTGAACATCTGACGTACTCCTCGTCGAGCACTGCGCCGCGCGTCGTGGCGGCCCTCGACACGGACGACGTAAGGATCGCGTCTTGATCAGCGCAATTCCCTGCCGTTCGACGATGGCAGCCTGTCTGGCAGGGTTGCCGCGATGACGGCGTGACAGGCCGCGCGTCGTTCGGGTCGCGCGATTTCTCGGCTGGCCGTGCCCTGTCACGATGATGCACGCGGCAGGGCTGGCGCACGCCGAGCGCGTGCTTATCTATTTTGCGAGGGGCGATCTTTTTCGTCCGTCATCCTGCTCTCACGGGCGGGATCGAGCTTCGAGAGCGGCGTGGATGGCAGCAGAGCATGACTTCAAGACGTGGCCGCGGCGTGAGGAGGCTGCGAAGCGGCTCGGGATCAGCGTCGCGACGCTTCGTCGCTACGAGGGGGAGCTGCTCCACCCGATCAAGGACGGGAACGGGCACCATCGGTTCGACCCGGAGGAGCTCCGAACGGTCGGCCCGGAGATCGCGAGGCTCCGCAAGCGCAAGGCTGCGGCTCCGAAGCCGCCCAAGGATGCTCCGCGCCCCGTCGCGTCCCTGCGAGACGCCCGGCCCCCGCAGCCGCGCGTGACGGGCGAGGTGGCGAAGCGCGCGTGCGAGATGTTCGAGCAGGGGCAGTCGCGCCTGCGCGTGCTGATGGAACTCGGTGAGGCGCCGGAGAACGTCGACTGGCTCTGGGAGAAATACCTCGAGTACTCGGGGAAGAAGGCCCCGGAGGCGGGGCGGCGGTCGGTCAGCCAGGCGAGCCAGGCGTCGAGTCCGGCGGCACGCGGGAAAGAGCCGCCCGCGCTGGAGGTCAACTACGAGTGGTACCTGCGATCTCGCCCGCGCGAGGCCCTGGATGCCAGCGAGCTCAGCGACCTCGTGTACCTGGAGGAGACCGATGCCCGGAAGGCGCTCTACGACAAGAGAGAACGCGCGGTTGTCGCTGAAAGAGCAGGCTCCTCTGGTCTCTCGGTAGGGGTGTCGGTTGCCGCACCGCTCGACGTGAACGCCCTGCGCGCGCGCCCCCGGGGTTCTCTCACCCTCGCGGAGCGGGAGCTCGTGGAGGTGGTCGAGTTGGACGCGGAGCGCGAACGGCGGTCGTACGTGGCCCGGGGGTTGGCGCCGCCGAGGTGATACGAAACGTTGTCTGGAAAGCGTACGGATCGACGTTTCGTATCCATGACGACGGAGGAGGCCATCTCCGGCCGGCCACGCGCCTTGTACGTCGGCGCTTCCCCCAATCGCAGCAGTTGACACGACGCGTGCGCGCGCCAACGTTGTGCTCGGCGTGACGCACGAGTTCGGTTCGATTTCACGGCGGCGCCATCGCGCGCGGTGGTCGAGCGGTTGGGACGTCGACGCTGCGCGCAGGGCCAGACGACCGGAAGAGATGGGGTAGCGACGGATGTCTCTGGAGATCAAGTGCGCAAAGCTCCGCTTCATCACGCAGGAGATGGAGTTGGCACACGCCATCGCCACTCACGCACCGACGCCCTTCGTGGCCCGTGTCGTGGCCAGGCACGTCCTCGGAAGGGCGCAGGACTTCATCGCGATCGCCCGAGACGTCCCATCGCTGCTGCGTGCGATTGGCAAGGACACGCGTGACCTGAAGGCCCGAACGAAGGCGTATGCCGAGGCCTTTGACGAGTACTACGCGACCACGCGTACGAAGATCGCCGCGCACGTCCAGGATCTCGAGTGGGTTGAGCGACTGGAGCTCTGGACCGACATCGAGGTCGTCAAGCTTGCCTATTTCGTCGAAGGGGCGCGCGAAATCTACGACGCCATCGGCGCGCTCTCGCCGCCGAACTTCCAGGGCTACGCGGCGCCCGTTGAGTCGGGAGACGCCGCGTTCGGCGCGATGCTGAACACGGTCGCGGCGTCCCGTCCACCCGACGGACTCGTCCGTGCCGGTGCGGATCCCCTCGCGGCTACGCGGCCAGATACCGTGGCAGTACTGAACTTTTCGCCCGTTCATCAGCGCGCCGGGCAGCTCGCCGCGATCAATATGTGGGTCCACGAACAGCTCGGCCTCTGGGTCGCGTTCCGAGCGTTCGCAGGCGCGGAACGGATCCTACGGGCTCGAATCCTGACGGACCTGGTCAGCTTCGCCGACTGCCTTCGCACTCGTCCCGATGGTGATCCGGCTCATCGGGGGCTCGGGCTCGACGATCTCCTGCGAGCGACCGACGGCGGTGATGCCACGGCGATCGACGAACTGCGCCGGGTCTATCGGTTCGAGGAGATGGTCACGAAGCTCCGCGGCGTTCGGAATCACTTCGGGGGTCACTTCCACCCGGACGATGCGCTCGATGTGCCCGCCCTCCTGGCCGAGTTTGATGCCATCCAATTGCGAGAACTGGCGGCGTTTCACGCCCGCATGGCGGGCGTCTTCGACAGGAGCTGCGAGCGCACGATGTTCCTTGCGAGCTACCGCGTAAACAACGCGCCCCTTGCGGGGATCGTGCGCACTGTCGGCCAAAACGAGTTCGTGCGCCCGTTCGACGAACACCGCGACGCTGCGATTCCCGAGGTACCACGCTTCGCGGGTGCTCCTTACAACGTAGAACTGTTCGCTGAAGCGGTGAACGCTTGGACCCAGGAAGACGGCGACCCCGATCATCCGCGGACGTACATCTGGAATGCGCTGCTTCAGCATGTGCCCCCCGGACGGAAGCACGTCGACGGAGGGTCGCTACCAGAGCCCCATACCTACCTGTTGGAGCGACTCCTTGCATCGACCGATCCACGAGAAGCTCGACGTCTGCTGGCGCTCGTCGCGCGGTGCGCGCGTGGAGCGCCCGAGCCGCTCGCAGAGCTTTTGCTCGCATACCTTGAGCGCACCGGCGAGTGTCGGTCGGGGGCGCTGACAACCACCGAGGTCTGCTCAGCGCTCGCGGAGCAGCCGATCCGGAATGCCGACTGGGCGCGAGCTCCGATCGTGAAGCTCGCGCTGTCCCAGGAGCCCCTCGCCTCCGCTCTAGCGATGCGCTGGCTCTTTCTACGCATGGCGGATGACCCACAAGACGACGCAGGCGGGACGATCATGAACCGGCTTGCCCCGCTTCTCGCGCCGCACTCCGTGCGCGATCGGCTGCTCGCGCTTCTCGCGATCGCGAGCCTCTTCTACGTGCGCGTCCTCCTCGCGACAACGCTGGAGCGGGAACAGGAGGGGGTCTTTGGCGCGGTCGTCTCCACTCTCATCGAGCTGCACCAAGCCTTCTCGACGGACGCCGGGGCGGGACATCTCCTCAAGGCGGGAGACTGCGCTAGCCTGAGCGTGCTGGTCGGTGAGGAGCTCCGCGCGTCACAACCTGATGACGCGCGGGTGTTCTACGAAGCGGTCACGTCGCGGGTGGTTCTCGTGCCCGTCGTCGAGGCCACGAGGCAACAAGCGTCGCTGAACCGCGCGCTGGCTCATCTGCGCATAGGACAACCGAACGTCGCTCGCGCGTTGGCTCTCCGGATTTTCGACGACCCTTTAGCGATCGAACTTCAACTCCGCGCGATGTCCTTGCTCTTGGAAACCGGGCTGCCGCGCGAAACGGTGCGCGGGATGCTGAACGATATTAAGAGCAGTGCGAGTCTCTCACCCGAACAAACCGCCCTCGTCGCGGACGTCGAGGTCGAGCTGGGGGCGACCGAAGGTGGCTGATGTTCGATTCACTATGTGACACCTCCCCACGGCTCGACCTCGGCGCGCTCGCCGAGGCATTGCTCTTCTACCAGCGGGTGCACCTTGTCTTGGGCCCCCGACGCCTTCGCGAGCTCGTCAGAGCCCTCGGGGCGGAGCGACTGGTAGCCTTGCTCGACAGCGGGAGTCTCCAGATCGGCTACACCCCCGCTCAGCTAGCGGCGTCCTTGACCGGCGAGGTGCGCGATGTGATCCGCTTCGAGGCCCCGGTCCACGACCTCAAGACGCTCCTCCCCCGCGTCGTGTTCGACAGCATGGGCACGCGCGGCGCTTCCGCCACGCGATGCATTAACAAGCTCTTTCGCGCAATTCGCCCGCTCGAGGTCCCAGCGAGCCTCACCGAAGCGGCGCGGCAGGACCTCACGAATGGGCCGCTCGTTCGGCGCGCGCTCGTTGAGATGGCCGGCGTCGGTGCCCCCAGCCTCGACGCGACGTCCTTTCGATTCGAGATCAAACGGGACGAACGGGGCCTGCACGTCGAGTCGGACGTCGACTTCGCGAAGTTTCGCGGCATCGGCGAGTTCGAGAAGTTCGACGTGGGCCACCTGATCGCGTCTTTCGGTGCGGCGCGCATGCAAGCGCATGCCGCGGCAACGTTCGGGGGCGAGATAGCGACGGACCCGACAACCTCGATCGTTCTGCGCGCGACTGTCTCGGACCTCACCCGAAGGCGCAGCGCGAGCGCATCCGGAATCGCTGACTTCGAAGAGTTGGTGCTTGACCAGGCGGGCGCCATCCGCGACGCGATCAACTCCGGGCGCCGATCCTTCGACGAGTTCGAAGGGCTTCTCGAACGTGCCGCGCGGTTTCGAGGCTGGCTCAAGAACCAGCCTCACGACAAGAAGCTGGTGAAGGCCTACTTCGACGAGGTCACAAGGGACTCCTGGGTTGCATCAGAACCTGGGAAGGCCGCGCGCTGGTTCTTCCTGAACGCGATAGGCATGACGGCGTCGCTGCTCACTGGTAGCGACGTCTCAGGAACGATCTTGGCTGGCGCCCTGAGCATGGCCGATACGTTCTGGCTGGAGAACTTCGCGAAGGGTTGGCGCCCGGATCAGTTCGTGAATGGAGCCCTGAAAGGCTTCGCCGAAGCTGATTGAGGTCGGCTCGACCGGGGGCTTGCGTGAGACATTGGACGAGCTAAGGCGTCCACCCGTTTGACGTGTCCATTAGTAATGGACATACTGTCCGAGTAGACATGCTCGAGGCTGCGAAGGACATCAACCCGTACCTCGAGCGCTTACGCGAATTGTCATTCGTGCGCGAGGCCACGGTCGAGGCTCTCCAGCGATCCGCAGGCGCGAGCAAAGCGGATGCGATCGTTCGTATCCGAACACCGGCCGGCGTCGTCCGCCTCATGGCGGAGCTGAAGCGGACGCACCTCACGCGCGACCTTGGACATCGCCTGATCCATCTCGCCGAGTCCGAGCCAAACCTCCTCCTGCTCGCACCTACCGTTGGGCGAGATCTCGGGGACGAGTTCTCCCGCGCGGGCGTCAACTTCATGGACCTCGCGGGCAACTGTCATCTGCGGCTCGGAAAGGGCTACGAGGCCCGCGTTCAAGGGCGGCGACTGGCCGCGCCCGCCGCAGAGAAGGGACTTCGTGCGCCCGCGTACCGGGTGCTTTTCGCACTTCTCGCCGACACCGCCCTCGCAGGCGCAGCGTCGCGCGTCCTCGCGGAGCAGGCGGGTGGCGTCAGCGCGCAAACGGCGATCGACCTCCGGGAGCGGCTCCGCGCACGTCGCATCCTGGTCCCGCGCGGGAAGCGCCTCGACTGGACGCCATGGGGCCGAAAGGAAGCCCTCGACCTATTCGTCGCTGGCTTCGCAACCACGCTCCAGCCGAGTCTCGCGCTCGGGCGCTTCCGTCCCCAGGAGGCGCCTCTCGGTCGACTCGAGGCGCTGGTCTCCAGAGAGCTCGGTCGTACGCGAACGTGGGGCTTCGGGGGAGGCGCTGCGTGCGAGCGCCTGACGGGGCATTTCCGCGGGGACGACACCCTCGTGTACGTGACCGAGTGGCCAGGAGCGGGGCTCGCGGCAAAGCTCCGCCTCCTGGCGGATCCAGCCGGACTCGTCTCGTTCGCCCGCTCGCCGGGACCACTCGCCCTCGAGAGCCCGCAGCCGCAGGCGGTCCATCCGCTCCTCGCGTACGTCGACCTGCTGACGAATCCGGACGAACGCGCCCGCGAGGGGGCTCGGGAGATCTACGACCGCCACCTGGCGAAGGCGTTCGAGAAGGCATGACGCTCGCGATCAGGCCCGCGCAGGCCACCCTGCTCGCAGCGCTCCGTCGCGCCGGTCGGCCGCGCTTCGTCGTGATCGGTGCCACTGCGCTGCACCACCACGTCCCGCTGCGCCGCCAGACGGCGGACGTTGATCTGGCGGTCGTCGCGGACCCCGAAGAGATCGCGGCCGTGCTCCGGTCGCAGCGCGGATGGACGGCAGATCCGACGCACGCCGACCGCTGGAAGAACGGCGACGAGAGCCTGGACGTCGTGCCGGCGTCGACCACGCTCGTCGAAGCGGGCGTCGTGCGCTTCGAACGGAGCGGGAAGGAGCTCAGCCTCGTCGGCTTCGATCTCGCGCTCGCGCACACGGTCCTCGTGCCAGTGCTGGATGTCGAGGTCGAGGTCGCCGAGTTACCGGCCATCGTCGTGCTCAAGATGATCGCGTGGCTCGATCGACCGGAAGAGCGCCGGAAGGACCTGGGAGACCTCGCTCACGTGCTCGACCGGGCGCTCCCCGACTTCGACGAGCAGCGGTGGGCGTCGCCCCTCGTGGACGTGGACGTCGAAGACCAGAGCGCGTTCTTCGTCGGGCGCAGCGTGCGCGCGATCGCGCAGGCGACGCACGTCGGCCACGTGAACGAGTTCCTCACGAAAATCGCGATGGGGTCGTGGCCGGCGATCTTCGGAACGGAGGGCGGCTACGCCGCCGAGGATGTCGAGACGATGGCGAATCGACGACTCGACGCGTTCGGTCGCGGGTTCTCGGCGTAGGGTCGGGTGGCTGGGGGAGCCGCCACACTCCTGCGAGCGCCAGGATCGGCCGCGCGCGAACGGGGTACAATCTGTCGCTGGGGGACGATGGCTGCCGTCGAACACGCTTACCGCTATCCCTTCACGTCGGGCCTCGAGACCGGCCGCGACGGACCACGCCTGATTCTGGCGACCTCGGGCGGCGCCAACCCGAACCCCAGCTTCTTTCGCGGGCGCATCACGCAACCCCGCCGTACGGCCGATCTGCTCCTTGCCGTCGCAGACGTCGCCGCCACGCGCTTCTTCGTCCCCGCGGCCACGGTCGCCCGCATTCTTCGCGAAGCCGACCCCGTCGTCACGAGCGGAGGCGATCGACTCCGCTTCGAGTCCTTCTCCGTCTGCAGTGGCGTCTACTCGCGGCTCGACCTCCTTCCCGACGCCCTCGACGGCGAGTGGCTCCAACACGGCACGACGAACGTGGACTTCGGGTCGCACATGCGCCGCGTTCTCTCTGCAGTGCATGAGGAGGAACGGGTAGGGCTCAGCGTCGGAGCGGGGAGCGTGGAGGTCTCGCAGGAGTTCGGAGCCGCCATCGAGCGGAAGGTCGCGCTCCCCGAGCGATGGCTGCGTGGGTTCGTCGAGGTGCAGTGCTACCAGTCCGAAATGAAGCCGGCGTTCGAGCTGGCCGCACCCGACGCCGCGCGCTTTCTCTCAGCGCTCCCGCGCGAGGTGCCGCCGAAGGAAGCACCGATGTACGCGGTGCCCAACGGGCGTGGGCTCCGACTCACCACGCGCGCCACGGCCGGGTCCGTCGGTGTCGGTGGCGCCGGTCGGCTACGTATCCTCGCTGGTCTGGGGAGGACAGCGAAGGCGCTTCGCGTCTACCGACACGACGATGGCGCGAGCGGGTGGGAGCTCGTCTTCGACGACGCGCGCTTCCACATGGTCCTCAGCCCCGAGGCCTCGCGGGGGTTCTCGGGCGAGGGGCAGGCGCTGCAGGCGCTCGCCGCCGCCGAGGGCGACTCGGCAGTGGCTCGCGTTCGTGCAGCCTTGCGGTGGCAAGCGTGCATCCGGCCGCGGGAGCTTGCGGCGGAAGCAGGCATCGACGAGCCCGTCGCACGGCTTGCCCTCGCGAGACTCGGCGTGCGGGGGCTGGTCGGGTTCGACCTTGGAGACGACGCCTGGTTCCACCGTGAGCTCCCTTTCGATCGCAGCGTCATCGAGGCGAACCAGCCGCGTCTCGTCGAAGCCCGTGAGCTCGTCGCCGCCGGTGCCGTGCGAATCACGAAGCTCGACGGGACCGTCGTGGAGGGCTGGGTGCGCGGAGCGGAGGTTGAGCACCGCGTACGCCTCGACGGCGAGGAAGCTCGCTGCACCTGTCCTTGGTTCTCGCGAAACCAGGGCGCGCGCGGCCCCTGCAAGCACGTTCTCGCCGCGCGGCTTGCTGCGCGTGAGGCCGTGGAGCGGAGGTGAAGCTCGACGAGCTGACAGCGGAGCTCACCCGTCGAATCGAGGCGGGGAATGGCCGCGCGTGCGCAGACCTGCTGTTGGGTCTCGGAGAGAAGACTCGTCGGACACTCGCACGCGTTGCAGCGGAGCGCCTATGGGACGCGAGACGACCGGCGCCGGGCGTCCCAGAGGAGCAGCGAGCCCGTCGCCTGGATGCGGCGAAGCTCGCCGCCCTCGGAACGTTCACAGAGCCGGAGCTGAGGGAGTTCGTGAGTGCATACGTGCCCTCAACCAGCGATCTCGCCGGCACCGCGTGTGACATCGTGGCCAAGCGCTGGGCGGAAGGCTCCCTCGCGCGCGCTCGGATCGCCACGGCCATCTATGAGGCCGCAGGCCACTGGGAGGTCGCTTGCCTCCTCGAGTCGCGGGGAATCGCCCCATCGCCAGGCCCCGAGTCGCGGCTCCTGAGCTTCATCTGGGGGGCAACTGCAGGGGGCGCTTCGCCGGCGGATGTGCTTCGCGCGCGCCCGGACCTGCGTGCGTACGTCTGGCTCTTCTTCGGTTCCCCCGGCGCTGCGGAGGCATTGCTCTCGCATGATGCTGGTCGCGCAGACCGGAAGTACGTCGATGGCCTCCGGGTGCTCGCCAACGAAGGCCTACTCGAACGAGCGAAACTGCTGGACGGCGCTCTCGCCGGACTCGCGATGGAAGGCGCGGGAGCGCCCTGGTTTCGGACGCTCCACGATGGGCTCGCTCCCGACGTCAACGAGCAACGAGTCCGCGTGCATGCCTACCTCGGGCTTCTCGCGCGGAAGGGGGCTACGGCCATCGACGCCGGGCACGCCGCGGTCGCGCGCGTGCTTGAAGCCGGCGCCGTAGCGCCGGAACGAATGGCGTCGGGCATCGAGGAGGCCCTCGTCCGCTCGACCAAGGGAGAGGCCCGACGCCTCGTCCGGCTCCTCAGCGGAGTCGCCGGCCGCTCGAGCGATGCGGGCGGGATCGCACTACTTGCCGCCGGCACCCTCCGACGCGATGGCGCCGACGACCAGGCAATGGCTCTGGACGTCATCGAGCGCCACGCCCGCCCCGGTGAACCGGGCATGGCCGAGCGACTTCGCGAGTACCTCCCTTACGTTGCACCATCGAACCGCACCAGGCTTTTGGCTCTGCTCGGCGTGGACTCATCCGCGGTTGTGAGCCGGGACCCCACCGAGGAGGAGCCGCTACGCGCGCGGGCGGCGCGCATCGCGCCCGCGTGGCGATCTCTTGCCGGCGTCGATAGCGCCCTTGAGGCACTGGACGCAGGGAAGGTCCCCCACGCGCCGCTGGCCCTCGATCCTCTCGGCATTCCGCGCCTGCATAAACCCGTGCGGCCGATCACGGGTCTGCACGAGCTCATCGACGAGGGCCTCGCAGCGATCGAAGGGGGAAAGACGCCGGACGATCTTGAGCGAATCCTCGACGGCATCGCCCGTCTCTGTCGCCTCCGGCCGGACGACTTCGAGGCGCGGGCGGCCCCCCTTCGCTTCCGGTGCGTACAGCGGCTGGAGGAGGCCGAAAAGGGCGGGACCATCTACCCGCCGCTGCGCGCGTTCGTCGGGCAGCGCTCGCTCCTGGATCTCACGGCGCTGATCCTCGCGTGGCTCGAAGGCAGCGGTGACCGACCATCGAACTGGAATGGGCCGCGTCACATCTCGCGTTGGCTCCCGACGGTGGACCGTGAGGAAGCCCGCAAGCAGGCGGCGGCGATGGCCAGCGCTGGCATCGCGAGCGTCACGTTCTTTCACTCGGCGCGTCTCGTGTGCCTCGCGATGCGCGCGCACGAGGGCAAGGCGGCACGACTCCTATCCACGCCGACGCACGAGGGTGGGTTTATCGATCCCCTGGTGCTCGTGGAGCGCCTGAAGGCTCGCGCCGTGGAGACGGACCGGATGGACGCGATCGTCGCCCTGCTCCGGCTCGCCCCCGAGCATCGTCGCGGGGCTTTGGAGGCCGCCGGGCCTCTCGTTGGGGAGCTCGGGGCCGCGCTCCGCCACGCGCTCGGCGGCGTCGAGACCGTGGGACCCGATGTTGCGCTCTGGTACGCGGCGGCACGCGCCCGGTCTCCTCTCGAGGACGACCCCGCCGTCGATGCGCGTCATCCCGACGGCGGTCCAGACGCCGCTCGCGCAGCGCGCTACACGATCGATGCGACGCTCCTGCCGAATCTCGAACGCGGTGGCTTCAGCGCGATGGTCCACGGATACAAGCGCGCGCTAGCAGTCGTGCCACCATGTCCAGACGTCGTCTTCCCCGACCGGTTCCCCACGGTCTGGCACCTCCAGCGTTCCGCAGGCCTGCCAGACCGCTGGGAGACCTCTCTCTGGCCGCTCGGTGCTCCAGCGGTCCTCGCGCGCGAGGCGTCGCACCTGGCCGTTCACATCGAGAGTCAGGGGGCCTTCTGGAAGGGCGACTGGGAGGCGCTCTTCGACGCCGACGCTCCCCTCGGAGTGTCCGGCACGTTCTTGATCGCGCTCGGCATCGCCGCCCGTCACCCGAGTCACGCGAAGGTCGCCGAGGACGCCCTCGTCGCGGCGATCGAGGACGGCCGACTCGACCCTGTACTCCTCGGGACGGCGATGGGCGCGATCCTCCGCTGGGGAGCGATAACCATGACCCGGTGGATCCGCGCGCTCCGCGAGGTGGCTTCGGTCAGCGCGCTCCATCTGCACTGCCTGCAGGCAGCCGTCGCATCCGCGCTCGGTCAAGGCTCGCCGCATCCGTCGGCGGCGAGACCGCTCGTCGAGCTGCTCGTCGAGTGGGTCGCTGAAAGCGGCGAGCCCATCGGTGACCTCGGCTGTCGCTCCTGGCTCAGCGGGGTCGAAGGGAAGGGAAGGGCGGCGAACACCGCCAGAAGGTTGCTCGCGCCCGCGCAACGCGAGCCTACCCAACATCGCCGCGCAGCCGCGTTGCGCGTGCTCGCGAGTCGCGTCGAACGCGCCGAGCGATGGGCCGCCTGCATCGAGCGTCGCCGTGCCGATGGGCACGCAGAGGCGCAGCGCTCCTGTCACCCAGGCAACGCATGAAACCCGAACTCTGGCGCAGCCAGCCTTGCAAGGGGTCCAAACCCCGCGGGAATGCTGTCGGCGTGCGGCCCGACGTAGACGAGGCCACGGCCAGTGATGCGCGCCGCCTCGTACTCCTCGAAGGACACCGCGATCGTTTGCGCACCGTCGAGCAGCATGAAATCCCGAAGGGCCCTGGCACCGCCGGACGCCGCGTGGACCTTGAGATTCCGCCCCTCTTCTGTGACGGAAACAACCGCCGTGAGTCGCGCAGTTCGGTTGGCGAGGGCGAGGTGCGCGTAAACGCGACCGCCAAAGAATCGTGCACGCGTGAGCCGCGGCTCCCCAAGCTGAGGAAAGTCGAACTGGTTCGTCGTCAGGATCTCCCGAGCGCCGGGGAGCAGCTCATCGAGAGCCTCGGCGCCAGGTAGTATGCGCTTCGAAGAGAGCCACTCGCGGGTCTTGCCCGTCGTGACGTCGAAGCGCTTGATCGACTGCCCGCGGTCGTACGCGATGACATCGTCCTTCCACCAAGCGTAGTCGAGACAGGATGTCCGAAAGACCTCTCCAGCTCCTGTAGCGAGGTCGTAGACGGCAAGCTTCCGATCATCCCCCTTCCACTTGACGAATGCGACGCGCGCTCCGGTCGGCGAAACGGAGATCGACGGCGGACCCCAGCTGAAACGGCCGACTTCGAAGCGGTGCTCCTCTCGCGCGTCGGCTACGCGAACGACCGCGACACCACAGCTCGTGTGGTACGCGAGGCGCGAAGAATCGGGCCACCAGAATGCGTCGTGCGCGTAGTCCTCGGTGAGACGTCGGCGCTCGCCTGATTCGAGGTCGATAACGTAGAGACGAAGGTCCCCGCGGCGGTTCGAGTTGACGTCGGGGGCGCGGCCGACGCCGGAGGCAGCGGTCACCGCGATCCGGCGGCCGGCCGGATCGATGCGCAGACTCGTGACCGAATTGAGCCCCTCGAGCGCGACCTCCCGCTCGAAGGTGCCGTCAACTGAGCGGACCTGGAGGATGCCGCCTTTGCTACGCGCCAACATGCACTCCCGATACCGTGCGCCGGGTCGTTGGCGCAATGGCGTCCACGCGCTCCCCAGTCGCCACGGTCACCGCGCTCAGACGATGTAGAGGAGCATGGCGTCCCCTCGCTTGGCCGCCTCGCCGAAGTACGCCGTCACATGGTCGAACGCGTCCGTCACCCAGTCCCGCTCCGAGAGGTCGTCCCAGTGGCCACCGTAGAGTTTGGCCTTGGTCATCGCGTCCGCGTCGTAGCGCGCGCGAAGCTCGCCAACCTGGAGATCTCCGAGGGCTGCCGCGGTTCGAGCAACCTCCGCGGCGTCCATCAGGCGCGCCGCACCGTATCCAAGGTCGTCGCCCACCTCCACGCCTCCGAGGACCGCGTTGCCCGGCGGATCGGTCGGCTGCCATACGGTTCCAGCGAGCAGATAGTGCAGCCCGTGCCACGCCTTCTCGATGTCGAGCGCGTCGCGGACGTCGGCGACGGTGAACCCCGCTGAGACGAGCGCCTCCTCCGCTGAGCGTGAGGACTCCGCGTGCATGGCGACGACGTCCGCAAACTGCCCCTGGAGCTCAGAACTCTCGCCAAGTCGCTCCCGGAGCTCCGGAGGGAGGCCGTTGAACATCGCGCGAAGCTCTGGAGGAACGCCCGGCTGCTGCGGGTCGCCCGCATCCGCGTCGATGACCGCTCGAACCAGTGCCGGAGCTTCACGCAGGCGCTTCGCAAGCGAAGACGACAACGCCCGGTACGATGCGGTCATCGACATCTCGTCTCTCCTCGCGATCGAAGGCGGTGGTGGTGACGCGCGTGCCGGCGGTACCGGCTCCGACCGCGCGATAGTTCGAGGCGCCGCTTTGACCCGCTCAGCGAAGCGCCCCCCGGTCGCGCGCCATCTTCTCGGCCAGCGTCTGTATGAAGTCATACCCCCAGAAGCCAAGAACCGGCAGCGTCCCCCATTCCTCGCGACGAGCCGTTCTGAGTGTTTGCGCCCCGCGGACCACCCGAGCCGTAGGGCCGCCGTGAGCGTCCAGCATGAGGGGCAGTTCGATCCCGTCGGCCTCAAGGGGCCGGTTGCCGAGCACCCGCTCACCGACGCGAACGATCGCTCGAATGTGCATGATGCCGAAGTCGACGAAGGTCGCGCCTGCGACCTGCTCCGATGTCGGCGCGGACGTTCCGAGCCAGGCATGCAGACCTCCGAAGAACGTCCTGCTGGGCGTCGGAAGATGATCGCCCTCTGTTTGTAGGACTCGGCCGCATGCGAAGCTGCCGTCTGCGAGCGGTACGGCCCAATAGTCTCCCGGCGTGAGCGAGCGAGTGGACTTCGGCTCGAATGGGTATGCCGCGGCGCCAGGCATCGACGCAGAGCGTAGGACGAACGCCGCTTCCACCGGAAGAGCGCTACCTTCGTGCACGTGAGCCTTCCGCCCGAGCTCGAGGCCGCGGTGAACGAGCGGCTACGGGCATACCTCGCGGGTACTTGGCCGGATCCACTCGGCCTACGGGCCCTCGTGGCGAAGTTCGGCGCGCTGCCGCTCATCACGGACTGGGGAGGGTGCTACGCCATGCAGCTCGACGGCGAGATCGTGACGTACGAGTGGGAGGAACCTCACCGGCTCGCCGTACTCCGGGACGAGCAGCTGCGTCGCACGGCGCTCTTCCAGGGCAGCAGGAAATACCCAGAGCTGACCCCGCTTGTTCCTGCCCGACCATCGGCGGCCACGGACTGCCCGTCGTGCGGGGGCACGGGAGTCGTCGTGATCGAAGGACAGTCGCTACCGAACGTTATCTGCACGTGCGGCGGGCTCGGGTGGGTCTGACTTGAGATGACTATGCTCGCGGCCGCCGGGATCTGGCCTGGTCGTGCCTCGCCGTCTCCACCGTCTCCACGTCTCCACGCCCGGGACCGGCCGCTACGGGATCGGTTCCCAATCTGAGCGCTCCGCCGTCTCCAAAATGCCTCCACGACCACGGCCGATCCCAGTGGTCGGCCGTGGTCTGGAGTGGAATCGCTCACCGCTCGTAACCCTCGAGAATCGAACGTCTTAGCGCGGAAAAGCGAGCAACATCGCCAGGCTGCGAAACAGCGCCTTTTCAAATTCAATTCCCATTGGGGTCGCTACGGGCGGTAGGTAAGGCGGCGGATTCACTGAGAAAGTGGGTTCGCCGTTTTTCTTGGAAGGGCAGGCTGCCCTTGGTTCTGCCCTTGGATCCGAGGGCTCGAACAGGCCCGGCGGCAGAGGAGGGAGCGGCGCTCCGATGCGGCGCGCCTCGACCTGCCCGCGCGCGATGTAGCCCTGCGTCGTCTTGAAGTCGGTGTGACCACCGGCCCACTGAATGACGACCGGCGAATCGCCGCGCACCGCCATATGCGTCAGGCCCGTGTCGCGGAGGTCGTGGAAGACGATCGCGCGCTCGCGCGGGTTGCACTCGATGTGAAGCGCCTCGCGCGTAACGCCGACCGTGCGTAGATCCTTGCGGAGCAGTTCGGCGCGGTCCTCGGGCATCGGCATGCGAAGCAAGCGCCCGCCCTTGCCCTGGGGGTTCTCGGTGAGCCACTCGACGAGCGCGTGGACGTTGGGTTCGATGTCCACGACGCGGACGCGCTTCGTCTTGGTGGCCTTCGTTCCGACGCGCTTCTTAGTCGCGCGGTCGGCTTGCTTCGAGATCGAGATCGTCCCGTGAGAGAGGTCGACGTCCGCCGCGGTGAGGGCTTCCAGCTCGCTCGAACGCGCCTTCGTGTAGAGCGCCATCGCGTAGACGATCCGCCGGTAGAGCGGGACGCCGAGCTTCGCCGGATCGATCGCATCGCCCCGGAGGAGCGCGAGCACTTCATCGCTGTAGAGGATCTGTCCCTGACGATCCTCGCCGCCATCTGGGCCGCGCACGTCGCGAGCGGGGTTCACGTCGAGCACGCGGAGCCCCGCGTCCTTCGCTCGCACCGCTTCGTCGAGCGCGTGCACGAGGTCTCCCCAGACGTTGGCAGCCGTCGAAGGCGAGAGACGGCCAGCGCCCGGCCCGTGCGCCATGAACGCAGCGACCACGCGATCGAGTTTCGCAACGACCGCCTCGATGTGCTCGCGTGAGAGGTCGCGCATGTCCGTGTGTTCAAACTCGGGAAAGACCCACTTGCTCATGCGACCGCGCATCTCGCGCACGGTCGCGAGTCCGCGCGACTCCGACGCGCCGACGACCGAAGACGTCGCTCCGCTCCCCGCGCAGTGCGCGAACCCTGGGCCGTTCGAGGACCCCACCTCGGTCACGACGCAGATCGTGGGCACGTGGATCTACTGCGACACCTCGATCTTCGTGGGGTGCGACGTGCCGCTCAACGACGTTGGGATCGTGATCCGGGCAGACGGCACCTGGCAGAAGCTCGGCTACGCGAACGGCCAGTTCGTGGATCTCACCCTCAACGTCGACATCGGGACCTGGTCGGTCACGAGCGCGGGCGGGTCGAACGTGGGCCCTACGCTTCAGTTCCAGTGGGACGGTGTCGCGGGCGGGCTAGGTGTCGCGCCGGTGATCTCCACGGACGGACGCACGATGCAGACGAACACGTCGGCGGGTGGGCACACGAGCAACTTGGCCAAGCAGCCCGGAACGCCGTGACGCCAGCGCCGCGGGGGGGCCGATGGGCGCGGACGGGCACCCAACGCCCGGTCGACTACAACGCCCACACCCCCCCGACGCACTGCACCGGCACGCCACCAAAGCCCTCACCCGTCACCGGCCCCCCGTACTGACAGCTCGGTCCCTCTCCCCCGTCCTCGCCGCCGCACGCCGCTCCAATGCGCGGACGTACGGGGGGGCACCCGGGATCCGATTGCGCACAAATCCAATTGTTGGAGGCGGGGGGGGCAAGTCGTCGTCGTTGAGCGTTTCGGCGTTGATGCACACGCACACGTGGGCCTGGTCGTACGCGCACGACTCCCCTTGCACCGCGCACACGTTCCCTTGCTGCGCCGATGCGAAGGTGGCCGGACAGTCCGCAGGGAGGGACGAAGGGGCGTCTTCGTCGCCGCGGCCGCGCACGCCTCGAAGCTCGCGGCGCTCGATCGGGCAACGCTCTCGTGGCTCATCGGCATCGCCAAGCGCTGCGCCCCGCACTACTCCTCGCGCGTCGGCATGTTGCCCCTCGACCACGTGCTGCTGCGCGAAGCCGGGGACGACGAAGAGGGGCGCGCGATGCACCAGCCGCCGAAGAGGCCAAAGGGGCGAAGGGGGCGGGAGCAGGAGTAGCGGGTAGGCCGGCGCTTGCCAGGCGTCCTCCGACGCGCCGGTCCATGTGCCAACGTGGGCCGCGCGCGTCGCGCGGTGTCGCCCGTAGACCGTGCAGAAACGCCGATTCCACGAGAGAATCGCGTGGCCTGCAGGATGCAAAACGCCGGACCATGAGCACCTCACCCCGCCTCGCCCGGTCGCTTCGTTCGCGCCTGTTCCATCTCGCCGGGTGCGGCCTGAGTCTCGCCGCCCTCGTTCACTGCGGCGGCTCCGTCTCGGAGGAGGGGACGAACGACGCTGACGCGGGCGCCCAGGACTCGGGCCCGCCCGGCACCAAGGACGCTTCTCCCACGCCTGACGCCCAGTGCGTGAGCACCCCTTCGCAGCCGACTCCGCGGACGGCGTGCACCCCGACGGCCTACCCCGTGGTCTACGACGCAGGCACCGCACCCGCGTGCACGACCCTCGCCCAGTGTCAGGACGCGGGAGCCCCGATCGATTCGTACCAGGCGTGCCTGGGTGGGAGGTGCTCCCTCGATCAGTGCGTCACCGACAGCGACTGCCCGACCGGACAAGCCTGCGGATGCGCTGACTCGTTCGGGGGAAACGCGGTCCACTTCAACGAGTGCGTCCCGACCCAGTGCCGCACGGACAGCGACTGCGGCACCGGCTTCACCTGCTCCCCTTCGAACGCCGGGTACTGCTCGAGCTTGACGGGCTTCTATTGCCACTCGGCCGCCGACACGTGCGCGACCAGCGCCGACTGTTGCCCGGGGAGCGAGCCGTTCCAGGAGTGCGTCTACCAGCCCGTGCTCGGGCACTTCGCCTGCCAGGCCGGCGTGGTCTGCTCGGGCTGACCGGTGACGACGTGGTTCCGCACGCGATTCGCGAGCGCCGCGCTCTCGGCCGGCGCGCTCGCCGCGGCGTGCGGACAGCCGGCCTCCACGCCGCCTTCGACCACGTCGACCGATCCGGTTCCCTACCTCGACGACGCGACCTACCGCCGCGCGGACCTCGAGGCCTCGATCGTCAACCCGCAGAACGCGTACTCCCAGCTCCGTCTCGATCACTACGCGACCGGGACGTCGACTGACTGGGATCACCTGCCGGAGTGGAACCCCGCGACCGAGCCCGTCGCGGCGGCCGAGCTGGACGCCCCGGGTGGAGCCGCGACAACGACCTTCTCCTCCGCCCCCAGCGCGCTCGCGCTCCCCGCGTCCGTCGCGTCGGAGAACGATCCCGCGCTCGTCGCGCTCGGGAAGGAAGCTCAATATGGTCGCCAGGTTGTAACGAACCGCCCGTCTAAAAGCGTGACGTTGCGCCTGCTCGCGGCGCACCTGCGAGGGCTCCGCGACGTCGTCGTCGGCACGATTGATCACCCCCAGAGTCGTCTGTCGGATTTCTACCGCGAGCTCGGCGACATCTTCGGGGTGGCGTTCCCGCCCCACAACCGCTTCGCGGGCTTCAAGTCGCTGCGTACGCGCTGGAACGAGCACATCGCAACGACTCTGATGCGGCCCGTGCTCATCATCGACGAAGCGCAGGAGGTCATGTCGTCGGTCTTCAATGAGATCCGCGTCCTCACGAGCAAGGACTTCGACTCCCGCTCGCTCTTGTGTGTGGTCTTCGCTGGCGACGGTAGGCTCACCGAGCGGCTTCGGCAGCCCGACTTGCTACCCCTCGGCAGCCGCGTGCGCCGCACGCCTCGTGCTCGAGCACGCCTCCCGCGATGAGCTGTGTGCCTGCCTCGATCACTTGCTCGACGCCGCCGGCAATCCGGGGCTCTTGTCCACCGAGCTGAAGGCCACCCTCGCCGAGCACGCCGCCGGCAACTACCGCGTCATGATGAACATCGCCGACGAGCTGCTCGCCGCCGCCGTCGAACGTGATCTCCCCAGCCTCGACGAGAAGCTCTACTTCGACGTCTTTCAACCCGCGCAGAAGCCGCCTCGCACCCCCGTCAAGAAGCGATGAGGCGCCGGCGAGTCATTGCGGCACGACCGGCGCCCCCCTCGCCGACCGTGCCCGATCTCATCCTCGCCCCGGAGCTCGCCGCCATCATTCTCCTTGAGCATGCGCTCGACGTCGCGACTCACGCCCTCCTCGCCGAGCACCCGACCCTCGTCGACGACTTCGCGAGAGCCCGGGACCACGCCCCCGTCCTCTCCCTCGCACACCAAATTTGTCTCCGCGCCGGCGCTCTGGAGGACACCCTTCGTCGCTACAGACATGCCGTGGCCGACGTCGTGAGGTCGCGATCGGCGAACGACGACGCGGATACTGACCTGCCCTTCTGAAGCGCGCCCGCTCTCGCGATCACGCTCAAGAACGCGACGCGCCCGGCGTCCATCGACTTCCGTGAGCGAGACGCCATCGATCGACGTGAGCACGCTCAGTCGGCGTCGCGATCGTCCCGGCGGGCGTGCGCGTCGACCGCTCAAATCGGCCGACGTTCCGCTCTGGCTGTACGACCCAATGGTGTGCCGAAACTCCTCCGTTCCGGCACGCGCTCTCTCGCGGCTCGTCCCCTCCAATATGGTCGCGCCACCGGGCCCCACGGCGCGGCTGGATCTCGCTAGATCCCTAGGACTTCTACTCGCCGGACACGCGAAGACGCCCCCCGATCGCCCGTCAGAGCATTTCACTGCTGTCCGACGTGATCCCAGTGCTCTGCCAGACCAGTGCACTGCTCTGCCACACCAGTTTTTTGCTCTGCCACACCACCGCGCTCTTGTCGGACACCAGTTCACTGCTCTGCCAAAGCAGTCCACTGCTTTGCCAGAGCAGTGAACTGCTCTCGCACACCAGTTCACTGCTCTGGCAGAGCAAAATTTTGCTTTGGCACACGATCCCACTGCTCTGGCTAAGCAAAATTTTGCTCTGACGCCCGTTGGCCCCCCTCGTCGGGCTCCGTGCGCCCTGCTGCTCGGCGAGCTTCGCGAGGTTCACCTCACCTGAGTCCGCGATTCCGTCCGGAGCGTAACGCTTCGAAGGAGCCGTGACCGCGGACGGGTTGTGGACCCGACTTCTTCGGCCAACGGCGCTACGTCGTCCTACTCGCTTCACCCGACGTGACATCGCGACCGAGCCGCTCGACGACCAGCGCGCTCAGTGCGTCGTACGCTTTGCGCATGTCGACCGGCTCGCGGTACGCGAATACACGTACCTGTCGCGTCGAGCCGATCATCCCAGGCTCCGCAGAAGCTCCGCGATCGTGGCTGCGTCGCCTTCGATGCGAAGGCCGTGCGGGCCATGCACGACGAGCGACGCGGGCGCCGAGTCCACGACGCGCACCGCGCGAAACGAGCCTTCCGCTCGCATGCCTTTTCGCGCCCAGCGCGAGAGCGTGATCGGCTGCACGCCGAGCTCCGTCGCGATCTCGAACAGGCTCGTGCCTTCCGCGCGGCGCGCGACCATGTCCTCGACGGCCGCGTCGCGCAACGCGGGCGGGTAGCCGCGACCTACGCCCGTGCGCTCCGCGCTCGCCAACTGTGACTTCAACGCTTCGGCCGATTCCACGTGATTCATCGATGACCTCCTTCGCGCACGGCTGCGCGCGAAAGCGAGGCTCGACGATCTCCGAGAGCACGTCACGACGGGGCGCGGCGAGGACTTACGATCGGGCTCGGGCGGGTCCGCTGGGAAGACTACTCGCCGTGCACCTCCCCCCGACTCTTTCCCTCCCTGAATACTCACGTGCCCCGCGCTCTGAAGCTGGTTCGGCCCCGCGGTCGGCGTTCCGTTGTATCCGTACGAGCTTGGGCGCCGTGCGCTCCTCGGCGGCGCCTGATTCACTGCCGGCATGTCGAGGCACAGCGCGGAGTGGTGGTCGAAGCGGGTGACGGAGCTCGCGCGAGGCGGCGACGCCGAGCAGATCGCGAGTCGGCACGGGGTTCGGGCGAGCGCGCTCAGGTGGTGGCGGTGGGAGTTCGCACGCCGGGCGCGTGAGGCAGGACCTCGCCTGCTTCCCGTAGTCGTGGAGCCCGTTGGAGAGCGGAGGGCGGAGACGCACGACGACGCGCTGGAGGTCATCGTCGAGTGTGGCGCGGTCCGCGTCTGCGTTCGTGGCGCGGTCGGTCCCGCGCACCTCGCCGCGCTGATGAGCGCGCTGCCACGCGCGTGCTGAGCCTCGGCCCCCGTGTGCAGATCGTGCTCGCCGTCGAGCCGATCGATCTCCGACGCGGACACGACGGGCTGGTCACATTCGTCCGCGAGCGGTGGCGTGCCGACCCGTACAACGGCACGCTCTTCGTCTTCTATGGCCGGCGAATGGACCGGGTGAAGATCCTTTTCTTCAGCGCCGGCGGATTCGTCGTCTACTACAAGCGCCTCGAGCGCGGTCGTTTCAGCATCCCGCGCGTGCCCGAGGGCGCATCGCAGGTGGTGCTCGATGCCACGTCGCTGACGATGCTGCTCGACGGGGTCGATCTTCGCGCCGTCCGCCGCGCTCCCCTCTGGGAGCCGCGACAGAAAACGGGTTGAGGGGGATCGACAGGGCCCGCGCGGTGTGATCCAAACTCCGTGTTGGTCCCGCCGAGCGACGAAGAGCACGGATGTGCGTGGCGCGACTTCGCCACGCACTTGCAGGGCGAGCCGAAGCTCAGCACGCGCGCGGCACTGCGCCCATCAGCGCGGCGAGGTGCTCGGCGCTCACCGCGCCGCGAACGCAAACGCGGACCTCGCCACATTCGACGATCACTTCGAGTCCCGCGTCGTGCGTGTCGACTCGCCGCTCGCGCGCAGCCTCCACGACGACCGGCAGCAGGCGTGGACCCGCGTCACGACCGCGACGTGCAAGCTCCCATCGCCACCACCTCAGCGAGCTCGCCCGAACCCCGTGACGGCTCGCGATCTGCTCGGCGTCGCCGCCTCGCGCAAGCTCTGTCACCCGCTTCGACCACCACTCCGCGCTGTGCCTCGACATGCCGGCAGGCAATCGGCTGCCGTCGATCAACGCACGGCGTCCGAGCCCGTACGGTTACATTTCAATGCGGCGTTGGGTATCGCGCGCCCCCCACTGCGTCCCCCTGTTGCGCCCCCCCGTTGGGGGGTCGACGTTTTTTCGCCAGTGCAGGGGGGGCTCGCTACTCCCGAACGGAGGTCACCCGTTCGCCCCACGTGCACTCGGAACGGCGTCCCTCTCACACCGAACGACTTCGAGCGTCCCTTCGGCAAAGGCCGTGCGGAGCGCCTTCTTGTCGAACTTCCCGACGCCCGTGCGGGGGACGCTCTCGACGAAGGCCCACGACTCGGGAATCCACCACCGCGCGACGCGCGCGTCGAGGAACGCGCGCAGCGTACGAAGATCCACATTTCGCCCCGCGCGCGCGACGACGCACGCGAGCGGACGCTCATCCCAGCGCGCGTCGGGGATGCCGACCACGGCCGCCTCGGCGACGTCGGCGTGCGCCATGATCGCGTTCTCGAGCTCGACCGAGGAGACCCATTCGCCGCCCGACTTGATCACGTCCTTCAACCGGTCCGTGATGGAGAGGAACCCGTGCGGGTCGAGCGTTCCGACGTCTCCGGTCCGCAGCCATCCGTCGTGGAAGCGCTCGGGGGCGGCGTCGCGGTGGTAGCGTCCCGTGATCCACGGTCCGCGCACCTCGATCTCTCCGATGCTCCGCCCGTCGCGGGGCAACGCCTCGCCGGCGTCGTCGACGATTCGCGCCTCCACGCCCGGCACGATGCGCCCCGTCCGCGTGCGCCAGTCCATCTCCTCCTCCTCAGGGGTACCCGCCGGCGCGAGGGCGATGGCACCGAGCGGACTCGTCTCGGTCATCCCCCACGCCTGGACGATGCGTACGCCGTGCCGCTCCTGGAAGCGCTCCATCAGCGACCGGGGTACCGCGGACCCGCCACATACGACGAGCCGCAGCGACGAGAGATCGATCGCGCGACCTTCCGCCAGACGGAGCACGTCGCTCCAGACCGTCGGCACCGCGGCCGAGAACGTCGGACGCTCGTTCGCGATGAGGGTGCACAGCGCCTCGGCGTGCAGCTGCCGGCCGGGGAGAACGAACCCGCACCCGGTCATCCACGCCGCGTGCGGGAGCCCCCAGGCGTTCGCGTGGAACATCGGAACGATCGGCAGGACCCGATCGCCTTCGGTGAGCCCGAAGCAGGCCGCCGCGCAGAGCGCGTACGAATGCAGCACGATCGATCGATGACTGTAGACGACCCCCTTGGGATCGCCCGTCGTCCCGCTCGTGTAACACATGGCTGCGGCCGACCGTTCGTCGACCTCCGGCCACTCGAACCCCGGCGTTTCCGCGTCGACGATCTCGTCGTACCGCGCACGCCCTCGCCACGGCGAGGCCGCGATCGCGGCTCGCGCGTCGCCGTCGGAGTCCACGACGAGGACGTGCTCGACACTCTCGAGTCGAGCGCCGATCGCATCGAGCGCCGGTAGGTAGGCCGCGTCGACGATGACGACTTTGTCCTGTGCGTGGGCGATCACGAACGCGAGCTGAGAGGGGGGCAGGCGTGGGTTGAGCGTGTGAAGCACGGCCCCCATCGACGGCACCGCGAGATACGCCTCGAGGTGCTCCTGGTGATTGGACGAGAGCGTCGCGACACCGTCACCCTGTCGTACGCCGAGCCTGCGCAAGGCCGCGGCGAGCTGCTCGGCCCGCCGTCCGACCTCGGCGAACGTCGATCGGCGAACGCGCCCCCCTTCTTGCGTCACCACCGGCGACCGCGCGTGCACGGTAGCTCCGTGCCGAACGATCGACGCCACCGTCAACCCGCAGTCCATCATCGTCGCCATCATGAGTGTTTCCCCCTGATGGCCGTCCACGTAGCAGTCGCGTCGGCGCCGGCGGGAGATGGCGCGCGTCACCTTCCGCCATGACCAAAGTAACTATCTCGCCTCGAAGCATTGTGGACGCGAACGTCGCGCTCATAGATTCCGCTCGGCCCCGGAGGGAAGACCATGGCGAGACTGCAAAGCGACGGCTGCGAGATCCATTACGAAGTGACGGGCTCGGGGCCGCCCGTGCTCCTGTTGCACGGGCTGGGTTCCTGCGGAAAGGACTGGGAGCTGCAGGTCCCCGCTCTGGCCGCGCGCTACACGGTAATCACGGTCGACCTGCGAGGGCACGGCGAATCGGACAAGCCAAAGGGGCCGTACACGATGTCCATGCTCTCGGCGGACGTCGTGCACGTCATCGAGACGCTCGGGCTCGGGCCGTTGCACGTCGTGGGCATCTCGCTCGGTGGAATGGTCGCATTCCAGCTCGCTGTCGATGCGCCCGCGCTCGCGAAGACGCTCGCGGTCGTCAACAGCGCGCCGGCGGTCGTGCCCGACCGGTTCACCACCTGGCTCGCGCTGAAGGCGCGCTTCTGGGCGCTCAGCCTCCTCGGGCTCGAGCGGCTGGGGAAGAAGATTGCGGCGGTGAACTTCCCCGGGCCCGAACAGGCGGCCATGAGGCAGTCCCTCGCCGCGCGGATCGCCGCCAATGACGTCGCGGCGTACCGCGCGACGATGCGAGCCATCGTCGGCTGGACGGTCGAGGAACGCCTCGCTTCGATCGTCTGCCCGGTGCTCGTCGTCGCTGCGGAGCACGACTACACGCCGATCGCGCTCAAGCAGGCGTACGCCGCGAAGATGCCGCATGCGCGCGTCGCCATCGTCGAGCACTCGCGCCACGTGACCCCCTTCGATCAGCCGGCGGTGCTCAATCGCTTGCTCCTCGAGTTCCTGGACGAGAACGAGCCCTCCGCCCGGTCGGGGGCCGCCGTCGCTCCCGGGGAGGGGCGCGCCTGGCGTGAGGCAAAGTTCGCGAGTAATGCATGAGCATGGGAGACCGCGTTCGGGTCGCCATCTGCGATGACCACCCGGTGTTTCGCTCCGGCATGGTCGGCCTTCTGCGCGACGAAGGGGACCTCGAGGTCACCTTCGAGGCCGGCTCGGCGTCCGAGCTACGCACGTTGCTCACGACGCACGCGCTCGACATCCTGCTCCTGGACCTGCAGCTCCCCGATGAGCATGGACTCGACGTGCTCCCCACGATCGCCGACCGCTGTCGCGTGCTCGTGCTCTCGGCGTTCGACGAACCGCGCCAGGTGCGGCGAGCGCTCGAGGGGGGCGCCGTCGGGTTCGTGCGCAAGGATGCGCCCCCGCACGCAATCCTGCGGGCCATCCGCGACGCGGCCGCCGGGCAGACCGTGCTGGCGGCGGACCTCGCCGTGAGGCTGGCCGGCGCGATGCGCTCGAACGGCGACGAGCGTGATTTCCGTAAGCGCGTGCAATCGCTGACGGCACGGCAACGCGAAGTGCTCGCGCTGCTCGCCGACGGGCGATCGAACCGGGAGATCGCCAAGGCGCTCTTCGTGAGCGAAGGGACGGTGAAGAACCACGTCACGCAGATCCTCCACCTCGTGGGCATGCCGGACAGGACGCGCCTCGCGGTCCTCCTGGCGCGCCACGGCGGCCTTCCGTGACCGACGGGATCTGCTTCGCGTTCCTCCTGGTCGGGAGCTTCTTCGCGTTCCTCTGGACGCGCCGTCGCTACATTCACTACTTCTTCGCCTTCGTCGCGAACGCGGCGTACTTCGCGCTCGGCCTGCGCGCGGTACTGCTCGTGGTGGTGGCCGGCCTCGTGGGGGCGCTCACGCAGAGCGCCCGCGCACGGTGGACCGGTCGCGGCGCCGAGCTCGACACCGTCGCTCGCGTCACGTCCCTCGTGTCGGCCACGCTGGCCTCCGCGTTCGCGATGGGGTTCACACACGCCGTTCGCGCGTCGCTCGGCATGCACGAGTATCCGCTCTCGTTCGGGCAACGGGGGGACGCGGGGCGCTTCCTGCTGTCCTTGGTCGTTCTCTATCTCGCCTTCACCACGACGAAAGAGGGGCTCCTTCTGCTCTTCCGCGGCGTCTTGCGCGGAGCGGGCGGCAGCGTGGCTCGCGCCCCCGAGGTGGAAACGAGTGGCTCTCTCTACGCCCTCGGCGGGATCGTGGGGGCGCCGATGCAGTTTGCTGCGTACGCGGTCTATGCGCAGGACACTGTGTTCGCCTGGACGTGCGTGATGCTCTGGAGCCTGCTCGTCAACGCGGTCATCGCGCGTGAGGTCGCGCGCATTCGACACGTGGGCACGCTCATGACCGAGCTGGCGGCCAAGGAGCGCCTCGCGGCGATCGGCGAGGTGACGGCGCGAATCGTCCACCAGACTCGTCACCAGCTCGGGCTCATCGGCATCATCGTGCACCGCATCGCACGGCGCACCGCCGGGCTCACCGAGGAGGACGCGGCCGTCGTGCGCGGAGAGCTCGACAAGCTCGGCGAGGTGCAGGACGAGCTCCGGCAGATGCTCGCGCGCGACTTACGTGGCGAGGCGACGGTAGAGCCGTCCTCGATGCCCAACGCCACCTACGCGTCCCTCGTCCGGTCCGTGGCCGGGCGCCTCGAGGGGCTCGCGACGTCACGGGGCGTGCGCGTCACCGTCCAGGAGCTCTCTCCGGCCGAAGCGGTCGCCCCGCGCGCCGCCGAGAACGTGGCGCAGGCGCTCTTCAACGTCATCGAGAACGCGATCGTCGCCGCTCGCCGCGAGGTGCGCATCGACGCGGCGGCGCGCGGCATGCAGCTGGTCCTGTCGATCGTCGACGACGGACCGGGGATGCTCCCGGCGGCCGCGGCGCGGGCGATGGAGCCGTTCGTCACGACGAAGCCGGACGGCACGGGCATGGGCCTTCCCATCGCGCGCGCGGTCGTGGGGGAAGAAGGGGGCGTGCTGCGAATCGGGAACGCGCCGAACGGGGGCCTCTCGGTGGACTTCGTGTTTCCGCTCGCGGGAAGGGGCCCCGGGCAGATCGTGACGTAAGTCATGGCAGAAGATGACGCCTGCCATCTGAGCGGGGCGGGCACCTCCTGCTAGTTGCTCCGGCGTGCCTCGTAACGCCATCAAGGTCTGTCCGGCGCTCATCCTCGCCCTGCTCGTCACGGCGCGAACCGCGAGCGCGATCGACGCGCAGTCGGTGGGGATGGGCAACACCGGTGCCGCGTACATCGCGAACGGGTCCGCGATCTACTTCAACCCCGCTCTTCTCCAGCAGACCGGCACGTTGTCGGCGACGATCGCGGTCGCGCCCATCGTGGCCGTCCTCCGGAGCCCGGTCACGCAGCCGAACGTCGACGCCACCAGCTCCACGAGCGTCGCTCCGCTCTTCCTCGGGGGGTTCAACTACCGCCTCGGTGATCGGTTCGTGGTGGGCCTGGCCGCGTACCCGACCGCCGGCTTCGGCGCGACGTACCCGAAGGTTCTGAACGGCCGTGACCTGGGCCTCACCGCCGCCTCGATCGAGGTCTCTCCGAGCGCGTCCTTCGCCATCCTGAAGAACCTCAGCGTGGGAGTCGGCTACCGCCTCACGTACACGCTGCTTCACACGGAGACGCCCGTCTTCACGCAGACCGAAAGTCAGTCGGTCTCGGGATGGAACGCCCTGGGCGTTCAGGCCGGCGTCTTCTATCAGCCGATGCCGTCGCTCCGTCTCGGGCTCTCGTACCGGTCCAAGATCTCCACGGATCTCGCCGGCTCGACGACCGTCACCGGCAGCTCGCAGAGTCTTCCGACGTCCACGACCCTCGCGTGGCCGCACATGTTTCGTGCGGGTGCCGCGCTCTCGCTCCTGCACGACTCGCTTCTCCTCGCGGCCGACGTCTCGTACGCGATGTTCTCCGACTCGACGCAGTCGCTCGTGATCGCGACGCAGCCGTCGTCGGGACCGCCGACCTCGCAGACTTCCCCGCTCGACTGGGTCAATTCGTACGCCGTGGGGCTCGGTGTCCAGTACCTCGTCAACCCGATGGTCCCCGTGCGCCTGGGGTACAGCGCGGGGCGGTCGAACACCGGTGAAGACGCGGCCTCGTACTTCTTCGCGCCGCCCGGGTTCGTGCAGACGTTCCACGCCGGCGTAGGTCTGCGCCTCGAGCGCTGGGACTTCGATCTCGGCGCCTACTACGAGAGCGCGGCGGTGAATGTACAGACCGACTCGATCGCAAACACAGGTCGCTACTCGATCCAGGGGATCGCGACATCGCTGTCAGCAACGTTTCACATCGAACGGAAGGAACAACCATGAAGCTCGGTCTATTGTTCGGGTTCATTCTCGCCCTCACGGGGTGCAGCAGCAGCGACGGCAGCGACGGGACGCCGAACGGCACCGACGGCGGGAGCAGCAGTGGCGGCGCTAGCGGAAGCGGAAGCGGAAGCGTGAGCGGAGGCGGAAGCGGAAGTGGCAGCGGAAGCAGCAGTGGTGGCGGTAGCGGAAGTGGCAGCGGCAGCGGAAGCAGCAGTGGGGGGGACGGCGGCGGAGGCGGAACGTTCGACACGGCTGCGTGGGTCGGTAGCTGGACCTGCGAGAGCGCCACGTACGAGAACGACGCCTCCGCGGCCGGCGAGCAGCCGAGCACCGCGGTCGTCACCTCGGCGGGCACCAATCAGCTCCTGATCGTGGCGTCGTCCAACGGCCAGCCCAACTGCTCGCTGAACGCGACGCTCGCCTCCGATACGAGCGCCACGTTTCCGTCCGGTCAGACCTGCACGCTCAACCTGGCCGGGAGCGTGACCCTGACTCTCGGCGGCTCAAGCGCGGCGACCCTCATCGCGGGCGTGCTGGCGACGAGCGAGTACGTCACCGTCTCGGCGTCGAGTTCACCGCTTCTCGCCAACGGCCAGTTGGCGACGATCCTCGGTTCCTGTCACCAGTAGCAACCCCACGCCGCCCGCGTCCCTCACCCGAGGGACGCGGCGAGCGGAGAAATGCCGACCGGAATCCCCTTGGCTCAGTGAGTCGCAAACCAGGTGAGGACGTCGGTCGGCGCGGTGGGTACCCAGCCGTGCGACATCGTCGGATCGACGACCGCCTGGGTCGTGAAGCCCCCACCTGTCAGCGCGTCGAAGTAGTCGTACATCTGCTCGATCGGCACGAGCGGATCTTCGCCGCCGTGCATGAACAGCGTCGGCGGGTGATTGGTCGGCAGCGCGGGCACGGCGCACGCAGGGAGCCCGCCGGGACACGACGCGTACGAGCCCGCCGCGATGGCGAGCGCCAGGAACCGACCCTGGTACGAGACCGCCATTCGACTGGTCATGTACCCACCGCTCGAAACGCCCGTCGCGTACCACTGGCTCGCGCTGAGGGGCCCGAGCTGCGCGCCATCGATCGCGGCGAAGAGCGCCTGGAGGAAGACGTCGTCGGGAGCGCCCGACCACGAGATGGACCACGGCGGGAAGTTCGTGTCCCACGCGAAGCCCGCTGCGTCCGCGGTCGGGGTGATGACGGCGTAGCCGTTGTCGAGCAGCTGCTTGATGACCGTGATCTGTGTCACGAGCTGAGTCATGACGTAGGCGGAGAAGATGCCGTCCAGCACGCCGTCGGTGGATTCGACCGCCCATGCGCCATGCGGAGCGAAGAACGGGTCACTTCCTGAAGGGTCCACGAGCGAGCCCTGGAACATGACCACGACGGGCCAGCCGCCGGTGGGGGGCGTTCCCAGCGGTGTCTCCCAGAGGACGGTGCGGCCGCCGATGGTCGTCGACTGATGATTGCAGGTGATGTCGCTCGGCGACGAGACGATACATTGCGTCGCGGGCGAAGCGTCCTCGCTGGCCGATCCCGCGCCTCCGTCATCGGCGCCAACCGGGCCCGCTTCCGCGGAGCCGATGACGCCCCCGTCCTCGGTGCCGATCGCGCTGGCGTCGGCGACGTGGCCACCTCCCGCCCCCCCGCTCGAAGCATCGCTCGCGCCACCTCCGGAGCTCGTCCCGGCACATCCGGTGGCGCCCGAGAGCAGACCGAGGGCGAGAAGAGCGCGATGCGATGCCAGAGCGACGAGCATGGGGACCTCCAACGACGAGTTACCCTACGTGGCCGTGCGAATACCTCCAGATGCCGAAGGTCACGTTTCGGCCTGACCGGCCTTCGTGTGACGCCAGTGAGACACAGCTGCCGGCGCTCATTGTTACGCGCCGCGAAGCCCTGCGACCCCCTCGGCGATGGCCTCTTTCATCGATCCGAGGGGGCTGTCCGGCCCGAGGTACGCCCCCCAAAAGGCGCTCACTGCCTTGTCCTGCCTGAGGGTTCGGGCGTTCGCGCCGAACGAGAACGTGAGCTCGCCCGCGGGGAACGTTACGAAGATCGCCCTATCGCCGCTCGCGACCGGGCGATCGATCACGGAGACGAACGCCCGGATCGCTTCCTTCTCGCGCGCGCCCGACCCGAGGAACTTCTCCAGGTTCTTGGCGAAGCCGTTGCGCGCCGTCTCGGCGTCACCGCCGCGCAAGAAGACCATCTCGGCGCGCTTCTCGAACGGCGCGACCGTGAGCCAATCGAAGAAGCCCTGGTCGTCGACGAGCGCTCGCGCGAGCGCCTTCCCCTTCAGGCCCGCGTGGGCTCGCCCAGGTCCGGCGAAGTAGCCATCGAGCGCGGTCTGGAGCTTGCCGTCCTCGGCGCAGAAGTCCATCGCGTAGAGTGTCCAGAAGAGAACCTTGCGATGCCCCGCTCCCAGACAGAGAAACGCGGTGCCGCCGTCCTTGGGGCGTGGCTCGAACGACGTGCCCGTCGACGCGTCGACGAGCGCTGCGTGGGCAGGGGAGGCGAACGCGAGACCGACGGCGGCCGCGAAGATCAGGGCGCGAGGTTGCATGAGCTCCTCCGAGCGGAATGAGGGAGTCGCTCGCTTACCACCGGGCGGGATCGAGCTTGGTCACGATCCCCTAGGCCGAAGGTCATGTTCTGAAGTGCGCGGCCCTGGCTCGCCGCGCGCTCTCACCGAACCCCCACCCCCGCACCGACTCTGCCAGCTTTCTCGACGGGCAGCTCGACCTCGCGCTGGTCTCTCTTGCCGGTCGGATCGCCCGCGGCGCTCGCTTCGGGCGACGTCCTCGCAATCTGAATCTGCACGCCGAGTTCGCCTCGCAGCAACTGCTTGGGACGGTAAGACGTGCGCAGGACGGCAAACCGACGACCGCAGCCCCCGCGGGAACGCGCCGCCGGCACGCGCCCCGGGATGTTATCCTTTCAAGTCACACTAGGAGAAGCCTTGCCCGAACGCACGCTGCGCAGCCGGCGTCTCACCTCTCGCGTAGGCGCCTGATGCGATCCGATCGCGCGCACCGCACGATGGGGCGCTTCACGCTCGTGCGTCAGCTCGGGCGCGGCGGCTCGGGGCTCGTCTACGAGGCCCTCGACCCGCTAACGAAGCGGCGCTTGGCGCTGAAGGTTTTGCGCACGTTCGACGATTCCGAGCCGCTCGTCCGGTTCAAGCGCGAGTTTCGCCTCATGAAGATGCTCGCGCACCGCAACATCGTCGCGCTCGAGGAACTCTTCTCCGAGGAGAACGAGTGGTTTTTTACGATGGAGCTCGTCCAGGGCGTCGACTTCATCAGCTTCGCGCGCCGAGGGTTCGCGGCGCAGGGGCCGCAAGGACGCGACGGAGCGGACGACGTCTCCTACTCCGAGCCGCGCCTGCGAGACACCCTCGTGCAGCTCCTCTCCGCGCTCGAGGTGATGCACGAAGCCGGGATCGCGCACCGGGACGTGAAGCCGTCGAATGTGCTCGTGACGCCGGAGGGGCGCGTCGTGCTCCTCGATTTCGGCGTCGCCACCGACGTGCATGCCCACGCGGCGCGCACCGGAGGCTTCAGCGTCGTCGGGACGCCGGCGTACATGGCGCCGGAGCAAGCGCTGGGAGAGGCGTCCGGGGTAGCCGTCGACATGTACGCGGTGGGCGTCATGCTGTTCGAGGCGCTCACCGGCCGTCACCCGGTCGAGGGCACCGTGATGGAGGTCATCGCGAGGAAAATGACCGGTGTCGACAAGTCGCCGCGCGACCTCGTCGCGAGCGCGTCCAAAGACCTGAGCCAACTGGCGATGGACCTGCTCGATGCGAGCCCGGATGCGCGACCGACTGCCTTCGAGGTGCTCGAGCGCCTGGGCATAATGTCGGAGGCGTTCACAGGTCAGTTCACGGGCGACCTCGCGTCGCAGGCCAAGCGGAAGCGCGTGTTCGTCGGGCGCCAGTCCGAGCTCGCCGCACTAGAAGCGACCTTCGACGAGACGCACCAGGGCGGCGTCGCGACCGTCGTGGTGCGGGGCGAGTCGGGGATCGGCAAGACGGCGCTCCTGAGCCACTTCCTCGCGCGTCTCGAGGACCGCGCGCTCGACGTGATCATCCTGAGCGGACGCTGCCGCGAGAGCGAGTGGATCCCCTTCAAGGCGTTCGACGGCATCATGGACGACCTGGCGCGGCTGCTCGCGTCGCGGCCGCACGAGGCCAAGATCGTCCTGCCGCGTCGCGCGGACCGGCTCGCCCAGGTCTTCTCCAGCTTCCGCTCCTTCGTCACCGCCCCTCTGCGCGGCGCCCAAGGAGGAGCCATCGACCCGATCGAGCAGCGCAGCCAGCTTCTGACCTCGGTGCGCGAGCTCTTCGAGCGCCTCTGCGCCGAGCACCACGTCATCCTCGTCATCGACGACGCGCAGTGGGCGGACGCCGACAGCCTCGCCGTCCTGAACGAGCTGACGCGCCCGCCGGACGCGCCTCCGCTGACCATCCTGGTGACGATGCGGAGCGAGGGAAACAACGATCCGCTCAAGGAGCCCGCCTTCGCGCATGCGCGTGTGCTCGACCTCGCGCGCCTGTCGGCAGAGGAGTCCGTCGCGCTGGTGCGCGAGATGGCGCCCGGGATCCGCGAGCCGCCTGCGAGCGAGCGAGCGCCGCTCGACGCCGAGACGATCGCGCGCGAAGCGCAAGGCCACCCGATGTTCATCGCCGAGCTCGTGCGCTACTCGTCGCTCGTCAAGTCCGACTCGCGCGTCTTGCGGCTCGACGACGCACTCGACGAGCGTTTGGGCGCACTCGATCGCCCCTCAGCTACGGTCCTGCGTCTCATCGCGCAACACGGGCGCCCGGTGACGCTCACGCTCGTGAAGCAGGCGTCGTCGCTCGACTTCCACGAGGTCACGCGCATCGCCACGCACCTGCGCAGCATCCATGCGCTGCGCGCGTCGAACGCGCGCGGTGACCACGTCGAGCCCTACCACAACCGGGTCCGCGAGGTGGTGCTCAAGGCCATCCCCGAAGCGGAGCGGCGCGAGCTCCATCGGCTACTCGCCACGGCGCTCGAATTGGCGGACGACGCGGACGCCGAGGCGCTCGCGCTCCACTGGCGCGGCGCCGGCGAGGAAGAGCGGGCGATCCCGTACGCTCTCAAGGCCGCCGAAGCGGCGAGCGACGCGCTCGCGTTCGACCGTGCGGTGGAGCTCTACGAGGCCGTCCTCGCCTCACCGCGCGTCAACCAGATCGACGGGCGACTCATCGCCGAGAAGCTCGGCGACGCGCTGGTCAACGCGGGGCGCGGAGTCCGCGCGGCCGCCGCGTACCGACGCGCGGCGCGCGGCGCGCCCGTCGCCATGGCGCTGAACCTGGAGCGGCGCGCCGCCGACGAGCTCGTCCGCGCGGGACACTTCGACGAGGGGCTCGAGGCCGTCCGCGCTGTCCTGGCGGCGATCGGCATGTCGCTACCCGAGACACCTCTAAGCGCGCTCGTGCGCTTCATCGTCGGGCGGCTCCTGTTGCGCGCGCGCGGCCTAGGGTTCAAGCGGCGCGATGCCACCGAGATGGCAGCGACGGAGCTCACGCGCGTGGACGTGTGCCGCTCGGCCTCCTTCGGCCTCGGGGTCATCGACACCGTGCGCGGCGCGGCCTTCCAGGTGCACTCGCTGCTGCTAGCCCTCCGTGCCGGCGAGATCACGCGGATTTCGTTCGCGCTGTCGTCGGAGTCTGTCTACGTGGCGCGACCCGGTGGGGCGAGCTTTCGCCGGGCGATGCTGATCGCCGACCGTGCGGCGGCGCTGGCCGAGGAGGCGAACGATCCGAACGCGATCGCCTACGCGCGCGGGACGCGCGGCGTCGCCCACTACCTGAACGGCCACTTCCGGCAGGCGAGCGAGCTGTGTCACTCCGCGCAGGAGATGTTCCGGAGCCACTGCACGGGGGTCACCTGGGAGCTAACGACCAACCTCTTCTTCAAGCTGAACGCATTGGCGCAGCTCGGGGAAGTGCGGCGCCTGGCGGAGGAGCTCCCGCGCGCGCTCCGCGAAGCCACCGAGCAGGGCAACCGGTACGGCACGGTCTGTCTGCGCAGCGGCCTGACGAACCTCCACTGGCTCGCGCTGGACCAGCCGCTGGAGGCCGAGAGGCAGATCCAGGACGCGATGCGCGAATGGTCGCAGCAGGGCTTCCACCTCGAGCACTTCTACGAGCTGCTGTCGCTCACGAACATCGACCTGTACGTGGGGCGTTCGCGTGAGGCGCTCGCGCGCCTGGCCGAGCGCTGGGGCGCGCTTCAGCGCTCGCTCTTGCCCTTCACGATTCAGTCGGTGCGCATCCTGGTGCGCTCCGCGCGCGCGCGGAGCGCCATGGCGGCGGCGCAGGACGGTGGGGGTGCCGCGGCGCTACGCGCAGCCGAGCGCGACGCGGGGGCTCTCGCGCGCGAGCACGCGGCGTGGGCCGCGCCCCAGTCGAAGGTCGTGTTCGCCGCGATCGCGCACCAGCGCGGGTCGCCCGAGCGCGCGGTGGCGCTCCTGCGTGACGCGGTAGACGGGTTCGACGCCGTGGACATGAGCCTTCACGCGGCGGCCGCGCGCCGGCGCCTGGGCGCGCTCGTCAGTGGCGAGGAGGGAGCCGCCCACGTGCGCGCGGCCGACGAGCGGATGGCCGCCGAGGGGGTGAAGAACCCGGATCGGATTGTCGCGACGTTCGCCCCGGGGTTCGCCGCGCGCGGAGGGTGAGTGCGACGAGAGCCACGCCGCCGAGCCCGCCGATCATGCACGATGATGCATCGCGAGGAGGTGGCGCTGACGCTGCGCAGCCCCCGCCGCGCGCGAGAGGGGGGGCGGAAAGATGAGCATCACGTCGGAGGACGTCGCTGGATTGCCGTCATACGGTGTCCAGTTGCTCGAGCCGCTCGCGGTCTGTCCGTTCGCGTTCGGCGCGGTCACGGCGTAGGACCCCACGATTCCTCGGCAGTGGCCCGCCGTGAGTACGACCTTCGGCGCGAGGAGTACGCCCGAGCATGGGATAAACCCGTCCGTCGTCACGAACACCGCCTCGGGCACGCAGTCGCGGGAGCCCCCGCCTGGATCGCGGCGCTCGCAGAGGTGGTCGTCTCGTTCGGATCGCCGCCGCAGGAGCCGGCAAACGCACACAAGGTGAGTACGGCCGCAAACGGTTCATTTCGCGGGGGTCTCGTCATCATCACCGGCCCACTCCAAAATTTTGCCTCGTCAGCCGAATCTGTGGGTGAGCCAGTCGGGCTCGGGTAGCTCGCCGAGGCCGTGGTACAGGGCGATTTCGGCGTGTTCGTAGCTCCGAAAGCCGTAGGCTTTTCGTGTCGTGATTCGAGCCTTGTTGTTGAATCCTTCGGTGGCTCCATGCGCGAACAGCCCTCTTGCCGCGAACCAATTGAGGAGCTCACGCCGGTGCTCGCGCAGAGTGCGGGCGAACTTCTTGAACGGCGCCAACTGGGAGCGCATGGCCATGGTGGTCCACCGCTTCAGGAAGCGTGCGGCCCAGACGTCGGAGTGGTAGG
>Ga0302320_10002528_pt1 | contig 42989 bp, 31 predicted proteins | sample Bog_T0_3_FD_202130 | JGI IMG/M metagenome (GOLD analysis project Ga0302320, IMG submission 202130) | Peat permafrost microbial communities from Stordalen Mire near Abisko, Sweden - Bog_T0_3 | ecosystem: Environmental > Terrestrial > Soil > Wetlands > Peat | place: Sweden: Abisko, Stordalen Mire... | reverse complement strand
AGCCGGCAAGCACCAAGGCCAGAGGCAGCGCAGAACCGTTCAAGGCATGCCTCCACAAGGAGGCGGATGCGTTGCCGCCGCGCAGCAAGAACAACAGCAGCAGAGGAATCCAAAAACCTCCCGAAGCTTCGGCAAAATCGCCTCGATTGTAAATATCGAAGAGTGCATAGCCGGAGAAGATGACGGCACAACCGGCAAGAGTGGCGGCTTCGTTGGGGAGCATCTGGCGGGCAAGCGCCCTGGTGGCCAAGCCCTTAGCCGCGAGCAGCAAGAAGGACAGAGCCGCCGGCACGAGCACCCAGGGCAGAACAAGTCCCAGCGCCGCGCCCAGCATCCAGGTCAGTGGCGGATAAAAGACGAAGCGCGGCTCGCCCGCACCGAAGTTTGCGCTGGCTGCCCAGTGCGGATATGCGATTCCCTGGCGCCAGCCATGAAGAGCGTCATGCCAGGATGTCAAGTGGAAGGGAAAATCCCCGCCATAAGACGGGCCGCGCACCAGCATGGGCAGAACGGCAACGGCGGCGGCAAGCAGAATGAGAGCGGGAGCAAGCAACGGTTTCCACCGACCTGCGAAGATAGTGTCATTGCCTGCGCGCATTCTTTTCATGGCTGGTGAATCTTGTCTCATGCCGGTATGGGCAAGTGGATGCAGCGTCATAACGTGCTGCAAATTGGCGTCCTTTCAAGGCCTGCTCTCGTTAGGGATTGCTCACATAAACAGACAACCAACTACGTTCTACAAACCCAATCCTCGCGAGTAACAGTAAAGCCAGCCTGCTCCTCCAGCATCTTTACGGCAGCAGGCGTAGCGTGTGGCTGGTTTGCGAGGCTACGGCTGCGGGGCTGAAGGGCAGCGCGAAGGTTGTGCCGCCGTACCAGTCGTTCCATTGGTCGCGGAACCAGGGCGAATAGGGATTGCCGCTTTCGCCCAGGACGATGTTCTCCGTGGAACCGTCAATGTTGCTCCAGTCCATGGTGAAGCGCTGTGATGGGCCAAAGGCGCGGCCCACCTGCTTGACGGTGGTGGTGTCGCCGCTAAGGGGTTGCTCGCCGGTTCCGGCCACGCGGCCAATGAGCGGAAGAAATACAGCGAGCGGGTGCTCGATATCGACCACGTGCCAGCTTCCATAGCTCCAGCGAGTCACGTCGGAAGGAGCCTTGCCGTCTTTCATTCCCTTGCGGACGGCGTCGGTCAGTAGCTCGTCCCAGTTCTTGTAGGCCGGCGGAAGCCAGTCGGGGCTGGCGTGCATGATGATCTCTTCCTCGGCAAAGTTGGATTCGGCCCAGCGATACTGCGCGGCCATCTCCTTGCCCAGCTTAGGCTCCAGAATCAGCGGCCAGAGGGCGCGGCGGGTCTGGGTGACGATGGAAGCTGCGGCGGAGTCGGTGGTCAGGCGGCCATCCCAATCGCGCATCAGGGCGGCGGCCTGACGGAGGCGGTCGTCGGCTGAAGGAGTGTGGTCGATGGCGTAGGCAAAGCGATGGGCCAGCTCCTGATCGACTTCGCTGTAGATGTCGGTTTGGACGGCGAGAAGGTCGGCGGGTGTGAGGTGGTCGCGGCCTTCGAGAACTTTGTAGATGCGCTCGGCGCGGTAGGGGTCGGGCCACTCGTGGGTGAGCGGATAAAACTGCGTTTCGGTAGTAACACGGGAGTTGGCCGTGGCCAGGAATCCAGAGGGTGGATCGAAGGCGTTGGGCATCAGGTCGAACGGAATATAAATCGGACATTGCCCGGCACAGAACGAGTATCCCCATACAGAGCGTGGGTCTTTTGTATCGTTCGGTAGAGGTTTATCGAGTAAACCAACTCCACCCCCACGAACGGGCACCTGGCCAATGGCGTGGTAGGCTATGTGGCCCTGATCGTCGGAGTAGACGACACTCTGCGTGGGCCAGGACCAGGTGGTGAGCGCGGCGGAGAACTCCTTCCAATTGGAGGCTACGTTGAGCTGATAGAGCGGCAGCGAGTTGAGCGTTGGATCGTAGAGAGTCCATTTGAGCGCGATCGGCCGCGTCTCCTTGGTGAAAATCGGATTCAGCAGCGGACCGTGCTCGGTGGACTGCACGTCGAGGAGGACATCCTTGCCGCCTCGAACCTTGATGATCTCGTGGTCGATGGTTAGCGGATGCCATTGTTCATCGTTGCCTTCGTAATGTCCTTTGCCGTCGAGCTTTTCGATGTACAGGTCCTGCACGTCGGCATAAAGCGCGGTAAAGCCCCAGGCCACGTGGTCGTTGTGGCCGGCGATGACGTAGGGCATGCCGGGCAGTGTGACTCCGGCGGCGTGGAAGCTGGGCGCGCCGTTGCTTACCTTCACTTTCAGGTCGGCCATGTACCAGATGTTCGGCTCGGTCAAGCCGAGGTGCATATCGTTGGAGAGCAGCGGCTTGCCGCTGGCCGTGTGGCTTCCGGCGATGACCCAGTTGTTGGAGCCGGAGATGCAGTCGTCGCAGTTGGGCAGGTCGAGCAGGGTACGAAGAGCGAGTGTATCCTCGTGAGCGACCGCAGCGGCGCTGGCCTGGCTGTGGTCTTCATCGTCATTTCTGGTGCTCTTGGTTGGCTTGGGGCTAGGCTGGTTCGGTTTCGCCAGCAGGCCGGTGGGCGGATGGTCTCGCCACGAGCCGACCGGATAGAGATCGGCTTCCAGTTTGGGCTTGTTCAGATTGTTCAGCTTGGCCGCGATTGCTTCTCGCGAGAGCTTGGCATCCCAGTGCGTGTCCAGCATTTGCACGATGGTCAGGCCGATGCTCACTGAGTCCACGCCGCTCCAGGGCTGGGGGCGATAACCGAGCAGCCGGAACTCCGGCGGCAGCGTGGCCTGATGCTGGGCGATGAAGAGGTTCACGCCACGCGCGTAGGCGTCGAGGCGGACGCGGTCAGCAGGGGGCTGGTTGGCGTAGATGCGCCGGGCCGTATTGCGAAATTGCAGTACCCGCTGCGCCCGGTCGTGCTTGACCATGGATGAACCAAGAATCTCCGCCAGTTCCCCGTTGGCGTTGCGGCGAAAGAGGTCCATTTGCCAAAGCCGGTCCTGCGCGGTCACATAGCCCTGGGTGACGAAGAGATCGTCCTCGGTAGCCGCCTCGATGTGGGGCACTCCGTGAGCGTCGCGGTGGACGATGACCGGGGCAGAAAGCCCAGCCAGGTGCAGGTCGCCATCCGGCGTCGGCAAAGCGGCCGTGGCCGCCGAACGCAGCCACAATACGCCAGCGACGGCGGTCAATAGAACGAGCGCCAGCAAGCCGCCGACAGACCAGAGCAGAACCCTCGGCCAGCGGCGTTTACGGCTGTGAGCGAGAGGTGTAACGATAGTAGCGGGCGATTGATTACTAGATTCAATGTCGGGCATAGGTCACTCACAGAATAACGCTGCCGTAACCCGATCTAACCCAAGTCAATCATTTATTATCCACTTCTAACCACCAATGTAACCGTGAGGTCATGATGCAGTTTCTCATTTTAGGCAAGGGAAAAACCGGCAGCCTGGTTGCCGAGGTTGCTCGCGAGCGCGGCCACGCAGTACGCGCGCTGGACATCAACGATAACCGGGACGCCTCCGCCCTCACCGCCGCCAGTCTAAAGGGTGTGGACGTGGTGATTGACTTTACTTCTGCCGAGGCTGCCGTGGAAAATATGCGCGCCGTGCTGGCTCTCGGCTCCCGCATCGTGGTCGGCACCACCGGCTGGTACGCCTCTTTGGACAAGATGAAGTCCCTGGCAGCGGAGCATGGCGGCGCGCTGCTGTACGGAACCAACTTCTCCATGGGCGTGCAAAAGCTGTTCCGGCTGACCGCCGACCTGGCCAAAATGGAAGGCTACAGCTTCTCCATCGCCGAAACCCATCACACCTCCAAGCTCGATGCCCCCTCCGGAACCGCGATTACGCTGCGCGAAATCATCCAGGCGGCGAATCCGGGCATCGAAGTCCCCATCACTTCCCACCGCGTGGGAGACGCCAAGGGCGAACACGTTGTCACTGCATCGAGCGAGGTAGATGTTTTGGAGATCCGCCACGACGCGCATAGCCGCCGCGGCTTTGCCCTGGGCGCCATTCGCGGAGCCGAGTGGCTCGATAAAAAAACCGGCGCGTGGGACTTTCGCGAAATCTGCGACCAGTTGTAGCAGCAGTGCATGCGCAGTCAGTTCAAGGTGAGCGTAAGCAGCGTGGAGCGTTGCAGCGATCCCGACGTAGCGGTCACGGTGATCGTCGATGAGGGGGACTGAGACTGAGAAATTGTATTCATACTATTGCACCCATCGAGCAAACTCAGCCCGATGGCGCTCACAGCCAGCAGAAGCAGCATCTGCAAACGGCGCTTCTTCAAACCTAAGCAGCACAAAACGCCCGCCAGCACCGCCCAAGGCGACAATGGGCGTCCATCGCGACCCAGTGACGCGGCCGATGGGGATGCGGTCAGCTTCAGCGTTGTGGAAGCCGCTGCGCCCGAGGGCGTTACAGTTGGCGGGGTGAAGCTGCACGATACACTGGAAGGCAAACCAGCCGCACAATTGAATGACACCGTTGAGTTAAATCCATTCAACGGCGTTACCGAGATGGTGGTCGTCACACTGTTTCCAGAAGTTACAGCTAACGTTGACGGAGAGGCCGCGACGGAAAAGTCAGGCTGCGGCAGATTGATGGTGTAGGCTGCCGAGCTGACTGCGCTGGTGGCATAGCCAGAAGCTACGGCGATTGCCTGGATGGTTTCAGAGGATGATACCGTGAGGGCGCCAGTGTATTTTGTCGAGCTGGTGGTGGGCGTAGTGTTGTTGGTGGTGAAGTAGATTGTTGCCCCCGGCGTTGTGGAGGAGAGAGTCACGGTTTGCACGGAGGTATACGATCCGGCTGTGGGGCCGAAGGTTGGAGAGGCCGTTGACGAGTTGTACATCGTAACCGTCAGCGGCGTGCTGGTGGTTCTGCCATAAGCGTTTGTGGAGTTCAATGTATACGTTTGGGTCGCCGTGGGATAGACCGTCACGCTTCCGCTGCCTGCCGTGATCGGGCCGATCATGTCGATAAAATCGTAGGAGTCGCCGCTTACGCTATACGTGAAGGTGACGGGAGTGCCGGAGACGATGCCGGCTGACGATGCCGTGAAGCTATTGATTGCCGGCAAAGGGCCGGTGGGAGCTGTCTCAGAATCGTAACCGGGAAACTCTGGAATCGCCTGCACGACCTCGAAGTTCAAGGATGAGATGGCATCCAGGTTATTCAGGTCACTGTCGTTCCAGCGCGGATCGATCACTCCCTGAAAAAAGAAGTAGCCGCCATTGTCCGCCAGAATCATCCCGTACTGTTTCATCGCTGTCAGGATGATCTGGTTGACCGGGGAGAATCCGGAGATGTCAAAGCTGGCTTTCAGCCGAATCCGCATCCCCATCACGTTGGAGACGCCCCAGTAAATCCCCGAGGCATGGCTCGCCGGATACACAAAATACCCGTTATTGGCATCGTTCTTTGTTTGCGCCATGGTAAAGCGAATGGCGTGATGGATCGCTCCGGAGGCTATTTCGTCGTAACGTATCAAGCCGGGGAAGATGGGCAATCCGGCGGCATCGGCCGAAGTCCAGCCCCAGGGGCGCGTCTCATAATTGTTCATGTCCCAGATGGTCTCGCTCGACGCACTGTAAGCGCCGTTGCAGCGATGTGTGTTGTAGGTCTCATAGAGAAAGCATGTGGCGCGATCCAGCACCAGCATATGAGAATCGCCCACGTAGGTGTCCGGCCAGCCCGAGCAGTCGGCGGGAGCGCCTTCGATAGGGACGTTGGCGGGATAGGGCGCAACCACTATATCGCTCTCACTGGCGTAGTCGATTACATTGATAGGCACGGAGGGAATGACTGTAGAGTCCACCACCATGTAAGGCATGCCATCCGTGGACCAGAAATCATGATGAAGGTGCAGCCCGGCAAAGCCGGATGCGCTGGTGATGGCCGCCGAATTCGGGTCTAAAGGAGCCGATGCAATGTTGGTGTTCCAGACATTGGTGGCGGGGAACGGAACATAGCCGTTCAGGTTCGCATTGGTGCCCAGCGACATGCCGGCGCAGGTCTGGGCGGATGCATAACTCGTTGCGCCCAGAAGCAATAACACGAATGCTGCACTGAACGAAAGTCTCATGTGTCCCATTCTCCTAGCCGTGTAAAGCAGCGTAGAATAGAAACCCTTCAAGGCACACTCGCCTCAAGGAGAGTGTAAGACTTCATACAATGCAATCAGAAACTATAATATGTTTCCTGTTCTCTCTTTCCCGATTTGGCCTCTCAAGCTTGAATTTCCGCGCGAGTCACTGCGGCGTAGGCAGATTCGCAGTTAGCTCCGAGGGCGGCACGGCAGCAAGCACTTCGACTGCGGCGGGCAAGGCTGCGGGCAGAGGGCCTTCCAGGGCCAGCTTGAGCACCTCATCCATATTATCCACAAAGTGGAGCTTCATGGAGCTCTTGATGTTGCCGGGCAACTCGGCGATCTCCTTCTCGTTGGCGCGGGGCAGAATCACCTCAAAGATGCCGGCGCGCAACGCGGCCAGCAGCTTTTCTTTCAACCCGCCAATCGCCAGCACCTTGCCTCGGAGGGTGATTTCGCCGGTCATAGCGATGTCGCGCCGCACGGGGATCTTCGCCAGCGCGCTGGCCAGCGCCGTGGCCATGGTGATGCCGGCCGAGGGGCCGTCCTTGGGAATGGCGCCTTCGGGGACATGCAGGTGCAGGTCCACATTTCTGTAGAACTCGCGGCTGAGGCCGAGGGCCTGCGCGCGCCCGCGAATGTAACTGAGCGCGGCCTGCGCCGACTCCTGCATCACGTCGCCCAACTGGCCGGTGATGGTGAGCTTGCCCTTGCCGTCGAGCACCTGCACCTCGGTGGTCAGGATGCTGCCGCCCACTTCCGTCCAGGCTAGGCCGGTGACCAGGCCGACTTCGCTTTTTTCATGCACCTCGGAGTCGCGGAATTTGGCCACACCCAGGAACTCGCCAATGTTGGCGGCGGTGATCTCTTCCTTGTGCTTCTTGCCGCTTTTGACGACCTTGCGGGCCACCTTGCGGCAGATGTTGCCGATCTCCCGCTCCAGATTTCTGACGCCCGCCTCGCGTGTGTAGCTGCGGATAATCTCGGTAATCGCGTCGTCCTTGAAAACCAGATTCTTCTCGCTCAGGCCGGTCTGCGAGCGCTGCTTCTTCACCAGGTACTGGCGGGCAATCTCCAGCTTCTCCTGCTCCGTGTAGCCTTGCAAACGCAGCACTTCCATGCGGTCCTGCAGTGCCGGAGGAACAGTGTGCATCACGTTGGCAGTGGCCACAAAGAGCACCTGCGAGAGATCGTAGTCCACGTCCAAATAGTGGTCCTGGAAGGCGGAGTTCTGCTCCGGATCCAGCACTTCAAGCAGCGCCGATGCCGGATCGCCACGAAAGTCCGAGGCCATCTTGTCCACTTCGTCGAGCAGGAAGACGGGGTTCTTGGTGCCTGCCCGCTTCATGTGCTGGATGATCTGACCGGGCAGCGCGCCGATGTAAGTGCGGCGATGGCCGCGAATTTCAGCCTCGTCGCGAATCCCGCCCAGAGAGAGCCGCACGAACTTGCGGCCAGTCGCTTTGGCGATTGACATACCCAGCGAGGTTTTGCCCACGCCCGGCGGCCCGGCGAAACAGAGAATCGAGCCCTTGGGGTTTTTCACCAACTGGCGCACGGCGAGAAATTCCAGGATGCGCTCCTTGATTTTTTCCAGGCCGTAGTGATCCGTGTTCAGCACTTTTTCGGCGTACTCGATGGAGCGAGTTTCCTTGGAGCGCTTCTTCCAGGGAACGGCCAGCAGCCAATCAATGTAGTTGCGGCTGACGGTGGACTCGGCCGACATGGGCGGCATGGCTTCGAGCTTCTTGAGCTCCTGAATAGCCTTGTCGAGCACCTCCTTGGGCATTCCTGCGACTTCAATCTTTTTGCGCAGCTCGTCGAACTCGCTCTTTTCGCCGCGGCCCAACTCCTTTTGGATGGCCTTGATCTTCTCGTTGAGGTAATACTCTTTTTGCGCGCGCTCCATCTGCCGCTTGACGCGCGACTGGATATTGCGGTCGAGATCGAGTTTCTCGATTTCTACGTCCAGCACATCGGCGATGCGAGCCAGGCGGGTGGCGGGGTCGAAGATGGCCAGCAGGTCCTGCTTCTCCTCGACGCCGAGTTGCAGGTTGGCTGCAATGGTGTCGCTCAGCTTGGCCGGTTCATCCATGCGCACCGTGGCGATGATGGTCTCGTAGTTGAGCGACTGCTGCAGTTTGACGTACTGCTCGAAGAGGCCGGTGACGCGCGTCATGAGCTGCTCGACTGCCTGTGTCATCTCAAACTGGCTCTTGCCCACGCGCACCGTGGCCACAAAGAAGCCATCGCTGTCGTTGACCTCGATGGACTTGGCGCGCTCCACGCCCTCGACCAGGACCTTGATGTTGCCGTCGGGCATTTTGACGCTTTGCACAATATTGCAGATGCAGCCGACCTGGTAAATCTCCTTGGCCTTGGGCTCGTCGACCGAGGCATCATGCTGGGTGGCAAGGAAAATCTTGTGGTCGCCGGTGAGTGCCTCTTCGAGGGCGCGCACGCTGGATTCGCGGCCCACCACAAAGGGCATCATCATATGGGGAAAGATCACCATGTCCCTGAGGGGCATCATGGGCAGCTTGCGCGCTTCGGTTTTTTCGCGGGATGCGGTCATTGGGACACCTGATAGTTGGACGCGCGAAAACAGCTTACGATTCACAGCCGGATGAGCCTGGCCTGATGGGATTGTACAGCGGAATATGCTGGCGGGGGAATTCGAGTGGCGCCCCAGGCCTGAAGATTGCGGCTGCAATTTGCTCTGACTATGCCATTTAGATTCATCGGATTGCAAAGCGCGACCGGGCCAATTATCATTTCTAATACTAGTTTGTGAGAAGGTGCGCTTTTGGGTTGAGACGGCCTTTCGATTTGTACTCTGAGGTTGTGGCAACCGCACAAGGTGAAGATTGACGCCCGAACACAGCGTCATCACAGTTTGCATTTTGTCGCGCTCACGATATGCTAACGCAATACTCCAAAACCGTCCGGGCACGCTAACGAGGCTTTCCAATGATGCGCGACACGACACAGACCCACATTGTCGGCACGCCGGCCCTTCGCAAGGAAGGAATCGGCAAGGTGACGGGGGGCGCGCGTTATATCGACGACATGGCACTGCCCGGTATGTGGCATGGAGCCACAGTGCGCAGCAACATTGCACGCGGCATTATCAAGGACATTCGCTTCGGCGCCGGCATCGCGTGGGACGAGTTCGTGATCGTCACCGCGAAGGACATTCCGGGGGAAAATTGCATTCCGCTGATCGTGGATCACGACCAGCCGGTGCTCGTCGAATCGCGGGTGAATCATCCCGAAGAACCGGTAGTGTTGCTGGCGCACCCTGACAAGACGCGGCTGCACGAAGCCGTGGCCGCGGTGGAGATTAACTACGAACCACTGCCCGCCGTTTTTACCATCGAGGAGAGCGAGCGGCAGAAGACGATTGTGTGGGGCGAGGACAACGTCATCAAGCGCTTCCTGGTGGAAAAGGGCGACGTGGATTCCGCGTGGCAGCGAGCAGCGCACATTGTCACAGGCGAATACCATACCGGCGCGCAGGAGCAGCTCTACATTGAGAACAACGGTGTTATCGCGGATTGGTCGGAGGCCGATGGCCTCACCATCCGGGGTTCGATGCAGTGTCCGTACTACATACACAAGGCGCTGCTGCGCGTCTTTGATTTGCCCGCGGAGAAGGTTCGCGTGATCCAGGCGGAGACTGGCGGCGCGTTCGGAGGCAAGGAAGATTATCCCTCGATGATTGCCGCGCATGCCGGCCTCCTGTCGAAGAAGGCAGGACGACCAGTCAAGATTATCTACGACCGCGAGGAAGATCTGGCGGCAACCACCAAGCGTCATCCGTCGCGCACCCGTTACCGCACGGCGGTGGATGGGAACGGGCGCTTGCTGGCCATGGATATTCAGGTGGACCTGGATGGCGGCGCATACGCCACCGTAACGCCGACGGTGCTTTCGCGCGCAACGATTCATGCCGCCGGCCCGTACTGCTGCGAGAACATTCGCATTCGCTCACATGCCTGGGCGACGAATCTTCCGCCGCATGGCGCCTTTCGCGGATTCGGCTCGCCGCAGACCATCTTCGGCATTGAGCGGCATATGGACCAGATCGCGAAGGCAGCCGGAATTTCTCCCGAGGAAGTACGTCGCCGGAATTTTCTTGCACCGGGCAAAACGACGGCCACAGGCCAGGAGATCCGCGATGTAATTGATTTGCCGGGAATGCTGGATCGAGCACTGAAGGTGTCGGACTACGAAGCCAAGCACTTGCGCTTTGCGCGTGAGAACGCGACATCGAGCCCGATCAAGCGCGGCATCGGCGTGGCCAGCTTTATGCATGGCGCGGGATTTACCGGCTCCGGCGAGCGCTATTTGAATTCGCTGGTTGGGCTGGAGGCGGACGCCACAGGCCATGTTACAGTGCTGGTTTCCAGCACAGAGTTTGGCCAGGGAACGAACACCATGCTTAGCCAGGTTGCCGCCGAGGCGCTTGGCCTGTCGTGTGAGGACATATCCGTTGCGCAGCCGGATACGCAGCGCGTGCCCAACAGCGGACCTACCGTAGCCTCGCGCACGACGATGATTGTTGGGCGGCTGGTGCAAGATGCTGCTCATGCGCTGGCCGATATTTTGCGGGGAAAGAATCTGCTCGGCGAAATATTTTCTGTGACGGAGTTTCGCGCTGCTTGCGCGGCTTACACGGAGTGCTTTGGCGCACTGCGCGCCGAGGCTCGCTATCAGGCGCCGAAAGACATTTTCTGGGATGACGTGGCGTACAAGGGCGAGGCATACCCGGCCTTTGCCTGGGCTATCTATGTAGCGGAGGTAGCTGTTGATACGCGCACCTATTCCACCCAAGTGGTCAACTTTTACGCGTTGCAAGAGGTGGGCAGAGTCATCAATCCGCTGCTGGCCACTGGGCAGATTGAAGGCGGCGTGGCCCAGGGCATTGGCTACGCTCTCTACGAAAAGGTTGTGTGGAAGAATGGCCGCATGAGCAACAACCAGATGACCAATTACATTATGCCCACGGCCGTGGACGTGCCTAACATCGAAGTTTACTTCGAGGAGATGCCCTGCGAACACGGGCCTTGCGGCGCCAAGGGGCTAGGCGAGTTGCCGCATGATGGTCCCGCGCCCGCGATTCTGAACGCGATTCAGAATGCGACCGGCATCAACTTTACCTCCATTCCCCTGCTGCCCGAAGATATGTATCTGCGCATGGCGGAGACGCCGGAACCTGACGCTAAGGAAACTGCGGGGTGCGTGTAATGAGCGCGGCAAAGATGCATTGGCCGGAAATTCGGTTCAAGGTGAACGGCTCGGAGCGTAGTGTAAGCGTACCGCCGATGAAGCGGTTGCTGGATGTGTTGCGCGAGGATCTGGAGCTGACCGGCGTCAAAGAGGGCTGTGGTGAAGGCGAGTGCGGATCATGCTCCGTGCTGCTGGATGGCGTGCTGGTGAACAGTTGCCTGGTGCCCGCGTTGCAGGCCAGCGGCTGCGAAGTGCTCACAGTGGAGGGGCTGGCAACCAACGGCGCGCTGGCGCATATTCAGCAGAAGTTTCTGGAACTGGGTGGAACGCAGTGCGGCATCTGCACGCCGGGCATGATGCTGGCCGCGGAATCGCTGCTGAAAAATAATCCTAAGCCGGACCTGGATGAGATTCGCGAAGGCCTGGCCGGAAATCTTTGCCGCTGCACCGGCTACATGCGCATCATCGATGCGGTTAGGCACGCAAGCCAGAAGCCACTGCTCGCCGAGGAACAAGCAGAGATAGACGCGGTGCGCAGATGAGATCGAATGCTTCTCAATACGAATTGATTGCGCCGGGTTCTCTGGATTCGGTGCTGGCGCTGCTGGCAGCGGAGCCAGACGCGTGGACGCCCATGGCCGGAGGCACTGAGCTGATGGTCGCGCTGGGCGCGGGGCGGCTGGAACAGCACAAGCTGGTCAGCCTGTGGGGCATCGATGAGCTGCGACAGATTACGGCAAACGACGATTGGCTGAGCATCGGCGCAGGCGCAACCTTTACCGACATTCGCCAGAACGCCATCGTCGCGAAGGATTTTCCGCTGCTGGCTCGCGCGGCAAGCTGGACGGGCGCGATTGCCAATCAGAACCGTGGCACGCTGGGCGGCAACATTGTGAACGCGTCACCCGCCGCGGATTCTCCGCCCGTGCTGCTGGTCTATGAGGCGGAGATTGAGCTGGTCTCCGCGCAGGGCAGGCGCCGCATGCCGTACAGCGAATTTCACTTGGGATACAAACGCACCGTGCTACGGCCACAGGAGCTGGTGAAGGCCGTGCATCTGCCGCGCGGCCGCCACCTGCCGGTCGAGTATCTGCGCAAGGTGGGGACGCGCAATGCGCTGGCCATCTCCAAGGTAGCGCTGGCGTGCGTGGGTGCGATGCAGTCGGGAAAGGTGAGCACCGTGCGCATTGCCGCGGCCAGCCTGCGCGAGACGCCGGCGCGCCTGAGCGCGACCGAGGCCGCGCTGCTGGGCCATGCGCTGACTCCCGAGCGAATTCAGGCCGCGCGCAAAGCCCTGCTCCAAGAAGTGAAACCGATTGACGACATTCGTTCCACCGCAAACTATCGCGCTCATGTAGCCGCGAATCTGCTGGAAGAGTTTCTTGAGCAGATGACCGCTTCGAATTCGAAGACACGCTCGTAGGGATTCCAGATTACTTCAGAATCTCTGCCACAGCTTTTCTGCGGAAACTCTTGCTTTTGCCATGACTTCATGTTCGTCGATCTCAAGTAACTTTCTATCCTGCATGACAATCCGCCCGCCGATGATGGTGGTTTCTACAGAGCGGCCGGATACGCCGAAGAGAATGTGGCCGGTGATATTCGTGGCGAGCAAGGGAGTGGGTGGATCGTAGTCCACGATGATCAGATCAGCGTGCGCGCCGGGAATCAGCTTTCCCACCGTGCTTCCGAACGATTCGCTTGCAATAGCGGCATTCGCGCTGAAGAGCATGGCAGGCACCTCCGTCCATCCAGCTCCTGGCTGACCCGTCCGATGCTTTTGCAGAGCGTTGGCCACCTTCAGCGATTCGAACATATCCGTGGTGTAGCCGTCGGAGCCCAGGCCAACCCGCACGACGCTGTGAATCATTTCCAGCACCGGAGCTGCACCAACCGCATTGGCCATATTCGATTCAGGATTGTGCACAACATTTGTCTTGCTCTCTTTTAGCAACTCAATCTCGGATTCGTTGACGTGGACGCAATGGGCGGCGATGGTCTTGCTGCCCAGGATGCCGAGATCGTGCAAGCGTTCGACCACTCGCATTCCATGCTGGCGCTGGCATTGGTCCACATCGGCCTCAGCCTCCGCAACGTGAATATGAAAGCCGGCACCGAGTTCCGCGGCAAGACGCGTGCAACGCTCCATGGTCTTGTCGCTCACCGTGAACGAGGCATGCAGCCCGAAGAGCCCTCTGAGCAAGCTGTCCTTGGATTGCTTGCAGTTTTGGAGGAACGCACGATTTTCTTCGATGCTTTGATCCGCAACCTTCGAGCCGTCGCGATCCGTAACCTCGTAGCAGAGACAACTGCGCACGCCCGTCTGTCGCGCGGCCTCCGCAATGCGGAAGAGGCTGCCTGCGACCGCGCCGGGGCTGGAATGATGATCGAGGATGGTGGTGGTGCCGTTCTTAATGCAGTCGATCAGCGCCACCATGGCGCTCAAATACACGTCCTCCAGGGTGAGAACCCTGTCCAGCCGCCACCAGAGACGTTCCAATATTTGCAGAAAGTTGCCGGGGGCTTCGTCCTTCAGCGCCATTCCGCGGGCAAAGGTGCTGTACAGGTGCATGTGAGTGTTGATCACTCCCGGCATGATGATCCGGCCACGCGCGTTAACAAACTTAGCGGCGGGATGTTTTCGCTGCAAATCTGCCGTTCCGCCAACCTCGGCAATCAGGCCATCCTGAATGACGACACACCCGTCCTCAATCAAAGGCAAACGATCGTCCTGCGTGATCAGCGTTCCATTCCCGACCAACAACATGAAAGATGCCTCCATTACGTTGTAAAAGCGGATTATAATCTTTGTCAGGCAAGTCTTGATACTCTGAATTAATTCCCTAATAGAACTACACGCGGTTTGGCCAGCGTCAGCAAAACTGCCTGATGCCTGATGTGATATTCTTGTTACCCCTATTAAGTGGAAGGTGGAATGGCAAAAATCAGCGTACAAATCTGCGGGCTCAATTTTTTTAACCCGATTCTGCCTGCCGCCGGGCCGCCATCCAAGGATGGCGCGATGCTGCAGGCCGCGGCAAATGGCGGAGCAGGCGGATTAGTCACCAAGACCATCTCCGTGAATCCGGCCGATGTGCCGCGCCCTTGCATGGCGGAAATTCGGGGCGGATTTCTGAATACGGAGTTATGGTCCGAGTTACCCAAAGAGCAATGGATCGAGACGGAATACGCGCTGGCCAGGGAGACCGGCCTGCCGGTGATCGTAGGCCTGGGTTATACGGCCGATCAAATTCGGGAACTTGCTCCTTTAGTGAAACCATTCGCTGATGCGCTTGAGCTTTCCACGCATTATGTCGGCAACGATATTTCCCCCATCATCGATGCGCTGCGGGCGGCCAAGGCGGCGGTGGATGTGCCGGTGTTTATGAAGCTGAGCCCGCATCCGAATATTCAGCAGATCGCCACTGCGCTGGAAGAGGCGGGCGCGGATGGGCTGGTCATGATCAATTCCTTCGGGCCATGCTTGAGCATCGATCTGGAGACGGGCCTGCCGCTCATGGGCAGCAAAGACGGCTTCGGCTGGCTCTCCGGCGCGGCCATCAAGCCGCTGGCCCTGCGTTGCGTTTATGACGCCGCGCGCGTGGTGAAGATTCCTATCTTCGGCGTGGGCGGCGTGGTGAACGGACGCGATGTGGCGGAGATGTTCATGGCGGGTGCTTCTGCCGTGCAGGTTTGCACAGAGGCCATCCTGCGCGGTCCCACGGTCTACGGAAAAATTGCTCAGGAACTTAATGCGTTCCTCGACAAGCACGGCTACAAATCAGTGGAAGAGATCAAGGGACTCACCATTCGCAGAATGGCGGAGCGCGGCGCGCCCAAAGCCACGAAGCCTCCCTATGTGGATATGAAGCGGTGCAATCTCTGCGGATTGTGCGAAATCAGCTGCCCTTATGACGCCATCTCCAAAGGTGAAGTCCTGATTATCGACGGGGAGAAGTGCTTTACCTGCGGGCTGTGCGTGACACGTTGCAAACAAGGAGCGCTTACCCTGGAGCAGTAACTCCGCGCGGCGCGAAGTTATGGAAATTTGACGGGTTGGAAATCAGATGACGTATTTTACCGGACTTCGATGCGTTCATTGCGGACGCACATACAACACGGATGAAGCGGAGTATTACTGCCCGTCATGCGGCTATCACGACGGCATTCTGGATGTGCTCTACGACTATGACGCGATGCGGAAGGAACTGAATCCCACCGCACTTGCCGCGAACTCAGATCGATCGATGTGGCGCTATCTTCCCTTGCTGCCGGTGTCAGACGCAACGCTGATTCCCCATTTACAAGCAGGTTGGACACCGCTCTACGACGCTCCAAGGGTGGCCGGTGAATTGGGCGTGGCGCGCTGCTGGGTTAAAGACGAGGGGCGCAACCCCACCGCATCGTTCAAAGACCGCGCCAGCGCGATGGGCGTGGTGAAGGCATTGGAGAAGAAGGCAGCGCGAATCACTTGCGCATCCACCGGCAACGCAGCGTCTTCCCTGGCGGGCTTTGCCGCCGCTGCGGGAATTCCGGCGACTATCTTTGTTCCCGCGCGCGCTCCGGAAGCCAAGGTTGCCCAGTTACTCGTCTATGGAGCGCAGGTATTTTCCGTTCAGGGAACTTACGATGAGGCATGGGAGTTATGCATGGCAGCAGCCTCGGAGTTCGGCTGGTACAACCGCAACTGCGCTATCAATCCGTATCTGATCGAAGGCAAGAAGACAGTTTCGCTGGAGTTAGCCGAACAATTCCGGTCACTAACCCCGGGCAGCTTTCCTGACTGGGTTGTCGTGAGTGTCGGCGACGGTTGCACGATTGGCGGAGTGTGGAAGGGGCTGAAGGAAATGCACACTCTCGGCTTCATTCCCCGCTTACCTCGAATTCTTGGCGTGCAGGCAGATGGATGCAAGCCTTTTCTGACGGCATGGAAGACAGATGGCAGCCTGACTCCGTGCGAGGCCAATACTCTGGCCGACTCCATCGCGGTCGGACATCCGCGCAATTTCGCCAAGGGAATGAGCGCGGTCACCGAATCGGGCGGCGCATTCATCTCCGTTTCAGACGAAGAGATTCTTCAGGCTATTCCCATGCTGGCACGCAAGGCAGGCGTCTTTGGCGAGCCGGCTGGAGTGGCCGGCGCGGCGGGAGTCAGGCGTGCGGTGGAGTTGTGCATCATCAATCACTCAGAAACTGTCGCAATCGTAATGACCGGCAATGGGCTGAAAGATATTCAAAGCGCAATTCGCGCGGCGGGACGCACGATTTCTGTCCGGCCCGAGATGGAAGAAGTTCGCAACGCAGTAAGAGCCGCGGCAAAAGCCTGATAGCGCTGTCACCGCAAAGAAATGAAAGTGAGAAAGGTTCAAGATGGCAAAGATTCCGTTCGGTCCTACTTATGATGAGATGCTCGACCCCAGCCTGCTCGGCAAGGACGTGCGCGCTAAAGCCGTGGCAGCGCTGAAGCAGAATGAGCTTGACCCCATCAATCTGTTCAACATTACCTGGAAGGACGCGACCAACCAGGTTCGCAAAGTTGTGTTGCCGCAGGCATTGACGGGGATTGATGCCAACATCGTGGTGATGCTGGGTTGCGGATTTCCGTCTGGTTCGCACAAAGTTGGCCCAGCCTACAGCACACTGATCGAGGGGTTGGTTGACGGGGAGATTATTCCCGGCGAACACACCATCCTTGGACCATCGACGGGCAACTTCGGAATTGGAACGGCCTATGTTTCCAAGCTGCTCGGCTTCCGCGCCATTGTGATCATGCCGGACAGCATGAGCAAAGAGCGGTATGAGCGCATCAAGAGGTATGGCGGCGAACTGGAACTTACGCCGGGTTCCGAGTCGGACGTGATCCTGACCCTGGAAAAGACACGGGAGTTGATGAAGAATCCCAAGAATAAAGCCCTGGCCCAGTTCGAACTCTTTCCTAACTATCGCTTTCATCGCCATGTAACCGGTAACAGCGCCATCGAAGCGGTGAAGGGCGTGGGCAACGGCCGCATCGCGGGCTTCACTTCAGCGCCGGGTTCGGCGGGCACACTGGCAGCAGGCGATCAGATCAAGGTTGCGTTTCCCGAAGCTAAAGTGGCCGCGCTGGAGCCTTATGAGTGTTCGACGCTGGCTAATGGAGGACGCGGCCAACATCGCATTGAGGGAATCGGCGACAAGATGTGTACCTTGATTCATAACATCCTGAACACTGATTTCGTTATCCTCATCAAGGATGAAGAAACCGTGCAGGGAGTCAAGATCTTCCACGATGGCGTGGATGAGTTGGTACAGATGGGCGTGGACCGGAATTTTGCCCTTAGCCTGCGGGAGTTATTCGGCCCCTCCGGCATCTGCAATGTGCTGGGCGCAATCAAGCTGGCCAAGCACCTGCGGCTGGGACCGGGCGACAATGTTGTAACCATCGCAACCGACGGCTTTGATCGCTATAACTCCGTTCTGGAGGAGTTGAACAGCCGCTATCTGGAACTGGCTCCGCAGGTATTGAATCGCTGGACGCACGACATCTTCCTGGGAGCGACCGATGAACATGTATTTGACTTCCGCAAGCTCTCGGCAAAGGAACAGCTCTTCAAGCAAAAGGAGAACGACTGGTTGAAGTTCGGTTACTCCAAAGCGTTTCTCGACTCCATGCGCAACCAGGCGTTCTGGGACGCACAGTATGCAAAGGTAGGCGAATACAACCACAAGATACTCGCCACGCGGTAATTTGAATCCCCGGAGATCCAGCTATGTTCAAGTTCACGCTGAACCAGAATGATGTAACCGTGGCAGCGGACAAGAACCTGCTGGAATATCTGCGAGAAGACGCTCGTTTGATTTCCGTGAAGGACGGCTGCGCGGAGGGCGTCTGCGGCTCCTGCTCCGTGCTGGTGGACGGGAAAGCGTGGAGAGCCTGCAAACTGACCGTAGCCAAAGTGCAAGGCAAGGCAGTTACCACTCTCGAAGGCCTGCCGGCGCGTGAAAAAGAGATCTACTCGTGGGCCTTCGGCGAAGTGGGAGCGGTGCAGTGCGGCTTTTGCATGCCAGGTGTGGTGATCAGCGCGAAGTCGTTGCTGGACCAGAATCCCAACCCCACCTCCGCGGAGATCAAAAGCGGCCTCCGGTATAACCTGTGCCGCTGCACTGGCTATCTGAAGATTGAGCGCGCGATTCAATTGGCCGCAAAGGCATTGCGCGATGGGAAGACTTTCAGCGCGGAAGGCAGCACTGCCAAAGTAGGCGCGCGCATGGTACGCGTGGACTCTGAAGAGAAGCTGCTGGGGACAGGTGAATTCGTCGACGACATGAAGGTTCCGGGGATGCTCTATGGCGCCGCGCTCCGGGCAAAATTCCCGCGAGCTCTGGTGAAGAAGATCGACATCTCCGCTGCACAGGCCTGCACCGGCGTCGAAGTCGTGCTGACGGCAAAGGATGTTCCCGGAGAACGCCTGCTGGGACATATCGTGCACGACTGGCCGGTGATGATTGCCGAAGGCGAAGAGACTCATTACGTAGGAGACGCGCTGGTGGTGCTGGCCGCTACGACGCAGGAGACGGCACGGAAGGCCTTGGAGTTGATTCGTGTGGAGTATGAGGAGCTTACGCCGTTGTTGTCGCCGGAGGCGGCCATGGCGGAGGGAGCGCCTCTAATCCATCCCACGGGAAATCTTCTCTCGGAAACCATCATGAAGCGCGGCGATGTTGATAAGGCCATTGCCGAGGCAAAGCACGTCGTCACCCAGCACTACTCAACGCCGCGCCAGGAGCACGCTTTTCTGGAGCCGGAAAGCGCGCTGGCTGTTCCAACGCAATGCGGCTCGCTTACGGTTTATACCGGCGGGCAGGGCGTTTATGACGATCGCCAGGGCATTATGGAGATGCTCGGATTGCCGGAAGATAAAGTTCGCGTGATCAGCAAGTATGTGGGCGGTGGATTCGGCGGCAAGGAAGATCTCTCCGTGCAGCATCATGCCGCATTACTGGCATGGCACAGCAAGAAACCTGTAAAGCTGACCTTTAGCCGCGAGGAGAGCTTTCGCGTTCACCCCAAGCGCCACCCCATGGAGATGGAGTTCACTACGGCGTGCGATGAGCGCGGAAAGATTACGGCGGTGCGCGCGCGCATCGTGGCCGACACGGGAGCTTACGCTTCTCTTGGCGGCCCGGTATTGCAGCGGGCCTGCACGCACGCCGCGGGACCGTACCAAATCGAAAATGTGGATGTTGTAGGGCGCGCCTTTTATACCAACAACATTCCCTCAGGCGCATTCCGCGGCTTTGGCGTTACCCAGACCTGCTTTGCCGGAGAGAGCAACCTGAATCTTCTGGCGGCAAAGCTGGGAATCTCTCCGTGGGAGATTCGCTTCCGCAATGCCATTGAACCCGGCGGGGTGCTTTCCAACGGGCAGATTGCCGACGCGGGAACCGCGTTGAAGGAGACGCTGCTTGCGGTGAAGGATGTTTACGACGCAAATCCCGGCGCGGGAATTGCATGCTCCTTCAAGAACAGCGGCAAAGGCGTCGGCGTGCATGATGTCGGACGCGTGAAATTAATAGTTGAAAACGGAGTGGTCGTCATCTGCACCAGCGCGGCCTGCATGGGCCAGGGATTAGCCACCGTAATTTTGCAGATTGTGGGTGAAACAGCGGGTCTCGCCAGGTCCGCGCTCAGAGTGCATGAACCGGACACGATGGTGACTCCCGACAGCGGAACCAGCACGGCATCGCGGCAGACACTGATTACCGGCGAGGCATCGCGGCGTGCGGCGTGCGTGCTGAAGAGGGAGTTGGACAATCATTCGCTGGCCGAACTGGAAGGCCGCGAGTTTTACGCGGAGTACGATTGCATCACCGATCCCATGACCTCCAACAAACCGAACCGGGTCAGCCACGTTGCTTATGGGTACGCCACCCACGTCGTGATTCTTGGAAACGATGGAAAAGTGCAGAAGATTGTCGCCGCCCATGATGTGGGCAAGGCCATCAACCCCAATGGCGTGGAGGGGCAGATCGAAGGCGGCGTCGTGATGGGATTGGGGTTCGCTCTGACCGAGGATTTTCCGCTTCTGAACGGCGCGCCGACCGTCACTCTGGGAACTCTAGGGCTGATGCGCGCTGCGCAGGTTCCGGAGATTGTGTGCCACCTCATCGAGAAGAACTCCCCCGATTTGGCCTATGGGGCCAAAGGCGTGGGAGAGATTGTGATGCTCACGACGGCGCCCGCGGTGGCCGGCGCATACTTCAATCGCGACGGAAAGTTTCGCAACAGCCTTCCGCTCAAAGACACACCTTACCGTCGTTGAGGACAGACAAGCAAAACACCAGGGAGCATCCCAATCATGATGACAGCAGAACGGAGCCAACAGCTTATTGCCTTATGTCAGTAGCTCATTCAGAGTCAGAGCTACTCGGGGCATGAAGACAGTTGACTAATTTCATCAGAAATGGTTGAATAATAGTTCTGTCATTTTCAAAGAATAAGGAAGATTAACATGCCTGCCAAAATTACGATTGACCCCGCGCGTTTACTCGCCGCCGCAAACGCGCTGGAAGCGGACATGGTCCGCTTTCTACGCGACATGGTCGCCATTCCCGGCGAAAGTTCTCACGAAGGTCCTGTCATTCAGCGCATCAAGCAGGAGATGGAACGCGTGGGCTTCGACGAGGTACGCATTGATGCCATGGGCAACGTGCTGGGACGCATCGGCTCAGGCAAACACGTGATCATGATGGACGCGCACACCGACACTGTCGGCGTTGGCGATCCGAAGGAATGGGCCTGGGATCCATACAAGGGCAAAGTGGAGGACGGTTTCATCTACGGACGCGGCGCCAGCGATCAGCGCGCGGGCATGGCCAGCATGGTTTACGCGGGCAAGATGATCAAGGATTTGAAACTGGAAGGCGACTACACGTTGTGGGTTGTGGGATCGGTGCAGGAAGAAGACTGCGACGGCTTGCCGTGGGTCTATATTCTCAAGGAAGACGGTATCCGGCCGGAGTGCGTGGTGCTTACGGAGCCAACCGATCTGCGCGTGTACCGCGGACATCGCGGGCGCATGGAGATCGAGGTTCACATGCGCGGACGTTCGTGTCATGCCAGCGCGCCGGAGCGCGGCGACAATCCGATTTACAAGATGGCCCCGCTGGTCGCGCAGATCGAGGAGTTGAACACGCGTTTGCGCAACGATGCTTTTCTCGGCAAGGGAACGATCGCCGTCACCGAGATTCGCTCCATGACTCCGTCCCTATGCGCGGTGCCGGGCGCATGCTCCATCCATCTCGACCGCCGGCTCACCGCTGGGGAGACGCTCGACAGCGCGGTCGCCGAGGTGAAAGCGCTGCCGGCGGCGCAAGGCGCGGAGATCGAGGTGTTGCAGTACGCCCAGCCCAGCTATACCGGCCTCACGTATCCGATGCAGAAGTACTTTCCAACGTGGGTGCTCGAAGAAGACCATTTGCTTGTGCGTTCGGCCGTTGCGGCGTATCGAACTCTCCACAACGCCGATCCAGTTGTGGACAAGTGGGTCTTCAGCACGAACGGCGTCGGCTCGATGGGAATTATGGGCGTGCCGTCCATCGGCTTCGGTCCCGGTGAAGAAGACGTCGCGCATAGTGTTAACGAACGCGTCCCGATCCGCCACTTGGTGGAAGCGGCGCAGTTCTATGCTGCCTTCCCGCTGGCGTTCGTCGCCACGCTGGAAGGTTCGAAGGGCTGAACTAAAATCCATCCCGCTGCGGTGCTGCTGCTAGATTCGGTAACAGATTCCCGGTGGGTGAACTTTTGTCAACTCGGCAGGATTAGAGAAAGAGGAGTGCATTGGAAACGAGAAAAGCGCTGTTTAAAGGCAGGGACTACATCACTACGGAAGAATACCGCGAAGCAGAGATCGAAATCCTGCTCGACGTATCCGCCGATTTGAAGCGTAAGTTCAAAACGGGCGTTCCGCATCGCTATTTGCCCGATAAAACCATCTTCCTGATGTTCTTCGACAAGTCCACGCGCACGCGTAACTCGTTCGAGGCGGGAATCACGCAGCTTGGCGGCCACGCCCATTTTTTGACCTCCGATGTAATGCAAGTCTCCCATGGAGAAAGCGCGAAGGACACAGGAATCATTCTCTCCCGCTACGGACACGCCATCGCCATCCGTCACGACCTGATTCCGGGCGAGGGCAACGCGTACATGCGCGAGGTAGCGCGCTGGGCGGATGTGCCGGTGATTAATATGCAGTGCGACATCGATCATCCCTGCCAGGCGCTGGCCGACCTCATGACGATCCGCGAGAAACTTGGACGCAACCTCCGCGGACGCAAGCTGGCGGTATCGTGGGCGTACGCGCCGAGCTACGCCAAGCCGCTCAGCGTGCCGCAAAGCTTGATCATGTTGATGCCTCGCTTCGGACTGGACGTTGTGCTGGCGCATCCACCCGAGTACCCGCTGATGCCGGAGACGGTCGAGGCGGCGCGAGAGAACGCGCGGCGCGCCGGAACCAAGTTCGAGATCGTGGACAACATGGATGACGCGTTTCGCGACGCCGACATCGTCATTCCCAAGAGTTGGGGCTGTCTCGACACCATGGGAACGAACCCCAAGGAGTCCCTGCGGATCGCTGAGGGATACAAGCACTGGATTTGCAACAGCGAGCGCATGAAATTGGCTGCGGAAAATGCTCTGTACATGCATCCGCTGCCCGCAGATCGGGGCAACGAGGTGACGGACGAGGTCATCGATGGCCCGCACTCTGTGGTGTACGACGAAGCGGAAAACCGCCTGCACACCGCCAAGGCGATCATGGCGCTGACCATGTCGGAGCAAGAAATTGCTTATGAGATGACAGGCTCTTAAGACCATGACCGAAACGCTTGTGATCGCTCTGGGCGGCAACGCCATTACGAGGCCCGGCGAATCCGGCGCCATTCCCTTGCAGTTTGCCCACACCGCGGAGACGCTCGAACTTCTCAAGCCTCTGTTCCACACCGATTCGCGGATCGCCATCACCCACGGCAGCGGACCGCAGATCGGCAACATCCTGATTCGCGTCGAGGAGGGCGAGCGGCGCGTTCCGTACTTGCCGCTCGACACTTGCGACGCCGATTGCCAGGGCGGCATGGGCTACATGATCCAGCGGCTGGTTTACGAATTGTTCCGCCGCGAGGGAATCAAGCGCGAAGTGGCTACGGTGATCACCCAGGTGCTCGTGGATCGCGACGACCCGGACTTCCAGCATCCCAGCAAACCGATCGGGTCTTTCTATGACGCGAACGGGCTTGCTGGCATCCGCAGAGACAGGCCAGACTGGATCATGCGCGAAGTCTCGCGAGGTGCCTACCGTCGCATCGTGCCTTCGCCTCGCCCGTTGCAAATTCTAGAGGTCGAAGCAATCTCGACGCTGCTCGACGCAGGCGTCGTCGTAATCGCCTGTGGAGGCGGGGGCATTCCGGTGGCCTGGGAAGGCGATCATTTGGTGGGTGTGGAAGCCGTTGTCGACAAGGACCTCGCTTCAAGCATGCTGGCGACGCACTTGCACGCTCAAAAGCTCATCATTGTTACTTCGGTTGATCGCGTAGCGATCGACTATGGCCAGCCCAATCAGCAGTGGCTCGATACGATCACCATGGACCAGGCGCGCCAGTATTTAGCTACAGGCCAATTCCCACCAGGGTCGATGGGGCCCAAAATCCAGGCGGCAATCGACTTCCTCGAACACCAGGGCGAGGAGTGCATTATCACTTCCGTGGAGAGCGTAGCGGGTGCGGTAACCGGCAATGGCGGTACCCACATCGTCGCCACCTAGCGCAGGACTTCCCTGGATTTTGCGGAAGTTAGCGGAGGCGCGAGATGTGTTCTGACGAACGCACGAATCCTTGCACTCAATCGAGACAATCGTATCTTCGATCCCGGAAGTTAGGAAGGTTGTCAGGCCGGAGTTACTTTGCTCCTGGCCCATGAGGGCCAGGAGCAATAATTCTGGTGCCTAATCTTCCACCAGCGCATCGGCGATGGCGAGGTGCTCATCAAGCGCGGCGATGCCAAGGTCCAACTCTTCCCTGGTCACAATCAACGGCGGCGCAATGACAAAGTGGCTCAACCAGGCCTGAATTGAAACTCCCTGCGCCATCATCTTGGCCGCGATCTGATCGACCAGCAGCGGCTTGCCCTCCACCTTGTCACGCATGGTGTTGAAGGGCTGTTTGGTGGCATGGTTCTTCACCAGGTCAACAGCGAAGAAGAGACCGAGACCGCGCACGTCGGCTACCGATGGATGCTTGGCTTTGAGAGCTTCCAGCTTTTGGCGCACATAGGGTTCAAGTTCTGCAGCGCGCTCCACCAATTTCAGCCGCTGCATCTCCTCAATGGTGGCCACAGCCGGACCGAGCGTCATGGGATGCGCCTCGTAAGTGTGCCCATGAGAGAAGTAGTGGTCCTCGAAGTAGTCCGCAATTTTGGTAGTCGTAGCGCAAAGGCCCAGCGGCACGTAGGCCGAGGTGATGCCCTTGGCGGTGACCAGAATGTCCGGCGTGACGCCCCAGTGCTGCTCGGCGAACCATTTGCCGGTGCGGCCCCATCCGGTCATCACCTCATCACCGATGAGCAGTACGCCGTAGCGGTCGCAGATTTCGCGGATGCGCGGGAAGTACTCCGGCGGCGGAACAAGAATGCCGTTGGTGCCGACGACGGGTTCGAGAATGATGGCCGCGACATCGCTCTCATTGCGAATCATGTGCTCGATATAGTCGGCGCAAGCAATGTTGCAACCGGGATAGGTGTGCTTGATGGGGCATTTGAAACAGTTTGTCTCCGGGGCAAAGACAAAGCCGGAGCCTTTGCCGCCCGGCTCCATGGCCCAGCGGCGCGGATCGCCGGTAGCACCGATGGCGGCGGTGGTGGAACCGTGATAGGAGCGGTAACGGGAGATGATCTTGTTCTTGCCCGTGAACATGCGTGCAATTTTGATGGCCGCCTCGTTGGCCTCCGCTCCGCCGGTAGCGAAGAAGAATTTATTGAGTCCTTCGGGCAGGACTTCCAATAATTTCAGGCTGAGGCGGGCGCGAGCCGCGGTGGCGTAACCGGGAGCAGCATAAGCCAGTTCGCGCGCCTGCTCGGCAATGGATTCGATCACGCGCGGATTCTTGTGGCCCAGGTTGACGCACATTAACTGCGAGCTGAAATCGAGATAGCGCTTGCCCGCGCCATCCGTGAACCAGCAACCCTCGGCATCAGCAAGGTGCAGCGGCTTCCATCCCTTCTGGAAACGCCAGGTGCCATAGTTGGTTTGCCGCGTGATGGTTGTGATTTCTTCGGACGTGAGTGTCTTCGATGTGGGAATATTGCTCATGATATTTTTCTCCGGTAATAATTTCATGGCGTAGCGCCATGTCCCCTGGCGGGATAATCTCGCCAGGCGTAATTCGATTGCTTGTCAGAGCCGCGTCTGCAATCAGCCTCTCATTGAGCGCGAATCCAATCCATGGTTTTCGACGCCAGCTTGTCAAACGCGGTAAAGGCCAACTGCAAATGGTCTTCGCGCGTGTCTTCAATCTTGTTGTGGCTGATACCCTGCAGCGATTGCACAAAGAGCATGGCGGTGGGAATGCCGACGCGAGAGACTTCGGCCGCGTCGTGCAGCGGCCCGGAAGGCAGACGATGGGAGCGCCCGGCAGTCTCGCGGATGGCCTCTTCGCAGAACTCGATCAGCTGAGGATGAAATGGCTCCGGCGCAATGTTCCAGATGCGCGACCACTCCACGGTGCAACCTTCTTCCTCAGCAAATTGCGCGCTCTTCAACTGGGCCTCGTGGTACATCGTGGCCAGCACGGAGGCATCCAGATCGCGTTGGTCGAGCGTAGCCTCGCAGCGTCCAACGACGGCGGTCACTATGCCGGGAAAGGTCTTGACGCTGCCCATGGTGCAAACCGCGTCGGGATGGCGTTTGGCGATGGGGCGAATTTCCAGGGCCAGCTTTGCACAGGCGGCCAGCGCATCGCGCCGCGCCGTCATGGGAGTGGAGCCGGAGTGCGCCTCCTGCCCGTGGAAAGTGATGGTGTGGCGTTCCACGCCCTTGGTGCCGAGCACTGCGCCCAAGGGAAGCTCCAACTTCTCCAGCACCGGACCCTGCTCAATGTGCAGTTCAAGATAGGCCGCCGCGTTCTTCCGCTCTCGCTCAGCGTCACCGATCTTGTCGATGGAAACGCCGCACTCGGCCAGAGCATCTTCCAGCCGCTTGCCGCCTGCATCCGTACGACCGCGATCCTGATCGATGGATTGCGTGCCGGCAAAAGCCGAGGAACCGAAGAGGCTGCGCCCAAAGCGCGCGCCTTCTTCATCGGCCCAATCCACCAGCCGCACGGTGACCGGCGGCTTGCCTTTGTACTCCTCGGCGATGCGGCGCAGCACGGCGTACGCGCCAATCACGCCCAGGCAGCCGTCAAGCCAGCCGCCATTAGGCACGGAATCGATGTGGCTGCCGAGAATCAGAGTCTTCTCGGAGGTTCCGGCAAGCGTGCTCCAACTGTTGCCGGCAGCGTCATAGTGATGCTCCACGGGCAACTCGCGCAATTTGGATTCAAACCAACTGCGCGCCTTGAGCCAAACCGGGCTCCACGCCAATCGCTGTGCGCCGTTTTCATCGGAAGTGAGTGCGCGCAACTCCTTAAGAAGTTCTACCGCAGCTTTTGCGTCAACCGGCATGATCTACCCCTTTCTAGTTACATTGCGGTTCGCGGCGCAGCAAGCGTCCGATCCCCGGCTTGCCCACAAAGGCGCCATCGCGCGCCTGCACCTTGCCGCGCACGGTGACCACAGAGGGCCGGCCTTCGATCTCGAAGCCTTCAAAGCCGTTGTAGTTGTTGATGCCATGATGCGTGGCTGCGGAAATTTTGCCGCGATAGCTGGTGTCATAGACGACCAGATCGGCGTCCGCCCCGACGGCAATGGTTCCCTTGCGCGGGTAGAGGCCAAACAACTTGGCGGCGCCGGTGCTGAGCGCGTCAACAAAGCGGTGAATATCAAGCCCGCCGCGCTTTACGCCGTAGGTGTACATCAGGTTCACGCGGTCTTCAATGCCGGGAATGCCGTTGGGAATCTGCGTGAAAGCCTTGGCGCCCATCAGTTTTTGTTCCGTGTCGAAAGGGCAATGATCCGTACCCACGGTCTCGATCAATCCGGTCTTGAGCGCATTCCACAGCACCGGCAGGTTGCGCTTGTCGCGCAAGGGTGGCGACATGACGTGCTTCATGCCCTCCACGCCGGCGCGCTCGGCATAACTTTTGTCGAGCAGAAAATGCGGCAGCACCGATTCAATGTGCAGCTTGACGCCGCGCATCTTGGCATCCACGGCCGCGCGCAGTGCCGGTGCGCAGGAGAGATGCACGATGTAACCGGTGGCGCCTGTCTGCTCCACAAAGGTCGCAAAGCGCGTGGTGCCTTCGGCTTCAATAGCCTCCGGCCGGCTCGGCTCATGCCACTCCGGCCCGATCTTGCCCTCGGCCAAGAGCTGTTGCTGCAACTGGGCCACCAGCTCTGCATTTTCGCAGTGCGCTGTGGTGATCACACCCAGTTTCGCGGCCAGCTTGAGTGTACGGAACATCTCCTCATCATCGACGCCGAAGAAGTTCTTGTAGGAGAGAAAGATTTTGAAGGATGTCGTTCCGTCCTTGACGACCTCCATGAGTTGCGCTTCCGTTTTGTCGTCGTAGCGCGCCACGCCCATGTGGAAGGCATAATCACAGGCGCTGTTGCCCTCCGCCTTTTGCTTCCATGTGTGGTAAGTCTCCAGCGTATCGTCCTTGCGCGAAGGACAGGCCATCTCGATGAACGTCGTTGTCCCGCCGATGAGCGCGGCCGCGCTGGCCGCGGCGTGATTATCCTTGGCAAAGGTGCCCATGAACGGCAGGTGAATGTGAACGTGCGGATCGATGAAGCCGGGAAAGACCAGCATTCCCGCGGCATCGATCACCTCGGTTCCCGGCGGAACGGCGAGGCCAGTTCCGATGGCGCTAATGGTTTCATTCTCGATGAAGATGTCGCCTTTCAGGCGAGTCTCTGCGGTTACAATCTCACCGCCCTTGATCAGCAGTCCCATATAAACGCTCTCCCTTCATGCCCTTCGATGGCTCTAAAGTGCGTTAGTGAATGTGAATCCCGGCCTTCTCGCGATAAGCTTCCATCGCTTCCCAATCTTCGGTGACGGGAGTTTGCTTCTGAGATAGTTCATTCCAGGTAACCGCGCTACGCCTTGGCGGAAGCTCGACCATCTCGATGCACTGATCCACCGGGCACACGTTGTAGCAGAGCCGGCAGCCCACGCAATCGTCTTCACGCACCACGGGCTGCGGACGCGTTTCCACGGCCTCGCGCTTGCCGTTGGAGCGAACATCGTAGGCGCTTGGCTCAACCACCTTGCCCTCTGGCGTAACCAGATCGATGCATTGATGCGCAGTATCATTACATGCGATGTAGCAGATGTTGCACTTGATGCACTTTTCCGCATTGATGCGCGCCGCCGCGCGGAAGGATAGGTCGAAGTTCTTGAACTCCGAAACGCGATGCAGGCTCCGGCCCGTCACATCGGCGATGGTCTTGAAGCCCTTCTCGTCCATCCAGTTGGAGAGCCCGTCGCAAAGGTCTTCAATCACACGGTAGCCGTAATGCATCACTGTAGTGCAGACCTGGAGGCTGGATGCGCCGAGAAGCAGAAACTCCGCCGCGTCGGCCCATGTGGCGATGCCTCCCATCCCGGAGATGGGGATGCCGGACTTCGACACCTCTTCATCTTTTCCCAGCGCGGCCAGCATATTAAGCGCGATGGGCTTGACGGCCGGTCCGGCATAACCGCCGTGGCCGCCCTTACCGCCGATGCTGGGCGTCAGCTCCAGCGTGTCGAGATCGACGCCGACGATGGAGTTGATGGTGTTGATGAGCGAAAGCCCATTGGCTCCGGCTCTCACCGCGGCCTGGGCCGGCAACACGATGTTGGTGATGTTGGGCGTCAGCTTCACGATGACCGGAATGGTTGCAGTCTCCATCACCCAGCCTGTGATCTGCTCGCAGTATCCCGGATCCTGGCCGATGGCGGCTCCCATATTGCGTTCGCTCATGCCATGCGGACAGCCAAAGTTCAGCTCGATGCCGTCCGCGCCCGTGTCAATAATGCGTTTGACAACTTCTTGCCACGCTTCTCGCATGGTCTCGACCATGGCGGAAACGATGACCGCGCGATCCGGCCAGGCGCGCTTGATCTCCACGATCTCGCGCAGGTTGACTTCGATGGGCCGGTCGGAGATCAACTCGACGTTGTTGATGGCCAGCATACGCTGCCGGCCTTGATGCCAGGCTCCATAGCGATTCGATACATTCAACACCGGAGCACCAATGGTCTTCCATACCGCGCCGCCCCAGCCCGCTTCAAAAGCCTTGTGGATCTGCGCGCCGGAGTTGGTGGGCGGCGCCGAGGCCAGCCAGAATGGATTGGGCGACTTGATGCCAGCGAAGTTTGTTCTAAGATCTGCCATGCTATTTCACCTCGACCGGCGCGGATGACGCCAACTGTTGATGGATTGCCTCGGCGGCCAGCTTGCCATCCTGAACGGCCATCACGGTGGAAGCCACGCCGGTGGAGCGAATGCAATCGCCTACTGCATAGATGCCGGCTACATTGGTCTGGAAGTTCGCGTCTACGTCGATAAAGCCCTTCTTCGTTTTCAGGCCTAACTGCGCCGCCAGCGTAAGCTTGTTTTGACCGACAGCCTTGATGATCTGATCGGCCGCAAGCACAAACTCCGAACCCTTGACCGGCGTTGGCGACGGACGGCCGGATGCGTCCGGCTCGCCCAGCTCGACGCGCAGGCACTCCAGGCCCACTGGTCGGCCGCCCTCCAGCACCACGCGCGCGGGCTGCGAGAGGAAGCGAAATTCGATGCCCTCCTTGCGGGCAAAATCGTACTCGTGCACGTAGCAACTCATCTCGCGGTCCGTGCGGCGATAGACCATCGTCACCCGCTCCGCGCCCATACGCTTGGCAATCGTGGCGCAATCCACCGCCGTGTTGCCGGCGCCGATCACGATGACATTGCGGCCCACGCTCAATTTTTCCGTGGCAACCTTGCTGGCTTCAATGAATTCCAGGCCGTCCAGCACAGCCTCTTCGCCGGCAATGCCCAGGCCGGGCGTGCGGGCCAATCCAACGCCCAGCACAATCGCATCGAACTCCTTCTGCAGTGTGGCCGGAGCGATATCCTTGCCGATCTCAATCCCGGATTTGATCTTGACGCCCAGCCCTTCGATCATGCGCGCCTCTTCCAGTGCAACCTCCACCGGTTCGCGCAGCGCGATGATGCCATAGGTGGAAAGGCCGCCGGGCATCGTATGCTTTTCAACGATTGTGACCGAGTGGCCCAACAGGGCTAACGTGCCGGCGCAGGAGAGCCCTGCGGGTCCGGAGCCAATGATGGCAATCGATTTGCCTGTCGGCGTGGCATTCACGGCCGGATAGCTGCCCTGCGCCCGCGCATAGTCCATGGCGAAGCGCTGCAGCCGCCCAATGGTGATTGGCTTGTGATCGGCGCCCAGCACGCACGCCCCTTCGCACAACTCCTCAACCGGGCATACTCGCGCGCAGGTCGCGCCCAGAAGGTTCGAGGCAAAGATGGTTGCCGCCGAGCCGCGCAGATTGCGGGTGGCGATTTTCTTGATGAATTTTGGAATATTGATATGGGTTGGACAGGCGTGGGTGCAAGGCGCATCGTAACAGTACAAACAGCGGTCCGCCTCAACGGCCGCCTCATTCGGGGTCAGGGGAGGCAGTTGCTCGGCAAGCGCCTTCCTGACATCTCTCACTGCCAGTTCCATCCTTCAGCTCCTTGCAAAACTCTTGATCTTTACTCCATAAAGGCCGTGTTTGGGGCAATAAACTCAACGTATCGAGAGCTTCCCGTAGGACTAGCCTGTCTTGAGCGAGATACACAGTTTAGCGCATACACCATGCGAAGAGTCAAGCCCGGCTTTTTCTGTAGTTTATGGAACCAGCAAACGTGTGCAGACAGATTCTATCTTGCTTTTCCGGCAGATGTTTTTACGGCGGTGGCCAACAGTTCGTCCAACTGCGCCTCGCTCAGCCGCACGTGATAGAAGGTCTCGTAGAAGCGTCGCGTCTCCTGGCGCATGTCGTAGCGGAAGATCTCCGGATAAAAGAGATTTGCCAGCCACTTGATGCCGATGATGCGGTTGGCCGAGGGCGGACGGTCAAGCCAGCTGAATGGATACTGCGGCGTCTCGTAGACCTCGCGATTGCGGACCGCAGCGACAAGTTGCCATGTGGAATCGGTCCAGACCGTCTTGTAGAACCCGCTCGCCGCAGTCGTGTGGTCGCGCGCGGAGATGACGATCTCCGGGTTCCAGCGCAGCACCTGCTCCATCGAGACCGGGGAGCGTCCATAACCCTGCTGCCCTTGCATTCCCGCCGCCACGTTGACGCCGCCGGCAAAGTTCAGCGCCTCCACGTGCATGGAGCCGCCCGGCTCCGTCTCCAATCCCTTTGGCCCTTCGGCGTAGTAGTAACGCCTCCGCTTATCTTGCGGGATGCTGGCGACTTTCTGCTTGATTTCATTCAGCGTACGGCGGCATTCAGCGGCAAGCTCTGCCGCGCGCGGCCCGCTACCCAGCAGCTCCCCGGCTTTTTCATAGGCTTCCGGCAAATGCTCCAGCCGGCCGTCGAGAATAATAACCGGAATATGCGTCTGGTTCTGAACTCGCTCAGCCAGCGCGATTGCGAATGCATCGTCCATGGAGATGAGCACGTCCGGGTGGGCCTGCATGATTTTTTCCAGATTGCCGGTAGAGTCCTTGCCGTACCAGCCTCCTAGAGTCGGCAGGTTTCTATAAGGTTCTGCCAAAAAGGAACGCTCACTCGCGTCAGGCGGATAGTTCCATCCCAGCAGCAGTTCTGGATTCAGCGTGTAAATCAAAACCGTGCCTGTAGGAGTCATGCAGAGCACCCTGTGAATGTGCGTGGGCACCTCGACCCGGCGGCCAGCCATGTCGGTCACTATGCGCTTTGCGGCTTTTTCACTAGCGGGCGCAGCGGCACGGCATAGGCTGCCGCTGAGCAGCGTTGCGCACAGGATGTACATAAAATATTTTCTCGACATGGTTTTCCTTTACAACTGATTTGGCACGACTATCTTGATTCCGGGCCTGATTCCTGAACAGGCGCCGACTTCCACGACGCTGACCGGCACGCCATAGGCTTTCAGCAGCATGGGCTCAGTGAGCGCCTTCTCAGGCGTATCCACGGCCAAAATGCGGCCCTCGCTCATCAGCACCACGCGCGATGCGTACATGAATGCATGGTCGGGCACGTGCGTAGTCATGAGCACGCCCAAACCGGTTTTGGCCAGCTCGCTTATAGCGTGGAAAACTTTGATCTGATTTCCCAGGTCGAGGCTCGCCGCGGGTTCATCAAGAATGAGCCACTGCGCCTGCTGCGCCAGGGCTCGCGCAATCAGAACTAACTGGCGTTCGCCTCCACTGATCTCGGTGTAACGCGCGGAAGCCAAATGCAAAATGCCGAGATAGTCGAGAGCCTCGTCGGCGATGCGCTGGTCTTCCCTGCCCGGCGAGGCAAAGGGGGCCAGATGCGCGGCGCGAGCCATCAGCACGATCTCGCGCACCTCAAAGGCAAAGGGCGGAATATGCATCTGAGGCACATAACCAAAGGATCGCGCCAGGCGGTTCCGCGACCAATCGGCAATCTTCTCCTCACCGAGGCGCACGCACCCCAGCCTGGGCCGCAGCAAACAAAGAATCATTTTGAACAGCGTTGTCTTGCCACAGCCGTTGGCGCCCAGCAGGCAGACAACCTCGCCCGGATGCAGCGTGAAGCTGACATCGTCCACCACGGTTCTGGAACCGTAGCCGCCGGTCACGTGCTCCAGGGTCAAATTCATGATTTATGCCTGCGCTCCCGCATAAGCAGAAAGAGAAAGAACGGCGCTCCGATCAACGCGGTCAGAATGCCGACGGGAATTTCCAATGCTCCCGCGGTGCGCGCCACGTCGTCCACCAGCAGCAAAAAGCCGCCGCCCATGATCGCCGCCGCGGGCAATAAGTATTTGTGATTCGGGCCAACAACCATGCGCGCCAGGTGCGGCACCACCAGGCCAATCCAACCCACCATGCCGCAAATCGACACTGAGGCGGCGGTAATGAGAGTGGCGCAGACAATCACAGTGAAGCGCAGGCCGCGCGTGTTCATTCCCAGAGTGCGCGCTTCCTGCTCACCCATGCACAGCACGTTGAGCCTCCAGCGCAACAGCAGCAAGGGAATGCAACCCACAACAATGGGAATGCCCGCCACCCACACATCTCTGGGAGTGATGGAAGCAAAGCTGCCCAGCAGCCAGAACGTAATGGCCGGCAGTTTGTTCAATGGATCGGCGATGTACTTGGTCAGGGAAATAAGAGCGGTGAACATCGATCCGATGAGGATGCCGACCAGCACCAGCATGAGCACCGGATCTCCGCGTCGGCAAAGTCCCGAAGCCAGTGCCCATGCCAGCAGTACGGCCACCAACCCTCCCGCAAAAGAAAGAGCTTGAATGGCCACAAAGTCCAGCCCCAGCAGGATGCCTACCGCCGCGCCCAGTCCCGCGCCGGCCGAGGCTCCCAGAATGTCGGGCGAGACCATGGGATTGTTGAACAAGCCCTGGTAAGACGAGCCGGCCAGAGCGAGCCCGCTGCCCACCAGAATGCAGGCGAGCAGCCGGGGCAGTCGAATTTGCAGAAGCACGATCTCCGCCGTGCCGCCAGTCGAGTGCGCACTCAGCAAGCTCCACCAGTCGTGCGGCGAGATGGGATAGCTGCCGATGGCCGATGAGCCAAGCGCCACCGCAACCAGCACCAGCGCCAGCACAGCAAGCGTCTTACCGCTCTGCAGGCGATGCGGCTTGCGGTACTCCAGCGTCTTTTCCGGACTGTGCACGGTCGCCATGGACTTATAGCCTAACGCAAGCTGCGGGCTGCATGAATTGTAGATGATCGCCGGCGCAATGCGATCAGCAGAAAACGCCTGATTTTACGGCAAGGCTTCGGCTTTCTCTTTGCGAATGCGATTGCGCGAGTGAGGCAGAGCGACGGAGCAGTGACGGCGGATGGCAATCAGTTCGGCCACGATGGAGATGGCGATCTCCTCCGGCATGGCCGCGCTGATCTCCAGGCCAATGGGAGCGTAGACGCGCTGAAAGCTCTCTCGCGGAACGCCTTCCGCTTCCAACTGCTGAAAGATGGTGAGCACCTTGCGACCCGAGCCGATCATGCCAATGTAATGCGCGGGCGTATCCAGCGCCCAGCGCAGAACACGCATGTCGTGCTGGTGGCCGCGGGTGACGATAACAATATAGGCAGCGGCGCTGGGCGACAATTCAGAGAGAACCGCATCCATCTCGCCGGCATGAATCTCGCGCGCATCGGGAAATCGTTCGTGATTTGCGTACTGCTCGCGGTCATCACAGACAATCACTTCAAAACCGGCCAGCGCAGCCACCTTGCAGACATTCAGTCCCACGTGGCCTGCGCCGAAGATATAGAGCTGCGGCGCGGGAATCACCGGCTCAATAAATACTTGGAGCGAGCCGCCGCACACCAGCCCCGTATCGTCATCGGGCCGCTGATCCAGATTGAAGGTGAAAGTTTTCGGCTTCTCGTCTCGCATCACTTCCATCGCCCCCTTGCGCACATCGGATTCCACGCAGCCGCCGCCCACCGTCCCAAGGATCGAGCCGTCCTCGAACACCAGCATCTTGGCGGCCACCACCGAAGGAATGGAGCCGCGCACGTTGACAATGGTGGCCAGCGCCGCGCGTTTTCCCTCGCGCTTCAATTTGTAGATTTCTTCAAAGATATCCACGCACATCCAACTTTCTATAGAGAAGCAGCTTCATCCTCGTCTGTTTCCACTTCTGGCGTTGCAAAAAACTGTGATGTATCCCGCAAACGTTGCACCGCTCCAGGCAACACGGAAATCGCCCGCTCAATGTCTTCGCTGGTATTCAGTTTACCTAAGCTGAAGCGCAGGCTTGAACGGGATTGCTCGCCCGTCAATCCCATGGCCATCAACACGCTGGAAGGGTCTGCCTCGCCCGCCGTGCACGCCGCCCCGCGCGATGCGGCGATTCCCAGTTCATCCAGCGCCATCACCAGCGCATCTCCGCCCACGCTCTCGAAGAGGATGTTCGTAGTATTGGGCACGCGAGGCACGCTCTTGCCGTGAATGCGCGTTTCCGGCACGCGATCAACCACGGCAGCTTCGAGCCTGTCGCGCAGCGTGCCGATTCTTTGCATCGTACCGTCGCTGAGACCGTTGCGGGCAATCTCGCTGGCTCGTCCCAGGCCCGCGATGCCGGCCACGTTTTCCGTGCCTGGTCGCCGTCCCTTTTCCTGATGACCTCCGTGCAATTGCGGACGCAACGGCGTGCCGCGGCGAACAAAGAGCGCTCCCATGCCCTGCGGGCCGTGAAACTTGTGCGCGGAGATGGTGAGCAAATCGCAACCGATGCTTTTCACGCTGATGGGAACCTTACCTGCCGCCTGCACGGCGTCGGTGTGAAACCACACGTCGGCTTCAACGGCAATCTTGCCGATCTCCTCAACCGGTTGCAGAACGCCGGTTTCATTATTGGCCATCATGATGGAGATCATGCGCGTATTCTTGCGCAGCGCGCGGCGCACGCTCTCCGGCTCAATCTGTCCGTTGCCGTTCACGCCCACGCGGGTAACTTCGCATCCGATCTGCTCCAGCCACATGCAGGTGCCGAGAATCGCGCTATGCTCTATGGCGGAAACGATAATGTGATCGCCGGGACTCATCATTCCCTTGAGCGCCAGGTTGTCGCCCTCCGTGCCGCCGCTGGTGAAGACCACTTCCGTGGGTAGGCATTCGAGCAGCGCGGCCACCCGCTCGCGTGCTTTCTTTATGGCGGAAAGCGCGCGCCGCCCGCAACCATGAATGGAGGATGGATTGCCGAAAGACTCAGTAAAACATGGCAACATTTCTTCCATCACCTCCGGCAAAACGGCGGTGGTGCTGTTGTTGTCGAGATAAACGATGGTCGAGTTCATGGCTCTGCCTTCACCTCGATCTTTCGCTTGGCCCCGGTTACGGGTAGAGACTTTTGCGCGGAGATCACGCTGAGTTCAAATTCGCCGCTAGTGCAAGCATTGCAAATCACTGGAAGAGTGCGCAAGGCGTCGCGCACTGTTGCTTCAATTTGAGCGCTTTCGATGCCGGGAGCGTAGACGCGGATTTCCAGGCGTTGCGGCCAGCCTGGACCGAGGCTTGCGGTAAAATCCAGCAATCCGGGTATGTCAAAGAGAGCCTCATCCAGCGCGCTGATGCTGATGCGGCCCCATTTTCCCAGCACGACAAAGCCATCGACCCTGTTTCTGACTCGATCCAAACGTTTGAGAATCGATCCGCAGTCGCACGAGACAGGCATGAAGCGCGAAAGATCTCCCGTGCGATAGCGGATGAGTGGCATCGCCGTGCAGTGAAGAGTTGTGAATACAATCTCACCGGTCTCGCCATCGGGCACGGGTTCGCCTGTCGTGGGATCGACGATTTCAAAAAAGAGATCGGCCTCACGCAGGTGGTATCCCATGTGCGCCGCGCAATCCACGCCGCCACCCAACCCCATCTCGGTCATTCCGTAGTGCTCAAAGATTTCGCAGCCGGTTCTTTGCCGCAGTCGGCGCACCAGGCTTTCCGGCACATGGTCGCTGCACAGTACAATAAAGCGCAGCCGGCGAAGGACACTGACGGCGCAGGCGCTGTAGTCAGAAAAAAGCGCGAGCATCTGCACCGGCAGGCCGATGATGCACGTGGCCTTCTCCTGCTCCATGTGCGCCAGGGTTTGCGCTGGATCGGTGGAAAACCCATGCGGGATCGGTATCACGCCGGCGCGGGCAATTCCCTTGGCCAACTGATTTCCGACGCTGCCTTCGCGCTCGCCGGGAAGCGCAATCAGCATCCGGTCTCCCGGAGCAGCCATGGCGGCGACGCCATGCGCAAAGAACTCCAGCGCCGACTCCTGGTCTGATTTGGTGAGGAATACGCGCTTCGGCGCGCCTCTCGTTCCGCTGGTGTGTATCGTCACAACGCGGCTGATCTCATCCTGTGAAACGCAGAGGAAACCTGAAGTATTCCGCACGACGTCTTCCGGGCGTGTGAGCGGAAGACGCGAAACCTCGCCGAGCGAACTGGGCAGATCATTTGGAATATTCGCGAAGTGTTGCGCGTAAAACGAACTGTGCTGGCGCGCCCATGTCACTGTTTGCTGGAGCGCCTTCAATTGGTAGTACTCAATGTCCTTGCGAGTGAGCTCGTGCAATGGCGTTCCGAGCCGCCTCGCAATCCAACTCTCCAGAAGAGTCTTTTCGATGCCTGCGGCAATTGCACTCACAATGCAACTCCCTTGCCGTGCAATGCAGCGGATGTAGGCCGATACAGCGTCTTCCCGTCAGCCGAAGTCAGGTTGTATGCGCACAATGGAACAAGTTTTTGTTCGGGACTCAGAACATGAAGGAAGCATTCGCGTAGGCGTTCCAGATCGAGGTTCCATGCATCCTGAAAGGCCATGCCGGAGATGCAGAAGGAGTGCTTCTCCTCCGCCAGAAATTCATCCATGCTGGTTACGTCGATGCTCCCCATCCGCTCGCCGGAAAGTGGAGGAGCGTCGGCTGGAAATGCCCAGTGCTGCGCGACAAATCGCTGTGCGCGGCGCGCACCTTCGCCTTGCGAATGGTTGACTGATCTTAACTGGGAAAGATTGGAATCTGGAACCGCCCCGCAACAGGAAACGGCCGCAGGCCGTGCGGTGGGCATAACCCTCCCGTCCGGATAAAGCCAGAACTTGCCGTGAAAAGAGCAGTAGGGATTCTCTCCGGATGCGGGATAGAAGTTGGCTGCGCTAAGCTGCCCCGCTGTCTGCTCTTCGATTAGTTGGATGATCTCGGGAATCGTGATGCGATCGGCGTCGCGCGGCGCAGCCGGGTAGCGCCCAAAGTAGCTGATAGGCTGAAAGTGAACCGCGCGCACAGCGGGAGCAAGAGAGATTGCGAAACGCAGCAGGCCGCCAATCTGACTGGTGTTCACGCCCGGAATCAGCGTCGGCACCAGCACAACTCCCAGCTCCTGCTCGCAGCAATTCTGGATCGCGGCAAGCTTAGTCTCCAGCAAACGCCGCCCGCGAATCTTTTCGAAAACATCGTCGGTAATCCCATCGAATTGGAGAAAGACGCAGCTCAGCCCGGCCTCTTTCAATTTGCCGGCATACTCCTTCTCCTCGGCCAGCCGCAGGCCGTTGGTGTTGAGTTGAATGTAGCTGAAGCCCAGAGCGCGAATTCTCTTCAAAATCTCCGGCAGATCGCGGCGCATAGTTGGCTCGCCGCCTGAGAGGTGAATGTTAAACGGCCCGCCGGAGGCCAACAGCATGCGGCACCAGGCCTCTATCTCATCAAGGCTCGGATCGGCTTTGGACGCAGTGCCGGCTGCGGCAAAGCAAACCGGGCAAGCAAGGTTGCAACGCTCGGTTACATCCAGCACCACGCAGCAAGTGTGCTGTCGATGATCGGGACACAAGCCGCAGTCGAAGGGGCAGCCCTTGGCAACAGCAGTTCCGCATATCGGAGGACGCGCGGGCTCGCGGCTGGAGCCTCCCCACGCTTGGTACGTTGAAAGCCCTCGCCATAGAACCGTTTTGAAGACGCCATGCTCGGGGCAGCTCTTGCGCAAAAACACGGCATCGTCTTCCACAATGCGCTCTGCGGCAATGCGCTGGAGGCACACGGGGCACACGCTCTCCGTACTGCCCAGCGTTGCGCCGCTTGCCTTCATGGCTTCCCTGCCTCGTTCACGATAGTCGAGAGTGAAACTCCCAGCCGCGTTTCGACAGTCAAAGCGACTGCCTGTGCCGTGGCCATCCGTCTTTGAGCTGCTTGAAGCGCAAGCGGGTTATCGCTGAACCTTGCCAGAGCCGGAGCGAATCTTTGGTCAATCGTAACCACATTTTCGCCGCGAACCAATTTGTCCGCGAGATAGACAATGGCGCTTTCGTCGAGACGACCGCCTGAGAAGTTCAGATCGGTGTGCATGCTGACAACCTGTGCCACCTGCGGAAAATTCATGGAGCGCAGAATCTCGGCGCCAACGGCGGCGTGATCCGGCCGACCCTTGGCCAGATCGTGCAATAGCGCTCCGGCTCGCACCAGATCCAGGTTCAGCGATAAGCCGCCGCGCGCCAGTGCCAGAGCAATGCGCTCAGCTACCTCGGCCACTTTGCGCGAGTGGCGAACCTGAGTCGGCTCGACAGATTGCGTGGCGAGAATTGCCTCGCACTCACCGCGCGTAGGAATATCGCGGCGATCAGCCAGGGCGCGTAGCTCTTCATACTCGGCTGGAGTGTCCATGTCCATGTGGATGCCCTGGTCCGCGACAAGCAAGTTGATAGCTTCATTCTCGTGCCGCGCGAGAAGATCGAAGAGCGGCCCCGTAGCGCCATCTTCAGCCGTCTCATTCAAAATCTTGCGCTCAATCAGCGGAGGATGTCCGCGACGCCCCTCGAAGACCGGATACACAATGCCATCCCGTCGCGTAACGAAGATGGAAGCCATTTGACGAATCGTGTGGGGCCGCACCAGCGGAATGTCCGCAGGCAGCACAAACGCGGCCTCAACCCCGCTGGACAGAGCGCGGCTGCCCGCGGAAATGGAGGAGAACATTCCTTGTTCAAAGCGCGGATTGAAAACGCAGCGCGCGCCGGCACGTTCAGCGAGAGGCCGCAACTCCTCCGCGCGATGACCCAGAACCGCAATCACTTCCGCGACGCCCGCTGCGCGAAAGAGGCCGATGCTCCGCTCCAATGCCGTGATGCCGGCGAGCGGGAGCAAAGGCTTGAACTCCGCCATGCGCGAGGAGTAGCCCGCGGCCAGAACAATGGCCGCCAGTCGGCTCTCGACGGCCTCAGCAGGTACGGGTTGGTTTGCCAAACTCATAATTGTTCTCCGCCAGTATCTCCTTCAGTTTTTGCAGGCTCTCCATCACGATCGTGGGGCAGCGCGCCATCTTGTTGCGCATATCGTCCTGCACAATCTCCGCGCAATTGACGCCGCCGTAGCGAGCCGTATACTCGGCCTCAAACCATTCGACAAACCGGTCCAGCATTCCTTGCAGGCGGCCATCGGCGTTGTGCTCCGCGGAATCCTTACCGGCATAAAGTCCCAGCACGCAGCATCCGCCGGTCAGGGCGCCGCAGGTCTTGCCGCAGCCCATCCCGCCCAGCAACCCCGACATGGCGCTGACCAGTTCTGGATTCTGCCTGCCCTGCGCGTCCAGTGCAATCTGCACCAGAATCTGGCTGCATTGGAATCCTTGCATCCCCAGGTCCATCACGCGAAATGCGTCATCGTTCATTTGTCCTCCAGCGCCTGCTCCACGCGCAGCATCTTGCCGATAGCCAACTCCTCCGGCACGAAAATCTTTCCGCAGCCGGAGCATTTCCATAATTCGACGGGAAACTCGCTGCCCAGGTAAGTGGCCGTGACCTTGCCCAACACTAGCGGCAGTTTGCACTTGCCGCAGATGAGTGGAGTTACTGGCGGCTGTTCTGGATTCATATCACCGCACCTCCATCCGGTGCGAATAGGCGTTGTGCACCGCGAATCCATCTTCCTCCGGGGAATACTCCACCCAATACGTCACCGAGACGGGGCGAAAACTAGCCACGAGTCGCCCTGTTGCAGGGTTCTCGATCTTGTCGCCGCTTTGCTCTGCGTGCGCAATCGCCCGGCGCACATCTTCAACAAGGATCATGCGTTCTTCGAGGAGCGTCCTGACTTCCTCGGAGATGCGCAATGCGATGGATGGTTCCATAGTGCTCCCCTGTTCTCCCCAAACGTCGTGCAAAAGGCGGTCTTTGAGCTGTGCGCGATTTTCCTGGCGGCGAGAAAAGCCTGGGTCTGGCCGCAATGCTGGGTCAGAACTTCCGTTCGCAAAAACAAGATCGAGAATATGAATGGCGCGCTTGCCGTGATGCGCAAAGCGGTCGCGGCACAGGCCGCAATAGGTTACAAAATCCTCATCGCTCTCATTGGCTCGCCGCTTTACTGTCTTTGCGGCAAGCGCTGGATTGGCAAAGAGCATCAGGCCGCCGTAGCCGCAGCAGGTTGTCAGGCCGGGTTCGTTCAGCTCGACTACCGTGACGCCCAACTCCCCAAGCAGTGCGCGCGCGCTGCCCTCCACCTCGCTCACGCCGCGCGTCGAGCATGGATCGTGGATGGCCAGGTTGCGCGAGGCCTTGGGCAGAGGTTCGGCGTGCAGGTGCGGCCACAGAGGCTCGACGGGAATCTGCGGAAGATGATCGTGCAACACGCGGTAGCAGGAGGAGCAGGCAGTAATCAGCCGTGGCCTGCCCAACTGGGACCACGCGGCGTCTAGTGCTTTGAGCGCTTGCTGAAATTTTTCGTCGTTGCCCGCCCAGAGCGCGGGCGCGCCGCAGCAAGCCAGAATCAGGCCGACGCCCCCGTCAAGCGTGTTGCGTAAATACTGATAGCAGGAGGCAACATGATCCGGAGAAGAGGCCGAGAGCTGACAGCCGGGAAGGAACGCCATCCGGCTCGATTGATAACCGGGCTGATGGCGGGCCAGCGCGAAGGCATCACTCTGACTGAAGGCCATGTCGCGCAACACGAAATCGTGCGTGGAAGGCGGCATCTTACCGCTCTTCACCATGCTCCGCCTCGCGTCCAGGCATACTTCGGCCATGCTGAAATCTTCCGGGCAAACGGCGGTACACAGTCCGCACAGCGCACAGGAGTTGACCATGCGGTTGGCCTTGCGCACTCCCATCACGATGCATTCGTTATTGTAAATCTGGCGCACGTAGCTCTTGGGATAGGAGCCATACTCTTCGAGATATGTACAGACCTTGACGCATTCCAAACACTGGCAAGGAAAGCATCGCGCTGCTTCCTGACGCGCTGCTTCTTTGGAGTAGCCAACCGCGCCTACGCTCGCGCGAACCGCAACAGAAGCAGCAAATCTTTTTGTGTTTACGTAGAGCCGCGACGAAAATGCGCCTTGATTGTCACGGTTAGCGGCCAGCGATGCCCCTTGCAGAAAGCGGTCGATGGAGACTGCAGCGTAGTTGCCATCGGCCAGCGATTGTATCGGCGAGTAGGCCGCGGCCGAGTAACGCTGCGCTCCGCCGGCGAAGACCTTCTCATGGCTGGTGGCCAGCGTGAGCGGGTCAATTTGTATTCTGCCTTGCGCGGTTCGCGCCAGGCTGAGTGAATCGTCGCGGAACGGCTCTGGACCCGGCGCGAGATAGAGCGCGTCAAATTCCCGCACAATGGAATTCAGAACCGGCTTATCGCAACGCACAACAACGTGCAACTGATCGAGAACAGCCAGGTCGGCGTCAATGACGTGCGCGGGAAGAATACCCTCACCCAGCAAACGCAGCCGATCTAGCAATTGTGGACGAGCCTCAAATAGAGTGACTGCATAGCCGCGGCCCGCCAGGCCAATGGCCGCAGCCACCCCGCTTAATCCACCGCCGACTACGGCCACACTCTGATTCCT
>Ga0302320_10002527_pt1 | contig 42992 bp, 45 predicted proteins | sample Bog_T0_3_FD_202130 | JGI IMG/M metagenome (GOLD analysis project Ga0302320, IMG submission 202130) | Peat permafrost microbial communities from Stordalen Mire near Abisko, Sweden - Bog_T0_3 | ecosystem: Environmental > Terrestrial > Soil > Wetlands > Peat | place: Sweden: Abisko, Stordalen Mire... | reverse complement strand
CAGCCTGAACCGCAACCGAAAACTGCAAACTCGCCCCGGCACGCCCTCAAAAAACAATCGCTTGCCGGAAAACCCTAACCAGAACACCTTGTTCAGTCGGGCTGCGGACGTTCTCACGCAGACACTATAGCCCCCCAAAGATTGGGATATTCTGTCCACGTCGAATCGAGCGCCTTGGGTTGGAGTTCGGCCCGGCGCATAACCGCCGCACCCATTGCAGCGACAGCGGCCACCGCCGGAAAATCGAGCGGCACCTGCATACGCTCAGATATATCGGTGCACCATGGCCGCAAGGCGTCGGGTAACAATCCTGCATCGAACATAGGCACAGGTGGCAACTCTGCCCCAAGCGGCTCTGGCTTCGGCCATGTATTCACTGCATTGGTCGTTGTGGTTGGCGGGTGTACGGCAACGAATACCTTTGCCATCGCATCGTCACCAGCGACGGCAATGTAATCATCAGGGCCATTGACACCGTCGACGATTGGGAGATCACAGACAAGTACTTGGCACTCTCGCTTGCGTAGCTCCGCAATCAGGGCGCGCTGTGCCGCTGCCACATCAGGGTTGGTCGACACATTGTTATCCAACGTCACGTAAACTTTGTGGCCATTGCAATAGGCGAGATCGGCGACGGGGCCATGGACATCCACTCGTTCACCGCTCGGAGTTACTTCTTTGCAGGCGCGGCTGGTACGCCAACCCCAACAGCCGCCCATTGCCAGCGGCAAAATATTCGTGCCGGTGCGTTCGGCCCAGGCATGGAGCGCCAAGACAGATTTTTCTGCTTCGACAAGCACCACAGGCGTGTCGGCCTGCACCAGTTTGGCGGCTGCGCCCGGCGGGAAATAGAGATGTTTGGAGTCACCATAAGGAGACAGGTATTTGTTCTTCACCTTGCCATCCACATCGATGTCAGGGTGATCGCGCCGGACGCGGGCCGTGACACGCATCCCAGTCTTCACCGACAGGTATGGATAGCAGATCCCGCTCAGATCTTTGGTGGTATCAAATTTGATCCCGAAAGTGCCGCGTGCTTGGGCATTAGTAACGCGGCAAATGTGGGCTTTGGCGAGTAGCTCCGGGCCAATGCGCGGCGCGGCATACATTGCCAGATCGGCGGCGGTGAGCGCGGTTGCGCCCGCACTCGATGGTGGTACATAATCTTGATAAGTCCCCATAGTTTTCTCCCCGGCCCGCGCTCTCAACGCGGGCCATTACTCTGTGCAGGGAGCCACTGCTTGTTCCGGCTTTCGCCGGGGGCATGTTGCTCGTGGTGGGGTCAATTACTGCGCCGCCGTCAAGGCTCTGCTGTGCTTTGCTGGGGCAGTCTTCGGGGTTAAGTTGCAGCCTTCGACGAAGGCTTCGAGATCGGATTCACGCACCATGGTTCTCCCGCCAACTTTGGTGCGGGGGAGCTTGCCCTTGGCAAGCCACGCGTGCAGCGTCCACTTGCTGACGCCGCCCAAATAAGCCGCTGCATCTGCAATCGAGTACAGCCTGTTAGTTGTCATGCCATCCACTCTTTTACCTTTTGGGGTGCGCTCCAGCACTTGCGCACATCCCCATACACGTGAGATTATTCCGATGCTGATACCTGTCAAGATCACAAAGCGGTCACATGGCAAAAACCGAACAAAAAAAAGCGATTATCTTGCCGGTAGAGATCCGCTATTGCCCCACTTTGGGCGGCACATACAATCTGCACGGAGCTTATTCAAACAAATCGGACGAAAAAATCGGGGTTTGCCGGTTCGATTTCGTGCCGGGGGGTGGGTCGGAAGAAACGGATGCCGCAGACCCCTGGGAAATGCGGGAAGAGTTTCTTTGGCCTGAGACGCGTTGGGAAGGAATGACTCTGGGATGGGGACGGTTTGGGATTGGCGACGCTGACATATCTGTGCAGTCCAGGAAGCTGAGATCGCGGTTCTGTGCTGGTGACGCACACACACTTCTCGATGAAGAGTTTTTGGAGTGGCAGTCGTTGGTCCAGGCGGCAATGACTACGAAGATGGCTCACTGGCCAAAGTTGAAAGCAACATACCCGGCCTACAAGGTGGATCTACTGTGTAGGCCAATGGCAGTAGCCATTGAATGGCAACAGAGCTGGCCCACAGGAGTCGTTGACTGCACAGGCGTGCTTCAAGCGTTGATTGCAACGCTTCATATTGACGCTCTTATGGACGTGGAGCATCGGCATTGCGCGTGCAGGGGATGCCGCGAAATTTTCAAGGTCGTGCGCAAGGATCACCGTTATTGCTCCGAAGATTGTAGGCACAAGCAAGTCATCAGAGAGATCAGAGATAGGCAGCGGAAAGCCGCAGAACAGAACAAAACAGCAGAGCATCACCAGGGGGGCAAATGAGCATTTTCAAGCGCAATACGGTCTATTGGTACAAATTCAAGTGGGCTGGCAAAATTATCCGCGAATCTGCCAGGCAAGGGAATGATCGCAAGGCGCGTCAGATCGAAGCGGCGCATAAAACGCGCCTTGCGAAGCAGCAAGACGCACGTGAAGACGCCTGTACGCGGTTGAAGTGCTCCGAAGTGTTGCTCTGCCATCAATGCGAAAGATGGTTCGATGCGAAAGAAGCTCAAAAGGGAAACGCGCACATTTTTTGCAGCGGCTCATGTTCCGCTGAGTGGACAAAGCGGCACACGCAGATTCCAACCCCGGCGCAGTTCATTGAGCGCGATTTCAAACCCTATGTGCTGGCGCAGCTCGCAGCCAAGCCGAAAACCGCCAGCTATTACATCTACGGGACAGCCCTATTGTTGGAGACGGGCATGGGGGATCTGCCCCTGAACGAGATCAACTCGCAGCACGCCGCTGGGTACATCGCTAAGCAGGTGAAGCGTTCGCCTTCAACAGTCAATTGTGGTCTGCGCACTCTTCGGCGCGCGCTGAATCTTGCGGATGAATGGGGCAAAATTGATCGTGCCCCGAAGTTTGCACTTGCCACTGGAGAGCGCCAGCGGGAAAGGGTGGTAACGCTAGCCGATTTTCTCGCCTACCGAGAATTGTGCCGCCAGCCTTGGCAAGATGCGGCTACGGTACTTTATGGCACGGGTATGCGCCCCGGCGAAGTATACAAGCTCCGGTGGGAGCATGTTCTTTTGAACGGCACGGGCGGTCTGATTCAGATTGCTGACGGCAAGTCGAAAGCCGCCCGACGATTTCTGCCGATGGTGCCGGAAGTGTATTTTGTTCTGAATCGGCGTCATACTGAGGCAAACAACCCAGCAACCGGGTGGGTGTTTCCAGCAGGCTCCCGCTCGGGCCACTTGGAAGAGAGTAGCGCCAAGACTTACCACGCTGAAGCGGTGAAGAAACTCACAATGGCATCGTCGGCGTATGAGAGATGGGCGGAACAAGGGCGCAAGGGAGATTGGACAGACGTGGTGAATCTGACAACCGAACTGAACCCCAAGTACCTTGAGAGACACGCTGGCGCGATACAGGCAGGCTGGAAGGGCTTTGAGCCGTATTGCCTTCGCCACTCAGCTTTGACATTGCTTGCCGAAAGTGGCTGCGACGCTTTTACTTTGGCCCGCATTGCCGGACACAGCTCCATCACAATCACTCAGCGGTACATCCACCCACAAGCCGACGCCATCGAAAGAGCATTCGGGAATCTTTCAGGGGGGGCACAAAAGTGGGCACACCTTGGAATTGGCCGCAAAAAACGAAAGCGGCCAACTGGCCGCAAATGACTCTGGAATTTAGGTTTAAATGGTGCGCCCGGAGAGAGTCGAACTCCCGACCTACTGATTCGTAGTCAGTCGCTCTATCCAGCTGAGCTACGGGCGCACACAGGCGGCTTCAAGCGAAACCATACTCAGATTATCAGGGTTCTTCGCAGGGCGCAATCGGCCGATGGCCAGCGAAAAGCCTAGTTCAGGCTGCCGGAGCTGGCAGGGGTGCGGGCGGTGGCACAGGGGGCAGGGCTTGGGCTATTTCCGGCGTTAGCTCAAGGCCAGCCTCGCGGACGAGCTTGGTAACCGCAGCGGCGTTGAGCCGCGTGGCGTCGTATTCGATGCGCAGAGTGCGGGCGGCGCGGTCGAAGCTCAGGCGGCGGATGCCGTAGACATCTTTGGCGCGGGCCAGCGCGAAGGTCACGGACTCACTGGGCGGCGTGGCATAAGTCAGGAGAATTTCCACCGTAGTCATAGGGAAATGATAGCAAGACGATGGGCAAGAATCGAATGGATGCGAAAAGTTGCTTGGCGGTACATTCCCAGGCCTCAAGAACGAGACATGGGATGTGAGGGAACCTAAAGGCTCTTGAGGTACTCGCGGACCTCGGGGCTGGACCAATCCTGAGCGCCGATAAACTTGCGGCGGATGACGCCCTGCCGGTCGATGACGTAGGTCTCCGGCCATGCTTCAGAGTGGTAGAGCTTGGCAGCGGTCTGGTCTGGATCGCGAACCGTGGTCAGGTCCACATGGCGGCGAACAAGGAAGTGCGAGTAGGCGTCGGGATCCTCGTCAATACTGACGGCAAGGATGGCCAGATTGGGCTGGTCGTGGTGCAGATCGAGCAGTGACGGCAACTCCACAAGGCAGGGCTCGCACCAGGTAGCCCAGAAGTTGAGCAGCACAACTTTGCCCCGGTAGTTGGCCAGATGGATGGAAGTGGTTCCGTCAGAGACGGTGAAGTCGGGAGCTGCCTGGCCAGTTTGGGCAGGATGCGCGCCACGGTCGCAAGCGGACAGGGCCGCCAAAGGCAACAGAAGAGTGAGTTTGAGTAAGCCAAAGGACCGCACATCCTTATAATACGGAGCGATAGGCCTCAACGAAAGGGCGGCGCACCATGGGCAAGGATAGGCCGGCGGCCAAGGGAGCGGTTGGAGGAGGCGGATATGTGCCGGTGCTTGGCCTTTCCGGCGAGCCGGGTAGCCAGGTCGCCGTTCCGGGCCGGTGGGGATGGGCCGCTGGGACGGTATTCGACCAGCCGGAGCCCGAAGAGCTGATCGAGCTGACCGTCGTGGTTCCCGCGCGCAACGAAGAGGACTGCCTGGGCGACTGCCTATGCTCGCTGGTCAGCCAGTCGGAGGATATCTTCGCACTGGGCAAAGATTGGGAGCTTGTCGTAGTGGACGACCACTCGACCGACCGCACCCTTGAAATTGCGCGCGGCTTTACCGGGGTCACGGTGATGCAGGCGGCCAAGTTGGAGCCTGGTTGGACCGGGAAGGCGAACGCCATCTGGACCGCGGCCCGAAAGGCGCGGGGACGATGGCTGCTGTTTACTGACGCGGATACGATTCACGAGCCGGGAAACTTGCGTAAGGCGATGCATGAGGCGGCGCGCCACAATGCGGGGATGCTGAGCTATTCGCCGCGGCAGATTGTCAGTGGACTGGCGCAGCGGTCGCTGATGCCGTTGGTTTTTTGCGAGCTGGCGCTGGCCTATCCGCCTGCCAAGGTCTCTGACCCGAATGCTCGGATCGCCGCCGCCAATGGGCAATTCCTGCTGGTCGAGCGGGAGGCCTACCGGCGCATCGGGGGCCACCCCAGCGTGGCAGACAAGGTGCTGGAGGACGTAGAACTGGCCTTTCTGGCCAAGCGGCGCAAGCTGGGGCTCCGCTTCCGCTATGCCGAAGACGCGGTGTCCACGCGCATGTACCGCTCGACGGCCGCGATGATCGAGGGCTGGACCAAGAACCTTGCGCTGCTCTTTGACAATGCGTTGGCGTTGGCAGTGTGGCGCGCGCTCGATATTCTGCTCCTGGCCGGGCTGCCCGTGTTGGCGGTCGTCTTGTGGAACGCCCGCTTTGCCCAGCACTCGATACAGTGGTTCGGCGCGGGCTGGGTGCTGGCGTTGCAGTGGCTGGGCGCAGGGTGGGTGCTGGCGCTTTTGTGGGTGCGGACGCTCGTCCGGTTCTACGCGCGTGTGGCCAAGTCCAACTTTCCGTTTCTGGATTGCGCCCTGACGCCGCTGGGGTTGCCGCTGTTTGTGGCGCTGCTCTACCGGAGTTGGTTTCAGCATCGCATCCTGAAGCGGGTAAGCTGGAAGGGCAGGGAATATGCTGGGTAAGCTTGCGCTGAGGGAATTTATGCTTCGGCTCCGGACCAATACCCAAAACAACTGCTTCGGGATGGGGCAATCAGCGCAAGTTTTGATCGTATGAAACCAGCTCCGCATCCCATGAAGCCAACCGGCAGCCTGGGCATCTTCTCCAGTGAGGGGTCAACATGGTCTTTCTAACGCGGCGGGCTACCTTCTCCGCCTCGCACTACTATTGGAGCAACGCCTGGACGACGGAAAAGAATGAGCAGGTTTTTGGCCGCTGCGCAAACCGCAACGGGCACGGCCACAACTACACCTTGGAGGTCACTGTTGCCGGAGAGCCCGACCCAGTGACCGGCTTTGTGGTTGATCTCAAATGGCTGAAAGACGTGATCGAAAGGGAGGTTCTGACAGCATGGGACCATCGCCACCTGAACCTTGAAGTTCCCGAATTCGCAGCGCCGGAGTTCGCCGAATCGCAGTTGATTCCGACGACCGAGAACCTGGCTATCGCGGCCTGGCAGCGGCTGGAACCAGCCGTGACAGCGGCTGGCGGCGCGCTGTTGAGCCGTGTGCGCATCTACGAGACGCCTGAGATCTTTGCGGAATACCGGGGAGGGCTATGAGTTCCGGAACAGGGAAGGCCTACTTTGGCCGTCGCTACACCCTCTCTGCCAGCCATCGGCTGCATACTGAAGTTCTTTCGGCTGCTGAAAACCGGGCGACCTATGGCAAATGCAACAATCCTCACGGGCACGGCCACAACTACATTGTGGAAGTGCTGGTGGGCGGCGCAGTGGACCCGGAGACCGGCATGGTATTAAACATGGTTGCGCTGGACGAGGCGGTGCAAAACCGAGTGACCGACCGTTTTGACCATACCAACTTGAATCTCGACCCGCTCTTTGTGAATCGAGTGCCGACGACAGAGAATCTCTGTAGGGTGGTTTTTGAATTGTTGAAGGATGCGCTGCCGGCGGTTCAGTTGGAGCATGTGCGCGTGGAAGAGACGGAGAACAACTTCTTTGAATACAAAGGCAATTGATTGTATTTTCAGAATTTAGAATGGAATTCCTGAATATAGGGATTATGTTTGCCGTATTCCCCAGGGGCGGCAGGGATGAGGAGATCATGGCACAGCCGATTGCGGTGAGCAAGAGTGTTCGCAGAGCGGTAGGGATAGATGAAGGGCTGAGTGAGTTCAGCAACCAGGAGATGTATCGCGAGCTTCTCAGCCGTTTGGGAGAAGATCCCGCCCGCGATGGCCTGGCGGCCACGCCGGCTCGCGTGGAAAAGTCGATGGCATTCCTGACCAAAGGCTACCTTGAGGATCCGGCGACTATCCTGCGCGGCGCGCTCTTCGACGAAAACTATGACGAGATGGTGCTGGTCAAAGATATTGAGATGTTCTCGCTCTGCGAGCATCACATGCTGCCCTTCTTCGGCAAAGTGCATGTAGCCTACATCCCCAAAGGAAAAGTCATTGGCCTTAGCAAGATTCCTCGATTGGTTGAAGTATTTTCACGGCGGCTTCAGATTCAGGAGCGCCTCACGCGCCAGATCGCCGACACCATTCAAGAGGCGATTGAGCCGCAGGGTGTGGGCGTAGTGATCGAGGCGCGCCACCTGTGCATGATGATGCGGGGCATAGAGAAGCAGAACTCCTCCACGGTCACTTCGGCCATGGTGGGCTGCTTCCGCCAAAAGGAGACGCGGCTGGAGTTCCTCTCGCTGCTCAGGCAGCAGGGCGACGGCGGCCTGTAAGCGATGGGTTGGGTCAGCTAGAGTAGTGAAGTGAACGGACTACTCGTGATCGACAAGCCGGGTGGCATGACCAGCCACGATGTGGTGGGCAGACTGCGCAGAATCACCGGCGAGAAATCGATTGGGCATCTGGGAACGCTGGACCCCATGGCTACTGGCGTGCTGCCTCTACTGATGGGCAAATATACCCGGCTGGCACAGTACTTCTCCTCCGCGGAGAAGAGCTATTCCGGGGCGATCCGCTTCGGGTTTTCGACAGATACCTATGACGCAGAGGGCCAGGCAGACGGGCCCGATCTTTCGCCTTTGTTGACCCTCGACCAAGTGCGGGCGGCAGCCTCCCGCTTTCACGGCGAGATGGAGCAGATGCCCCCAGCCTTTTCCGCAAAAAAGATTGGCGGCACGCCGGCCTACAAGCTGGCCCGTGAGGGCAAGCCTGTGGAACTGAAGACAGCCAGGGTCCGAATCGCCAGCTTTGAGATTACGGGTCTGGAGGGTACAGAGGCCAGCTTCACCATGAGCATCAGCGCCGGGGGCTATGTGCGTTCGGTGGCTCATGAGCTAGGTCAGGATCTCGGCTGCGGGGCGCATTTGAGCAGGCTGCGGCGAACCCAGGCTGGGGTATTCACGATCGCCAAGGCGCATACGCTGGAGGAGCTGGAGCCACTGGCCGGGAATGTAGAGGCGCTGGAGCATTTGTGCATTCATCCGCGCAGCCTGCTGCCGGAGATGCCCTCTGTCACAGGGGATGAGCTCGTCCTGGGACGGCTGCGCAACGGCGCGCAAGCCAATTTGCCGGAGTTTTCCCGCGCGCCTCTGGTCAAGGTCTTCGCCGGGCAGCGGGAGCTTGTGGGGATTGCCAAGCGCGTCGCGGGAACGCTCTTCCAACCGGTGGTGGGGATGGGCTGAAAACAGAGGTCAGGGGTCAGAGATCAGTTGTTGCGGTGCCGCGAACTCCTGTTGTAGCAGGCAATGAGAAGGCATCTTCCATCGCGCCCTTTTCGCCGAAAAAACCCTAAGTATGGGTCTGTGATTCTTGCTGATCTCTGATCCCTGTTACCTGCGCAACATCGGCGTCAGCACCGGCATCAGCGTCTTCGCAATAATCTCTGAGCCTTTGGCCGTTGGATGGATGCCGTCTGCCTGAATCGTGGCTGGAACATGAACCAGATCTTTGTAGATCATAGGCACGAATGGAGTATGGTGTTTGGAGGCCAGGTCGCGGAAGACCTGCTCGAAAGATTGGATGTAATCGCTGCCGTAATTGGGCGGCAGGGTGATGCCGGCGAGCAGAATCTTGATATGCGCGCTTTCAAGCGTGGTGAGCACCTGATCAAGGTTCTGGCGGGTCACGCTGAGGGGCAGGCCGCGCAGACCATCGTTGCCGCCAAACTCGACGATCACAACCTCAGGGTGCAGCAGCAGAATGGAATGAAGATCCGCAACAGCGTCTTTGGTGGTGGCTCCGCTGGTGCCCTTGTTGTCCACCTTGTAGTGGTAGCCGCGGCTGTCGAGGTCTCTTTGCAGCGCATCAGGAAAGGACTCCCCGGTTGAAAGACCGTAACCTGCGGTGATGCTGTCTCCAAAGCAGACCAGGACGGGCCGGTCAGCAGCCAGGAGCGGGCCGGCGACCGCCAGCAGAAACAACGAAACAATCAACGCACGGCGAACGTACACAAAGAATAGTGTAGCGAAGAGTAAGGACCAGGGAATAAGCGGAGGCAGTCGATTGATCGAAGTTCGGGATGCAAAGAAGTGGATTCAGAACGGTGCGCGGCGTGTGGAGATTCTCAAAGGGATTTCGCTCACCATTCCGGCTGGCCAGTTTGTGGCCATTGTAGGGGCCAGCGGCAGCGGCAAGAGCACGCTGCTCGGCCTGCTCGCGGGCCTCGATACGCCAAGTTCCGGCGAGATATGGCTGGACGGGGTGCCGATCCACAACCTTGCTGAGGCGGAGCTGGCAGCGGTGCGCGGCAGCAAGATCGGCTTCGTCTTCCAGTCCTACCAGTTAATCGCTACGCTCACGGCTCTTGAAAACGTGCTGCTGCCCTATGAGTTGAACCTGGAGGGCAGCGGCCTGGCCCAGGCGAGGCGGTTGCTCGGCGAGGTGGGGCTGGCAGAGCGCATGGATCACTATCCGGTGCAGCTCTCAGGCGGCGAACAGCAACGAGTAGCACTGGCGCGGGCCTTTGTGGTTGAGCCGCCGATCGTGATGGCCGATGAGCCAACAGGCAACCTGGACTCCGCGAATGGGCGCCTTGTGCTGGACCTGCTGCTCGAGCGGAATCGTAAGGCTGGGACCACGCTCGTGCTGGTGACCCACGATCCCGAAGTGGCCAGCATGGCAGATCGCAAGATTGTGCTGCGGGATGGGCTGATTGTGGAGGATACCTTGCCCTTTTCAACGCCGGACGGACTTGCCGGTGTGGCCTCGGAACAGGCGCAAAATGGCTAAGCGTGCATTGAGTTGGAAACGCGCGGGAGCCATTGGCTGGCGCGACCTGAAGTCCGCGCCGGGCAAGTTCGGCTTTGTGGTGCTCTCTGTTGCCGTGGGGGTTGCGGCGCTGGTGGGAGTGCGCGGCTTCAGCGATAGTTTCCGTCGAACTCTGGGTACGGAAGCGCGGTCGCTCATGGCCGGAGACCTGAGCGCGCGGCTCTTTCGCGAGCCAACAGCGGAAGAGAGCGGCAAGATTGCCGCGATCTTGCAAAAGGGCGGGCAAAAGATCGGGCAGGGATCGGGAGGAATTCGCTCGACCTGGGTAACGGAAACCATATCCATGGCTTCTGTGCCCCCTGATCCGGTGCCGCTGCTGGTCTCTTTGAAGGCCGTGGACCCCGGCGAATATCCCTACTATGGAACCGCCGATCTGGAGCCCGCGATGAGCCTTGCGCAGGCTCTCGATGGCGACCAGGCCATAGTGGCCGACGAGTTTCTCATCCGCCTGAATGCGCATGTAGGCCAAACGCTGCGCCTGGGAGGAAGAAACTTCAGGATTGCGGCGGTTCTCAAGCAGGAGCCGGACCGCATGGGCTCGGGCGTGGGGATGGGTCCGCGCGTGATGATTTCGCAGGCGGCGCTGGAGCGCACAGGGCTGCTGGCGCCGGGTAGCAGGGCCAGCCATCGGCTGCTGTTGAAGCTGCCAGAGCCCAGTTCGTCGGGGCTCTCCGGCAAGGCTACTGTTGTAGATCCCGTGGCGATGCGCAAGCAACTTGAGGAGGCGCTACCCGACGCTCAGGTAATGGACTTCCGCGAAGGCAATCCAGGTCTGAGCCAGGGGTTGGACAATGCCACCGCTGTCCTCAGCCTGATCTGCCTGGTTGCCATGGTGCTGGGAGCCATCGGCGTGGCCATGGCCATGCATGCTCACCTGGAGCAGCGCATGGATATGCTGGCGATCCTGAAGGCCGTTGGCGCGGGATCGGCCGACCTGTTGCGCATCTTCTTATTGCAAACTTTAGGCTTGGGGCTGGCCGGCGGTCTGCTGGGCGTCGCCGCTGGCGTGGCCGTGATGACTGCGCTGCCGGCGGTCTTCGGCAAGCTGTTGCCGGTTCATGCGGTACTGGAGTTTCCCTGGCGTTCGGCGCTGGCTGGATTGGGGACGGGGCTGCTGACCACCCTATTGTTCTGTCTACCGCCGCTTCTCGATGTGCGCACGGTGAGGCCGGTGCTTGTCCTACGCAGGCTGGTGGAGCAGGGGCCAGACGGCGTTGGCGCGTGGTTTGCACGTTGGTGGGCGCGGCGGTTACAGCTTGGCCTTTCTGTAGTGGTGGTCGCAGCTCTGGGCGGAATCGCCTGGGCGCTTTCGGATTCGGCCAAGGTGGGTGGGTGGTTCGCGTTTCTTTTTGCGGTTGCCTTGCTGGTTCTGCTGGTGCTGGCATGGGCTTTGCTTTGGACCCTGCGCTGCTTTCTCAACCGTATCCGTCTGCGGCTGCCTTCGTTCTTGCGTCATGGGCTGGCTAACCTTTATCGCCCAGGCAACCAATCGGCTGCGGTGATGGTGGCGCTGGGGACAGGCGTGATGTTGATCCTCGCTGTCTACCTGATGCAGGCAGCGCTGCTCCGCGATCTGCGCGAGACCGCCTCCCCTAAGATTCCCAATATCTTCCTGGTCGATATCACCACCGACGAGATTGCCGGGGTGAAAGATTTCTTCGCGCACCAGCCGGGCGTAAGCCAGGCGCTGGACCTGATGCCGGTGGTTCCGGGGCGTTTTATCTCGCTGAACGGCCAGACGCTGGACCAGCTGAAGGGGCAGCATTTTCCGCGGCGCATGCTGGAACATGCCGAGTTAAGCTGGGCCGATGCGCCTCCGGCTGGCGACAAGGTGAAGCAGGGCACGTGGTGGACTAAGGGCGACTCTTCTGAGCTGGCCGTGGGCGAAGGCGTTGCCCAGCGGTTGCACCTGAGCGTAGGTTCGGCGGTCGAGTTAGAGGTAGGCGGGACAGCGCGCAAGCTGAAGGTTGCTGCCATCTATCGCGCCGATGGGCAGCACCTCGGCGCGCGCATCTCGTTCGTGTTGCCTTCGGGCCTGCTGAAAGATGAGCCGGCCACCTGGTACGGCGGCGCGCACATCGACCCCAGGCAAGTGCCGGCCATGGAGCGGGCGCTGTTCGTGGCCTATCCAACCATTTCGGTCATCAACCTGGCCGATGTACTGTCGAGAATCGAGAGCGTGGTGGATCAGATCACATTTGTGGTGCGTTTTCTGGCCGGGTTCTCGATCTTTGCGGGGTTGACGATTCTGGCCTCCAGCATCGCCAGCACACGCTTTCGTCGAATGCGCGAGGCTGTGGTGCTGAAAACGCTGGGAGCTACGCGGATGCGGATCGTTCGGACATTCAGTGTGGAGTTCAGTGTGCTGGGGCTGCTTGCGGCTTCCGTTGGCGTGGTCTTCGCCAACCTGTTGACAAGGGTGTTGCTGCACAGGCTTGACCTGGGCTTCCACATCGAGTGGGGCGCTACCCTGTTTGCTATGGTGGGCACGGCGGTGCTGGCCACGGCGACAGGCTGGATCGCGAGCTACCGGGTTCTTGGCCTGCGGCCTCTCGAAGTGTTGCGGGAAGAGTAACGGCCGAAGAGAGTTGAGTTTGACAGAGAGTTGGGGTTTGACCCAGGGCGTCAATCCACTTATGATAAACAGGTTGGCTTTTGAGTCCGGCACCCTGCCGTGGCCTGGGCTGGCATGGCTTCACAGTCGCCGCATATCGCGCTTGTTGCCCACTCGTTCAATGGTAGGACAGCTGCCTCTGGAGCAGCATATTGGGGTTCGAATCCCTGGTGGGCAACCAATTCAAATCAGCAACTTAGATAGGCATCGGCAGCGGTCTGAATAGTCGTCTGTCCGAGTTGGTAGGCTGAACCGCAAGTCTACATTGTACCGGCACCGCCATTCTGTTACTCTTCAGAAGAGATGGTTCGAGCTCCCCTAAGTCGCTCTTGTTGTTGCCTGTCGAACATCTTCGGCGGGTGTACGAACTAGTCTCTGATCTCCCAGCACAACTGATCCAGAAGACGCACCCGAAGCTGAATAGCCGGGCCAGTCTCCTCACGTCACCGGCATTCAGCCTCTACAGTCCCAGTGAAGAGGTCCCATGCCGGTTACTGAAAGCGAAACACCCTCAACCACGTTCCCAGCCAGCGTCGCCCCTTCGCGGGGTCTAAGCCGCCTGAGCCATTTGCGCCTGCTTGAGGCGGAGAGTCTCCGCATCCTGCGCGAGGTGGCCTCTGAATTCGAGAGGCCGGTTATGCTGTACTCCATCGGCAAGGATTCCTCGGTGATGCTGCGGCTTGCCCAGAAGGCTTTTTCCCCTGGACCGATTCCGTTCCCGCTGCTGCACATAGACACCGGCTTCAAGTTCGCGGAGATGATTGCGTTTCGCGATGAGATGGCTCGCTCGGTTGGCGCCGAGCTGCTGGTGTGGCGCAATGAACCCGCCATTGCTGCAGGGACCAATCCCATTGCCTTGGATACAAAACGGTGCTGCGGGCTGCTCAAGACGCAGGCGTTGCTCGATGCCTTGAAGCACTACAACTTCGATGCGGCCTTTGGCGGTGCTCGCCGCGACGAAGAAAAGTCGCGCGCCAAGGAGCGGATTTATTCTTTCCGCGACGGCGCGGGGCAATGGGATCCGAAGAATCAGCGCCCCGAGTTGTGGAACCTTTACAACGCGCGCATTCATCCAGGCGAAAGCATTCGTGTCTTTCCGCTCTCGAATTGGACAGAGATGGACGTGTGGCAATACATCCATGCCGAGAAAATTCCCATTGTGGACTTGTACTTTGCCAAGGAGCGCCCCATGTATGTGCGCGGCGACGGGCTGCTTCCGATTGAGCAGAGTTTTGTTGCGCGGCTTGGCGAGAAGCCGCAAATGGTAAAGTCGCGGTTGCGCTCGCTTGGATGCAGTCCATGCACAGGCGCCATACGCTCCGACGCAGACACGTTGCCGAAGATCATTGCGGAGCTGGTTTCGTTTCGCTCTTCGGAGCGGGCCAATCGCGTCATCGACCACGACCAGGAAGGGTCAATGGAGATCAAGAAGCGGGAGGGCTACTTCTAAATGGCGACAACAGCGATTCCCCGTTTCTCAATTGATGAGTTTCTTGAGCAGGAGCGCGAGAAGGATCTTCTACGCTTTTCGACCGCTGGCAGTGTGGACGACGGAAAATCCACGCTCATAGGCCGGCTGCTTTACGACACGCAGTCAGTCTATGAAGATCAGGTGCGGTCGATCGAAGGAAAGGGAACAACCGCGCCTGGACAGATCGATTTCGCGCTGCTCACCGACGGTCTGCGGGCCGAGCGCGAGCAGGGCATTACCATCGACGTTGCCTACCGTTACTTCTCAACGGCGCGGCGCAAGTTCATCATCGCGGATACGCCGGGGCATGAGCAGTACACCCGCAACATGGCCACTGGAGCATCGACGGCCGATGCGGCGGTGGTGCTGATCGACGCTTCAAAAGGCGTGCTCATCCAGTCACGGCGTCATGCGTACATCGCATCGCTGCTGAGGGTGGGGCATGTTCTGGTTGCCGTAAACAAGATGGATCTGATCGGCTACGACGAGGCTCGCTTTCGCGCCATCGAGCGCGACTTCACGCTGTTGCTTGAGCAGATCGCGGCCGATACCGGCAATCCGGTGCAGAGCATCTTTGTTCCGGTCAGCGCGTTGGCCGGGGACAATATCGTTCATCGTTCCGACGCCATGCCATGGTATCAGGGGCCGTCGTTGCTGGAGTTGCTCGAGTCGGCGCCAACATCGCTGGATACGCGCGCCGATGCGTTCCGCTTTCCCGTGCAGCGAGTCCTCAGGCCGGATCATACATTTCGTGGTTTCGCGGGCCAGATTGCCTCTGGTACAGTTCGTCCCGGCGATACGATTACCGTGCTGCCTTCTGGAAGGAGCGCCGAGGTTGCGCGCATCGTCACCTGGGATGGGGATCTTGCCGAAGCTCATGCGCCATTGTCGGTGACGCTGGTGCTGGATCGGGAACTCGACATCAGCCGCGGCGATCTCATTGTGTCCTCTGAAACGCCGGCAACTGTAGCCAAGAGTGTGAAGGCCGCGCTGGTGTGGATGGATCAGCGGCCTCTGGAACGCAATCGCCGCTATCTACTGAAGCACACAAGCCACACGGTGCCGGCATTTGTATCGTCGGTCGAGCATCGGACAGACATCGGCACACTCTCTCGCGAACCTGCCGAAACGCTCGAGATGAACGGCATTGGCGTGGTTACGCTGACGCTGCTGCGCCCCATCGCTGTGGACCTTTACGGAGAAAACCGCTCGACAGGCGCATTCATTCTTATCGACGCCGAGACCAACGCCACTGTGGCGGCGGGGATGATAACAGCAGCGTCGAACCCTGCCGCAGTTGACGCGACTGGACCCGTGACCGCGGAGGAACGGGCGGCGCGCTGGGGTCATCGCAGCGGTGTTCTCGAATTGAATGGGCCGGTTGAGGTGATCGACCGGATTGAGCGGTCGCTGTTTGTGCGCGGCGTAATTACCGCGCGCATTGAAGTGGACGATGCCGCATTTGGAATACACGCAGGCATGGTTGAAACCCTCATCAAGTCGAAAGTCTTAGCAGGCATGGTGGCGCTGATCGTTACCTTGACAGGAGGCGACACCCTAACCGCGCGTGCGGAGGGCGAGCAAATCGAGCGTAGCGCAAACGATTCGATCGGGGCAGTTGCGGCCGTCCATGAACTGCTGGCGCAAAGCGGCATTCTTCTGTCGTCGGGAAATGCGGATTGGGAAATCTAGGGAACGAAGAGAGGGTGCTCGATGGGAACCGATGAAATTAACGCGCAGGTGAACGCAAAGCTGGATGCTGTGCGCGCCGCGCTTGCACGCGAGATTACCGGCACGCCGGATGTGTGCCTGACGTGCAGTTTTCAGGCTGAGGATGTTCTGCTCACGAAGCTAGCCATCGAGTTAGATGCGAAGATACCGATTCTGTTTCTCGACACGGGGTATCACTTCGCCGAGACATACGCCTACCGGGACCGCATTGCGCGCGAGTGGAACCTGAACCTCATTAACCTGCTGCCGGAGAAGACTGTCGCCGAGCAGGAGGCGGAGCACGGGCTTCTATATCGGTCAGCGCCCGACCAATGCTGCAAGCTGCGCAAGGTCGAGCCGCTGTTCAAGGCGGTTGCCGAATATCGCGTGTGGCTCACGGGGCTGCGGCGCGAGCAGGCGAAGAGCCGCGCGGCGCTGGAGGAAGAGGCGCTGTTTACGCTTCCGGGCGGAAAGCAGGTGCTGAAGCTGGCGCCGTTAGCCGCGTGGACAACGCGAGATGTTTGGTATGCCTGCGAACAACTCTCTATTCCGCTGCTTCCGCTTTATGAGCTTGGCTACTCCTCGATTGGCTGCGAACCTTGCACCTCGCTTCCACTGGATCCGAACAATCCGCGGTCAGGCCGTTGGGCCGGCCACAAGGTTGAGTGCGGCATTCACATCGGAGCGGCGCCGGTAAAGTAAGGCGGGCGCGCAAGAGTTAGGGAGTTGACATGCAGTATGTCATCGGGTTCTTCATTGCACTGTTTATCGCGCTGACCGGCGTTGGCGCGGGAACTGTCACGGTTCCGGTTCTGGTGCTGTTCCTGGGAGTGCCTGCGCCGGTGGCAGTCGGCATCGGCCTGATGTTTGCCACGGCGGTCAAACTGTTTCTTGTGCCTGCGCAGATTGCCCGCCGCAATGTTGCCTGGCGGACTCTTGCTTTCATGCTTGCGGGCGGCGTGCCGGGAGTAATCATCGGATCGCTGTTCTTGAAGCATCTAGTTACGGTAGGTTCGCAGAACACGCTGAACGCACTGCTCGGCGCAATTCTGGTAACAACTGCTGGCTGGCAACTCATCTTTTCTTTTCGCGCGAAGAAGACGAACGAAGACACGCGCGACCGCAGTCCGCTGCTCGGATGGCTCATGCTGCCAGTAGGCGCCGAGGTTGGCTTCTCCTCGGCGGGCGCGGGTGCGTTGGGCAGCGCAGCGCTTTTGAGCCTTACGCCTCTGCTGCCCGCTCAGGTGGTGGGAACGGATATTGCATTCGGTTTTGTCGTCTCACTGATTGGCAGCGGCGCGCATTGGTTCTCGCATGCAACGAACCCGGAACTGCTGTTGCATCTGATTGAAGGCGGCATTGCCGGGGCCATCGGCGGGACTATTCTCAGCACGCGCGTCCCGCGCCGCCCGTTGCGTTTCGCGCTCTGCGTCTGGCTTCTGATACTGGGAGGCCAGTTCATCTTCAACAGCTATCAGGTATGGGCCGCGCCGCAGAAGGTCTCGGCGAGTCAGGCGCAAACAACGAAATTGAAATAGATGAGGCTTCTCGCGCTGGAGCCAATTGCGCTTTTACAGCTAGACGCGAACTGGTGACAGGGTCTGGGCGGTATGGTTAGGGAAAATACCATCTACTAACCGGTCAATTCCTGAGACAGAAACAAGCCGCGTCGCCAAACATGTTGTTATCGAGCGCGTACTGCAGTCCCTCGTATTCGACATTGTTCGTGGTGTCGATGCCGACTCGCTCGGCGACGATGCTGAATGGGATTTTCCGGGCGTTGAGAAGAGCGGTGAGTGTTGTGAAATGTGAGTCGCCAAAGATAAGCAAAATGTTGCTTGCGGCCGTCTTGCCGAGTCGCTCTAGCCAGAATTGTTCGCGGATGGGGAATTGATGAGCGAACTTATGCGCATTGGCAACAATTGCCGAAGGTGTGCCGCGCGCAGCCAGAAGATCGTGGATCATGTTGAGATCCTTGTATCCGATGCTTATTTGCGTGGTGCGGTCTGCCTCTACGAAAATGTGAGGGAGGTCATGCGATTCCGCGATCGAGACGAGAATAGATTCCGCGCCGTCTGCTGCAAGATAGGAGGGATGATCTTCTTCCGCAAGAAGGTCGGGCTTCAGCGATTGGATGGCTGTTTCGACGAGAGACTTGTAGTGGCGCTGTAACTCAGTTAGGGCAAGACCGCGCGACTTTCTCTGGGCTCGTGCGTGATCGACACCCATCAGGTGAATCATGCGCTCTCCGTTTGATTGAGTGAAGACTTTAGTTCAAAAACATCGTCCGATAGAGCGTATCCCGCTGCACAGGCTTGAAACCCGCATCGCGAATGATGCGGCGCAGCTCTTCTTCGGTGGTGCAGTTCGATGTTCCCGCGGCTCTGACTACATTCTCTTCCAGCATCACAGAACCTACGTCGTTGCCGCCGAAGTGGAGGCCTAACTCCAGAACCTTGAGTCCTTGAGTGACCCAGCTTGCCTGCACATTTTCGATGTTATCGAGATAGAGCCGAGCAATCGCCAACACCTTCAGGTATTCGACCGAGGTAGCTTCTTCCCAGCCGCGGCCGCCGAGGGCCGTGTTGCCAGGCTGAAAGCTCCACGGGATGAAAGCTGTAAATCCGCCAGTCTCTTCCTGCAGACGGCGTACAACTTCAAAGTGGTTGATGCGCTGCTCAAAGGTCTCGCCTACGCCGAACATCATGGTGGCCGTGGTGCGCATTCCCAGTTGGTGTGCGGTGCGGTGAACGCTGACCCAGTCTTCGGTGTTGCACTTGATGCGGGCGATGCGCCGGCGCACGTCGTCGTCCAGAATCTCCGCGCCGCCGCCCGGGATGGAATCCAGCCCCGCATCGCGCAGCCGGACAATGGTATCGCGCAGGGTCAGGTCTGAATACTTGGCGATGGCCAGCACTTCAGAGGCTGTCAGGCAGTGCAGCCAGATATGCGGAAAGCGCTGCTTGATGCCGCTGAAGAGGCGCTCAAACCAATCGATCTTCAGGTCGGGATGAATGCCGCCCTGCATCAGCACGCCAGTGCCGCCCATCTCCAGGGTTTCTGCGATCTTCTCGTGGATCTTTTCGAAATCGAGAATGTAGCCCTCTTCCGAACGAGGCCCCTTGAGCGGCCGGTAGAAGGCGCAGAAGGTGCAGTACTCAGTGCAGAAGTTGGTGTAATTGATATTGCGATCAATGATGTAGGTGACCACGCCCTCGGGATGCAGGCGGCGGCGCACAGCATCCGCCTCGAACCCCAGGCCGATCAGGTCAGGGGAGTGGAAGTGGTCGAGCGCCTGTTCACGGGTCAGCGGCATACATCGATTCTAGCAATTCAAGGCTTGCCAGTCTCCTGCTTCGCGGCGGTCCTCGGCGTGGGCTTTGCCTTCTTCGGCGGTGCGGAGACGCCCATGCTGAGCAGGAAGAAGCTGAATCCCTTGCGCAGCGAGTCAAGAACGCTCATTGTTTTTCCCCTTCCAATTCGCCTGCACAGGCTCCCCTGCCATCACGTTCGCGCGCGCTGAGAGCCTGAGCTGGTCTACTTCGCATTTACAGAGGCAACAATTGCGGTAGACTCCGACCCTGAGGAAGCCTTGCCGCGCAGGATGTCCACAGCGGCCGGCGGCAGCGGTTTATCGGCAGCGGCCAGCAACATGCTCACCTGCCATATCTGGGTATTGGTGAGAACCCTTTTGAAGGACGGCATGCCGGTCAACCGAATGCCGTTGGCCACCTTCCAGTATGTCCCGTATGCGGGGTCGTCACTGACTCCCACCACATCGTTATTCTCGTGCTTTTCCCACAGCGGCGGCGCAGGGGGATACATATGAGAGCCAAATGAAGAAGGCTTGCCGTGAAGGCCGTGGCAGGCGGCGCACTGGTCGCGGTAGATTTCTGCTCCCGCTACCAAGTTGTTTCCATCGGATGGAAGGGGTGGCGTGTTAGCCAGTTCCTGTTGGATGCGCGCATGCAGTGGGATGCTGGTCAACGTCGATTCTAGTGGAAGTGGCTGGTCGGTGACGGCCACCGGCACATGGCCGAACTCAAGCCAGCACAGTAGGGCGGCGGGCGCCAGTATCGCTCCAAGAAGAATTCCCAACAATATTCGACCCATATTTTCGATAGCCTCCGCTGGAGTTAATCGTAGATCATTGCCGGGCCTTCGCGCCCGCAAAGGGGTAATTATTATGCCAATAGAAAAGAATTGCTGGACAAATGGGGCTGGATTTGGCATTGTTTGGCCCATGCCCCAACCGCATTCGCCGGCTGCGGCCATTCCCTACGCAGAAAACAAGGAGATCCCCCATGGCAGACCACTCAAAGATGAAACTGGGCCGCAAGGCTATCAAAACCGATTCACGAACCCTGGCGTTTGCCGATTACATGACGTCAACGCTACCGGCCCCGCCGCCCACGGCCGATTGGACCAAGGGCATCACCAGTTGGGGCATGATGCTGAACGACAAACTGGGCGACTGCACCATCGCCGGCTGCGGCCACGCCGTGCAGGTGTGGAGCGCCAATGCTGGTACCGAAATCACCGTTCCCGACCCCACGATCCTGAGCTACTACGAGAAATGGGACGGGTACAGTCCCAACGACCCCACCTCCGATCAAGGCGGCATCGAGTTAGACGTGCTGAAAGACTGGAAGCAGGGTGGGTTTGCCGGCAATGCGCTCCTGGCTTTTGCCGACCCCAAGCCCGCCAACCTGGTGGAGATTTACCAGTCCATCGCCCTCTTCGGCGGCGTCTATATCGGACTGTCCTTGCCAATCACGGCGCAAAATCAGGATGTGTGGGATGTGGTGCCCAATGGCGGCGCCGATGCCAAGCCAGGCAGTTGGGGCGGGCACTGCGTCTTTGTGCCCAAGTACGACCAGCATGGCTTTACCTGCATCACGTGGGGCCAATTGAAGACCATGACTCTGGCCTTCTGGAAGGAGTATTGCGACGAGGCCCACACGCTGCTCGCACAGAATTGGGTTGTAGGGAAGACTGCTCCCAGCGGCTTCGACCAGGCCCAGTTGCTGGCCGATCTGGGTAAGATCAGGTAGCTCAATTACAGCCGAAACGGCCGGATGCGCGTCCAAAGCTATACCGGTTCAAGCACGAGGCTCCCTCCAGGTGGTTTAATACTGAATGGGGGGAGTCCTGCCTACAGCGGCGGTGTGCTTCCGTAGTCCCGTGGAGGAAACCCGAAACCGATGCACTCTTTTCGCCGTCTTGCCCTTCTGCTGGCGTTGCTTCTGCCAGCCATGTACGCCATCCAGGCTGAAAGCTCGAGTTCGAGCAGCAACCCCGCAACACCAAACCCCAGTCAGGAAAACCCGAGCCAGCCTCAGGCGCAGCCGTCTGCGCAAAACCAGACGCAGCCGCAAGTCAGTGTGCAGGCCCGCATCAAGGCCCGCCGCGCACAGCGGCGCGTAACGGCGATCCACGAAGTCTACGACCATCGCTTCGAGGGCTACGTAGGAGCGGGCTATCTGCGCTTTACGCCCGGCCCTGCTCTGCAGCGCGTGAACGAATACAACTGGAATGGCGGCTTTACCCGCTATTACAACGAGCGTCTGGGCGTGACGCTTGATGGGCGTGGATATTACGGGTCTCCGTTCATCCGGCCAACGCAAGGAACCCCGCCTGCGGGCAGTGTGGGTCTGACAAAGCCGATAGTCAGCCAATATGCCGTTCTGCTCGGACCTACCTATCGCTTCTATCTCCAGCCCAGGTACTCCATCTCAGGCCGCGTGATGGGAGGGTATGCTCAAGGCAATTTCACAGGCGATACCAACGGGTATGGAACCCTCGGAGTGCTCTACCCCGATTCGAAGACGTTTGCCGCCAGCGCCACTATCTTTGCCGAATTCAACCTTGCTCCGAACATCGGAATTCGGGTAGCGCCGGAGTATTACCTCAGCGGCTTCGGCTCGACGCTGCAAAATAACCTTGGCTACACGGCCGGGATCATTTACAGGTTCGGTAAGCAGTGACGAACAGGCAGTGAATCAGTGAATGAGTGAAGAAGTGAAGAAGAGCTGGCGGTTTTGACGAGGGTGCTTCCGTCACGACTGCCGGCTTTTTCTATGCGCGATCGATGATGCCGGCCTTCGGTGTGCCGGTTTTTCTTCACTTCTTCACTCATTCACTGATTCACTGCAGTATCGGGATCCCCGCAATCCGCCGCTGCCACTCGGCAGGGCCGGTCTGGTGAACGCTGGTTCCTTTGGAATCGACAGCGACGGTCACCGGCATATCGCGCACATCGAACTCGTAGATGGCCTCCATGCCAAGATCGCCAAATGCCACCAGGCGCGAGCCGTAAATTGCCTTTGAAACCAGGTAGGCTGCGCCGCCCACCGCCATCAGGTAGACCGCGCCAAACTCCTGGATGGCGTCGATAGCGACCGGTCCGCGCTCGGCCTTGCCCACCATGCCTAGCAGGCCGGTTTCGGCCAGCATCTGGCGGGTGAACTTGTCCATGCGCGTGGCCGTGGTGGGACCGGCCGGGCCCACCACCTCTTCGCGCACAGGGTCTACCGGCCCCACGTAGTAGATAAAGCGGTCGCGGAAGTCTACCGGCAGTTTTTCCCCACGGCTCAGCATGTCGGTCATGCGCTTATGCGCTGCGTCGCGGCCGGTGAGTAGCTTGCCAGAGAGCAGCAGCACCTCGCCAGGCTGCCACGTGGCGGCTTGCTCGCGGGTCACGGTATCCAAGTTTACCCGCGTGGCCGTCGAAACGTCATGGACGAGCTTCGGCCAGCTCTCCAGGCTGGGCGGGTCAAGATAGACCTGGCCGGAGCCGTCGAGCACAAAGTGTGCGTGGCGCGTGGCCGCGCAGTTTGGGATCATAGCTACGGGCAGGTTGGCGGCGTGGGTGGGGTAGTCGCGCACCTTCACATCGAGCACGGTGGTCAGCCCGCCCAGCCCCTGCGCGCCAATGCCTAGCCGGTTCACCTTGTCGTAAAGCTCGATGCGCAGTTCCTCGGCGCGATTCGCTGGGCCGCGAGCGATCAGTTCCTGAATGTCGATGGAGTCCATCAGCGATTCCTTAGCCAGCAGCATCGCCTTCTCTGCCGTGCCACCAATGCCGATGCCCAGCATGCCTGGCGGGCACCAGCCCGCGCCCATGGTCGGCACTGTCTTCAGCACCCACTCCACAACGGAGTCCGAAGGGTTGAGCATGACAAACTTGGCCTTCGCCTCTGAGCCGCCGCCCTTGGCTGCCACCGTCACATCGACCGTCGCGCCCTTCACCAATTCGACTGTCACGCAGGCCGGCGTGTTGTCTTTGGTATTGGTCCGCTTGCCCGCGGGGTCGGCCAGGATGGAGGCGCGGAGCTTGTTGTCGGGGTCCAGATAGGCGCGGCGCACGCCCTCGTCCACCATTGTCTGGATGTCTTTCCGCTCCTCGCCGGGCGCGGCTTCAAAACGCGCGTCCATGCCCACTTTGAGGAAGGCGGTGACGATGCCCGTGTCCTGGCAGATGGGGCGGTGGCCCTCGGCGCACATGCGGCTGTTGATGAGAATCTGCGCAATGGCGTCCTTGGCGGCAGGCGACTCTTCGCGCTCGTATGCCTTGGCCAGGCTGGTGATGTAGTCCACTGGATGGTAGTAGCTGATATATTGCAACGCGCCCGCAACGCTGGCGATGAAATCTTCCTGGCGAATGATGGTCATGGATCAAGCTCCCTCGGTATTCCGACGATTCTAGGGTAACGGATGCGAGGGAGGGCTGGCAGGCTGAGTGGCGGACGTGCGTACTTGCCAATTCGGAAACTACCCACCCATTCCGGAGAACTGTCGTTGATAATAAACCGCTTTATGCCCGGTTTTTGGAATACATTAATTTGAAAGTCGAGGTTACCCTGGAACCAACCCATGCCCAACCCCACCCCGCCAGCCCTCATCGTCCTAACCACCGCAGCCACACCCGAGGAGGCCAACCGCCTAGCCCGCACCCTCGTCGAAGAACGCCTCGCCGCCTGCGCCACGCTGATCCCAGCCGTGCAATCCATCTACCACTGGCAAGGCCAGATCGAGTCCGCTACGGAAACCCTGCTGCTGCTCAAGACCGGCCCCGATCAACTCGCCGCCCTTGAGTCCCGCCTGCACCAACTGCACAGCTACCAGACCCCGGAGTTCCTGGTTCTCGGCGTTGAAGCCGCCAGCCACCCCTACCTCGAATGGCTCCAAGCCAGCCTTCGCCAGCCTTAAACATCGCTGCGCACACCGTCCCGTCTGGTATTCTTGCCCTAGTTTGCTGCGATGCGCTGGTTAATGATTGCACTTCTCGTCTCGCTTGGGGCCCTGCTTTTAGCAGCTGCGGGCGTGGCGCGTCACATCCTGGTCCAGCGCACACATCGCCGCCGCAAACCGGTTGTAAGCGGCGGTCAGGCCCCCAACGCGACCTTTGATCCGGCTGAAGACACCGAAATTGAACCCTGAAGGAATCAACGTGAGCAAAGAACTCTCCGCAAAATTGGCCCCGCTAGCTGCCCCGGCGGAATCTCCCTGGCTGCGCGCCACCGGCATCCTGCTCGGCGGCAGCGCCCTGGCCGCCATCTGCGCCCACGTCTGCGTGCCGCTCTACTTCACCCCGGTGCCGCTTTCGCTGGCGCCCTTTGCCGTGCTGATTCTGGGCCTGCTGCTCTCGCCGCGCATGGCCGCCGCCACATTCGGCGCCTATCTTGCCGAGGGCGCACTCGGTCTGCCAGTCTTCGCCCCCAGCCCGCTCGCGCCCGGCGGACTGGCCCATCTCTTTGGGCCCACCGGCGGTTACCTGCTTGCCTATCCGCTGGCCGCAGCCCTGATCTCGTACTTTTTTCGGCGCACCGGGCGTGGATTTTCAGCCGCCCTGCTCAGCGCTGCAGTTGGCGACTTCGCGATTCTCGCGGTCGGCGGACTTTGGCTGGCCATCCTCACCCATGCCTCGGCGCAGTCGGTCCTGACTCTGGCCGTCCTTCCCTTCCTGGCTGGCGACGCGCTCAAAGTTGCCGCTGCCGCAGCGCTGGCCATCGGCTCTCAACGCCTGCGTCGCCATAACCCTTAGCTGCATCTCAGAATCATTGCAGTTTTTTGCTTTGAAAGGACTTCTTCCTAGTGACCTACCAGAACGCCGAACCCGCCAGCCCAGGCGCCCTGCGCGAGATATCCATCGCCCATAGTCCCGACTCCGATGACGCATTCATGTTCTATGGCCTTGCCACCAACAAAGTCCGCGTACCCGGCTATCGCTTCAACCACACCCTCTGCGACATTGAGACCCTCAACCGGCGCGCCCGCGATGAAGCCTTCTACGACGTTACCGCCATCAGCTTCCACGCATACCCCTACGTGCAGAGCAAGTACACGCTGATGGGCTGCGGCGGCAGCGTTGGCGAGGGCTACGGCCCCATGGTCGTCTCTTCCCGCCCGCTCACCCCCGCTGACCTGGGCTCCATCAAGATCGCCGTCCCCGGCACTCTTACCACTGCTTATCTCGCTCTCAAAATCTTCAATCCTCAGATCGAAACCGTCACGGTCCCCTTCGATCGCATCATCCCTGAGATTCTGGCTGGCAAATACGAAGCTGGCCTCATCATCCACGAGGGCCAGCTTACGTACTCGTCAAGCGGCCTCCGCAAGGTTCTCGATCTCGGTGTCTGGTGGCGCGAGACCACCGGTCTTGTGCTGCCTCTGGGGGGTAATGCCGTCCGCCGTTCGCTCGGCGCCAAGGCCCTCCACATCGTCACCAAAGCCGTCCGCGATAGCATCCAGCACGGCCTTGACCACCGCGAAGAGGCCCTCGAATACGCCATGCAGTTTGCCCGCGACCTCGACGCACGTCTCGCCAGCCGCTTCGTCAGCATGTATGTGAACGAGCGCACCCTCGACTATGGTCCCGACGGCCGACAGGCGATCCGCAAGCTGCTTGACCTAGGCTACGAAAGCGGCATTATCTCCGTCGCGCCCATGGTGGACTTCATCGACTGATGGTTTCGCTGCTAATCTCGGGGCTAGGTGGGCTTGTTGGGTGGTTGGACGCCCGGGCATGAGCCCATGAGGTATGCTTTTCCTGGACTTGGCTTCGCTAAAAAGCCTCTGACTCAGAACGCCCCATCGCCCCAAGCCCCACGGAGACCGCAATGACCACCGCCATCGGCGTCGTAATCACCGAACACATCGTAGCCGGACGGCTCCAGGACCAGCGCCTCGCCGGCCAGCTTCTCCGTTATCCCGAAAATGTAGACGAACTCGACGCACTCTCAGCCATCCCCAGCAGCGAACTGGTCGAATTGCTCGCCACGCAGATCGCAACCCTGGCCGCCAGCGAGGCCATTCCTGTGGATGCCATCGGCGTCGCGGTTCCCGGCATCATCCGTAACGGTGTTGTGGAAGACTCGCCCAACCTCGCGCAGATCAAGGGCATGCGCCTTGCAAGCGATCTCACCAAAGTCCTCTCAGCTCGTGGCATCGTGGCTCCCGTCCACGTGGCCAACGCCGCTGACGCCATCGCCGCCGGTGTTGCCGCCACCCGGGGCCAGCTCAATAAGCTCACCCGCGTCTGGACCATCGGCAACGGCATCGGCTATGGCCGCTGGCCCTATATCGACGGCGTCTGGGAAGGCGGCCACGTCACCGTCACCCTCGACCCCAAAGAACGCTACTGCGGATGCGGCGGCGTGGGCCACCTTGAAGGCATCATGGGCTACCGGGCTATGCGCCTGCGCTTCCTCGATCTGGAACCCGAAGAGGTCTTTGCACTCGCCAAGCAGGGCGACGCCCGCTGCCGCGAGTTTGTCGATCTCTGGCATCGCGCCTTGGCCGCCGCTACAGCATCGTTCATCCACCTGGCCGGCGCCGGACGCTTTTATTTCACCGGCCACAATGTAGGCTTCCTGGATCTCCCCATGCTCCGCGCTCACCTTGAGACCATGGTCAAGATGAGCTCCCTGCAAAGCTTCTCCCTTGAAGTCTTGCCGCCCGACGACGAAACCGCCCTCCTCGGCGCTGGCGTCAGCGCACTGCGCGCTTTGGCGCAGTAGCGTCCTCCACCCGGCCGCCAAAATCTCTCTTTCGATGATCCGGCGCCAGAACCCAACTGGCGTCGCCTTCCTTGCGTGCGGCATGTACCCGATTGGCCATTCAGGGTGCCGTATCAGGGACGAGAATCGCTAAGGTCGGCAAATGCAAGGATGATGCCGCATAGGAGGATTACCATGCCCAGCGAAGCTTCTGCCGCGGACTCACATGCAACGGTGAAGGACCAAGTTGTAGATCTGTACGAAGATCTTGCGCACGAGGTCAAACGTGAGGCACACAATCCTCTTGATTCCCTTCAAGGCGATTTGCTGGTGCGCAAACATATTAACGGATTGGCGATTACCTTCTTTATTCTGATTGCGCTATCGCTGTTGGCGGCGATCGTGGGGTATGCGATGTACACCCATTATTAGGAACGCCCGGCTTCCCGAGTGTGCGGGTAGCTACGACGACTCACAGAATTAAGGGCTGGGATGCGCTGTAGCTTTTCGATGATTGCATTACGGAGTAAATGGTCGGGACGGGCAGATTTGAACTGCCGACCCCTCGCACCCCAAGCGAGTGCTCTACCAGGCTGAGCCACGTCCCGACACAATCGAGCCGACTCGCGGGGAGTCGGCTGTAGGGTCAAAAACAGTTTACACCAGTAGAGCGCCCTGCGCCTTCTCCGCCGTTTTCCCCGATGTAGCGCCGAACGCGTACACTATCTTCCAAATGCGAATTCCCGCCGATTCCCCCGCGCTCAATCTCCGCCGCCAGCTTCTGCCGTTCCTGGCCATTGGCCTCCCTGTTCTTTGCTGTTTGGGCTTGATCCAGCCGCAGCCCGCAGCCGCCCAGCCCAAACCGGCAGAGCATCTGCTCATCTACGCCATCGATGTCGAAGGTGGCCAGGCCACGCTGCTGGTCTCCCCCAGCGGCGCATCGCTGCTTGTAGACACCGGTTGGCCCACCCCCGACAGCCGCGACGCCGGCCGCATCCAGTTGGCCATGAAGGACGCGGGCATCTCCAAACTCGATCACGTCCTCATCACCCACTACCATCACGACCACGTCGGTGGCGTCCCCCAGCTTGTCAGCCGCGTCCCCGTCGGCGAATTTCTCGACCACGGCCCCAACCGCGAAGACTCTGACATTACCCGCGCCGACTACGCTGCCTACCTGAAAGCCATTGCGGGCAAGCCCCGCCGCAGCATCGATCCTGGTGACACCATCTCCATCCCCGGGCTTAGCGCCATTTTCCTCACCGAGAACGGAGAGCACATCGAGTCCGTTCCAGGCGTCAAGCCCACTCCCAACCCATGGTGCGCCACCGAGCCCGTATGGGATCTCGACGCAACCGAGAATCCCCGCTCGGCCGGAGTGCTGATCACGTTCGGCAGCTTCCGCTTTCTCGATCTCGGCGACCTGACCAAGGCCAAAGAGATTCCACTCGTTTGCCCCGCCAATCTCATTGGCACGGTCGATCTCTATCTGGTTGACCATCACGGCTTCAACCTGTCCAACGCGCGTGCTTTTGTGAATGCGATTCACCCGCGCGTAGCGATTATGGACAACGGCGCACATAAGGCCGGCAGCCCCGAGGCGTGGCAGACCGTCCATGAGAGTCCCGGCCTTGAAGACCTTTGGATGCTGCACACCGCCGAGGATTCAGACGCCGCGCACAACAGCCCCGAACCGTTCATCGCCAACGTCAAGGGCGGCGCAGACGGCGCATGGCTCAAGGTCGTCGCGTCCGCCGACGGCAGCTTCACGGTCACCAACGCCCGCACCGGACAGACCAAGAACTATCCGCGCAAGTAAGCTTGCTTTGAGATGCCGCTTCTACAGCAGCTTGCCCGCCGCCAGGTCGCGGATCAGCCCGCGGTCAGCAGCCAGAAAGTCGTAGTTGGGCAGATCTTCCAGCCGCACCCACAGCAGCTGATGGAAGATGTGGTTCACGATCTCGCCGGTAAACTCACGCACGGCGAAGAACTGCAGATCGACTGCGCCGCCATGGCGGTAGTTGTGGCGAATGCGCGTGACCAGCGGGCCAATCGTGGCCTGGATGCCAAGTTCCTCGTCCAACTCGCGCGCTAGCGCCAGCTCGGGGCTCTCGCCGGCTTCAATCTTGCCCCCCGGAAACTCCCATTGCAGGGCCATGGGTTGATCCGGGCGGAGTTGACCAATCAGAATCTCGCCGCCGCGCACAATGAGCGCAGCCACCACAAAACGCAGCGATGGCCCGGAAGGCCGGGTATTGGAATTTGCCTGGGGTTCTTCCACATCACTAGTGTAAACGCAGCAAAAGGGATGCAGAGTTCGATGGGGTTTGGTACGAGGGCAGAGGGCTATTCTCCGCCAACGGCTGTGTCGCCTCCCTCGGTGTCCTGCGGCACAAGGTAGCCCCAACCGAGCTTTGCCGCCGCTTGCAGCAATGCAGGCGTCGGGTTGATCGGAAAGGCGTGCCGCGCCATCCGAAGCATGGCCAGGTCGTGTATCGAGTTGCCAAAGACTGCATCGGGTGCGGTCAGCCCCACCCGCGCGAGGCTGGCGGCCTTGCCTTCATCGGTCGGCACATCCACAAGTTCGCTCGTGATGACGCCGTCAACCACGCGCACCGCAGCGGCCAGCACGTGCTCCTCAGGAATGCCAAAATCGCGCACGCCCTCAGCCACTACCCATTTGCATGTGGAACTAACGGCCCAAGTCTCCACTCCGGCCTTGCGCAGCGCAGCCACCAGCGAAGCCATCTCAGGGAAAATGCGGGGGCGTACAAACTTCTCCACATACTGAGCCGCTGCTGCACGCAGTTCCTGATCGCGCAGCCCGGCATACATCTGCACCATCGCGCCGCAAATTTCCAGTTCGCTCACCTGGCCGGCCTGGTAGGCGCGGTAGCGTGTGTCAATCCAGTCAGTGGTAGAGCGCGAAACCAGGCTTTGCTGGAGAGTCCAGACCATGAATCCGGAGCCGGCGTCGCCGCCCCACAGCGTACCATCGCAATCGAAGACTGCTACCTTAGGATTGCTATCCAGGACCAGCCGCTCCAACTGCGGCGCGGTCCACTTCGTGATTTCCATCAGAGTGCGTGTCAAACGTTCCTCAATCCAGTTCAAGAAAATAAGTCCAACTCTATTCTCTGCCAAACCAGCATGGTTTTGCACGTGAAGGTTTCATGAAGGCCGCAAACCCTGCGAGCGTTACCATGGAATATCGAGGCGCGCGCAAAATGAGCGACAGGCAAAAGCAACTGGAAACGATTGCCGCCTTGCTGCGCGAGCAGAGCACGCTGGCTCTGGCTACAACCGATGAGCAGGGCCAGCCGTGCGTAGCGCCTCTCTACTACATCGCCGATGAATCTCTGACTCTTTATTGGCTCTCATCTCCGACCAGTTCGCACAGCCAGAACCTGAAGCGCGCGCCGAGCGCCGCTGCCACCATCTACCGGCCAACGGAAAACTGGAAAGAGATTCGCGGCGTGCAGTTGAGCGGGCTCGTGACCGTGATTACCGACCCCACGCGCCGCCGCGTATTGATCAAAGCCTACTGCGAACGATTCCAGTTGTGCGCTATCTTCAAGGCGGCCATCAGCCAGTGCAGCCTCTACGCGCTACAGCCTGTTTTCTTGCGCTATATAGACAATTCCAACGTCTTTGGCCACAAGTTCGAGATCGCGCTGGAGGACGAGTAACTGGGAACACCTGGGCTGGTTGCGCGGGCAGCTCACGCTGTTTAGACCAAGGCCGAATCAACAACCCCGCCGCAAGCGGTGGGAATCAGCCCCGGAAGTGATTGATAAACTCCAAAGTTTCTCAGCTGCACAATGATCGGATCGTGGGAATGCTGCGGTACTTATCCGGCATAAGCCGCTCTAGAGTGGCATGTGCCGGGTCACTCCCAACGAAAGATCTTTGCCGAGAGCGCCGTGCAAAGTAGGAAAGCCACGGTCAGCGCCGCTACGTCGCCCACGTGGGCCGGCCACCCGTCGCCTTGCCAGATCCCCTGGAGCAGGCTCACGGCATAGGTCATCGGCAATAGCCGTGCTACGCCGTGAAGCACAGGCGGCAGGGATTCAACGGGCACAAAAAGTCCCGAGACAGCAATCATGGGATACAAGATAATGGCGCCGATGGGCTGCGCAAAGCGCGCCGTGGGAACTATGCTGGCGATGAGAAAGCCAATCGACAGGATGCTCCAGGTGCTGATGAGTAGCGCAATCGTGAAAGAGAACAAAGGAACATGCGTGCCGGGTGGAAAGTAGCGCTTGCCTGCCAGAAACATCAAGATGAGCGTGGCCGTGGTGAGTATCAGCTTGACGATGACGTGGGCGGTCAGGATGGTCTGCGGGCGCAGGGGCGTGGCGCGAAGACGCTTGAGGATGCCACCCTCGCGGTAGATGGAGATAATGGTAACCAGCGAAAGCACGGCGCTGATTGCAATCAGAAGCGAGACCAGAACCGGAAGACCCACGCGGGCAAAGTTGCTGACGGCCGGCGACGTCGGCGCCTGGAGGTTGACTACTCGGCCCAACACCAGGAAAACCAGAACTGGGACAACGATGGTGCCGATTGCGCCGAGCGGCTCGCGCAAGAAGACCTTGATCTCGATCCAGGTCAGTTTCCAGAGTCCACGAAGCATGATGATCGATCCTATTCGCGAATGGAGCGGCCAGTCAGTTTGAGAAAGACATCCTCAAGGTTGGGGAGAACGGTGCGGAAATCCGTGACCCGAATGCGATTCTCCGACAGGCAATGAATCACTTCGGTCACCAGGTCGTCGCCTCGGCCGCGAATGGTGAATCGATTGCCGGCGCGAGTTACTTCCTCGACTCCCGGAATCGCCTGGAAGTGCTCCGCGGCGGTTGGGTCGTCCGTGTCGAGAACGGCGGTTCGCTCAGGACAGTGCCGGCGGACGAGGCTTTCCGGGCTGTCGATATCGATAATCCGCCCGTGCTCGATGATGGCAACCCGGTCGCACAAACGTTCGGCCTCTTCCATCAGATGAGTGGTCAAAAAGACTGTCTTGCCTCGCTCGCGGATGCCGCGCACCAGACCCCAGATCGCGCGCCGTGACTGCGGATCGAGCCCTGTGGTCAGTTCGTCGAGAAAGACCACCTCCGGGTCGTTGATCAGCGCGAGGGCGATAAACAGCCGCTGCTTCTGGCCTCCGGAGAGATTCATAAACCAGGCGCTCCGCTTATCGGAGAGGCCGAGCTGTTCAAGCAGATGTTCGCCATCGATTTCCTTCATACCGTAAAGCGAGGCCCAGAGGTCGACCGCCTCCCACACTTTGATTCGTTTCTGCAACTGCGCCTGCTGGAGCTGAACTCCGATGCGGTTCTGTAGCTGATAGACCTGCCGAAAGGGATCGAGACCGAGAACGGCGATGGCGCCTCGGTCGGGCTTGCGTAAGCCTTCGATGCACTCCATAGTGGTGGTCTTTCCCGCTCCATTGGGCCCGATCAGGCCAAAGATCTCGCCTTCGTTTACGTCGAACGACGCCTCGTCGACGGCTACCGTTCGGCCATAGGTCTTGCGGATTCCGGATACTTGAATGACTGGAGGCATGTTAGCGAGGTAGAGAGCCTGTGCGGAGTTTATATCAAGAACCCAGGATGGGAGCTGTTTCGTGCTGTGGTTCTGAACCCGGGTCACGGTTTGCGCGATGGCGGCAACGGGTCACAAGGAATTTCGAGCATATCGACGAGGAGAGCACGGCGCCTCCCAATCGAATTGAGGTCGATTCGGAGACGTTGGAGTATGAATATGTATAACCACGAAGCTAGCTGAACAGCGGGCTTTGAAGGCTTATAGACGCAAATTCCCAGGTCTCACAAGCGAATCGAGACCTGGGGCACCCGGCTACGTCAGAATTCGAAGGTAACTTGCGATTCAATCTCCTCGGGTTGTTCCTGTTCGAATGCTCTATGAGGCGGGCGAAATTCGAAGCGAGTGAGAGCCTCAAGTGCGGCGCGTTCCAACTCTGGCGGGCCTGAGATTGCTTTTGCAGAACTGATCTTCCCCGCGCTGTCAATCGTGATTCGGAAGGCTACTTTGGAATGAGCGTATTTCTTTGGATCCAGACCGGCGGGTACGCCGGGTTGAACATAGTTGGTCATGGTTTCAGACAACAATTTCTCGGAGAAGACGACCATCTTCACAATGGAGCCATCTGCTACGGAGACCTTGAATGGATTTGAACGGTCGATGGATTTGGGAATCGAAGCATGCAGCGGCTGGGCTGTCGCCGGGGTGATCAGCGCCCGATCATCCGCTTCGATATCTGTGGCTTTCGCTATTGTCACCTTCCATACCTGTCCGTGGCCGTCGCCGAGCGAAACCTTTCTGGCCAGGTATTGCCCGTGAAAGAGAATTGGTTCTTCGTACTCTACCGATTCCCCACCTGCTGCCGTCATAGCCCGTAGAATCGGTTTTACCAGGTCCATGCACAGTCCGGAAAAGAATGGTGTCTTGGCAATTCCATAGCCTTCGTTGTCGGGAGATGGTTTAGGGGAAATCTTTACGCATCGTTGTAGAGGTACGCCGGGGTCCGAAGGCATGGAACTGACGGCAAATTTCTCAATATACTCCGGGGCTGGAACTGGGTGTACAAGTACGATTCCCATCAATCCTTCAGGGATAAAAATGTACCACGGATTGCCTGTGAAAACTGCCTGGCCGTCGCTATTCACCCAAACCGACGCACTGACACTCTTGCGGCTCCAACTGACCCGGTATTTCCCAGGGGCTGCCCACCAATACTCGTAAATTCCGTCTTCAGACTGGATCCCGTTTGCGTCAAAATGCCGATAGGTGGCTTTGAGATACCAAGGGTGCTGGCTCTGATCGCCGAGCCTATAGAACTGGGTGGCCGATGTTAGAAGAACTCTTGGATCGGTCGATGGTTCTGTGCCGGTTACGGTCTGCTGTGCTGGGCATGTAACCGCCAATAACGCGAAAAGAAAGAACATTGAGAGCGTTTTCATAGGGCTTAATTCGTGCGTGGGAAGTGTAGCACGGTCGAGGCCCCATCAATTTGCTCTTACCTCACCCCCACCAGCTCCTCGCTCTTCGCGCCCTGCCCGTAGTGGCTCTCAACATACTTGTCGAGTATCTGCTTGAACTCGGCCACAATCGTGTCGCCTTTGAGGGTGGTATAGAGCTTGCCATCCACGTAGACCGGCGCTTTGGGTTCTTCGAATGTGCCGGGCAAACTGATGCCAAGATTCGCATGCTTCGACTCGCCCGGTCCGTTGACCACGCAGCCCATCACGGCCAGCTTCAGTTCTTCCACGCCGGGGTACTGCTTGCGCCACTCGGGCATTGAGGTGCGCAGGTAGCTCTGGATCTGCTCGGCCAGCTCCTGGAAATAGGTGCTTGTGGTGCGCCCGCAGCCGGGGCAGCTGGTCACTTGCGGCATAAAGCTGCGTATGGAGAGCGACTGCAGAATCTGTTGCGCGGCCAGTACCTCTTCCGTCCTGTCGCCGCCCGGCTTGGGCGTCAGGCTCACGCGGATGGTATCTCCAATGCCGGCCAGCAGCAGCGGCGCAAGGCCTGCAGTGGATGCGATCAGGCCCTTGGCGCCCATGCCGGCTTCGGTCAAGCCGAGGTGCAGTGCATAGTCGCACCGTGTGGCCAGATTGGTGTAAACGTCGATCAGGTCGCGCACGCCAGAGACCTTGGCGGAGAGGATGATCTGGTCGCGCCGCAGGCCATAACGTTCGGCGGCCTTCGCAGAGTCCAGCGCGCTCACCACCATGGCTTCCATCATCACGTCGCGGGCAGGTAGCGGATTGGGCTGGCGGCTGTTTGTGTCCATCATACGAGTCAGCAGAGCCTGGTCGAGCGAGCCCCAGTTGACGCCGATACGCACGGGTTTCTGGTTTTCGACCGCGCACTCCACCATCACCTGAAAATTGTCGTTGTCCTTCTTGCCGATCGATGCGTTGCCGGGATTGATTCTGTACTTGGCCAGCGCTCGCGCCGTGGCGGGAAACTTCTTGAGCAGCAGATGGCCGTTGTAGTGGAAATCGCCCACGATGGGCACGCGCAGGCCGCGCTTATCGAGCCCCTCGACGATGTAGGGGACGGCCGCAGCAGCGTCCTCGTTGTTCACTGTGACGCGGACGATCTCAGAGCCGGCCACGGCCAGGGCCGCGACCTGTTCGATGGTGCCCGCAATGTCCGCCGTGTCGGTATTGGTCATGGACTGGACGACGACCGGGACCGCCCATCCGACGCGAACCTGCCCGATGTTGACCGTGGGTGTTTTCCTGCGCTGAATCTCCGCCATGCTTCCAGTTTACTCGGAGTGCGAGGGAAGGGAAACTGCTGTGAGGGAACAGGGGCTGCGTTTGTGGATTGTTCAAAAGGCTGTAGCAAAAATGCGGTAGTCTGGGGCCATGATGAACGGAACGAAAAAGGCGGATGGCCCTTCGCTGCTGCTGCGCGGAGTTCGCAAGGCCTTTGCGGATGTGAAGGCCGTAGATGGCCTTGACCTGGAAGTGGCGCGGGGCGAGTGTTTTGGCCTGCTTGGTCCGAACGGGGCAGGGAAGACAACAACCATAGAAATCTGCGAGGGGCTGACCACCCCTGATGCCGGGACCGTGGAACTGCTTGGCTTGAACTGGCGCACAGGAGCCAGCGAGCTGCGCCAGCGAATCGGGGTTCAATTGCAGGAGACGCAGTTTCCCGACAAGCTGACAGTGGAAGAAACGCTGCGGCTCTTCCGTAGTTTTTTCAAGCGCGGGATCTCGGTGGACGAGTCGATTGAAACCGCGCAATTGGAGGAGAAACGCAGATCGCGCGTCGTCGGATTGTCGGGCGGGCAGAAGCAGCGGCTGGCCATGGCCTGCGCGCTGGTAGGCGACCCCGAACTGCTGTTTCTGGATGAGCCAACGACGGGGCTCGATCCGCAGGCGCGGCGTCACTTATGGGATCTGGTGGACCGGTTGAAGCAGGCGGGGCGGACGATCATCCTGACCACGCACTACATGGAAGAGGCCGAGCGGCTGTGCGACCGTGTGGCAATCATGGATCATGGGCGGGTCATTGCGCTGGGAACCCCGCAGCAACTGATTGCGACGGTGGGTGGAGAAGACATTGTGGAGTTTGCCGTCGCCAGTGGCGAGACGAGTCGCGCTGTGGTGAATGCAGCCCTGTTGAAGGCGATTCCCGGCGTGCAGTCGCTCGATGTGGATGAAGGGTTGCATCGGCTCTCGGTGAGCGAACTGCACACCGCCGTGCCGCGCATCTTTGCTGTCTTGAGAGAACAGGGTCTGCATCTGAGCGAATTCCGCACCCACTCAGCATCGCTTGAGGATGTGTTTGTACGTCTGACAGGAAGGAATTTGCGCGATGAATAGTCTGGAGTTAAGCAGCCTGTATCAATTGACGGTGGTGCGTTTTCGCTTGCTCTTCCGCGAACCGGAGGCGATCTTCTGGATATTCATCTTTCCGATTCTGCTGGCGGTGGGGCTGGGGATTGCCTTCCGCAACCGGCCTGCTGATGTGTTGCAAGTGGGCGCAACCACAACGCAACTGACGCAGGCCCTGAATGCTGACAAGGGGCTGACGGCGACGACGATGGACGAGGCAGCCGGCACTCAAGTGCTGGCGACGGGAAGCATTCTACTGCTGGCGATTCAGCGCCCTGAAGGCGTGGCCTATAAATTCGACGACACCAATCCCGATGCCCGGACGGCGCGGCTGCTCGTGGATCGGGCGATTCAAACGGCGGCAGGGCGGAGTGATGCGGTGCGCGCCGAGAATGAGTTAGTGCATGAGACAGGGGCACGGTATGTCGACTTTGTAGTGCCCGGCCTGCTGGGCATGAACCTGATGGGATCGGCGATGTGGGGGCTGGGGTTTTCTATCGTCGAAGCCAGGCAGAAGAAGCTGCTGAAGCGGCTGGTGGCTTCTCCCATGCCGCGCTGGCAATATCTGGCGTCGTTTCTGCTGTCGCGGCTGGCCATGCTGGTCGTCGAGGTTGCGGTGTTTCTTGGGTTTGCGCGGGTGGCTTTTGGGGTGCCGTTCCGAGGGTCGCTGGTGCAGTTGGGATTACTGTGTGTACTCACTTCACTGGCATTTTCAGCGCTAGGGCTGCTTGTAGCTTCGCGGGCGAAAACGATGGAAGCCGCTTCGGGACTGATGAATCTGGTGATGCTCCCCATGTGGATTCTCTCCGGCGTGTTCTTCTCGGCAACACGCTTTCCGGTGGCGATTCAGCCGCTGGTGCGGGCGCTGCCGCTCACCGCGGCCATCGACGCATTGCGTGGGAATATGCTGCAAGGGATGAACATCGGGCAAATGATTGCGCGAGTGGGGATACTGCTGGCGTGGTTCGTTCTGCCGTTTGCAGTCTCTCTGCGCATCTTTCGATGGAGATAACAGCGGCTTTTTAACTCGGGGTGATTGGGACGGAGTTTGCTGAATAAACGAAGTCCCTCGTTTCATCCGAGGGATAAACCCACCGGCTTGATTTCTGGTTTCGATTTAACTTCCCTGAGCGATTCCTCCTGCTCCGCTCTTGGGATCTTTTCGTCGTACATGCGGAGGTCGGCTGCGATGCAGAGCGACTCCATGTCGGACGCGTCGTCGGGGAAGACTGCTACGCCAAAACTTGCGCCCACCCGCACGGTGTGCTTGCCTAGTTGGATGGGATCGTGAAGCATCTGCATCAAGGACTTGCCCACCCGTATGGCGTCTTCGCGGCTGATGGGCTCTTCCAGAATGACCGAGAACTCGTCGCCGCCCGTTCGCGCCACCGTGTCGGAACGGCGGACCCGTCCAGAAAACATCTGCGCGACGCGCTGTAACAGAAGGTCGCCAACGTGATGGCCCAGTGTGTCGTTGACGTCCTTGAAGCGGTCCAGGTCAATCACCATTAAAGCTGCCGTTGCCTCAAAGCGGCGGGCTCGCTCCAGGGCGCCGGTCAACCGATCCTGGAAAAGCCGGCGGTTAGGCAATCCGGTCAAATAGTCGTGCAGCGCAAGATGCCTGTTGTGCTCGATCTGGTCCTCAAGCAGCAGCAGGATCATGCCTACGGCCACTACGTATTTGGGCAGATTCCACACCTCGCTTTCGACGTGGACTTGAGGCCAGTAGGCAGCAATCGACGGTGCTACCGCGAAGACCGCAGCCCATGCCACAAATCCCGCAATGGTGATGAATGCGCCGGTCGTGGCTCGGCGGTAGGCGTACCAAAAATGGATAGCGCAGCCGAAGTAAACGGTGAACAGGACCGCATCCAGCGCCACATTGTCACCATTATCCGGTCGGTGCTGAAAGAGGAGGAGAAAGATCGAAAGTGCGCAATAGAGACCGACCAGCGTCCAGCGAAGCGGGTGGTTGAACTTGCGTACCGCCGCAATCGCGATGGCCAGAGGAAGGCCGCCAAAGAGTGCTGCAACCGGAGCTAAGGCCCAGTCCGCACTTAGGCAGCCGCTAATAAGGATGAGGTAAAGTGTGTTGGTGAGAAGCAGCGCTGCAAATATCAAGCGGCTGGACTTCAGTTGACGATAGGGAACCGAGGCCCACATAAACAGGAGCCCGGCCCACGTAAGTGCAGCCAGACCAATCGCTTCCGCAAGCTTTCCCCACACGCCCGGGGCGGCAAGGAACAGGAGAGAGGCAAAGTGCAGTACGATTACCAGCCAGCCAGTCAGCCAGAGTCTTGAGACCGCAGTATGGCCGCGCCGCGCCACCGATGCAAAGGCTCCCGCCAGCAGCGCAACAGCCGCCAGGTCAGGCAACTCAATCCAATTCACCACGCTCTCCTCGACACAGAAAGACTACTATTCCGCAAAATCGGCGGTTTAAGAAAGACAAATAGTGCCTATATTGAGCATTGGAGTTACTTCATGCCAACTCGAGTCATCATGCGCTGGCTCTGAAGGCACACGGTCTTTGCTTTGTAGAAACGGCCAGAACCGCAGAATTCAGATATGCTTGAGCTTCGCAAAAACACGAATAGTACCCATTCACAGGATGTTCCAATACATTCCTTCGAATGGTTTCGCCAGATACACATCTCGCCCAGCAGTTGACGCATGTAATTGCACCACGCCAAACGGAAACTCTGCAAGCCCCGCCAGCGACTGGCGCGAAAAGAGCGCAAAACACTCAAACGGATCCGAGTTCCCCAGAGTTACGAGCGCACACCAGTCGCTGTCGGCATCGGATTGCAGCCGGCTACTTTGCTGTAGCGGCCTTCTGAGCAGCCCAGCGCCTTTTTACGGCCTCAGCAATGCGCTTACGTCCTTCAGGCGATAGATTCCTCTTCTTCTTTTTCGCGGGCTTCGCGGCCACTGGGGCTACCTTCTTGGGGGCAGCCACAATTTTCCGGGGCCTTCCCACTTTCTTCTTCGCTGTCGGCGCGGCGGCGCCTGCCAGCAATGCGCGAGCCTGCTGCAAGAGTGCGATCTCACGGTCGACCGATGCCAGAATTTCCGATACTCCCATTGTTCCTCCCTGATGCATGCTGCTAAGTGGTCCAATCCCCGCGCGTCCAGGCTGCAACGCAAACAGGGTCGGCCATTTGCCTTAACTTAAGATACTCGACTGTTCTCTCTTTGACAAATTAAAGCATTTATTTTTTTACGGTCTTCGCAATGAATCAGCGACTATGGCTTCAAATGGTGAGTCTCGGCCTTAAACACCAGCACGGGAGCGGGCAAGTTAACAGGCTTGCGGCTCTGCGAGGCGAAGCTCGGCGTAAAGGAACCTCTGAGCAAGCTTGTGCCGCTATTGCAACAAACTGAATACGGACCTTAGGAACTTGTTGAAAAAACTCTGTCTTTGGTTCAGTCGTCCACCGGCGTTGCTGGCTCGCGAGAGATGAAACTGCGTCCATCGCTGTCGTCCGCTAACTTGCCAACTCGCTTACCCCGCGCAGCGGGGCCAACTTGCTACAAGCATTCAATCGTTCTCCGTTCCCTTTCCATTGAGATTGTTCAACTTGCGGGACGAGCGGAATCTTGTTTCTTCTCAGGATACGGTTTCGGTCGGTCCGCAAACCCAGCAAATGCAAGACGGGTTTTAGCGCAAGTGGAAGCGTCTCATCGTCAACAGGCTCGTTGAGACACTCCGAGCTACGCGCGCTCACTGGAATAGCCACGCAACACCTTGACCAGTTACGGACGACAGAGCCGCGGATCGGCGCTCAGGGAAATACAGCTCCGATCTCCAGTGCCTGATCGCTGTGTCCTGTGTCAATCGAATACAACAGTCTTATTGCCGTAGCAAAGAATCCGCCGGTCAAGATGCCAGCGCACGGCGCGAGACAGAACGATACGTTCTAGATCGCGTCCCCGCGCCACCAGATCCTCCACCTGATCGCGGTGCGAGATGCGCGCCACATCCTGTTCAATGATCGGCCCATCGTCGAGCAAATCAGTCACATAGTGGCTGGTGGCTCCGATGAGTTTCACACCGCGCGCATGCGCCGCATGATAGGGCTTGGCTCCGGTAAATGCGGGCAGAAACGAGTGGTGAACGTTGATAATCGCCGCCGGATAATGGCTGACAAAGCCAGGCGAAAGAACCTGCATGTAGCGAGCCAGCACCACAAGATCGACCTGCTTCGATGCAAGCAATTGCAGTTGCCGCGCCTCGGCTTCGGCCCGCGTGGCCCCAGTAACCGGCATAAACTCGAAAGGAATCCCGTAGAACTCCGCCAGCCTTTCCACGTCTCTGTGATTCGAAACAATTACCGGTATTTCGCACAGCAGTTCGCCGGTGCGCCAGCGGTGCAGCAGGTCCGCCATGCAATGCAGGTATTGCGAGCAGAAGAGCGCCACCCTGGGCAGCCTTCCGCTGGAACTCAGCTTCCAGCGCATCCCCAGATCCGCGGCCAACGGGGCAAAAGCCGCCCGGAATCCTTCAAGATCGAATGCTGGTGTGGAAGGGCCTCCGTCTGCAAGACCCCACTCCACGCGCATAAAGAAGAGCCCAAGATCGTGATCCTGGTGCTGGTCGGCATGCAGAATGTTAGCGCCCCGCTCGTAGAGCAACGAGGAGACGCGAGCCACCAGACCCTTGCGGTCCGGGCAGTCGATAAGTAGAACAGCCGTATCTTTCATGTTGCATTCAGATTAAACCAAACTATGCTCCTTTGTGGCCTGCCAATCCTGATAGATTCTAAGCAATCACCATGTCACGATTGAGCAAATTCGTTGACAAGAAGCTCGACCTGTCTCCCACAGCGGAGCCGAACCCTACCCATTCGCCAACTCGCACAGTTGAGGATCTTCGGAAAGACCCCAACTACATTCGCGTATTCGATGGCTTTGGGCGAGAGATGTTCGTGACAAAGGAACGGTGGCGCACCGGTTCCTTGCCTGGAGCATTAAAGGCAAATTGGGATCATCCGGATAATCTCTACAATATCCTCGCGATGGCAATGCGCGATGGCTTCTTCGCGGACATCCTGGATGCTGCGGATCATCTTTTTCACATTGATCCAAATCCCTCACGCGGCTCCACGGTCTATGGGATTGTGCTGATGAAGGTTGGGAAGCTCGACCAGGCCGAAGAAGTTCTCTGCTCCTATCTGAAAACTCATGGCGACGACGGTGTGATACTCACAAATCTGGCGAAGGTACAAGCTGCCCGCAACGAAATGCAAACAGCCGAGAAGACTCTTTGGCGTGCATTGATTGCGGACCCCAATACAGATAATGCCTTTGCGTGGCATTTGGCGATTCATAGGGAACGAGACGGAGAAGCAGCTGTAGTTCGAGAATTGGAACGAATTGCTGCCCTGCCTGGAAGCTGGCGGGCACAATTGTGGCTGGCGCGTACCGCACTCGATTCTCGGGATTTCGAGAAAGCTCTCGCTTTGTATCGCGAAGGCCTGTCCCATGCAGTTCGCCCGCCTCCTACCGATATGCTGATGCAAATGAGTGGGGATCTTGGCAATCGGGGCCTTCTAGCCGAAGCATTGCGACTGGTCGAGCCTGAATTTGTCCCCAGGCATCACGGTCTTCTCGTCGGAAACAATTTCATCAAGGCAAATCTTGATCTTGGGAAGACCAATGACGCTGCGAAGATTCTCGAACAGCTATATAGCCTTCAACGCCCCGACTGGAAAGAGCAACTGAGCTTTTGGGACACAGCCTTGGCCAAAGCAAAGATTGCAGGCGCCAATACGAACCTGAGGACGCCGCTTGCCGCAACGATGCTCACGATCGAAGGCCCCGTATGGTTGAAGCCATCATCTCCGGCAAATACTCTATTCGCTCGGGAATCTATGCAGGAAGTTTTTGTCTGTTTTCTGGGCGGGAGTGCGACTGTTTCAAGAGAATCGGAACAGATTCAAGTCCAACGGGCCGATACCCCCGGACGTTTGAGCCGCGCATTGCCGCTGCTTCTCGCCGAGCAGGTCCATTTTCATTCTGGAGCTATTGTTCAGACATTGATTCCGTGGATTCAAAGCGATCGCGGTGGCTTTATTCTCAGCGGCGCGATGTGGAATGATGCAGATGCTGCGAGATACGCAAAGATGGTCCAACCAAAGAGTCAATTCGTGGTTGTGACTCACTTGTCTACTGATGGCTCTGTCTCATCTGTCTCCTGGAATATTCAGCTCCGGCTGATTGAAATGACAGAAGCACAATGTGTTGCTACGATTGAGGACGCCTTTTCGCTCACCCGTCCAGAGGAAATCTTGGTCGCCCTTTCCAGGCGTCTTATGAATCTACTTGCGAAGCAGACGAAGACTGAATGCTGTAAGCCTCCCACTTACTATCAGGTTCCAGGGGGTGCGCAGTTCGCTGACTACCTCTTACGCATTGAGCAACTGCTAGTGTAGTCCGCCACACAGATGGTCATTTATTCAACGCCGCCCGAGCGCGTGTGACCTTTTCGAGGATATCTGTAGCTTTGGCAGTCCAGATGAAGGGCTTGGGGTTCCGATTGTGGCCGTCGA
>Ga0302320_10002526_pt1 | contig 42997 bp, 37 predicted proteins | sample Bog_T0_3_FD_202130 | JGI IMG/M metagenome (GOLD analysis project Ga0302320, IMG submission 202130) | Peat permafrost microbial communities from Stordalen Mire near Abisko, Sweden - Bog_T0_3 | ecosystem: Environmental > Terrestrial > Soil > Wetlands > Peat | place: Sweden: Abisko, Stordalen Mire... | reverse complement strand
GCTTCAGGGAAGCGGAATTTCGGTATGAACCCATCCAACAGGGGTATGTTGGCCTGCGCCTGAAGGCCGACATGGCCGAGGACGCTCTGCGGGTTTCCGACCATGTTCGAGAAGAAGTTGCTCGAACCCGCCCCGAAGAGGTGGACTGGACTGCCGAAGCCCATCTTGAACGCCCACAGGCACCACGCGATTAGCACCACACCGAACGTGATGAAGGTCAGCATCATGCTGTTGACCGACCAGCGCTTCTGCATGACGCCGCCGTACAGCACGACGAGACCCGGGACGCTCATCAGGCCGACGAACGTCGCGGCGGTCATCTGCCACGCGTTGTCGCCTGCATTCAAATAGCTCTTGTACGGCAGTAATGTGGTTGCGAGCATTCGCTCCTCCTGGGGCGTGGGTATGACCAGTGGCCGCTGCTGCGGCCTCGCCCGGAGTTCTATGCAGCGAGCCGCGGCGCCCATACCTCCCGGCGGAGCAAATCCCCGGCCCGGCGTTTGTACAAGTGGAGGGGACCGGAGCTTCCTCACCCGCCATGGTGGCGAAGAAACCGCGACTCGGCCGCTCCGGCGCCGCTCGCCCGCCCGTGTGGGCGATGCGTCCGTCAGCAGGCCGGCGCCCCGCCAAAGCCCGCTGGGGCGCTTCAATAGAGTTCGCGCATGGCGATTCGCGCGACGCTCTTCAGCGACCCGGCCTGCCCCTGGGCCTATTCGGCGACGCCCGCCCTGACGGTCCTGCGCTGGCGCTACCGCGACCAGCTCGACTGGCAGCTCGTGACGATCGGGCTGCGCGACCAGGCCGGCCCGCCGGCGCCGCCCGGCGGCTACACGCCGGCGCGCCAGGCCGCCGGGGCGCGGCATTTTCGCGACCGCTACGGGATGCCGATCACGGCTGCGCCCCGCGCGCGGCCTGTCGCGACCGGCCGCGCCTGCCGAGCCGTCGTGGCAGCGCGGCTCGCTCACCCGGGGCGCGAGTTCGCGGTCCTTCGCGCCCTCGCATTCGCCTGGTTCAACTCGCCGCTGGCGCTCGACGAGGACGAGGGGATCGCCGAAGCGCTGCGCGACCTCGACGGCGTCGACGTGGCGGCGCTCGTCGCCGCGCTCGACTCAGCCGCCGTCGAGGAGGCCTACGCGGCGGACCGCGCACGAGCACGCAGCGCGGCCGGCGGAGCCACCGAATTCCAGGGCAAGGCGGCCGTGAGCGACGGCGTCGTCCGCTACACGGCGCCGTCGATCCTGTTCGAGTCGGCCGACGGGCGCCGGCTGGAGGCGGGCGGCTTCCAGCCGCTGGAGGCCTACGACGTGCTGATCGCCAACCTCGATGTGACGCTCGAGCGCTTCGCGCCGCCGCAGGCGGGCCCGCTCGAGCTGCTCGAGTACTTCAGGGCGGGGCTCTGCACGCAGGAGGTCGCAGCGCTTGCGGCCGGGAACCTCGTCGACGTGGATCGCGCCGGCGCCGAGGACGCGCTGCTGGCACTGCTTGCGGAGGGGCGCGTGCGTCGCGAGCCGCTCGGCGACGACGCGATCTGGCACGCAGCCGCCTGAGGCCCCCTCACGCCGAGCGCGACGCTCGCGCGGCGCTAGTTGACCGATGGGTTCTCGGGCATCCGCGCGAGCAGCGCGTAGCTCCCGCCCTTGCGGCGCAGCGCCGTCGACCACAGCTGCGAGCTGTCGGGCTGCCAGAGCTCGTCCGGGGCGAGCTGGCCCACGATCCAGCCGTCGTCGGTCAGCTCGCCGTCGAGCTGACCCGGACCCCAGCCCGAGTGGCCCGCGAAGACCCGCGCGCGGCGCGCGCCGGCCGCGAGGTCGTCCAGTTCGCATGCCGCGCTCGGGAAGCCGACGCTGCCGAAGATCATCAGCGCCGCGAGGGTCGGGTCGCGGAAGTCGGCCAGCACGACCGCCGACTCGGGCGCCACGGGACCGCCCGCATGCAGCATCGAGCCGGGCTCCGCGAGCGATTGAAGCACCGGCGAAACCTCCCACAGCGGCGTCTGCAGCGGACGGTTCAGCACCAGGCCGAGCGCGCCCTCCTCGTCGTGTGCTGCGATCAGCACGACGGTGCGCGTGAAGTTGGGGTCGGCCAGCATTGGCGGGGCGATCAGGAGCTTCCCGCGCAGCGATTCCATTGCCTTCAGCCTACCCCCGCCGCTGCGCGGCCAGGATCGCCGGGCCCGCTTGACGTAGGATCGCTACGGCGATGAGCACGCACGTGACACTCCCCGACGGAAAGTCGCTCGAGCTCCCAGACGGGGCAACTGGCGCCGATGTCGCGACCGCGATCGGTGCGGGACTGGCCCGCGCGGCGCTGGCGATCGAGGTGGACGGCGAACTGCGCGACCTTGCGCGCCCGGTGGCCGATGGTGCGACGGTCTCGATCCTGACAGCCAAGGGGGAGGGGGCGCTCGGCCTGATCCGCCATGACGCCGCGCACGTCCTCGCCGCCGCGGTGACGGAGCTCTATCCGGGCGTGAAGATCAGCATCGGCCCCGCGATCGAGAACGGCTTCTATTACGACTTCGACTTTCCGGCTGGCACGTCGATCTCCGAGGAGGACTTCCCGGCGATCGAGGCGCGGATGCGCGAGCACGTCAAGCGCGCCGAGCCCTTCGTGCGCGAGGAGGTGGCGGTCGCCGCCGCGCGCGAGCGCTTCCTCGCCGAGGGCCAGCCGTACAAGGTCGAGCTGATCGACGATCTCGTGCGCGACCAGCAGATCTCCACGGTCTCGCTCTACACCAACGGCCCGTTCACCGACCTCTGTCGCGGCCCGCACGCCCCGAGCACCGCCGCGATCAACGCCTTCGCGCTGCAGTCCGTCGCCGGCGCCTACTGGCGCGGCGACTCCAAGCGAGCGATGCTGACGCGGATCTACGGCACCGCCTTTGGGTCCAAGGCGGAGCTCGACTCCTATCTCGAGCGTCTCGAGCTGGCGCGGGCACGCGACCACCGCCGGCTGGGCCGCGAGCTCGGGCTTTTCAACTTCTCCGAGCTCGCACCCGGCAACGCCTTCTGGACGCCGCACGGCACGACGCTGTGGAACAGCCTGCGCGACCTCGCCGGCGAGTTGACGCGGGCCCACGGCTACACGGAGGTCAAGACACCGCAGCTCTTCGACGCCCAGCTGTGGCGCATCTCGGGTCATTGGGACAAATACCGCGAGAACATGTTCGTCACCCAGGACGAGGAGCGCCCGATGGCGCTCAAGCCGATGAACTGCCCGGGACATTGCGTGCTGTACGCGATGGAGCCACGCTCCTACCGCGACCTGCCGGTGCGCTTCTCCGAGCCGGGCCTGCTGCACCGCAACGAGCCCTCCGGCACGCTGCACGGCCTGCTGCGTGCCCGCGCCTTCGCGCAGGACGACGCGCACATCTTCTGCACCGAGGAGCAGATCCGCGACGAGGTCGCCGGCTGCGTCGACTTCGGCTTCGAGGTCTATCGCCTGTTCGGCTTCGAAACGCGCATCGAGCTCTCGACCAGACCGCAGCAGCGTTTCGGCGACGACGCGTTCTGGGATCACGCGGAGGGGGTGCTCGCAGCCGCGCTCGAGAGTCTCGGCCTCGACTACAGGGTTATGGAGGGGGAGGGGGCGTTCTACGCGCCGAAGATCGACATGCACATGACCGACTCGCTCGGGCGCTCGTGGCAGCTCGGCACCGTGCAGCTGGATTACAACTTCCCCGAGCGCTTCGAGCTCACCTACACCGGCGCCGACAACGCCGAGCACCGCCCCGTGATGATCCACCGCGCACTGTTCGGCTCCTTCGAGCGCTTCATCGGGATCCTGCTCGAGCACCTCGACGGCCAGCTGCCGGTCTGGCTCGCGCCGGTACAGGCGATCGTGCTGCCGATCACCGATCACCAGAACGCGGCTGCCGCCGATGTGCTCGCGGCGCTGGGCTCCGCCGGACTGCGCGGCGAGCTGGATGCCCGCTCGGAGTCCGTCGGACGCAAGATCCGCGATGCCCAGCTGCGCAAGCTCCCCTACATGCTGGTGGTCGGCGAGCGCGAGGCGGCGGCGGGAACGGTTGCGGTACGCGAGCGCAGCGCCGGTGACGTTGGCGTCGTCGCGCTCGAGGAGTTCGTGGAGCGGCTGCGCAGCGAGACCTCGCAGCGCTCACGCTGAGCGCCGCTTCACAGCTTGCCAACAATCCCTCGCCACCGGCCCCTCGCCCCGCTATACTCGCCCACCTTGGCCTTCGCAACAACCACCATGCCGCGCCGGCAGCCCGCTTGACGCGCGCGCGTGAGCATTAGTGCCGGTCCCGCGTAGATTCGACCGGCGCCCGCCAGAGCGCGATCCGACCAGGATCAATGAGCGCATCCGGGTCCCCGAGGTCCGGCTGATCGGGGAAGACGGCGAACAGATCGGCCTGATGAAGATCGACGACGCCCTGCGCTATGCCGCGGAGCGCGATCTCGACCTGGTCGAGGTCGCGCCCGAGGCCAAGCCGCCCGTCTGCCGCGTGCTCGACTACTCCAAGTACAAGTACGAGCAGGCGCAGAAGCTGAAGGCGGCGCGCAAGCACCAGCAGCAGATCACGATCCGCGAGATCAAGTTCCGCCCGAAGATCGCGCAGCACGACTACGACACCAAGAAGGGCCACGTCGAGCGCTTTCTGCGCCACAAGGACAAGGTCAAGGTGACGATCATGTTCCGCGGGCGCGAGGTCACCCATCCCGAGCGCGGCGTCGCGATCCTCGACCGTCTGGCCGAGGAGCTCGCCGAATTTGCGATCGTCGAGCAGCGCCCGCTGCAGGACGGCCGCAACATGACGATGATGCTCGGGCCGTCCAAGGCCGTGCTCGCCGGGCAGTTCGACAAGCACACCAATGGCGACGGCACCGATCAGGCGGTGCTCGCGCAGGCGGGCGCAGCCGAGGTCGCCCACGCTGCCAACGGCGACGCGCCGGCGGCCGAGATCGTCGAGCCGCCCAGCGGCGACGATCTGCCCGCCCCGCCGGACACCGGCGAGCGCCCGGACGGGCCCGACGTCAACGCGGTGCCCGATGCGCCCGACGTTGACGAGCTGCCGCAGGCACCCGACGCCGACGATCTGCCCGGCGCGGAACCGGCGGTCGCGCCGGGCGCACCTGAAGCCACCTAGCCGGGCTGGCGGCGCCTCGTCTGCCATACTCCTTCGTCGCGATGCCCAAGATGAAGACACACTCCGGCGCCAAGAAGCGCTTCAAGCTGACCGCCACCGGCAAGGTCAAGGGCAGGCACGCCTTCACGAGCCACATCCTCGAGAAGAAGTCACCCAAGCGTAAGCGCCATCTGGGCCAGGACGCGATGATCTCCGACCACGACGCGCCGCGGATCAAGAAGATGCTGGGGGTCGGCAAATGACCCGCGTCAAGCGCTCCCTGCACGCGAAGAAGAAGCGCCGCGCGACGCTCGAGCTGACCAAGGGCTTCCGCGGCGAGGCCAACTCGAATTACAAGCGGGCGAAGGAAGCGCTGATGAAGGCGGACGCCTACGCCTACCGCGACCGGCGCAACCGCAAGCGCGACTTCCGCCGCCTGTGGATCACCCGGATCAACGCCGCCGCCCGCGAGTGCGGCATGAGCTACTCGCAGCTGATCCACGGGCTTGCGCTGGCCGGGATCACGCTCGACCGCAAGGTGCTGTCCGACATCGCCGTGCGCGATCCCGAGACCTTCCGCCGATTTGCCGACGCCGCCCGCGAGGCTTCGGCTGCCTGACCACGCACGCCGAAAGCAATCACCTCCCGGGCGCCGCTCCTCAAGGACGGCGCCTTTTTTTGTGCAATGACAATCACCTCCCCCACAAATCAGCATCTGCGCGAAATCCGCAAGCTCGCGCGCGCCCCGGCGCGGAGGAGCTCGCGCCGCTTCGTTGTCGAGGGAGAGGATCTTTTAGCGGCGGCTGCCGCCGCCGGGATCTCACCGCTCTATGTGCTCTGCGTGCAAGGCCACGAATCGGCGCGCGACGCCGGCTGGCTCGAGGTCGCGCCCGCGCTGCTCGCAAAGGTGTCGGCGCTCGGGTCCTCCGCTCGCGTGATCGGCGTCTTCGAGCAGCGCTTCGGCCTGGCGTCCGGGCCGCTGGCGGTGGCACTGTGGGGGGTCGGCGATCCAGGCAACGTCGGCACGATCATCCGCTCGGCGCACGCCTTCGGCGCCTCCGCCGTCGCGCTCGGGCCGGGCAGCGCCGACCCCTACGGACCAAAGGCGGTGCGCGCCTCGATGGGGGCGATCTTCGCGGTGGAGATCGCCGGCTTCACGGGGATCGCCGAGCTGCCGGGACGGGTCATCGCGCTCGTGCCCGGGGCCGGTGCGCCGCTGGCGGGCCCGATCGAGGGCACGGCGACGCTGCTGCTGGGGGGCGAGCGCGAGGGATTGCCGGCGGAGTTGCTCGCCGGTTGCCACGAGGTCGTCCACATCGCGCAGGCGGCGGGGGACTCGCTGAACGTCGCGATGGCCGCGACTGTGGCGTTGTACGAGGCGACTAGGATGGCCGCGGCATGAGCGCTCTGGAGCGGATAGCGGCACTGCGCGCACAGGCGGAGACGGAGGTCGCCGCGGCGCCCGACAGCGCCGCACTCGAGGAGCTGCGCATCGCATACCTCGGCCGCAAGGCGGAGCTGCCGCAGCTGCTGCGCGGCGTCGGCGAGCTCGAGGCCGCCGAGCGCTCGGCGGTGGGCGCCGCCGCCAACGCGGCGCGCCAGGCCCTCGCCGCGCTGATCTCGCAGCGCGAGGCGCAGCTCGCCGGCGCCGAGCTCGACGCGCGCCTGCAGTCCGACCGCTTCGATGTGACGCTGCCGGGCGCTCCCGCCTTCGCCCGCGGACACCTGCACCTGCTGACCCAGACCCGGCGCGACCTCGAGGACGTCTTCATCGGGCTCGGCTTCCGGATCGCCGAAGGCCCCGAGATCGAATCGACGGCCTACAACTTCGACGCACTGAACACCGATCTCACACATCCCTCGCGAGCTCGCAGTGACACCTTCTATGTCAGCGACGAGGTCGTCCTTCGCACGCACACCTCACCGGTGCAGGTGCGCTCGATGATGGCATCGCCGCCGCCGCTGTATGTGGTCGCACCGGGGCGGGTGTTCCGCCTCGACCACGATGCCACCCACACGCCCCAGTTCCACCAGCTCGAGGGCCTCGCGGTGGACGACGGGATCACGCTCGCCGACCTGAAGGGAACGCTGCTCGCGTTCGCTCGCGCGATCTTCGGCGAGCAGCGCGAGGTGCAGCTGCGCCCGGACTTCTTTCCCTTCACCGAGCCGAGCGTCGAGGTCGACGTATCGTGCTTCAACTGCAAACAGGGTTACCTGCGGGACGGCTCGCGCTGTCCGCTGTGCAAGGGCTCCGGCTGGCTCGAGATCCTCGGCGCCGGGATGGTCGACCCGAACGTCTTCGCCTACGTGCGCGAGTACGGCTACGACCCCGAAGTCGTAACGGGATTCGCCTTCGGCATGGGCATCGAGCGGATCGCGATGCTCCGCCACGGCGTTCCCGACCTGCGGCTGTACTTCGAGAACGACGTGCGCTTCCTCGAGCAGTTCGGGGCCCGCTGATGGCCGGCGTGGACGATCGCAGCGTGTGCCGCCGCAGCCGTGGCGTCGAACGATCCGCCGGCCGGTGCGACTGATGCTCGTGCCGCTCGAATGGCTGCGCACGTACGCCGACCCTGCGCTCACAACGGCGGAGCTGGCGGCACGTCTGACGCTGACCGGAACCAAGGCCGAGCGCTGGTTCCGCCACGGCCCGCCGTCCGGCGAGCACTACGTAGTCGGGCTCGTGCGCGAGGTGGCCCCGCACCCCGACGCCGACCGTCTGCGCGTCTGCCGCGTCGAGCTCGGCGAGGCGGAGCCGGCCACGATCGTCTGCGGCGCGCCGAACGTCGCGGCCGGCCAGACCGTCGCGGTCGCGCGGCCCGGCGCGCAGCTGCCCGACGGCCGCACGCTGCGCGCCGCAAAGCTGCGCGGCGTGATCAGCGAGGGGATGATCCTCGCGACCGACGAGATCGCCCTCGGCGGCGACCACGCGGGGATCCTCGTGCTCGAGGACGGGCCCGCCGCGGGCACGCCGCTCGCGCAGGTCCTGCCGCTCGGCACCGACGTGATCGAGTTCGAGATCACACCCAACCGCCCGGACTGCCTGAGCGTCTATGGCATCGCGCGCGAGGCCGCCGCCGCGACCGGCGCCCAGCTTGGCCCACCGCCGTGGAGCGACGACGCGGGCACGCTCGAGGGCGAGCCGGCGGGGATCGAGATTGCCGTCGAGTGCCCGGATCTGTGCCCGCGCTTCACCGCGCGCGTGTTCGAAGACGTAACGATCGGCCCCTCGCCGCTGTGGCTCGCGGCCCGCCTGCTCGCTGCCGGCATGCGCCCGATCTCAAACGTCGTCGACATCACCAACTACGTGATGCTGCTGAGCGGGCAGCCCCTGCACGCCTTCGACCTCGACCGGGTCGCCGGTGGCCGCCTGCGCGTCCGCCGCGCGCTGGACGGCGAGACGATCGAGACGCTCGACGGCGTGACCAGGACGCTCGACCGCGACATGGTCGTGATCTGCGACGACGCGGGCCCGACGTCGATCGCGGGCGTGATGGGCGGCGAGCACTCCGAGGTAGGCGCTGCCACGACGCGCGTGCTGCTCGAGGCGGCGAGCTGGAACGGCGCGAACATCCAGCGCAGCGCGGTCCGCCTAGGCTTGCGCAGCGAGGCCTCGGCGCGGTTCGAGAAGGGACTGTCGGTTGGCAGCACACTCGAGGCCCAGGCGGTTGCCACGGCGCTGATCGTCGAGCTCTGCGGCGCGCGGGTGCTGCCCGGCACGATCGACGTCGGCGGCCCGGGCGAACCGCCGCCGGCGCTGACACTTCGCCCGGCGCGCGTGGCGGCCCTGCTCGGCAGTGCGATCGCGGCTGAGCGCTGCAGCGAGATCCTGACCTCGCTCGGCTTCGCGGTGGACGCGCGCTCCGACGCCGCGCTCGCCGTCGGCGTGCCGCACTTCCGCCGCGGCGACGTGACGCGCGAGGTCGACCTGATCGAGGAGGTCGCTCGCATCGACGGGCTCGAGCGGCTGCCGGCGACGCTGCCGCCACGCCGCGGCGCGGCAGGACGGCTGAGCCACTCGCAGCTGCTGCGCCGGCGCGCGCAGGACACCCTCGCTGCGCGCGGCCTTTACGAGATCGTCGGCTGGAGCTTCGCCGAGCCGGCGCTGCTCGAGCGGCTGCGGATCGGGCCGGGCGATCCGATGCGCGAGGTCGTGATGATCGAGAACCCGCTGTCTGAGACCTGGTCGATCATGCGCCCGACGCTGCTCGGCTCGCTGCTGGACGCCGCCGAGCACAACCGCGCCCGTGGCGTGCGCGACCTGGCGCTGTTCGAATCGGGGACCGTCTATCGCGCCGCGCCGACGGGGCCGCTCGCGGCCGAGCATCACGCGCTCGGTGTGCTGATCGCCGGCGAGGTGGCGCCGGCGAGCTGGCGCGGGGAACCGGCTGTGGCCGCCGGCTTCTTCGCCGCCAAGGGGCTGCTCGCGGCGGTGCTCGACACGCTCGGCGTGCAATGGCGCGCGGCCGCCGGCGAGTGGCCGTTCCTGCATCCCGGGCGCTCCGCGTCGGTGTTCGCCGGCGAGACGCGACTGGGTTTCCTGGGCGAGCTGCACCCGCTGGTCGCGGCGGCGTGGAACCTCGACGCGGCGGCCGTCTGGGCGATCGATCTCGACCGGGCCGCCGAACTCGCGCCGGAGCTCGTGCGCTACGCGCCCTTCGTCGAGTACCCGGCGGTGCGCGAGGACCTCGCGGTGATCGTCGCGCAGGACTGCCCGGCCGCCGATGTGGTCGCCCTCGTGCGCGAGGCCGGCGGTGGCGAGCTTGAGCGCGTGGAGATCTTCGACGTCTACCACGGCGCGCAGGTGGGGGAGGGGCGCGTGTCGCTCGCGCTGCACCTCGAATTCCGCGCCGCCGACCGCACACTGACCGACGAGGACGTCGCGCTTGCCCGGCGCGCGATCGCCGCGGCCCTGCAGGCGCGGCTTGGCGGTGAGTTGCGTGGCTGAGCGCCCCAGGTTGACTGTGATCGGCGCCTCCGGCTACGCCGGTGCGATCGCCGCCGCCCTGCTGTGGCGCCACCCCGGATTCGAGCTTGCCGCGATCACGGCGCGCGAAGATGCCGGCCGCCCGCTGCACGAGCTCTACCCACACCACCGTGTGCCGCTCGTGCTCGAGCAGCTCGATCTCGATCGCGCCGCAGACGCCGACGCCGCGCTCGTCGCCTACCCGCACGGCACCGCGGCGCCGCTCGTCGCGGCGCTGCTCGATCGCGGCGTTCGCGTCGTGGATCTCTCGGCCGACTTCCGCCTGCGCGATGTGGAGCAGTACGAGCGCTGGTACGTGCCCCATCCCCACCCGGAGTTGATCGAGCGCGCCGTCTACGGGCTGACCGAGCTGCACCGCGACCAGATCGCGGCGGCCTCGCTCGTCGCCTGCCCGGGCTGCTTCCCGACCGCGGCGATTCTCGCGCTCGCGCCGCTCGCCGCGGCGGGGCTGATCGCCGACGTCGTGATCGACGCCAAGACCGGGGTGTCCGGGATGGGCAAGCAGCCGCGCGGGGCGAACCACTTCGTCGCCGTGACCGAGAACGTGCGGCCCTACGGGGTCGGGGCACACCGCCACATGCCGGAGATCGACCAGGAGCTGGCCGCGCTCGGCGCGCCGGTCCCGGTCACCTTCGTCCCGCATCTGCTGCCGATCGACGAGGGCGAGCTGCTGTCCTGCTACGTCACGCCGACGCGGCCGCTGGCGCAGGCGGCGCTCGAGCAGCTCTACGCCGAGCACTACAGCGGCGAGCCGTTCATCGAACTCGTCTCGCGCGCGCCCGGTGTCCGCGACGTGCGCGAGACCAACGTCTGCGCGATCAACGTGCACGCCGACGAGCGCACGGGAAAGCTGTTCGTGTTCGCAGCGATCGACAACCTCTGGAAGGGCACCGCGTCGCAGGCCGTCGCGAACCTCAACCTGATGTTCGGCTTCGACGAGACGGCGGGGCTTGCGTGAGCGAGAGCTTCTTCACCTCCCGCTGGGTGTCGCGCCCGCCAGGGCTGCTCGACTGCGCCGCGATCCCCGCCGGCTTTCGCTTCGCCGCGCTGGCCGCCGGCGTCAAGGGCCCGACACCGGCGGGGCTCGACGTCGGCCTGATCGTCGCCGAGCCGGCGGGCACGGTCAGCGCTGTGCGCTTCTGCGACTCGGGCGTGCTCGCAGCGCCCGTCGTGGTCACCCGGGAGCGCTGCGACCCGCACGGACTGCGCGCCGTCGTCGCCAACTCGGGCAACGCGAACGCGGCCACCGGCGAAGCCGGGCTCGAGCAGGCGGTGGCGGTCCAGGAGGCGGCGGCCGCGGCACTCGGCCTCGATCCGCGCGAGGTGGCGGTCGCCTCGACCGGGGTCATCGGCGTGCCGCTTCCGGGCGGGCGGATCGCGGCGGCGCTGCCCGCTCTGGCCGGGGCGCTGGGAGTGGATCCGCTCGGCTTCGCGCATGCGATCCGTACCACCGACGTCCTCGACAAGCATGTCGCCCTGGAGCTCGAGCTGCCGTCAGGCAGCGTAAGAATTGCCGCTCAGTGCAAGGGCGCAGGGATGATCTCGCCGCGCTTCGCGACGATGCTCTGCTTCGTGCAGACCGACGTGGCGCTCGATGCGCAGACCGCCGAATTGCTGCTCGGTGCGAGCGTGAAGCGGTCGTTTGACCGGATCAGCGTTGACGGCCAGCTGTCCACCAACGACACCGTGATCCTGATGGCGAGCGGGGCGAGCGGTGTGCGCATCGAGCGCGAGAGCGAGGATGAGCTGCGCCTGGGTGAGGCGCTCGATGCGCTGCTTCGCCAGCTGGCGCTGCGGATCGTCGCCGACGGCGAGGGCGCCCGGCGGATCGGCTGCGTGCGCGTGCGCGGCGCGGGCGAGGAGACGGTAGCGCGGGTGGCGCGCGGCGTCGCCAACTCGCCGCTCGTCAAGGCGGCGCTGTTCGGCGGCGATCCCAACTGGGGCCGCGTTGCGCAGGCGATCGGCGCCGCGACGGCTGGCCGTGCGCCGCTGCGCTTCGACATCGCGATCGAGGGCGTCAGCGTCGCCCGCGACGGCGCTGCGGCCGAGCACGACGCGGCTGCACTGGCGGCCGCGGTGGCGCGCGATGAGGTGCTCTACGAGATCGAGCTCGAAGGCACCGGGGCGGAGGCCGAGCTGTTCTTCTCCGACCTCAGCTACGACTACGTGAAGATCAACGCCGAGTACACGACATGATCGTGATCACCCCCGACCGAACGGCTGAGAACTGATGCGCGACGTCGCAACCCTGCTCGAGGCACTGCCCTACATCCGCGACTTCCACGGCTCCACGGTCGTGATCAAATACGGCGGCGCGGCGATGGACGACCCGCTGCTGCGCGAGGAGTTCGCGCGCGATGTCGTGCTGCTGAAGTACGTCGGCATGAGTCCCGTCATCGTGCACGGCGGCGGCCCCGACATCACCGCCTACATGAAGCGGCTCGACATGCCGGTCGAGTTCGTCGGCGGCCTGCGCGTGTCCGACGAGGCGACGGTCGAGATCGCGAAGATGGTGCTCGTCGGCAAGCTGAACACCGACATCGTCCTGCGCATCAGCCGCCACGGCCAGCCCGCGGTCGGCCTCTCCGGCGACGACGGCGGCCTGCTGCGCTGCTCGCGGCGCACCGCGCCCAGCGGTGAGGACATCGGCTTCGTCGGCCAGATCGACCATGTCGATCCCGGCGTTATCAAGCACATCGCGCGTGACTACATTCCCGTCGTCGCGTCGGTCGGGGCGGACGCCGAGGGCAACTCCTACAACGTAAACGCCGACGAGGCGGCCGCCGCGATCGCGGTCGCGCTGCGCGCCCGCACCGCGATCTTCCTCACCGACGTGCGCGGCTGGCTGCGCGACCCGTCCGACCCCGAGAGCCTTATCGCGCAGGCCGGCGTGGCCGAGGTGACGGGCGCCCTGGCGGGCGTCGAGGGCGGGATGCGGCCGAAGCTGCAGGCCTGCGTGGATGCCGTCGCCGGCGGCGTCGGCGCGGCGCAGATCATCGACGGGCGCGTCGCGCACTCGCTGCTGCTCGAGCTGTTCACCGACGCCGGGATCGGCACGAAGGTCACCGCGTGAGCGTGCCGGCGTCCGCCGACGCGCACCTGACGCGCAACTATGCGCGCTACCCGGTGGAGTTCGCGCGCGGCGAGGGCGCGCGGCTCTGGGACTCAGGCGGCGTCGAGTACCTCGACTTCCTCGCCGGCATCTCCGTCTCCAGCGTCGGGCACTGCCATCCGGCCGTCGTCGCCGCGATCCGCGAGCAGGCCGGGCGCCTGCTGCATGTTGGCAACCTCTACTACACCGAGCCGATGTCGGTGCTCGCTCGCCGGCTCGCCGAATCCTCGCTCGGTGGCAAGGTGTTCTTCACGAACTCCGGGACCGAGGCCGTCGAGGCGGCGCTGAAATGCGCTCGCAAGGCCCGCCAGGGCGGCACCATCGTGTCGCTCCACGGCGCCTTCCACGGACGCACCTACGGTGCCCTGTCGGCGACGCCACAGGAGTCCAAGCAGGCCCCGTTCGCTCCCCTGGTCGGCGGTTTCATCAGCGTCGAGGCAAGCGCCGAGGCGATCGCCGCGGCGCTCGACGAGCGCACGGCGGCGCTGATCCTCGAGCCGATCCAGGGCGAGAGCGGGGTGCACGTGCTCCCAGACGAGCTGCTGCGCTTCGCCCGCGAGCGCTGCGATGCCGTTGGCGCCACGCTGATCTTCGACGAGATCCAGACCGGCCTGGGCCGCACCGGTACAGCCTGGGCCTACGAGCATGCCGCCGTCGTTCCGGATCTGCTCGTCAGCGCCAAGGCGCTCGGCGGCGGCCTGCCGATCGGCGCGCTGATCACCGGCGAGCGCCATGCCGACACCTTCGCCCCCGGCGATCACGGATCGACCTTCGCTGGCGGTCCGCTGGTCTGCGTCGCCGCGCTCGCGGCGCTGGACGTGCTGCTCGACGAGGCGCTGCTCGCACGCGTGCGCGAGCTCGGCGAGCTCCTGCGCGAGCGCGTCGCGGCCCTCCCGCACGTCAGCGAGGTCCGCGGCCGCGGCCTGATGGTCGCCTTCGACCTCGACATCGACGCGCCCGATGTCGTGCGCCGAGCGCTGCTTGAGCAGCGGCTCGTCGTCAACGCGACGGGACCTGTGACGGTGCGGCTGCTGCCGCCGCTGGTGATCGGCGAAGCCGAGGTCGAGGACTGCGTGGCGCGGCTTGCGGCGGTGCTGGCCTGAGATGCGCCGTGCACTCGCGGACGGCTACGAGCTCGACGACGATCCGGCGCGGATCGACGTCGACTTCGTCTTCAACTACCTCTCGCTCGAGTCCTACTGGGCCAGGGGCCGCCCGCGCGAGGTGGTCGAGGGAGCGATCGCCGGCTCCGCCCGCGTGATCGGCCTCTACCGCGGCGAGCGGCAGGTCGGCTTCGCCCGCGTGATCTCAGATGGCGCCGTGATCGCCTACCTTGGCGATGTGTTCGTCGACGGCGCCCATCGCGGCCGCGGGCTCGGCGTCGAGCTGGTCCGCGAGGCGGTCGACGGCGGCCCGCAGCGCGAGCTCAGCTGGCGCCTTGACACCAGCGACGCGGCGGGACTGTACGCCCGCTTCGGCTTCAAGGAGCGCGTGGCGCCGCCGGTCCACATGGAGCGCCGCGGCGGCTGGCGGCCTTGAGCGGCGGGACATCGCCTAGCCTCGAGTCGCGCGCTGCCGGTCTGTGGCGCGTCGTCCGGCGCATTGAAGGCGGGTGGGGACGAAACGCACCCCACATACCGTCAGGGAGTTGCTAGCGTCGAGGTCCCTTCCCGGGTCCCGTCGAGCGCGGGGGGCCGAACGGAGTCAAGCGCAGTGACTCACCACGGAGACGATGACCGAGATGCAGACCGCTCGGCGCCCGTTCGGGGCCGCTGCGCCGTCGTGTGTGCCGTCGCGTTCGGTGCACTGCTCCTGGTCACCGCCGCGCCTGCGCTGGCCAGCGCACCGGATCCTCCGACCACCGTCACCGCGCTGGCAGCCGACGGTGAGGCATTCGTCAGCTTTGCCGCGCCCGCATCGGACGGGGGTTATGCCATTGCCGGCTACACGGTGACAGCGTCGCCCGGCGGCGCGCAGACGGGCGGTAGCGCAACCACGATCGCCGTCACGGGCCTCACCGACGGCACGACGTACACGTTCACTGTAACCGCGACGAACAGCAACGGTGAGACCAGCCCCGGATCGCTCGCGTCGGCTCCGGTGACACCCCTCGCGGCGCCGAGGAACACATCTGCCGCGACTGTGACCGGGACAGCACAGGTCGACGACAAGCTCACGGCGACCACGGGGACTTGGAACGAGTCGCCGCTCGTGTACACCTATCAGTGGAGCGACTGCGATCCCCAGTCGAATGCCTGTACGGCGATCCCTGGCGCAACGGCCAGCACCTACACCGTCGAGCCTTTCGACGGGGGTGCTGTTATCGCGGTGACGCTCACCGCCACAAACATAGATCAGGAATCGACGACCTACACGTCCGAGACGGGTGTTGTCGACGCGGCGGCGGGTACGCCGACTGTCGTCACCGCCCCGACCGTCGGCGCTCAGGCCGGCCCCGCAACTCGGACCGGCACGGCCGGCACGTGGACCAACGATCCGACCTCATACACCTATCAGTGGGTCCGCTGCGAGCCGGACACGCATTTCTGCTATCCGATCGGAACCGACCAGCCTTCGTATACACCGTCGCGCGCGGACGCCGGTTGGATACTGTACCTCGAGGTCTACGCGACGAACGCGTACGGTGATTCGCTGTCGGCAACGTCCGATCCTTCCCTGATCGTCAGCTACGCGGCCCCGCCGCTCATCACGATCACCACACCCGCCGACGGCGCGGACTACGTGCCGAGCGTCACCAATGCGCAGGTCACCACCGTCGCCGCGGAATATCAGTGCTCGGCGCCAATCGCAATGAGCGTCACCAGTTGCGTTGGCACCGTGAAGGGAGGAGCCCAGCTTCCGTTCGCGTTCGGCGACAGCTCGTTCACCGTGACGGCAACCGACGCGGATGGGCAGAGCTCTACGAAAACCGTCAACTACACGATCGGTGGTCCCCTGACCGTCACGGTGGCCTCGCCGGTAAACGGCGCGACCTACCTCCAGGGGGCCGCGGTGCCGGCGACATTCTCATGCGCGGCATCCGATGGCGCTGTGCTCAACTGCTCAGGCGCCCAGACGCCGGGCTGCCCTGCGAACGTGCTGGCCGAGAACCTCGGGCCCAACGTCGCTTGCGCGGGACTCATACCGTCGGGAGGATTCGTCGATACGACGAATCTCGGTCAGCACACGGCAACCTTCACCGCCTACGCGACCTACGGCGGGCTGTTCCGGCCGCCCGCGACTGTGACGCTGACCTACGAGGTCGTTGCGCCGCCTGCGCCGCAATCCACCGCCGGATCCTCACCGGCTGGCCCGACGGTCCAGGGTCAGCGGCTGGTGGTCACCGACCTCCGGCAGTCCACCACGACCTGGCGCCTGAGCGCCACGAAGAAGGCGAGCGCCAGGGTCCCGGTCGGAACGCGGTTCTCGTTCAGCTCAGATGTCGCAGCCCGCGTCACCTTCGCGTTCAGCAAGGTCGTCGCGGGCCGAGCGGACGGCGGACGTTGCGTCGCGCCGACGTCGCACAACGCGCGGCACGCGGGCTGTGCTCGTCTGCTCAGCGCGGGTTCGATCGTCATCGCCGGCGGCAGCGGCGCGAACACGGTGCCATTCAGCGGCGCCGTCGGCTCGACAAAATTGGCGGTCGGCGCCTATTCGGCGACCGTGACCGCGACGGCCGGGGGAGTGCACGTCAAGGTCGGGACACTCCACTTCACGATCGTGAAGTAGGGCGGCGTCACCGTTCGCTACGCCACGAACGGCAGAACGGGGTGTTCGGCATGTTCGCGTTGCTGGCGACAGCGATGCGGAAGCCGGAGGGGTTGCCCGTGACGGTTGCGCCGTCGTTCCGGCCGGCCTCGGGCGGGGCGCCTGAATCGCAAACGCGGACGCTGACGGCTGCGCTCAAGGGTGCGTGGCGCAAGCGGGGAACTGGTCGCACGGTTGCTGACTGCGGCGCGATGTCGCTGCGGGGCCGCACGCCGTAGGCTTGCGCAGGATGAGCGACCACGAGTTCGCCCCCCGCACCGCCGCCTATCAGGCCGATCCCGCCGAGGTGCATCGGGTGCTGCTGCTCTACAGCGGCGGCCTCGACACGAGCGTGATGCTGCGCTGGATCCAGGAGCGCTACGAGGCGGAGGTCGTGACGCTGACGGTCAACCTCGGGCAGCCGGGGGAGGACTACGCGGTGATCGAGGGCAAGGCACGCCAGATCGGCGCGGTCGAATGCCACATCGTCGACGCGCGCGACGAGTTCGCGGACGAGTACGTTGCGCCGGCGATCAAGGCCAACGCGCTCTATGGCGGCGGCTACCCGCTGTTCACGGCGCTCGGGCGGCCGCTGATCGCGAAACTCGCGGTCGAGTACGCGCGGCGCAGCGGCTGCGACACGATCGCGCACGGCTGCACCGGCAAGGGCAACGACCAGGTCCGCATCGACGGCACGATCGCCACGCTCGCGCCGGAGCTTCGGGTGATCGCGCCGGTGCGCGAGTGGGCGATGGGACGCGAGGAGGAGATCGCCTACGCGCGCGAGCACGGGATCCCGGTCAAGGGCGGCGTCGAGGTCGTGCCCTACTCGATCGACGACAACCTCTGGGGGCGCTCGTCGGAGGGCCGCTGGATCGAGGACCTCGCCCACGCGCCCGAGGAGGACGTCTTCCAGCTCGTCACGCCGCCGCGCCTCGCGCCCGATCAGCCGGCGCGGATCGATCTGCGGTTCGAGCGCGGGCTGCCGGTGGCGCTCGACGGCGAGCAGCTGGCGCTGGCCGAGCTGATCGAGCGGGTGGGGGAGATCGGCGCCCGCCACGGCGTCGGGATCATCGACCACATCGAGGACCGCATCGTCGGCCTGAAGGTGCGCGACATCTACGAGGCGCCGGCCGCGGCGATCATCCTCGCGGCGCACGCCGAGCTCGAGAAGCTGGTCTGCACGATCCACCAGAACCAGTTCAAGGCGGGCCTCGACCGCCAGTGGGCCTACCTGGTCTACGCCGGGCTGTGGTGGGAGCCGCTGCGCGGGGATCTCGACGCCTACATGGAGTCGGTCAACGCCCAGGTCGACGGCACGATCGGGCTCGAGCTCTACAAGGGCACCGCGCGCGTCGTCACTCGCGCCTCGCCGAACGCCGTCTATGACCAGTCGCTCGCGTCCTTCGCCGAGTCCGGCGGCCTCTTCTCGCAGACCGCCTCGCCCGGCTTCATCGAGCTGTGGACGCTCCAGTCGCGCATGGCGTGGCGGCTGCGCAACCGCTGAGACGCCGCTCCGACATCCTTTCGCGCAACGTGCGCACAAGCGTGCGCTGCCGCCCGTCACGGACCCCGTCAACGACGGCGGCGGACGCCGGAGGCGTCGGGCCGCCCCATTAGGATCAGAAACCGGATGACCGAGACCTCCTGCGCCCATCTCCACGTTCACTCCGAGTACTCGCTGCTCGACGGAGCTTCGAAGATCGCGGGTCTCGTGGAGCGTGCAGCGTCGTTTGGCCAGCCGGCGCTCGGGCTGACCGATCACGGCGTGATGAACGGCGCGGTCGAGCTCTACCAGGCCGCCCGGAAGGCAGGTATCAAGCCGATCGTCGGCTGCGAGGTGTACTTCGTCGACGACCATCGCGCCGTCGCGACGCCCGGCCATCGGCTCGAGCACAACCACCTGACGCTGCTCGCGCGCAGCGACGAGGGCTACCGCAACCTCGTGCAGCTGTCCTCAGCCGGCTTCCTCGAGGGCCTGCAGCGCGGCAAGCCGACCGTCGACATGGAGCAGATCGCGCGCTACGGCGACGGGGTGATCGCGCTCACCGGTTGCCTCGCCTCGCGGCTGTGCTCGCGAATCGCGGACGGGCGGATCGACGAGGGCCGCGAGCACGTCGATGCGCTGATCGGGGCGCTCGGGCGCGAGAACGTGTACTTCGAGGTTCAGAAGAACGGTCTCGCGTTGCAGGAGCGCTGCAACGAGGAGATCGTGCGCCTCGCCGGCGAGATGGGCGGCTCGCTGGTCGGGACCGGCGACGTCCACTACCTGCGGCGCGAGGATTACCAGCACCACGCGGCGCTGCTGTGCGTGCAGACCAAGAGCACGCTGGCCGAGCCGAAGATCCGCTTCGAGACCAACGAGTTCTACCTCAAGGACTCCGCCGAGATGGCGCAGGCGTTCGCGCAGTGGCCGCAGGCGATCGCCTCGACGATCGAGATCGCCGAACGCTGCAACGTCGAGCTCGAACTGGACCGCCAGCTGATCCCCGCCTATCCGGTGCCGGAGGGCGAGAGCCCGCGCAGCTACCTGCGCGGGCTGGTCGAGCAGGGCCTGCGCGAGCGCTACGGCGATCCGCCGCCGGCAGCGACGCTCGAGCGCATGGAGACCGAACTCGAGGTGATCGACCGGATGGGCTTCAACGCCTACTTCCTGATCGTCTGGGACTTCGTCGACTTCGCCAAGCGCAGCGGCATCGCCGTCGGTCCCGGCCGCGGCTCGGCGGCCGGCTCGATCGTCGCCTACAGCCTGCGCATCACCGACGTCGATCCGATCGCCTACGACCTGCTGTTCGAGCGCTTCCTGAACCCCGAGCGCGTCTCGATGCCGGACATCGACATCGACTTCTCCGTGCGCGGGCGCGAGCGCGTGCTGCGCTACGTGGTCGAGAAGTACGGCCGCGAATCGGTCGCGCAGATCGTGACCTTCGGCAAGATGGCGCCGCGCCAGGCGACGCGCGACGCCGCGCGCGTCCTCGGCCACGACTACGGGGTCGGCGACCGGCTCGCGAAACTGATCCCAGATCCCCAGCAGGGGCGGGCGCCGTCGTTTGAGGAATGCCTCGCGGAGGGCGAGTTGCTGCGCGCGGCATACGACGAGGATCCCGTGGCGCGCACGATCATCGAGACCGCGCGCGGCCTGGAGGGAGTCGTGCGCAACTCCTCGATTCACGCCGCCGCCGTCGTGATCGCCGATCGGCCGCTGACCGACATCGTCCCGCTGCAACTCGCCGACGCGGGCCTCGACGAGAACGGCGAGCGGCAGTTCCGCACCGTGACACAGTTCTCGATGAAGCCGATTGAGGAGATCGGCCTGCTGAAGATGGATTTCCTGGGGCTGCGCAACCTCGATGTGATCGAGGACGCGCTCGACATCATCGAACGCTCAAGTGGCGCCCGGCCCGACATGGCGACACTGGCGCTCGATGACCCGGCGACCTACGCGATGCTCGCCGCCGGCGACAGCGTCGGCGTCTTCCAGTTCGAGTCCGAGGGCATGCGCGAAGCGCTGAAGAAGGTCCGGCCCGACCGCTTCGACGACCTCGTCGCGCTGAACGCGCTCTACCGGCCGGGGGCGATGGACCAGATCCCGACGTACGCGCGCGGCAAGCACCATCCGGAACTGATCAGCTATCCCGACGAACGGCTGCGCCCGATCCTCGCCGCGACGATGGGCGTCATCCTCTACCAGGAGCAGGCGATGCGGATCGCCAAGGAGATCGCGGGCTTCTCCGGCGCCAAGGCGGACGACCTGCGTAAGGCGATCGGCAAGAAGAACCGCGAGGCGATGGCAAAGCTCAAGCCCGAGTTCGTCGCGGGTGCACGCGCCAGCGGCACCTCGGACGCCGTCATCGATTTCATCTGGTCGACGAACGAGAAGTCGGCGGACTATTCGTTCAACCGCAGCCACGCCGCCTGCTACGGCCTGATCGCCTACCGCACGGCCTGGCTGAAGGCGAACCACCCGGCCGAGTACATGGCGGCGCTGATCTCCTCGGTGATGTCGACGAAGGATCGCGTGCCGTTCTTCGTGGCCCGCTGCGAGGAGATGGGAATCGAGATCCTGCCGCCCGACGTCAACCTGTCAGATCACGAGTTCACAGTGGTGGAACGGCGGATCCGCTTTGGCCTGGACGCCGTGAAGGGCGTCGGCTACCAGGCCGTCGAGGCGATCAAGCGCGCGCGCGAGGAGGGCGGAGCGTTCAGCTCGCTGTGGGACTTCTGCGAACGCGTCGACGGCCGCGCGGTCAACAAGAAGGCGATCGAGGCATTGATCAAATGCGGTGCCCTCGGGTCGACCGGCGCGACTCGCCGTGGCATGCTCGAGGTGCTCGAACAGGCGCAGGGCGCGGGCCAGAAGTCCCAGCAGGACCTGCTGATCGGTCAGGGCTCGATCTTCGACCTCGGGGACGTGAGCGCCCCCGTCAACGGGCACGCAGCCGTCCGCCCGCCGATTTCGACGATCGAGTTCGACCAGCGCGAGTTGCTCGCCGTGGAGAAGGAGGCGATCGGCCTGTTCATATCCGCGCACCCGCTGAAGGCCGTGCGCGAGGCGCTCTCGCTGGCCATCGACTGCCCGCTCTCCGCCGTGTCGCAGCGTCCCGATAAGGACAGCGTGACGATTGGCGGCATCGTCACGCAGGCCCGCAAGATCCGCACCCGGGCCGGCGCCGACATGATGTTCGCGACACTCGACGACCTCGAAGCGCAGGTCGAGATCATCCTGTTCGGATCGGCCCTGGAGAAGCTCGAAGGGTCACTCGCCGTCGACTCGATCGTGCTCGTGCGCGGGCGCGTCGACCAGAAGGAGGAGGGCCGGACATCCGTGGTCGCGCAGTCGGTCGAGGCGTTTCGCCCCGACGCCGAGGAGCTGGCCCGTGCTCACGCCGCGGTGCTCGAGGCGGCGGCGGCGAAACCGCTGCACATCCGCATCGGCGACGATTGCCGGTTCGCCGCGGTGCTCGAGGACCTCAAGGGCGTCCTCGGAACCTTCCCGGGGCGCTCGGAGGTCGTGATCGAGCTCTCCGACGAGCGTCGTGTGCGCCTCGGCAGCGAGTTTCGCGTCGAGCCGAGCCCCGGCCTGCGCGCCGAGCTCGAGCATCTGCTCGGCGGCCCGGTGCGGCTCGTGGCCTGAGGCCGCGGCCGGCGCTCGCCGGTCGAGCATCACCGGCGTACTCCCGAGGGCGCCGACGGAGAGCGCCGCTGGGCATGGTGGGCCGTGCCTTCGAGGCGCGCAACGGCGCGGGGCCGGAACCGGCCCCGCGCCCAGGCGCCTGCTCGAGGTGGCTCAGCTGTTGGTGCTCGTCTGTACGGCCGTGAGCTCAGACGCCGACGCCGCGTTGGAGAACCCGGCGGCCTGCTGTGCTTGCAACGGCAAGTTCAGCTTGCACTGCAGGCTCACCGTCGTCGTCGCAGTCAGGCTCACCGCGGCCTCGACCGGGATCGCGGATGTCTCGAAGAAGATGTTCACGATGAATGACCCCTCCTCGATGGCGTCTGCCGTCTGGTCCGCGGCGACATCGGTCGTGCCGGCGAAGAGATCGCACTCGTCCTCGACGAGTGGGTCGGCCGGTTCTGCCGTGCTGCCCGCGTTCAGCTGGGCGTGTGAGGTGACGATGTAGTTCCCGGCCGGCAGCGACTTGCTGACGACCGTCACGAAGTTGCCGGTGTTCGCGGCGATCGGGATCGCGATGTTGTTGCCGCCGGTCGCCGAATACCCGGCGACCGCGCCGTTCGTCCCGTTGGTTCCGTTGGTGCCGTTGGTGCCGTTGGCCCCGTTCGTCCCATTCTTGCCGTTGGCCCCGTGCAGCTTCTTCAGCACGCTCGGCTTGATCTGGCTGGTCGAGGTGATCAGGTAGTGGTGTGCCGCCCAGGCTGTCCCGCCGCCGATCGCGAGGACCAGGGCGAGGGTCGAGACGACGTTGGCATAGCCGAGTCGGCGTCGCCTGCCCTTGTGGTTCTCGCGGTTACCCCTCCGGTGCAGCTGGCGCATGTGTTCTCCTCAATCTCGAGTTGACGGCGAGGCGACGCCAAGGTCGCTCGCGGGTTTTGTGCACGTCACGGTACTTCTGCGCCAAGCGCCCGCAACCCTCCAAAGGTCGATTTCTCGAACCCCTAGAACATCCGGCCAGCTCAGCGTTCGAGCAGTCCGACCACCAGCGCGACCTCGGCGGCGGTCGGTCCGCTGCGGTCGGGCCCGGGTGTCTCGAGCACGCAGGCCAGTTCGGCGAAGCGCGGCTCGTTGACAAACGCCCGTGCGCCCTCGAGGCCTAGTTCGCCTTCGCCGATGTTCGCGTGGCGGTCGCGGTTTGACCGTAGCGGCGTCTGGGAGTCGTTGAGGTGCAGCGAGCCGACCCGCCTGGCGCCGGCCGCTTGCTCGCATTCGTCAAGCACGGTCGCCAGCGCAGCCGGCGTGCGGATCTCATAGCCCGAGGCCAGCAGGTGGCAGGAGTCGAGACAGAGGCCGAGACGGGGCCCGCCGCCGCCGGCTTCGAGCAGCGCCGCCAGCTCGGCGAAGGACCGCCCGAGCGTGCCGCCGGCGCCGGCGGTGTTCTCCAGGTGCAGCGGGCAGTGCTCGGAGTCGGCGAGCGCGGCGGCGAACAGCGCGCCGGCGCGCTCGATCGCCGGGCCAACGGGGCCTGCCTTCGCTGAGCCAGGATGCACGACGACGGCGGTCGCGCCGATCGCATCGCCGACGCGAAGCGAGTGGGTGAGCGACGCGAGAGATTTGGCGCGTATCTCGCTCTCGTCGGACGCGCAGTTGACGAGGTACACGGCGTGGATCAGCACCGCGCCGATCTCACTCGCCGCGCGCGCTTCGCGGAAGCGGGCGAAGTCGTCCTCGCCGTAGGCGGTCGGGCGCCAGGCGCGCGGTGACTGGTTGAAGATCTGGATCGCTCGAGCGCCCAGCTGCGTCCCGCGCTCGACCGCCCGGTAGAGGCCGCCGGCGGGTGAGACGTGGGCGCCGACTAGCATGCGCCAGGACCCATGAGAGTTCGCTTTGCTCCTTCCCCGACCGGCGCCCTGCACATCGGCGGGGCCCGTACGGCGTTGTTCAATTGGTTGCTGGCGCGCAACGCCTCAGGGCGCTTTGTGCTGCGGATCGAAGATACCGACCAGGAGCGCTCGACGGCGGAGAACGTCGAGCAGATCCTGGATGCGCTGCGCTGGCTGGAGCTCGACTGGGACGAGGGCCCGATCTTCCAGAGCGAGCGGGAGGCTCGCCACCGCGAGGCGGTGGCGTCACTGCTGGCGAGCGGCCGCGCCTACCGCTCTGAGGCGACCGCCGAGGACGTCAAGGCCTGGAAGGCCCTTCACGGAGACGAGCGCGGCTTCCGTGGCGAGGCGCACGAGCGCGGCGCCGTGCGCCTGCGCGTTCCCGATGACGGCGACACCGTGTTCGAGGACCTGGTGCTCGGCGAGGTGCGCTCGCCGAACCGCTCGATGGATGACCTTGTGATCGCGCGCGCCGACGGCACGCCGCTCTACAACCTCGCCGTCGCCGTCGACGACCTGGATCTGGCGATCACGGAGGTGATCCGTGGCAACGACCACCTCACCAACACCGCCAAGCAGCTGCTGGTCATCCAGGCGCTTGGCGCCAGCCCGCCGCGTTACGGGCATCTGCCGCTGCTGCACGGTCCCGACGGTAAGAAGCTGTCAAAGCGCCACGGCGCCGCGTCGGTACAGGAGCTGCGCGCCGCCGGGTACCTGCCCGCCGCGGTTCGCAACTACCTGGCGCTGCTGGGCTGGGGTGCCGGCGATGACGAGACGATCCTCTCGACGGCCGAACTTGTCCGTCGCTTTGACATTGCGCGCGTTCAACGTAACCCCGCGCAGTTCGACGAAACCAAGCTGCGCTGGCTGAACGGGCGCTACATGCGTGAGCTCAGCAACGCGCAGCTGACCGCGGAGCTCGAGGCGTTCTGCGGCCGCAGCGGTCTGGCCCCCGCCGTGGCGATCAGCGCCGAGAAGCTGCAGACTCTCGCCGACTTCTGGCCGCTGTGCGGCTTCCTGTATGACGGGCCCGTCGACGATCCGCCCTCGCGTGAGCGCTGGCTCGGTGAGGAGGGCAGAGGCGTGCTGGCCGAGGTGCGCGGGGCACTTGCGGCGCTGGGTTCCTTCGAGATCGGCGCGATCGAGGCAGCTCTGGGCGCCGTCGTGGAGCGTCGCGGCTGCAAGCCCCGAGACGTGTACCAGCCGCTGCGGGTGGCGCTGGCGGGGCGTCCGGTGTCGCCGGGGATCTTCGAGACGGTGGCCGTGCTCGGTCGCGCGCAGACCCTCGCCCGCATCGACGCGGCGCTCAATCTCTGAGCGGCTTCTGCCGATACGTTGGCACGACGAAGACCGGCGCCATTTGCGTTACCAGCTGCGGCAAGGAAGTCGCACGCAAAACCCACGGACGAACACGGAAACTGCATGCCAGCAAATCAAGCCATGCCCGCGGTGATCCCGGCGCCTGGCTCCTCAGGACTTGAACAGCTCCGTCCGGGCGAAGGCCACGGCCGCCGGCTGACGGCGGCATTCGAGGCGCTCGAGGGTTTCCCGGCGCTGGCTGAGTCGCGCAACCGCCTGCTCGCACTCGTTGGCGGTCATCGCGTGCCGATCGCCGAGGTCGTCGAGGCCGTCGAGTCCGACATCGCACTGGTGGTCGCCGTGATGCGTGTCGCCAACGACCTGCCCACCCGCGGCGGCGCCAAGGTCGAGAACATCGTCGACGCGGTGCGGATCCTCAGTCCCGAGGCGGTCCAGCAGCTCGCCGAACGGGTGCGTACCTTTGACTTCTTCGAGCGCAGCGCAGTGTGGGACTCGATGCCCGACCGTTTCCGGCTGCACGCCCTCGCCACTCGCGCCGCAGCGGACCTGCTGGCCAGCGAGATCGGCTACCCCGATCGCGATCGGCTGATCGTGGCCGCGCTGCTGCACGACGTCGGCAAGCTCGTGCTGATGCACGCCTATCCCGGCTATCCCGAATCGGTGCACCGCGACGCGCGTACGCCGGAAGAGCGCGTGACGCGCGAACGCCGCGAGCTCGGCGTCGACCACGCCGTCGTCGGCGGCGTGCTGGCGCGCCGCTGGGGCCTGCCCAAATCGATTGCGAACTCGATCGAGCGCCACCACTCGGACGACATCGACGGCGACGCGGCCCTCGTTCGCCTGGCGGACATCCTCGCCCATTACGCCCACGGCACGCCGGTCTCACCGGCCGACATGCTGCGCGTGGCGCGCACCGCCGGCGTCGGCTCGGGCGAGTTGCGCGCCGTGCTCTTCGCGCTGCCGCAGGCTTCTGGCGTGGGCAAGCGGCGCGTCGTCGAGGCCTGCCCGCTGTCGGTGCGCGAGCGCGACGTCCTGCGACTGCTGGCCGAAGGCAAGGTCTACAAGCAGATCGCCTCGGAGCTCACGCTCTCGACGAGCACCGTGCGCACCCACCTTCACAACGTGTACGGCAAGCTCGGCGCCGTCGATCGCGCGCAGGCCGTGCTGATCGCCACCGAGCGCGGCTGGCTCTAGCAGCGGCGAGCTCGGCGCGGGATCGTGCGCCGCGTTCAAACGACGTTAGGATCGTGCGCGCGTGCTCTCGATCACAACGAAGTCGCCCTACGCGCTCGCCGCGCTCGCCGAGCTCGGCCGCGGTGGTGAGCAGGGACCGATCCCGATCGGCGAGCTTGCTCGCCGCCGTGAGATTCCGGTTCAGTTTCTCGAGCAGCTGTTCGCGACGCTGCGTCGAGCCGGAATGCTGCGCTCATACCGTGGCGTGAAGGGCGGCTACACCTTTGCACGGGCGCCTGAGACGATCTCCGTGCTCGAGGTCGTCGAACTGCTCGATGGACCGCTCGGCGCGGGGGCCAGCGGCGTCTTCGCCCAGGCCGCCGATGCCGCTCGAGCCGTGCTCGCCTCCACCACGATCGCGGAAGTGATCGAGCGCGAGGCGCGCGAGGGCGGCGTCATGTACTACATCTGAGCAGCGTCGCTCAGGCGCGCGGCCCCGCTGCTCGCGACCCGGCGACGGGCGCGCGACGGTCTTTGCGCTAGGCTGCCACACGTGTCGTGGATACCCACAATGAGGATCGCCCGCGCCGCGTGGAAGGGCCGCCAGGACCCCGCCGGGCTGATCAAGGCGCAGCTCACCGACACGCCCACGCCCGCGCAGGCGCCGCTACCGGCGCCTGGAGCCCCGGCGCTCACAGCGCCTGCCAAGCCGCAGGCGCAGCCGGAGCCGGAGCCGCGGGAAGACCCGACCCATGCACATCTGCTGCTGCTGCTGCGATGAGCACCCGCTGGGAATACCTTGCCCTTTCCTGGGCGATGACGGCCACGGCGCCCGACGAGGTCTCCGACGCGTGGCGCCTGGAGGCCTCGTTCCACATCTTCCGCCCGGGAGCCGCCGTGGCCGAGACTCGGACGTATGACGGCACGCAGGCCTCCATGCTCGGGTTCGAGCTGCTGAACGAGCTCGGCAGCGACGGCTGGGAGCTCGTGAGCAGCGTCGTGGAACGCACCGCTGTGGCGCCCGCACAGGGCTACCAGACCGCCGGCGTGCCGATCGCGACGACGCAGATCTTCAAGCGCCCCGCAGAGTAGCCGCGCGACGGCGCTACGCCGGGCCGCGCAGGCGGTCCACACTCGGCGCCGTCGCTCAAGGAGTTCCCGCGGACGGGCGATATTGAACGTGTCATGGGAGTCGGCGAACGGTGAACGCGCCGCGAAGCTCGGCGCACGGCCCCCCGGAACCGCGCACCCGGTACAACCGGCGCCGGCTGGGTTCTACACGCGCGGCCATGATCGGTGCGGCGATCCTGGTCCTGGGGCTCGCCGCGTCGGCATTCGTGGCCGCCGAGTGGCACTCGAGCCTGCAACGCGCGGACAGGAAGTCGTTCTCGTCGACCGCCGCCTACCTGAGCAGCGCGGTCGAGTCGCAGCTCAACGCAAACTATGACCTGACGCGCGCAATGCGCGGGATCGCGACGCTTGAGCCGAACGCTTCGGAGACGCGCTTTCAACGCTGGTACTCGCTGCTCGAACAGGGCAGTACGCCGCTGACCGGCGACGCCGCGGCGGCCCTGATCCAGTCCGTCCCAGCCGCGCAGCTGGGCGCCTACCGGCGGGCGGCCGAAGCCGACCCGGCGTTCCGGGCGCTGATCGGCGGCAAGTTTCAGGTGGTGCCGCCCGGGCATCGCGCCGTCTACTGCCTGGCGCGCGCCGCGGTCGGCGGCGACTTCGCGCCGAAGGTGTACCCGATGCTCCTGGACTATTGCGCGCCGGTGTTGCCGGTCCTTGGGCGCTCGCCCTTCCCGGCCCTGATGCGCACGGCGGCCGACACCGGCTCGACCGTCGTCGTCCCGGTCGGCGGTCTGGCGAAGCTCTCGCTCGCCGGGATCGCCGTGGCGGTCTATCGCCCGGGTGCCCCGTTGGCGACGGTCGCGCAGCGCCGCGCGGCGGTCACGGGATTCGTCGCGGCGACCTTCGATGCCGGGACGCTCCTGCGCTCGGTCCTGAGTCGCGCGAAGTCGCTCTCGATGTCGCTCTTCCACCTCAACAGCGGCGGCAGGCCGCAGCTGATCGCAGCCGCAGGGGCGGGAGCCGCCAGCGGCGGCTCGCCCGGCTACCGCGAGCGGACCGTGCTCGCTGGCGGCTGGTTCGTGGTCACGAGCGGGACGGTGAAGAGCCCCGCCGCCGGCGCGCAGGGCCTCGTGGTGCTCGGTTCCGGTGCGCTCGTGACGTTGCTGATCCTCGCGCTCTACGTCGTTCTCGTGCGCTCGCGCCAGCGGGCCTGGGGGCTCGTCGCGGAAAAGACCGACGAGCTCGAATATCTCGCCGTCCACGACCCGCTGACCGGCTTGCCAAACCGGACGCTGGTGCTCGACCGCGCAACGCAGTTGCTCGCTCGCGGACGCCGGTTCGACAGCCCGCTCAGCGCGCTGTTCATGGACATCGACGGCTTCAAGCAGATCAACGACATGTTCGGCCATCAGATCGGGGACGAGGCGCTGCGGGAGATCGCGCGGCGACTGCAAGACGTGCTGCGCGACAGCGACACGGTGGGACGGCTCGGTGGTGACGAGTTCGTGATGCTCGTGGATCCGCTCGACCGGGTCAGTCTGGCGGGGATCGCGACCCGGATCCTGGCGGTCATCGCCCGGCCGATCGAGCTCCCGCCCCCGGCAAGCACTTTCGTCTCGGTCACGGTCAGCATCGGCATCGCCACCGGGCTGCCCGGCGCCGCCGAAGATCTGCTGCGCGACGCGGACCTCGCGATGTACCAGGCCAAGGCGCTCGGGAAGGGCGGCTACGTCGTCTTCGAGTCGTCGATGCAGGCTGCGGCGCAGGACCGTACCGAGCTCGAGATGGGGCTGTCCGAAGCGCTCGAGGCGGGGCAGTTCTCGCTCGTCTACCAGCCCATCGTGGAGCTTGAGACCCAGCGCGTTTCGGCCGCCGAAGCACTGCTGCGCTGGCAGCACCCGACGCGCGGCAACACTCCGCCCGACGTCTTCATCCCGATCGCCGAAGCCAGCGGCCTGATCATCCCGATCGGCCGCTGGGTGCTTTCCCAGGCCTGCGCCCAGTGCGCGCAGTGGCACCGCAATGGACACTCGCTGGGTGTCTCGGTGAACGTCTCCGCCCGCCAGTTCGAACGCGCCGAATTCGTGGACGAGGTGCGCGGCGCACTGGCGGAAAGCGGCCTCGACGCGCAGTGGCTGACACTCGAGATAACCGAGACGGCGCTGATGACCCGCCCGGCCGTGACGGAGGAACTGCTGGTCGCGCTCAAGACGATCGGCGTTCACATTGCGGTGGACGACTTCGGCACCGGCTACAGCTCGCTCGGATATCTGCGGCAGTTCCCGATCGATTCGCTCAAGCTCGACCGCAGCTTCATCACGGGGCTGGCGCGCTCGGGCGAAGCGAACGCGCTGGCTCACACGCTGATCCAGCTCGGCAAGACGCTCGGCCTGCGAACCCTGGCGGAGGGCGTCGAGGCCTACACACAACTGGCCCAGCTGCAGCTCGAGGGCTGCGATTTCGCCCAGGGGTACCTGTTCGCGCGCCCGCTCACCCCTGCCGCGCTCGAGCTCTACCTCAAGCGTGATCCGGGGCCGCCGCGAGCCACGCGGCAGTTGCGCAGCGCCGTCGGCGGGCGCTGAAGCGCCCGCTCAGCGCAGGCAGCTCGTCTCCTCGCTGAGGATCGGCCCCTTGAGGGCGGCGAAGCGGCTGGCCTGCGCCTCGACCGCGGCGTTGACGGACTTGAGCTTCGCCGTGATCGCGGCGATCTTTGTGGCGCTCTTCGCGGCGCCGGCCTGTTCCGCCTTCGGGACCAGCGCCGGGTACTTGGAGGCATCCTCGAGGATCGATCCAAGGATCTCGAACGCGTTGCCGACGTTGGTCGCGAAGCTGGCGCACGCGGCGGGTGCCGCCGCGACCTTCGCAACCTGCGCCTGCGAGGAGGCCGGCGGCGCCGCGGCCTCGCCGATCCCGACGCCGAGGACCGTCGCGGCCAGCAGGGCGCTCGCAAACGCGCGGCGCGAGAGTTGAATCGTGGCGCTGCCGCGGTGCGTGAGCATGACGTCTCCTCTTGGGTGGGTGAGCGCCCGGCCGCGCCGATCGGCCGCCGCCAGGACCGGCGTGCAACCTAACGCACCTGCGCCCGAGGCGCTTGCCGCAGCTGCGCGTGGCGCAGGCCGCGCAGGACCGCCTGTCGACATGCTGAAATACCGTGGGTGCCTGTGCCGAGCGACGACGCGCCCGTGCGTCGCGATGGTCATTCGCTGCGCCGTTTTCTCGGTGGCGGTGCGCTGATCGCGCTGCTGACGACTGCGGTGATCTCGACCGCGGCCTTCGAGGGCGTCAGCTCGATCGCCGACGCACTGGCAAAGGGGGGGCTGATCCGCTCGCCCGACCTCACGCCGGCGGCCGGGGACGCGCCGACGACCTTCCTGATCCTCGGCTCCGACGGGCGCTCCAAGGGCGCGGTGGACGCGTCCAACCCACCGCACAGCGACACGATCCTGCTCGTGCACCTGGACCCCCGGACGGGTCTGTGGTCCGAGCTCTCGGTCCCGCGCGACTTCTACGTCCAGTTCACCTACCACGGCACGAGCTACGCGAGCAAGATCAACTACGCCTACACGCTCGGCGGCGCCAACCTGTCGCTGCACGTCATCAAGGACCTGCTCCACATTCCGATCAACTACGTCGTGGATCTGAACTTCGTGACCTTTGACGAGGTCGTCGACCAGCTTGGCTGCGTCTATGTCGACGTCGACCATCTGTATCTGAACACGCCCGCGGAGTCGGCATACGACGACTATGCGGCGATCAACGTGCGCCCGGGCTACCAGGCGCTCTGTGGCGAGCACGCGCTGGACTACGTGCGCTACCGCCATGACGACACGACCTTCGCCCGTGACGCCCGTGAACAGTCGTTCCTGCGAGACGCCAAGGAGCAACTCGGCCTGAGCGGCCTGCTCGGGCACGCCAGCGCCATCGTCAACGTCCTCTCGAAGTCGATCACCTCAAACATTCGCGGTGCGAGCACCGTCGCCGGGCTGCTCGAGACGGTCGTCGAGTCGGTCAACGGGCCGGTCAGCCAGGTCGCTTTCCCCGACGTCGCGCTCAACGTCGACGGGCAGGACGACCAGACCGCCAGCCCGGCGCAGTTACGCTCCGTCGTGGCGCAGTTCCTGGCGCCGAACGTGGCGGCACCGGTGATCCACTCGGTCGCGGTGCACAGGCACGCGAGCACCCACCACGCCGCGAGTGGCACCTCGGGCACTGCGCCGGCGACGCCGACCGCGCCGGCCCTGACGGCGACGCCGCCGAGCACCTCCGCGAGCGCGCTCACGCTTGGTGTGAGCGTGCCCTTCCCCGTCTATGTGCCCGCGCTGACGCTCGCCTCCGCCTCGCCGGACCCGTTCGAGCCGTTCTCCAACTACACCCTGAGGGACCCGCAGCACCATCTCCACAGCGGCTACCGGATCGATTGGTCCACGGGCGCCGTGGGTGCCTATTACGGGATCGAGGGGATGAACTGGACCGATCCGCCGCTCTTCGCGCACGCCGACAGCGTCGAGCGCTACGGGCGGCGCTACCTCTACGTGAACACCGGCAGCCACGTGCAGGATGTCGGCTGGATCGTCGGCGACGCCCTCTACTGGGTCAGCAACTCGATCTTCGACAGCCTGACGAACGCCCAGATGTTCGCGATCGCGGAGTCCGCGCAGCCCGTCCGCTGACCGCCGTCGCACCGGCGGCGATAGATTGCGTGCGAATGGGGCAAATCCCGGCCGACATTACGGAATGCATCGGTGGCACGCGCCTCGTGCGCCTGAGCCGGCTCGCCACCTCAGTCGAGCTCTACGGCAAGCTCGAGGCGGGAAATCCTGGCGGCAGCGTGAAAGACCGGATCGGCCTGGCGATGATCGACGCGGCCGAGCGGGCGGGGGAGATCGAGCCCGGGCGCACGACGATCGTGGAGGCCACGAGCGGCAACACCGGGATTGCGCTGGCGCTGGTCTGCGCGGCGCGCGGCTACGAGCTGGTGCTCACGCTGCCGCAGGGCATGAGCCGTGAACGCACGGCGCTCCTGCGCCAGTACGGCGCGCGAGTGGAGATCATCGAATCGATGGGCGGCATGGGGGAGGCGGTCGCGGCAGCGCGCGAGCTGGCCGGCGAAGCGGATGTCTTCCTGCCGGACCAGTTCTCAAACCCGGCCAACCCGGAGGTCCACCGCCGCACCACGGGCCCGGAGATCGTGGCGGCGCTGGGCGGCCGCGTGGACGCGTTGGTGGCCGGCGTCGGTACCGGCGGGACGATCACGGGCGTGGGCGAGGTGCTGCGCGCGCGCAACCCGCGCTGCCGAATCGTCGCGGTCGAGCCCGCCACCTCCGCCGTGCTGAGCGGGCGTCCAGCAGGCCCGCACCGCATTCAGGGCATCGGCGCCGGCTTCGTTCCGTCCGTGCTCAACCGCGACCTGCTTGACGAGGTGATCGCCGTCACCGACGAGCAGGCGATCGAGATGGCGCGTCGCGCGGCGCGCGAGGAGGGTCTGCTCGCCGGCATCTCGTGCGGTGCCGCGCTCGCGGGCGCACTGGAGCTGGCCGCGCGCGAGGAGTTCGCGGGCAAGCGGATCGTCGTGATCCTCCCTGATTCCGGCGAGCGCTACATGTCGACGCCGTTCTTCTCGGCCCAGTAGGGGTCCATTCCAGGTGGGATCGCGGGTCCGGCGGGGTGGCTCGCTACTCTGTGTCGGCTATGGCCGGGCTCTACTCGCTCACGCGCGTGGCGCGCGAAGTGCGCCGGGACCTCGACGCAGCGCGTGAACGCGATCCCTCCGCGGCCGGCGTCGGGTCGCTCGAGCTGCTCGCCACCTGGCCGGGCGTCCAAGCGCTGCTCGCGCACCGCATCGCGTCGGCGCTGCACGGCGCCGGCGTCCCGGTTCTGCCTCGCGTGATCGCCTACTGCGCGCGCGGTCTGACCGGGATCGAGATTCATCACGCGGCGCATGTCGGCGAAGGTCTGTTCATTGATCATGGCGCGGGCGTCGTGGTCGGCGAGACGGCCGTGATCGGCGCCGGCGTGACTCTCTACCAGGGCGTGACGCTGGGCGGAACCGGCTTCGAGACAGGCAAGCGCCATCCCACCGTGCAGGACAACGTCACGATCGGGTCCGGCGCCAAGCTGCTCGGACCGATTGAGATCGGCCACGGCGCGAAGATCGGCGCCAACAGCGTCGTGGTGCGAGACGTGCCGCCGAATTCCACGGTGGTGGGCGTGCCCGGCCACCCGGTGCGGATCGACGGACGCCGTGTCGAGGGGCCCGACACCGACTGGATCCACCTGCCCGACCCTGTCGCCGACGCCATGCGCGCGCTTTCCGCGCGGGTGGCCGAACTCGAGCGCATGGTCACCGACCTGGGTGGCACGGCGCCGTCCGCCGAGCCCGAGAACGTCCACGCCCTGCGCCCCGTGCGCGGACGCAACCCGGCCGGCGGCTGACGCGCGGGCCTGCGCCCCGCACGCTCGCGCGCAGGATCGACCCCGGCCCCGAGGGCGCCCTGCCGCCGGCGTCAGTAGAACACGCAGCGGCAGCGATGACGGGGACGCGCCTTGAACTCGGGCGCCTGGCCGCGGTTCCAAAGCCAGTTGTCGAGCACGCGGGCGCTGACGCCGAGGCGGACGCTGAGCAGTTCGCAGGCATGCACGGCGCAGGCCCGGATCTCACGTTCGGCCGGCCCCATGCGCAGAGGACGGCCGGAGTCGATGTGGGCTGCCAGTCGCCGCTCGTAAACGAGCACGCCGTCACAGCGCAGCACATGCGGGACGAGGTTGTCGGCGAAGATCGTCAAGCGATCGAGATCCGTGAAGCTCGCGACCCCGGCGAGCGCGAGATTCGCCGGCACGATCTGGGCGCGCTTGTAGAACCCGCGGTCGTCGAACATCGGCATCGCGCGGGCTAGCTGCGCCGCCAGCGCCTGCGCCGATCCGCCGCCGTCGCCGATCCGATCGAGCACGCTGCGGTTCCCGAGCCAGCCGCCGAGCGCGCGCAGCGCCTGGGCATAGAGCGCCATCAGCTCATGGTCGGCGGTCTGTCCGAGCGTGCGCGCCACCGTTTCGGCGTCGAGCGCGCGCAGCTCGCGGTTGCTCCATGGGCCCTCGGCGCGAAAGTGGTCGCTCAGCCGGCTCGCCACTGTCGCATAGCCCGAGAAGCCGGGGCGCTTTCGCAAGGTGGGAAACCAGCCTGAGCCAAAGTTGATCGAGTCGAGCGTCAGCAGGTAGCGCGCCACTTCCTCGGCGGAGCCGTCGAGGTGGTGCAGGCCGGCGTCGAGCGTCGCGGTGGGCTCGCCGGCGAGCGCCTCTAGCGCCGCGAGGTCGATTCTCACCGCAACCGCCGCCCCGGCGATCGCGGCGCAGTGCGCGCGCACGCCATCGCTCAGCGCCGTGGCGCCTCGCGATCGCGGAGCGGTGGCAGCCATCTCTCGCAGAGCCTAGCCGCCGGCACATCTATGCTGGGGAAGTGTCCGATCAAAGCGTCGCCGAACAGCGCATCGATGCCCTGCTGGAGGGGCTGAACGCACCCCAGCGGGAGGCCGTGACGCACGCCGACGGCCCGCTGCTGATCCTCGCCGGCGCCGGCAGCGGCAAGACACGCGTGCTGACCCACCGGATCGCCTACCTCGTGCATACCGGAGAGGCCCGCCCCGATGAGCTGCTCGCGATCACCTTCACCAACAAGGCCGCTGCGGAGATGCGCGACCGGGTGGAGCTGCTGCTGGGCCGCAGCACACGGGGAATGTGGGTGATGACCTTCCACGCCGCCTGCACGCGGATCCTGCGCGTCGAGGCGCCGCGGCTGGGCTACACGCGCCAGTTCACGATCTATGACCAGGCCGATGCCAGGCGGCTGATCAAGCAGTGCCTCGACCGGGTCGGCGCCGACCCGAAGCGCTTTTCCCCGGCGGCCGTGCTCGCGCAGATCTCAGACGCCAAGAACCGCCTGCGTGACGCGGCGGAGTACCGCTCGATGGTGGGCTCCTACTTCGAGCAGACCGTTGCCGATGCCTTCGAGCTCTACGAGCGCGACCTGCTGCGCTACAACGCGATGGACTTCGACGACCTGCTGGGCCGCGCCGTCAACGTGCTCGAGCTGTTCCCGGAGGTGCGCGAGCGTTACCAGCAGGCGTTCCGCCACGTACTCGTCGACGAGTACCAGGACACCAATCACGCCCAGTACCGCTGGCTGACGCTGCTCAGCGGGGAGCGGCGCAACATCGCGGTTGTCGGCGATGACGCGCAGTCGATCTACGGCTTCCGCGGTGCCGACATCCGCAACATCCTCGACTTCGGCCAGGACTTCCCGGACGCCCACATCGTCAAGCTCGAGCAGAACTACCGCTCGACGCAGACGATCCTGTCGGCGGCCAACGCCGTGATCGCCAACAACCGCGGCCAGGTCGGGAAGGACCTGTGGACCGAGCTCGGTGAGGGTGACCCGATCAAGCTGCGGATGCTCGCCGACGAGCACGCCGAAGCCCGCTATGTCCTGGGCGCGATCGAGGGTTTCGTGCAGGACGGCGTGTCACGTTCGGAGGTCGCTGTCTTCTACCGCACCAACGCGCAGTCGAGGGTGCTCGAGGACGCCCTGGTGCGAGCCGAGGTCCCCTACCAGGTGGTCGGCGGGACGAAGTTCTACGAGCGTGCCGAGATCAAGGACGCGATCGCCTATCTCTCGCTGCTCGCCAACCCCTCGGATCAGATCAGCTTCACGCGCGTTGCCAACAGCCCCCGCCGCGGGATCGGGCAGACGTCGCTCTCGCGCGTGATCGCCCACGCCGCGACCCTGGGCGAGCCGGTCTGGGACGTCGCGAGCGCGCCGGACCGAGTGCCCGGACTCGGGCGCGCCGCGATCAGCGCGATCGGGCGCTTCATGGACACGATGGGCGAGCTGCGCGAGCTGGCGAGAGGCGGTGCGGCGGTCGGCGAGTTGCTCGAAGCGGTGCTCGCGCGCAGCGGCTACCTGGAGGCGCTGGAGGCAGAGCGAACCTTCGAGGCACAGGGACGGATCGAGAACCTGGAGGAGCTCGTGGGCGTCGCTCGGGAGTTCGAGGCGGCCGGCCCGAGCGTGCCGCGCGGCGAAGGGGAGGAGGGCCTCGAAGGGCTCGACGCCTTCCTCAGCCAGATCGCGCTCGTCAGCGACGCCGACGAGCGACGCGACGACCGCGGCCTCGTCACGCTGATGACGCTGCACAACGCGAAGGGCCTCGAGTACCCGATCGTCTTCATCATCGGCTGCGAAGAGGGGGTCTTTCCGCATTCGCGCTCGCTCGATGAGGGCTCGCTCGAGGAGGAGCGCCGGCTCTGCTACGTCGGTATCACGCGAGCGATGCGCGAGCTGACGCTCACCTACGCGCGCCGGCGCACATTGTTCGGAGCGGAGAGCTTCGGCCTGCGCAGCCGCTTCCTGGACGAGATCCCGCAGGCGCTGACAGACGCGAGCGACGACGTGTTCGGCTCAGGTGCCGGGCGCATCGGCGCTTCGCGGGGCGCCGCCGCGCCGGGTGCTCCGGGAATCTGGGCGGCGTCGTCGGTGGCCGCCGGCTCGAGTGCATCAGGGCGATCGCCCGCGCCCGCCTACCGCATCGGTGAGGACGTCGTGCACGCGTCGTTCGGCGAGGGCGTCGTCACCGGTCTCGAGCGCGACGGCATCGTCATCGTTCGCTTCGCAGCCGACGGGTCCGAACGGCGGCTGATCGCCGAGTTCGCGCCGGTGACGCGCAGATGAGCGCGCGGCTGATCGACGGGCGGGCGGTGGCCGCGACGCTGCGCGCCGAGCTGGCCGGCGAGGTGGCGGCTTTCGCCGAGCGCCACGGGCGCTCGCCCGGGCTTGCGACCGTGCTCGTCGGCGAGGACCCGGGAAGCATGGTGTATGTGGGCATGAAGCATCGTGAGAGTGAGGCGATCGGGATCGCGTCGTTCGACCACCGACTGGCGGCGGACACGGGCGAGGCCGAACTGGTGGCGCTGATCGAGCGACTCAACGCCGACCCTGATGTCAGCGGCGTGCTGATCCAGCTACCACTGCCGGGCCATCTCGACGGCGTCAGGCTGCCGAGTCTCGTGGACGTCGCCAAGGATGTCGACGGATTGACAGCGCTCTCGGCCGGGCTCCTGGCGCTGGGTAGGCCGGGCCTGCGCCCGTGTACGCCGAGCGGCGTGATGGTGCTGCTGGATAGCGCCGGGATCGCGCTCGAGGGCGCCGAGGCGGTCGTCGTGGGGCGTTCCAACCTGTTTGGCAAACCGATGGCGCAGCTGCTGCTCGCGGCCAACGCGACCGTGACGATGTGCCATTCGCGCACACGCGACCTGGCGGCGGTCTGCGCCCGGGCGGATCTTCTGATCGCCGCCGTCGGGCGGCCGAAGATGGTGACGGCCGACTGGGTCAAGCCCGGCGCGACGGTGATCGACGTCGGCGTCAACCGGCTCGAGGGCGGGCTGGTCGGCGACGTCGACTTCGACGCGGTGCGCGAACGCGCCGGCGCGATCACGCCCGTGCCGGGCGGGGTGGGACCGATGACGATCGCCTGTCTGCTGCGAAACACGGTGCTCGCCGCGCAGGCGGCGGCGGGGGAGATTGCGCTGGGCTGAGCGCGCACGGGAGGGGCGGGGTGGGGGCTCCACCTGCTCGCGCGGCACGCGCGGCGGGCGCTTCGCTCAAGCGGCGGCTGTGGCCTCGGGCCGATCGTCGTTCGTGGCGGGCGGATCATCGTTTGCGAGGACGCGAGCGAGCAGTTCGCGCAGCGTCACGCGCTCGCGCGCGCTCAGCGGCGCGAGGATCTCGTCCTCGATCGTCGCCTGCGCCCGCTCGGCGCGTCCCAGGGCGCGGGCGCCCGCGGCGGTCAGCTCGACGAGATGGCGGCGACGGTCGGCCGGGTCGCGTCGCCGTTGCACCAGCCCGTCGGCCTCGAGCGCGTTGAGCAGCAGAACGACGTTGTTGGGGTCGATGCACAGCGTGTCGCAGATCTGCTGCTGGGGGACGTGGGGATGGTCGCGCAGGTAGCTGAGGGCCACGAAGTACCGCAGGCGCATGCCGAGCGACTCTTCACCGCTGCGGCGGTTCGCGAGCTTCGCCAAGCGGGCGAGCAGCACCACCGAGCTTGCGTGATCGGCGCTGTCCATCGCCTCCCACGCTACCAGCAAGTGCTCGATGCCACAAGGGTGATCAATGCTACAGTGACGACCCGGATGGCCGCGCTGAGCCAAGCCGCACGCGACGATCGCCGCCGCTGGCTGGCGTTGATCGTCGTCTGTCTGGCGATGTTGATGAACGCGCTCGATGCGACCGTCGTCAACGTCGCGCTGCCGAAGATCCAGCACGATCTTCATTTCACGCAGGCCGGGCTGGCCTGGGTTATCGACGCCTACCTCGTGGCCTTCGCCGGCTTTCTGCTGATGTCCGGGCGGCTCGGCGACCTGATCGGGCGCAAGAAGGTCTTCCTCGCTGGACTCGCCGTGTTCACGCTGTCCTCGGCCGTATGTGGCCTCGCCAACAGCCAGGGCCTGCTGATCGCGGCCCGCTTCGTGCAGGGCATGTCTGGGGCCTTCTCGACCTCGGTGATCCTGGCGATCATCGCGACCGAGTTCACCGATCCGCGCGAACGCGCGCGGGCGATGAGCGTCTACATCTTCGTGGCGGTCGGCGGCGGCTCGATCGGCCTGCTGGCAGGGGGCGTGCTGACGCAGGCGCTGAACTGGCACTGGATCTTCTTCATCAACCTGCCGATCGGGGCGGTCGCGCTGATCCTCGGGGTTCTGCTGGTCGAGGAGAACGAGGGCCTGGGCGTGCGCGAAGGCGTCGACGTGCTCGGCTCGCTGCTGATCACCGCGGGATTGATGCTCGGCGTCTATGCCGTCGTGAAGTCCAGCGACTACGGCTGGGGCTCGGCCCGCACGCTCGTGGTCGGGGCTGTTGCGCTGGCGCTGATCGCGGCGTTCTTCGCGGTCGAGGCCCGGATTTCCAAGCCGATCATGCCGCTGCGCATCCTGCGCGTCCGGGGACTTCTCAGCTCCAGTCTGGTGCGCGGCTTCCTCTTCACCGGCATGTACGGCTGCCTGTTCCTCGGCACGCTGTATCTCGAGCATGTGCTCGGCTACAGCGCCCTGCACACCGGCGTCGCGTTCCTGCCGATGACGCTCGTCGTTGCGTTCTTCTCGTCCGGCATCACCGCACGCCTGGTGGGCCGTTTCGGTCCCTGGCGCACGCTGATGCCGGCGATGACAATGGTCATGGCCGGACTCGTGCTGCTGGCCAGCGCGGGTGTGCACGCGGGCTACTTCCCGACCCTGTTTCTGGCCTTCCTGCTGCTGGGCGCCGGCATGGGAACAGCCTCGGTGCCGCTGCTGACGATCGCGATGTCCGATGTGCCACCCGCGGACGCCGGCCTCGCCTCCGGGATCGTCAACGTCTCGATGCAGGTCGCCGGGGCCCTCGGCGTCGCAGTCCTCGGCACGATCTCGGCAGACCACACCAGGGCGCTGACGGCGACGGGCAGCTCGCTCGCCGTCGCGCTCACGGCCGGCTATCACCTGGCGTTCGTGGTCGCCGCCGGCTGCGTCGCCGTCGGCATGCTCGTCGCCGTGCTGCTGTTGCGCCCGCGTCGCCCGCAACAGATCGGCGCGAGCGCCGCGGGGCGGCTCGAACGCAGCGGCGAGACGGCTGCCGGCGCGCGGTTGTGAGCGACGCGCACGCGGGGGATAGGCTTTCGCGCCGTGAGGGTCAATCTTCGCAGGCTCCGCCCAGCCGACGTGGTCGCGCTTGCCGGCGCCCTGCTGCTCGCCGCGGCGCTGTTCGCGCCGTGGTTCGAAGAGGCCGGCGGGCGTGAGAACGCCTGGCAGGCACTGACAATCGCCGCCGTCCCGGCGGCGCTTACGGCAGTGGCGGCGATGGCGCTGGCTGCGGCGACCGTAACGCAGCGCTCGCCCGCGCTGCCGCTCGCGCTCGCCGTGTGCACGATTCTGCTGGGGCTGGTGACGAGCGTGCTTGTCGTCGTCTTCGCCGCCACCCCGCCTGCCGCCGCGAGCGGGCGCTGCTACGGGCTGTGGCTCGGCCTGGCGGGCGCCGTGGGCGTGCTCGTGGCGGCCAGCCTCTCGCTGCGCGATGAGCGTCCCTTCTGGGGCGTGCCGGTGTCGCGATGATCGAGCGCGAGGAGGTCCGCCACGTCGCCCGCCTTGCGCGCCTGGCGCTCAGCGACGAGGAGGTCGACCGGATGGCGGTCGAGCTGGCGGGTGTGCTCGACCACATCGCGACAATCGAGCAGCTCGACCTGGACACCGTCGAGCCCACGTCGCACGTCGTCGCGGTGGAAAACGCGCTGCGGGAGGATCTGCCGCAGCCGTCGCTGGCCCGCGAGCTCGTCCTGGCGAGCGCGCCGGCTGTCGTCGATGACGGGTTCGCCGTCCCGAGCCCGCAGGCATGAGCGAGATCCTCGAGCTCTCGGCTGCTGCAGCCGCCGGCGCCGTCGCGTCGGGCGAGCTTGACGCGGGCGAGCTGTTCGAGACCTACAGGGCACGGGCGGCCGCCGATCAGCTGAACGCCTTCGTATGGGTCGCCGAGGCCGCGCCGCCCGCGGTCGCGGGGCCGCTCGGCGGCGTGCCGCTCGCCGTCAAGGACCTGTTCTGCACCGAGGGCGTGCCAAGTCAGTCGGGCTCGCGGATCCTCGCGGGCTATTGCCCGCCCTACACCGCGACGGTGGTCGAGCGGTTGGCGGCCGACGGTGCGCCGCTGCTCGGCAAGACCAATCAGGACGAGTTCGCGATGGGCTCCTCGACCGAGAACTCCGCTTTCGGGCCCGTACGCAACCCTTGGGACCGCGGCCGCGTGCCCGGCGGCTCCTCGGGAGGGAGCGCGGCAGCGGTCGCTGCGCGGCTCGCGCCGTGGGCGCTCGGCACCGATACGGGCGGGTCGATCCGCCAGCCGGCGGCGCTGTGCGGCATCGTCGGCCTGAAGCCGACCTATGGGGCCGTCTCGCGCTACGGCATGATCGCCTTTGCCTCCTCGCTTGACCAGGCCGGGCCGCTGACGCGCGATGTGACCGACGCCGCGCTGCTGTACTCGAGGATGGTCGGCCCGCGCGATCCACGCGACTCGACGTCGCTGGACTTCCCCGGCGCGATCGAGTTGCCGGTGCGCAGCGATCTCGCCGGCGTGCGCATCGGCGTGCCGGCAGAGCTGTCTGGCGACGGCATCGAAGCGGGGGTGCTGAGCGCGTTCGAGGCTACGCTCGAGCTGGCGCGGGCGCTCGGCGCGAGTGTCGAGCCGTGTGCACTGCCGCATGCCCCGCACGCGCTCGCCGCCTACTACGTTCTGGCGCCGGCCGAGGCCTCCTCGAACCTCGCACGCTTCGACGGCGTGCGCTACGGCTACCGCTCCAGCGACGCCGACGAGCTGATCGGCATGTACACGCAGACGCGTCACGACGGCTTCGGCGCCGAGGTCAAGCGCCGGATCATGCTCGGGACCTACGCGCTCTCGAGTGGCTATTACGACGCCTTCTATGGGCGCGCGCAGCGTGTGCGCACGAAGATCGCCGAGGACTTCGCGGTCGGCTTCGAGCGCTTCGATTTCATCGCCACGCCGACCGCACCGGGAGTCGCGTTCGAGCTCGGCGCGAAGACCTCCGATCCGCTGGCGATGTACCTCAACGACTTCTGCACGGTGCCGATGTCGCTCGCGGGGATTCCGGCCATCTCGATCCCCTGCGGGCTCGCCGAGCCGCCCGGCGGCGGCCGCGCGCTGCCGGTCGGCTTCCAGCTCGCCGGGCCCGCGTTCAGCGAGAACACGCTGCTGGCGGCGGCATTCGCCCTGGAGCAGGCGCTCGGATTCGACGGCGCCCTCGCCTCGTCCGCCGGCGACCCAACGGCTGACCAGTGAGCGCCGAGCTCGAGCCGGTCATCGGCCTGGAGATCCACGTGCAGCTGGCGACCGCGACGAAGATGTTCTGCGGCTGCGAGCTGAGCTTCGGTGAGCCGCCGAACACGCGCACCTGCCCGGTTTGCATCGGTCTGCCGGGGGCGCTGCCGGTCGTCAACGCCCGCGCGATCCACTTCGGCCTGATGATCGGGCTGGCGCTCGGCTGCGAGCTCGCGCCGCGCTCGATCTTCCATCGCAAGAACTACTTCTACCCCGATCTGCCGAAGGGGTACCAGATCTCGCAGTACGACGAGCCGCTGTGCCGCGGAGGCTCCCTGGCCGGTGTGCGGATTCACCGTGTGCATCTCGAGGAGGACGCGGCCAAGCTGATCCACATCGGTGCAAGCGGCCGCATCCACGGTTCGCAGCTGTCGGTCGTCGACTTCAATCGCGGCGGGACGCCGCTCGTCGAAATCGTCACCGAGCCGGACCTGCACTCGCCGGCCCAGGCCCGCGAGTGGCTGGAACTGCTGCGCGCCACGCTGCGCGCCCTGGGTGTCAGCGACGTCAACATGGACGAGGGCTCGCTTCGGGCCGACGCGAACGTGTCGCTGCGCCCGCGTGGCAGCGCCACGCTCGGGACCAAGACCGAGCTTAAGAACATGA
>Ga0302320_10002524_pt1 | contig 43002 bp, 39 predicted proteins | sample Bog_T0_3_FD_202130 | JGI IMG/M metagenome (GOLD analysis project Ga0302320, IMG submission 202130) | Peat permafrost microbial communities from Stordalen Mire near Abisko, Sweden - Bog_T0_3 | ecosystem: Environmental > Terrestrial > Soil > Wetlands > Peat | place: Sweden: Abisko, Stordalen Mire... | reverse complement strand
TTTGAAATCCCCGCCGCGTATCGCGACAACCACCCCGAGCGGATTGCGCGGGCGTTGCAGCCGGCGCGCGCCGCCGGCCTGCTGCCGTCGTTTCCGTTCGGCAGCGATTTTACCGCCACCGAGCAGCGGCTGATTCCGGCGCTGCAGTTCCTGCAGGAGGTGCAACATGCGCCGCACCGCCTGGCCGCATTGTTGTGGCAGGGGCTGACGCGCCGGCCGGATGCGGCCGACCGCGAATGCCTGGCACGGCTCGGCCTCGACCGACCCGCGACATGGTCCGAATACGGCTACCGCGCGCTGGTCGGCGCGGCGCTGGCGCGAAGCCGGAGGTGATGCTGCGGTTTCGCGCTTACCGGTTCTTGTTCACCGGCTTGCGCTTCTCGATGAATGCCGCCATGCCCTCGGCGCGATCCTCCAGCGCGAAGGTCGCGTGAAACAGGTCGCGCTCGACCTTCAGTCCCTCGGACAACGGTGTTTCGAAGGCGCGGTTGATGGCACTCTTGGCCATCTCGGCGGCGGGACGCGACATCGCGGCGATTTTTTCCGCCGCCGCCAGTACCTCGTCCATCAGCTTATCCGCCGGCACGATGCGGCTGACCAGTCCGGCACGCTCGGCTTCGGCGGCATCCATCATCCGCCCGGTGAGGCAGAGGTCCATCGCCTTGGATTTACCGATCGCGCGGGTCAGCCTCTGGGTTCCGCCGATACCGGGAATGGTGCCGAGGGTGATTTCCGGCTGCCCGAACTTGGCGGTGTCCGCAGCGATGATGATGTCGCACATCATCGCCAGTTCGCAGCCGCCGCCGAGCGCATAGCCGCTGACGGCGGCGATGGTCGGTTTGCGGCAGTTGGCGACCCGGTCGCCGCCAATGGCGGTGAAATCGCTGGAAAACATGTCGATGAAGGTTTTCGGCTGCATTTCCTTGATGTCGGCGCCGGCGGCGAAGGCCTTTTCGCCGCCCGCCAGGACGATGCAGCCAATGCTCTCGTCAGCCTCGAGGTCGGCGACCGCGGCGGCGATCTCGCCAAACACGCCGAACGACAGCGCGTTGAGCATCTTGGGGCGGTTCAGGGTGATGACGCCGACCGCGCCTTTGCTATCGACAATGATGTATTCGAACGTGCTCATGGTCCACCCCGCGCCCAGATATCGCCGGCAATGTGCCTGCTGGCGGGATCGGCTTCAAGTGGGCACAGTACCGCAATCGATCCTGCAAGGCTCGGTCAGGCCATGAACATGCGCGCCGCGGAGGCCATTGTCAGCAGGGCGCCAAAGCCGATGAAGATTTTCCCGATCAGCGAGGTCTGGTCCCAGGTCGAACTGTCGTTGCGGCTCGCCGCGGCAGGTGCCTCGGCCGAGGCCATCGCCAGCGTCGCCTCGGGGGCGGCATGTTCGTGCAGCGCGCGATCGACGTCGTTGAGCTGATCGGCGGACACCACCTCGGTCTCGGCGGCAGGCAGCGCATCGTCCGGATGGTCCGGCGCGGCCTGCGGCAGGGTGCCGGCCCGCGCCGACATCGCCTTGAGGTCGCCGCTCGCCGTATCGGAGGGCGGCAATTGGGCATTGGCATTGGCGACCGACGGCGGAATGCCGGAGCCTTGGACCGCGGTTGAATTGTCGGCGTCGTCGGCGGCCTTGCTGGCGGCGGCGGATTTCAGCGCCACCTTGCCGGAGTTTCGGTGCGCGAGCTTTTTCCAGTGGCGCGAGGCGTGCTTGACCGGCGCGGCGGCCGCGACCGATGGCGGCTTTGAACTTGCAGCGGCATCGCCGGTGGCAGCCTGCAATGGCCCGGCCAGATATGCCAGCAGCCCTGCTGCCAGAATCAATGTCGAGCGCCCGTTGGCCGTGATGGTCATTTGGCAATCTCCCCTTTTGCCAGTCCCCAAAGTCGAATGAGGACCTCGGGGCGTGTCCGGAGCGGGGCGGAAAAAGGGAATCTTCGGGCGAGACCGGGCGAAAACGCGGCAAAAGCCGGATGCAAGGCAGCCCGTTCCACGCCGCTCGCTTCCGGCCGGATCCCGAACCCATGCGGCGGGTGTCAGCCGCGCCAATCGATGTTATGAGCCTGCCGGTGCGGAACCGGGATATCGCGATTCCCTGCGGCGCGCCGGTCCGGACTCCGGGGGAGCCTGTTATCACGATTTCGTGACTTACGCCCGCGGGCGTAACAAATTGAAACATCGGCCGAATTGCAGAGTGGGAGCGCGCGTGCGCGAACGTGAAGACGAATGGACCGGGCTGATGCGGTCGGCCGTTTCGGGCGACAGTGCCGCGTATCACCGTCTGCTGAAGGCGGTGACGCCGGTGTTGAGGGCCGCCGCGCGCCGCGGTCTGGCGCGGGCCGGGCAGCCGGCCGATCAATCCGAGGATATCGTGCAGGACATTTTGTTGGCAGTGCATCTGAAGCGGCATACCTGGGACGCCAATGCGCCGTTCGCCCCCTGGCTGTTTGCGATCGCCCGCAACAAGCTGATCGATTCGTTGCGCCGCCGCGGTCGGCGGGTGTTCGTCAACATCGATGATTTCGCCGAGACGATCCCGAGCGAGCCGGCCGCGGCGACCGCTCCGGCGAGCGAGGTGGCGGCCCAGCTGCAGTCCTTGCCGGTGCGGCAGCGCGAGGTCCTGCAGTCGATCGCGGTCGAGAGCGCCTCGATCAAGGATACCGCGGCGAAATTAGCCATGAGCGAGGGTGCGGTGCGCGTGGCGCTGCATCGCGGGCTTGCCAGCCTCACCGCCAAACTGCGGGAGCAATGAGAATGCAAACCGATCAGCTCATTCGAACCCTGGCTGCCGACAGCGCCCACCGTGCCCCGCCGGTCGGACTGGTTTTGACGCTGGCGTTGCTCGCCGGTGCGGCGGTTTCGGCGGCAATGTTCTTCGCGACGCTGGGCGTGCGTCCCGACGTCATGACTGCGATGCATAACCCGTTCTTCGACCTGAAGTTTGTCGTGACGCTCGCGCTGGCGATCTCGGCCATCGCCGTCAGCCTGCATCTGTCGCGGCCGGAAGCCTTGCTGCGCGGATGGGCCTTGCTGCTGTTGATTCCGGCCGGCCTGCTGGCGGCCGGAATCGGAACCGAGATGATGTTGCCGCAGCGGCTGCCGATGATGACACGGTTGATTGGCAGCAATTCGAGGATTTGCATGACCGCGATTCCGCTGCTCTCGCTGCCGCTGCTGGCGGCGGCGCTGATCGGCCTGCGCCACGGCGCGCCGGCGCGGCCCGCGCTTGCCGGCGCGCTTGCCGGACTATTGTCGGCGGGCCTGGCGGCGACGCTCTACGCCGCGCATTGCACCGACGATTCCCCGCTGTTCGTGGCGACATGGTACACGATTGCCACTGCGCTGGTGAGCGCGATCGGCGCGCTGGCGGGATCCAGGGTGCTGAGGTACTAGCTGCAGTTCGATCGCACGAAGCTTCGCTGCGACCGCGCGCCGGCGGTCACGACGCCGGGGCGGCGGTCTGCTGCATGCGGTGGAAGCGCAGCACCTGCTGAGCGGTCGAGGGCCGCAGCCGCTCATAGGTGTCCTTGCAGGCCTGCAGATCAGTCCGCTCCGCGCTCGAGAGATCGTCGCGCATGTTGATGATCGCCTTGACGGTCGGCCACGACATTCCCGAGACCTTGGCCAGGATCATGACGCCCTCGGCGCGGGTCTCGATCATCATGTTCTCTGCAGTCGACAACGACACGTTGGCAAGCGCCGCGATAGCGGCATTGGCCTCGTCGAATTGGCCGGCTTCGGCAAATGCCGCCACCTGCTGCTCGTCGAGCCTGCCGTCCTGGTAGAGCGACTTGACCAGCGCGTGGGCGATCGCGGTATCCCTTGTGATGGCCGACGGCGCCGAGCGCGCCAGCCGCGTCGCTTCCCGTACCGCGGTCGGCACCTCTGCCGCCTGCGGGTTGGCGGCCTCGAGCCGCGTCCGCACCGCCTCCGACGCCTTCGCGATCAGTTTCAGGTACAGATGCCGCGGGATGGTCGGACGCAGGCCGACGCAGGTCGCAAGGTCGTCGTCGCCCTCGGCTCGGTCGATCAACCGGGTGAAGCCGCGCTCGGAAAATTCCGCGCCGGGATTGCCGACGGTGCTCTGGATCACGGCATCGTTGCCACGCAGCACCAGCACGTCGGTCACCGCGCCGCTCAGCACCCTGCGGGTCGAAATCGCCATCAGATGGGCCTGGCTCTTGTGGCGCGCGGTCTCGATCAGCACGTCGTCGTCGAGCCGTTCCGAACGCGACAACACCGGAGCTGCGACCTCGATCAGATCATCGAATGCCAGCGCCCGAATCGTCAGTGGCGGCGCGGTGTCGACCGGCGCCAGACGATTGGCGAGCAGCACCCTGGCGGCGGTTTCGATCTGGTGCATCAGGCATTGGAACACGTCGTCGAAAAGCTCGATCTGATCGCTCGAGTAATCCACCGCGCCGTTGATGAAGAGGTCGGTGACGCGGCGCAGGGTTTCGACCCGGCGCGCGACGGTCCCGTGTGCGAGCGTGACCTGCAATTCGTCGAGCAGATTTTCGGAATTAACGGCGGATTTCGAACTCATGACTCTGTCCTGGAGCGTTCGGATGCAGACCGGGGACGGTTTCTTCGTCCCCGGAAACGGAAGTGGTCGGATCAGGCGCTGGCGACGCGGTTGCGGCCTCGTGCCTTGGCGGCGTAGAGCGCGCTGTCGGCGCGCGCGAGTAATGTGTCCGGGGTCTCATCCGGCTTCAGGGTGGCGATGCCGGCAGAGATTGTCACCTGCATGCCGGGCGAGAACGCGCTCCAGTCGAGCTCGGCGACAATGGTACGGAGCCGGTCGAGGATGCGGATGGCGCTGTCATCGGGGGTGTCGGGGAGCACCAGCAGGAATTCCTCGCCGCCGTAACGGCCGAACCTGTCGATGCTGCGGATATTCGCAAATACGGTGATGGCGAATGTCCTGAGCACTTCGTCGCCGGTGGGATGGCCATAGGCGTCGTTGATGCGCTTGAACCAGTCGAGATCGATCAGCGCGATCGAGCAGGGCGTCTTGACACGACGGGCGCGGGCAATCGCGTCGTCCAGCATCCGCATGATGCAGCGGCGGTTGAACGAGCCGGTCAGTTCGTCGAGTTCGGCGAGCTCCTCGATGCGGTTATAGGCCTTCTTGAGCTCGGAACTGCGGTTGTAGAGCATCTTGCGCAACGAACTGCCGTAGAGTCCCACGAAGGCACACTGTCCGATCGTCAGCACGAAGCAGAGCATCGCGGCAAGCCGTTCGACCGGCGTCGTGACGGGCATGCCGATCGGCGCGCTGGTGAGCATGAAAATCGGAACCAGACCCGCGGTCGTGAGGCTCCAGGCCACGGTTGCCTGCCGCGAAGTCATCCGCAGCGCGCCGAAGCCGAAGATCAGGAACAGCACGCTGAGAAAGGCGTAGCCGATTTCGGGGGCCGCCAGCAGAAAGCCAAGCTGCAGGGCGACATGGCTGCCGATCTGATAGATCGTGAGGTAGTGATCGTCGTAGCGGTCGTTGACATGGCTTTCGGACAGCACCACGAAAATGGCGATCACCGCCGTGCCGGACAGGAAATAGGCCAGCGGGATCGCGATCGGGATGGTGCCGGCGTAGCAATAGACCGACAGCACCAGCGCAAGCAGGGTGTAGCTTACCGTTTGCACCGCCAGCATCTGGCGTCGCTGGCCGACGCGGCGCTGCAGCACGTCCGATGGCAGCGCGCCAGCGAGACCGACGGCGCCGCCATTCTGGCCCTGAAGCGATGAAGCTGCGCCGCTCATGTCCCGCCGCTGGTTAAAATGCGTTTGCGGGAATTTTAGGGAACAAAGCCTTTAGGTTTGGTATCTTTGAGGGCCGAATCTCGGGCCTCGACGGGCCGCCACCGCCGGTGTTTTCGCGCGGGCTGTCCGCTCATTTCGGGTAGTGCGGTGCAGCGGGCGGCCTCCAGGTCGGCTGGACAGCCTCTGCAATGGCTGTTGCGCGGGCCAAGTCTTGCTAAGGTCGCCGCGGATTGTCGAGGAACAGGGACGGCCCCGTATTATGATACCAATTTCTCGCGTCCGATGGCCAGACCCTCCCTCACCAGCTTCCAATCGCGTTCCGTGCGATACACCACAGATGTCGGCAAGCTACCGCAATAATTTGAGGAATCTTGCTCCTGGCGTCGAACCACCCGGCGGCCCAATCCGACCAACCTTGCGAGACGGCCATTGAGCGCGACACAGGCGGCTTCGGACGGCGTCCTGATCGCTCGGATCGCTCAAGGCGACCGGCTCGCCATGCAGGTGCTTTACGGAAGGCATCATGTCAGGGTGTTTCGCTTCGGGCTTCGACTCGTGCGGGACGAACAGATTGCGGAAGACCTCATCAGCGAGGTGTTTCTCGATGTGTGGCGCCAGGCTGGCAAGTTCGAAGGCCGATCCGCCGTTTCCACCTGGTTGCTGGCGATTACGCGATTCAAGGCCCTTTCTGCGCTGCGCCGCAGGAAGGACGTCGAACTGGACGATGAGGCCGCCAATGCGATCGAGGACGCGTCCGACGATCCGGAAGTGGCGGTGCAGAAGAAGGACACCAGTCAAGCGTTGCGTAAGTGCCTGACCGCACTTTCGCCGGATCACCGGGAAATCGTCGATCTCGTCTACTACCACGAGAAATCCGTGGAGGAGGTGGCGGAAATCGTCGGCATCCCGGAGAACACAGTGAAGACGCGGTTGTTTTATGCACGCAAAAAACTGGCCGAACTGCTCAAGGCAGCCGGCGTAGAGCGAGGCTGGCCATGATGGCGATGAGAAAAACAATGCTGGAGCAAGAACCCAGTGAAATGGAAACGCTGTTGCCATGGCATGCAGCAGGTACCTTGAATGCGCGCGATGCCAGGCGCGTCGAGGAGGCGCTCGCACGCGATCCCGAGCTCGCCAGGCAATATGCGGTGATCCGGGAGGAATACGCCGCGACCATTGATCTCAACGAGAGCCTCGGCGCGCCGTCCTCCCGTGCCATGCAAAAGCTGTTCGCGGCCATCGACGCCGAGCCGGCGCGCCAGCCTCCGTCGTCGCTCAGCCTGTCCGGGCGGATCGCCAACTTTTTCGCCGGCCTGTCGCCGCGCGCGCTGGCCTGGACCGCGAGCGCCGGCGCCTTGGCGCTTTTGCTGCAGGCCGGCTTGATCGGCGCGCTGCTGGTGAAGACCCAGCCTGCTCCGTTCCAGACCGCATCGCTCAGCACCGACGAGCCGACTACCCGCGCCCTGGGGCCGCAGGCGCCGCCGCGCGCTCTGGTGCGGTTCGCGCCGGATGCCCGTGTTGCCGACATTACCGCGCTGCTCGACAGCTATCAGGCCTCGATTGTCGATACCCGCGGCGGCCTGTTTCGGCTGCAATTCGGCAACAAGGCGATGCCGAAGGATGAAATCGCCGGGCTGATGAGCCGGCTGCAAGGCGAGAAGATTGTCAGTCTCGCGGTGGCGGCACCGTAAGCCGCATGGCGACCGCCGCCATTTTTCCGGCCGGTGGCATCCGCGCTACTGCAGCGTGATGCCCGACTTCGATGCAACGCAGAGGCCCGAGCTTCCATGGCCCATGATTGTGCAGATTGGCGGATCAAGGTGCGACGTGCGGTGTTGGCGCTGGCCGTAGCAGCAACATTGCCGCTCGCATATTTCGACGGCGCGGCGGTTCAGGCGCAGAGCATCATGCGCTCGCCCAACCTGAATATCGGGTCGCGGATTCCAACCATCAATTCAACGGTCGCGCCACGGATCGGTCCCAATATCGCCGGCAGGGCGGTGACGGCCGTCGGACGAACGCCGCCGCGATTGAACGCCCGGATGACCCAGCGCCCGGTGCTGCCATATCTGCGCTATTCGCCAAACCTCTATCCGGCCTGCGACTTCACCGATCGCAATGGCGAATGCGCGGATCAGCCGCTATTGAAGGCCGATGGCGGCGGCAATGCTGCGGCGGCCAGCAGCGGCAACAACGGACCGCGCCGAAATACCGCAGCCACGGCGCTCGACCCGCGTCGCATCGCGGGCCAGCTGGTGGCCGAGATCGACGGCTCGCTGTCCGATGCGCAGGCCGACGAACTGGCGCGGCGTCACGGCCTGGTGCGGCTGGAATCGCGGAATTTTCCGCTGGTCGGCGCCACCATCGGCCTGTTCCGGATCACCGACCGGCGTACCGTGGATGCCGTCAGCCGCGAGCTCGGGACCGAGGCCAGCGTTCGTTCGGTGCAGCCGAATTTCCGTTATTTGCTGCAGGATCAGAAACCAGCACTGACCGAGGGCGATCCCGCGCAATACGCGCTTTCGAAGCTTCGATTGCCTGCGGCGCACCTGCTGGCCCGCGGGGCCAACGTCACCATTGCCGTGATCGATTCCGGTGTCGACGTCAAACATCCCGAACTCGCGAACGCGATTGCGAGTTCCTTCGATGCGCTCGGCAGCAAGGAAGGTCCGCACACCCACGGCACCGGCGTCGCCGGCGCGATCGTGTCGCATGCGCGGCTGATGGGTAGCGCGCCGGCGGCGAGGATTTTGGCGATCCGCGCCTTCGGTGTGGCGCAGAACGGCGCGGAAAGCTCTTCCTTCGTCGTCCTGAAGGGATTGGACTATGCCGCGGCCCACGGCGCGCAAATCGTCAATATGAGTTTCGCGGGGCCGAAGGATGCGCTGATAGAACGCGGTATCGCCGCGCTCGCTGCCAAGGGTATTTTGATGGTCGCCGCGGCCGGCAACGCCGGCCCGAAATCGCCGCCGCTGTATCCCGCTGCCAATGCCAGCGTGATTGCGGTCAGCGCCACTGACGCCGAGGACAGGCTGTTCCCGGCATCGAACCGCGGCAGCTATATCGCGGTTGCCGCGCCCGGCGTCGATATCTTCCTGCCGGCGCCCGACGGAAAATATCAGATCACCTCCGGCACGTCGTTTTCGGCCGCCTATATCAGCGGCCTCGCCGCCCTGATGCTCGAGCGCAATCCGGCGTTGCAGCCGGACGAGTTGCGCGCGATCCTGATGAAGACGGCCCGCGATCTCGGCGCACCGGGCCGGGACGACCTGTTCGGCGCCGGCGAGGCTGACGCCTTTGCTGCGGTCTCTGCGGTCGCCACCGCGCCCGCGACGCCGCTTGGGGCGGCGCTGGATACCCCGGCGGCTGATAAGGCTTCGACCGGGCAGGATATTCCCGAGGCGACGCCTGCCATGGCGTCGGACAAGCCAGCGGGCGACCAAGCCAATCGGGCCGCCGCGCAATAAAAGGCCTGTCATCGGGGATACCCGACGAACAAAATTGCCTGGCAAAAAACGGTTAAAAAATCGCAACTGGATTGAACGTGCGGCGCCCTTCCGCGACAAATATCTGTGGGAGCGGAAATCCCTCCCCATCGAGGCTGTATTCGGCGCGAGCGCCCATCCACCCCAAGCGCCCATACGGCTTGACCCGTCCGGTTGTCCCCCCGGACGGGTCTTTCGTTCTGGGCGGGGCCGGGCTGATTGGCTTTCGGAATTTGAGGCCGCCGTTCGCGGACAGCCCACTGCACGCTCCGGTACCGCAGCAAGGCTGCCATCCGTTGCGGTGGCTTGACCGTGGATGAGCGGAAATCCCCGTATTTTCGCGGTCTTTTGTCGACAGAAAACGTCGAGTAACGGTCGGTCACTGGACAACTTCAAAGTTTTCCACAGAATATCTCCGTCACGTCAAACTGATTCGTCCCTGTTGCGTGCGCGTCCGTTTTTCTCCTTGCGGGCTGGTTCATGACACATCGACACGACGTGGCACGCGGTCGCGATATTGTTGCGCGCTGGGTGATTCTTGCCGAGCAGCGGCTCGAATACCTGACCGAGCTGTTCGAGACCGGCCGCTGGCGCCGTTATCACGGCGAACGTGCGTTTCTCGAAAATATCCAGGAGGCCAAAGCCGCTGTCGAACTCTGGCGGGATCTGTTGACGCGCGAGGCTTCGCGAGACAACTCCGCCATCGACCTCTCCTGGCTCGGTCGCACCGGAACATCGCCGCCGCGGGACAGAAGTTTGCGCGCTCAGCTGCAGCCGGCACAGGTGCCGGCCGAATCGCCATCCGACCTGCCGATCGTCTCGGAGCCCGTCCACCTTGCATCGGATGAAGCGCCTTCCGCTCCGGAAGCCGGCGCGGCCGACTTGGCGCCGCACGTCCAGGGATCGCAGTTCTTGCATCCTGCAGCTTTGGACAATGCCGCGGATCTCACCCTGGATCTCGCCGTGATGCAGCAGCGCTATCCGCTGCTGCGCAACGCGTTGTAGGCAGATCCATCAGCCGCCTTCGTCGCCTTTACGGGGGGACGATGGCTACCTGCTTACCGCGTTGGACCCGATCAGCAGCTGGGGGAAATGTTGCGCACCCTCTGCGGAAAGGTCCGAGGTGACCGGGCGCGCATGATCCAGCCCCACCACCGCGCCGCGCGGCGTTTCCGAAATCACATTGTTGCTGACCAGCACCGTACTGCCGCCCGGCGCCACCGATACGCCGACGCCGACCAGGGCACGGCGGATCACATTGCCTGAAATGACAACGTCGCGCAGATATTTGCCCCAGCCCGCCATGATGCCGAACGACGGCGCGTTTTCGATCACGTTGCCCGACACCGAGCTGTCGGCCTCGACATAGATCCCGACGCCGGCGTCGTCGTCGGGCGCAGTGCCGATCGGCCGCTTCGGCAGCAGGTTGCGGATGATATTGCCCTGCACGACCGCCATGCGTCCGCCTTCGTTGAAATTGCAGACCGAAACCCCGAAAGCCGCGCCGTCAACGGTATTGTTGGCGATCACGGCGCCCTCGAACGCAAATTCCGAATACAGCGCCACCTCGCGGACGTCGCTGACGCTGTTGCCAGTAATCTGGATGTTGGACGCCGAATTGCCGCGCACTGCGGAGTAGTCGCAATTGCGAATGCGATTGCCGCGCACGATCACGTTGCCGGCACGGAAGGCGTTGATGGCGTTGCCATATTGTCCGGAGCCGCCGGGGCCGGCCTTGATGTCTTCGATGCGGTTGTCGAGCACCAGCGTGCCGTCATCGCCGATCGCGGTGCGCAGGATTTCGATCCCGTTGTCGTTGGTGCCGCTAATGGTGTTGCGCGAAACCAACAGGCCCAGTGCGTCGAACGAGACGATGGCGGTGGCGGCGGTGCTGGTGATGATGTTGCCACTGATGTCGCCGGAGACATTCTCGAACCAGATGCCGTTGCCGCCGCTCCCGGTGATCTCGCAACCGGCAATGCGGATATCGCGGCCGCCGAGGCAATGCACCAGGCCGCGCCGCGCCGGCAGCGGAATGCCGCCGCCATCCAGCGTGATGCCGGTCAGCCCAATATGGTCAGCGCCTTCGCCCGACAACATCGACGCGCCGCCGGCGAACACCAGCCTGCTGGCGCCGCGCACGCCGACCACTTGGGTGCCGCTCTGCAGGTGAAGCAGCCCGCAGCGATAGACGCCGGGCGGCAGCGCCAGCGGCACTTGGGCGCGTGCGGCCTCGTCGATCGCGTGCTGCAGGACCCTGGTCTGATCGTCGGGGCTGCCCGGCCGGACGCCATATTGGGTAGCGTCACGCCCCAATGTCGCGGTCAGCGGCGCCGCGCGCACCGCCTCGGGCGATATCACAAGCGCACCGGCTGCTCCTGCAGCCGATGCTCCGATCAGACGGCGGCGGCTGACGTTCATGAAACTCTTCTCCGGCGGATACCCTTTGTTGCGGGTCCGCGATGTCCGGAGTAACGCAAAAATGCTGATCAGGCTGGGGCGCCGGGGCGAACTGCCGGGCGTTTGTTGGGGGTAGGGTTAATGCGCGACGAAGTCGGTTTCGTCGTGGAGCCTCAATGCGGTGCTCCGTGCCAGCTTCACCAGTTCCAGCAGCATGGCTTCGCCGGCAACGACCAGCTGCTGCGGTGTGACGTGCCCGGTTGCACGCCTGGGCCGCGGCGTGGCGTCGCGGGCAACCAGCGGCACATGGACGAACGCGGCGAGGCGGGGCCCGCCTTCTTGGTCCGTCGCCTCGATCGCGCGCCAGCTCAGATAATTGCAGAGATAGCTGCCGGCGTCGCGCGAAGCCCGCGCCGCGATGCCGGTGCCAATAGCCGCGCGCAGCAATTTGGCGGTGTGCGGACCGAACATCATGGCGCCGGCGCCACCGGCGATCGACCCCTTGCGCACGCTGGCATGGTCGGCATCGGGCCACAGCGTGGTGACGGCATTGCGGGCGCGGGTCTCCACCCGGACATGTGCCGTGCGGGTGGCAAGGCCGAACATCAACAGCGCACCGGGCCGGTGTTTGGCGAGCAATTCCGGCAATTGGCGATCAACGGCCTTGTAGGTGACGGGGAAGATATGGCCAATGAGATCAACCTCACTGAGGGCGGGACGGCGCAGGCGCACCAGCCGCGCCACCAGCGGCTGCGTCGGATTGAACGGCGCACCGGGAAACGGCTCAAAACCCGTGATGAGGATGCGAAGTCTTTCGCTCAATTCAAACAGATCCTCCCTGTCCATGCGCTGGGAGCGCCCGGGGCGTCAGTAAACCTCCGACCCGCATCCAATTCCAGGCAATCGCCGCACCGCGGCCAGCCTACTTCAGCATTTCCGCAATCTGCTCGGCCGCCAGCGCCGGCGCGATGCGGCCGTCGGCCACCTCGGCTTCGGTCTTCCTTACCTTGGCACGGATCGCAGGATCGGCGCGCAGCCGCGCCATCATCCGCTGCTCCAGCATCGACCACATCCATTTCACCTGCTGCTGCCGGCGCCGCGCGGCGAATTCGCCCGAGGCTTTCATCGCGGCGCGGTGATCGAGAATTTTTTGCCAGAGTTCGCCAATGCCGGCGCCGGTCAAAGCCGAATAGGTCAGCACGGGCGGATTCCAGTGCTCCGAGCGGGGGCTGAGGATATGCAGCGCACCGCGATATTCCGCCGCGGCAAGATTGGCGCGCTTGATATTGTCGCCGTCGGCCTTGTTGACCGCGATCATGTCGGCGAGTTCGACCAGGCCCTTCTTGATACCCTGCAATTCGTCGCCGGCGCCCGGCAGCATCAGGGCCAGGAAAAAATCGGTCATGTCGCACACCGCGGTCTCGGATTGTCCGATACCGACGGTCTCCACCAGCACGACGTCGAAACCGGCCGCCTCGCACAACAGCATCGCCTCGCGGGTTTTCGCGGCGACCCCGCCGAGCGTGCCGGAAGCCGGCGACGGCCGGATAAAAGCGTCGTCGGAGGCGGAGAGCCGTGCCATCCGGGTTTTGTCGCCGAGGATCGAGCCGCCGGTGCGCGCCGAGGAGGGATCCACCGCCAGCACCGCGACCCTGTGGCCGCGTTCGATCAGGAACATGCCGAGCCCGTCGATGGTGGTGGATTTGCCGACGCCCGGTGAGCCAGTAATGCCAACCCGGATCGCCTGGCCGGTATCGGGCAACAGCGCCTGTACCAGAATACGCGCCGCTGCCTGGTGGTCGGCGCGCCGGCTTTCGATCAGGGTGATGGCGCGCGCCAGTGCCGCACGGCTTCCGGCGCGAAGGTCCCGGGCAAGGACTTTGATGTCGATGGATTTGCTGTCAATCATCGCCGGCCGTCATTGTCGCCCCTGGGGCCGCTCGACACGGTCACTTGCCGGCCGTTTGAATGCGAGTTCTGACAAAGGAATTTAGTCGCGGCACATGATTTTGAATGATGTCCCAGACGATAGCGGCGTCGGGCTCATGATAGGCGTGTCGTAACCGATTGCCAAAATCATTCATTTTGCGCCAATCGATGTCTGGCTCATCCTGTTCGATATGATCGGGAAGCTTTCGCGCCGCCTCGCAGAGGACGCCAAGATAACGCTCGGTCGCCATGCGACGCATTTCGTCTTCGGTGAATTGTTCAAAGCGGATGCCTGGCAGCATCTGATCGATCTCGGTGATGGCTTCAAGAATATCCCGCAATCGGTCTTCGACGCTGGGCGGCATTCAAATTACCTCGGTCAGATCGTCGGCGATCCGCTGCGTGATGCGTGGCTTTAGTAAGTCCCGCATCGAGATCTGGGTTCGGAGACCGGTCGCGTCCTCGATCAATTGCGTCACCTTGAACGGCTCGAACGCTGGCGAAGCCCCGCGAGCGACGGTATCGACGACAATATCTGGATCGCTGTGGGGCCGCGCATCGCCACGTGCCCGCGATCCAAATACGGCGAGCCTGGTCACCCCCGCGGCTTTGATTGCAGGCGCGATTTGGCGCAGCCTGTCAATGATTTCTTCCAGTGTGATGTCAGCGACGTCGCGCATGATACTATCATACCGCCAAAAAATGCGTTGTTACGCCGCCGCCTCGCTATGGCCGAGCCTGGCATTGAGCTTGTGGATCAGCTCTTCGGCGGCGTCCGCGATCACGGTACCCGGCGGGAAGATCGCCTCGGCGCCGGCCTTGTACAGCGCCTCGTAGTCCTGCGGCGGCACCACGCCGCCGACGATGATCATGATGTCGTCGCGGCCCTGCTTCTTCAGCGCGGCCTTCAATTCCGGCACCGCGGTCAGATGGGCTGCGGCCAGCGACGACAGCCCCAGGATATGCACGTCGTTCTCGACCGCCTGGCGCGCCGCCTCCTCGGCGGTGGCGAACAGGGGCCCGATGTCGACGTCGAAGCCGACATCGGCAAAGGCCGAGGCGATCACTTTCTGGCCGCGGTCGTGGCCGTCCTGGCCGATCTTGGCGACCAGGATACGCGGCCGGCGGCCTTCGGCATCCTCGAACGCGTCGATCAGCGCCTGCACCTTTTCGACCCGGTTGGACATGGTGGCGGCCTCCCGCTTGTAGACGCCGGTGATGGATTTTATTTCGGCGCGGTGGCGCCCGAACACCTTCTCCATCGCGTCGGAAATCTCGCCGACCGTGGCCTTGGCGCGCGCGGCGTCGATTGCCAGCGCCAGAAGATTGCCATTACCTTCGGCGGCCGAGCGGGTCAGCGCCGCCAGCGCCGCGTCGACCTCCTTCTGGTTGCGCTCCTGCTTGAGCCGCGACAATTTATCGATCTGCAGCCGGCGCACCGTGGAGTTCTCCACCCTGAGCACGTCGATCGGCGCCTCGTTGACCGGCTTGTATTTGTTGACGCCGATGACCGCCTGCTTGCCGGCGTCGATCCTGGCCTGGGTCTTCGCCGAGGCCTCCTCGATCCTCAGTTTCGGCACACCGGCCTCGATCGCTTTCGCCATGCCGCCGAGCGCCTCGACTTCCCGAATGTGGCCCCAGGCTTTTGCGGCGAGATCATGGGTCAGCCGCTCGACATAATACGAGCCGCCCCAGGGATCGATGATGCGCGTCGTGCCGCTTTCCTGCTGCAGGAACAGCTGGGTGTTGCGGGCGATGCGGGCGGAGAAGTCGGTCGGCAGCGCCAGGGCCTCGTCGAGCGCATTGGTGTGAAGCGACTGGGTATGGCCCTGGGTCGCCGCCATCGCCTCAATGGTGGTGCGCATCACGTTGTTGTAGACGTCCTGCGCGGTCAGCGACCAGCCCGAGGTCTGGCAATGCGTGCGCAGGCTGAGCGAGCGCGGGTCCCTGGGGTTGAACCCGGTCAGCAGCTTGGCCCATAGCAGCCGGGCCGCGCGCAGCTTGGCGACTTCCATGAAGAAGTTCATGCCGACGGCCCAGAAGAATGACAGCCGGGGCGCAAAGCGGTCGACGTCGAGCCCGGCCTTCAGCCCGGCGCGCAGATATTCGACGCCGTCGGCCAGCGTGTAGGCAAGCTCGAGGTCCTGGGTCGCGCCGGCCTCCTGCATGTGGTAGCCGGAGATCGAAATCGAATTGTATTTCGGCATTTTCTGCGAGGTATAGGCAAAAATGTCGGAGATGATCCGCATCGAGGGCGCCGGCGGATAGATGTAGGTGTTGCGCACCATGAACTCTTTCAGAATGTCGTTCTGAATGGTGCCCGATAGTTTTTCCGGCGGCACGCCCTGTTCCCCGGCGGCGGCGACGAACAGCGCCAGGATTGGCAGCACTGCCCCGTTCATGGTCATCGACACGCTCATCTGGTCGAGCGGGATGCCTGAGAACAGCGTGCGCATGTCGTAGATCGAATCGATCGCCACCCCGGCCATGCCGACGTCGCCGGTGACCCGCGGGTGGTCGGAATCGTAGCCGCGGTGGGTGGCGAGATCGAACGCCACCGAAAGGCCCTTCTGCCCGGCGGCAAGGTTGCGGCGATAGAACGCGTTGGAGTCCTCCGCCGTGGAGAAGCCGGCATATTGCCTGATGGTCCAGGGCTGGTTGACATACATCGTGGGGTAGGGACCGCGCAGATAGGGCGCGATGCCGGGCCAGGTCTCGAGGAAGTCGATGCCTTGGAGGTCGCTCTCCGAATAGCCCGACTTGACCGGGATTCCTTCCGGGGTGAGCCACGGTTCCGGGCCGCCGGCAGGTTGGGCGCGGGCGGACTTTTCAAATGCGATATTGGCAAAATTCGGTATGCGGCTCATGGGTTACCATCATAGCACATGCGACCCCCGGTGGTCGCCATTGTCAATCATGGTCCGGGTGCTGGTGGCTGACGATGCTGCCGAGCTTGTCCGCACCGTAGTTCTGCAGCGTTGTCTGGCTCGGCAGGTTGGCGATCGCCACCACCCAGCCAAGCCTCGCTTCGGTACCAAACTGCTGGGTCGGCACCATCCGGTCCGGCCGGTCGAAGGCGCCGGTCATGATTTCGATCCGCGGGCCGTCGATGCGGCGGAAGCTCAGCGGCGTGCCGCAATCCCGGCAGAAATCGCGCTCGGCGATGGAGGAAGAGCGGAACGCGGCCGGCTGGCCGCGGGTCCAGGTAAAATCGCCGCGGTCGATGTCGGCGAAGGACGCGAACGGCGCGCCGGTCGCCTTCTGGCACATCCGGCAATGGCAGATGCTCACCTTGACCGGCGCCGCCGATACCGCAAAGCGAATGGCGCCGCATTGGCAGCCCCCGGTCAGCACGGGCTTCGTGGCGGTGGTCATTTCTGCTCCATCCGCAGCCAGGCTTCCTGCAGCACCGCCAGCGCATCGCCGCCGGCAAAGATAAATTCGCTAACGCCGGCGGCACGCAGCGCGGCTTCTTGCTCGCCGGGCCGCCCTGCCAGATAAATATGCGTTGCCCCGGCGGCTTGAAGGGCTTTCGCAGCCAGGCCGGCCAGCGCGGGATAGACCTTGTCCGACGAGCAGAGGCAGACCAGATCAGCTGCGGAGGCCTTGAAGGCAGCGGCGAGCGTCGCTGGTTCGCCAAACCCCGCGGTATCGACCGCCTCGATCCCGCCGGTCTCGAAAAAGCCCTTCGCAAAGGCCGCGCGGGCGGTGAAGTCGGCAGGCGTTCCTAGATTGGCGAGAAAAACCCGTGGTCGAGTGCCCTTTTCGGCCAAAATCCGGTCCGAGCGGTCGCGCAGGCGCTCGAATGGCGCCGCCAGCCGCATCGGCGCCAGCGCCTCGAATTTGATCCCGGCTTCGCCGTCGGGCCCGGCCGCAACCGGGCCGGCGTTCAGCACCGCGACGTGAGCCTCATGCAGATTGGGAAATTCGCTGGCGCCGGTCAGCACTTGCTTGCGCCGGGCGATGTCGGCTTCGCGCGCGCTTCGTGTCGCCGCGACCTTGCGCTGGATCAGGCCTTGTTCAAGGGCTGCGAACACGCCGCCGGCGGTTTCGATCTCCTGAAACAGCGACCATGCCGCCTCGCACAGCGCTTGCGTCAGGGCCTCGATGCCGCCTGAACCGGCCGCCGGGTCCGACACTTTGGCCAGATTGGACTCCTCCTGCAGCACCAGCTGGGTATTGCGCGCGGCGCGCCGCGCAAACGGATCGGGTAATCCCAATGCCAGGGTGTGCGGCAGCACGGTGACGGCGTTGGCGCCGCCGAGGCCCGCGGAAAACGTCGCAATGGTCGCGCGCAACATGTTCACATAGGGATCGCGCTGCGTCAGCATCCGCCAGGCGGTTTCGGCGGCGATGAAGACCGGCCTGGGCGACAGACCGCAGGCTTGTTCGATGCGCGCCCACAGCAATCGCAGCGCGCGGAATTTGGCCAGGGTCAGGAACTGGTCGGCATCGGCGCAGAGGCGGAACGACAGGGCGGTGCGGGCGATGTCGAGTTCGATGCCGCCGGCCTCCAGCACGCGCAGATAGGCGACCGCGAGCCCAAGCGCGAAGGCAAGCTCCTGGGCTTCCGACCCGCCGGCATCATGAACCGGGCGGCCGTCCGCCAGCACGAACGGACCCTTGAAGCCGCGCCCGATGAGGTCGCCGACCACTTTGGCGAAGGGCTGCTCCATTTCGGACCACGGTGCCTGGGCTTCGCCGCGCACGGCCATGGTACCGAGCGCCTGATAATTGATGCGAACATCGACCTTTGCAGGGTCGACGCCTCTGGATTCGACGAGATCGGCGAGGTTGGTGCCGGCATTCTGGCGTCCCAGTACCGGGTTGAGCGCGATCGCGATCCCGGCATCGAAAATGACGCCGTCAAACAGTCGCGCCAGCGTCTCCGCGGTCGCATCGACGATGCCGAAACCGCGGGCGCCGGGTCCGCCGGCAAATTCGATCTCCAGCCCGGTGGCACCGTTTTCCAGATCATGCAGCAACTGGGCATTGGCCTGCGCCGGATCGGGATGATCGATCCGCTGCATGATCTGCCAGGGTGCGGCCGCAGGCCGCCCCGCGACCGGCGCAGCATCGCGGGCGCGCCGATAGATCGGCTCGATCTTCAGGCCATCATAGGTCCGGCCAACCAGCTTTTCGAACGGCGCGCCCTTCAGCACGCCATCGACCAGCTTGCGCCAGTCGTCATAGCTCGCCGGCGCGAAATCGGCCGCGAGCCGCAGGTCGTCAGATCCGGATGTCATTCGCCGCGGTGCTCCCTTCCAGCAATTGCTGCGATCGGAAATTGCCACGGTCCGAACGCCAAGCCAAACGGTTGTTTGCAGGCCGTTTGGTCAGCCGGGCTCGGCCAGCCGGTGGATTCCCAGGGTCGAAATCTGGGCCAGCGCGGCGGCGACGCTGCGGCCGGCGATGACACGGTCGGGTACGATCTCCGCCAGCGGCACCAGCACGAAGGCGCGCTCGAACAGCCGGGGGTGCGGCAGCGTCAATTCCGGCTTTTGTATCGAAACGTCGTCATAGGCGATCAGATCGAGGTCGAGCGTGCGCGGACCCCAGCGCCGTTCGCTGGCGCGGTCGCGGCCGAATTTTTTTTCGATCTTGTGCAGGGTGAACAGCAGCGCGTGGGGATCGAGGCTGGTTTCGATCTCGATGCAGGCATTGATGAAGCGATCCTGCCGGTCGTCGCCCCAGGGCGGCGTGGAATAGTCCGACGATCGCGCCAGCAGCACGGCCTGCGTCATGCCGCAGATATTGGCAATCGCTTTTTGCAATGTGGCGCGGACATCGCCGACATTGCCGCCGAGCGCGATCAGGACATCAGCCATGAGGGGGCTGCTGCCGTACCCGCGTCAGCACCACGCCGACATCCTCGAAGATCGCCGCGATCGGCGCATGCGGCTTGTGCACGGTGACCTTGATGGCGCTGATACGGGGAAACGCTCCCAGGACGGCTTCGGCGACGGCGCCGGCGGCGCGTTCCAGCAGCTTGTAATTGGCATTCTTGAAGGCCGCGGTCGCGGTCGCCACCACGTTGGAATAGGACACCGTATCGGCAAGGCGGTCGGTGCGCGAGGATTCCGCAAGGTCGGCGGAGAGTTCGAGATCAATGACAAAACGCTGCCCGACCTCGGTCTCGTGCTCCATGACGCCATGGCGGGCATGGATCACGACGCCGGTGATGAAAATCGTGTCGGTCATCGCTTTGCCTCGATCGCCGCCGCCACCCGCAAGGCTTGTACGGTTTCCGACACGTCGTGGGTGCGGATGATCCGCGCGCCGGCTTTTGCCGCCATCAGATGCGCCGCAATCGAGCCGCCCAGTCGCTGCTGCGGCTCCGAAGGGACGATCGAACTGATGAAACGCTTGCGCGAGGCGCCGACCAGCAGCGGCAGGCCGAAGGCGTTGAGCTCCTCGAGCCGCGCCAGCGCCGTCAGGCTCTGTTCGGAAGTCTTGCCGAAGCCGATGCCGGGATCAAGCACGATGTTGCCGGGCGAAATGCCGACCCTCGCCGCGATATCGAGCGATCGCGCAAAGAAGGCAGCGATATCCTTCATGATGTCGATGTCGGCATCGACATGGTCGCGATTGTGCATGACGATCACCGGGCAATGGTGTGCCGCGAGCAGCCCGGCCATCGCAGGGTCGCGCTGCAGGCCCCAGACGTCGTTGACGATGCCTGCTCCGGCATCGAGCGCCCAGGCGACGACAGCCGATTTCATGCTGTCGATGGAGACGGGAATACCGAGAGCAACGATTTCGGTCAGCACCGGCTGCAGGCGCTTGAGCTCTTCGTCCGCCGAGACGGGCTCGGCGCCGTAGGGCCGGGTGGATTCCGCGCCGATGTCGATGAGATCGGCTCCCTCGGCGATCATGCGCCGGGCCTGGATCAGCGCGCGCTCCGGCGCGATGAACTTGCCGCCATCGGAAAATGAATCCGGAGTAACATTCAGCACCCCCATCACGGCCGGATATGGCCGGGACAACAGCGCCCGCCACGCCGGATGATCTGCCGGGGCGGTTGCCGGAGCGGGTCTGGACATGGTCGCGCTCATGCGGTCGCTTTGCGCGGTCCGCGCATCGGAGTCAAGATGCAGGAACCTTGCGCCGGCTTTGCCAGCGGAGCTGATTGCGCGGTCTAATAGGTGATTTTGGGCTGGAGCTTGCGGGCCTGCGCGATCAGTTGCTCGACCGACTTTTCCGAAGGCAGAACACGGACCAGCTTGCGCCTGGTGTTCACCTCCTTCATGTTCTGCGCCAGCCGCGCCGGATTGCGAAGCGCCAGTTCGCGAACCGTGGTCACGCCGGCGGCTCGCACCAGGCCGACCTTGGCCTTGCCCATGCCGGGTATTCGCATGTAGTCGGAAAAATTGGCCCATTCGAGCAACTGCTGCTCGCTGATGCCGGTCTTCGCCGCCAGCGCCTTGCGCCCCTTGACGGTACGGGCCGCCTCAAGCAGCCCTTCCGTGGTGCGAATGCCGAGCGATTTCAATTTTGACGCGGTGAAGGCGGTCAGGCCATCAATCTCGGAGATTGGATATGTCATGGTACTCGGTATGAAAAAGGTGCTTCAAGCGAACTGACTGAGGCCCGGCGTCCCTGCGATGATCTCGCCCATCTGATCCGCTCCGATTTTGTCGCGGCCAAACCTGAAAAGTTCACGCGCGATGTTCTGAATTTCGCCGACGCCCAGGCCAAGCGCCATCAGCCTGGTGCCGACCGCCATCAGGCCGCCGCCCATCAACCTGTCGAGCCCGCTGGGACTGCCTGAGACCGATATCGCGGCTTCCGCGCCCGGAATCTGGTCGATCAAGGCCTGAACTTTTTCGGAAGGACCCTCATTGCGCAGGAAACCCAGAATGATTCCGACGGTTTTTTCAGCGACAGCATCGCCGATGCCGGCCGTTGCGGCCAGCTGTCCTATCAACTCGTCCATATTGCCCCGCCTCAACCGGTTGCTTGCCGGGTCCTTGATTGTGAATTTATCTTGATCTTCTGCGATCCGAAATACAAGCGATCAGCGCATTCGAAAGTGCGATTCAGCCTCGATCGCGCGGCGAGTGTTGCCGCAATGCAAGAGTAGAGACGAATTTGACGTCATATTGGCACAGCGCGCCCTCCGTTTCAGTCACGACCGGAGAAAACAATTCGACGCGCGCCCGGCGGAATTACCGGAGATGCCGCGCCGGTCGATCGGTTTCAATCGGCTTGCGAGATGCAGTATGCTGGCGGCACCGGTCGACCAACACTCCCTATGCACGCGAAGAGGCAGGCACAATGACGGCGTCCGACAGCAAGATGGTCGACAGCGACCAGAAAATTTTCATTGGCAGGGGTGAACAGCCGGCCTGGCTGACGCTCGGGCTGGCAAATCGCCATGGTCTCGTCACCGGAGCTACCGGAACCGGAAAAACAGTCTCACTGCAGGTGATGGCCGAGGGATTTGCGCGGGCCGGGGTTCCGGTGTTCGCGGCCGATATCAAGGGCGACCTCTCCGGCATCTCGGAACTGGGCGAGGCCAAGGATTTTATCGTCAAACGGGCAGCCGATATCGGGCTCAACTTCCAGCCCGACCGCTTTTCGACGATTTTCTGGGACGTTTTCGGCGAACAGGGTCATCCGGTGCGCGCCACCGTCTCGGAAATGGGTCCGCTGCTGCTGTCCCGCATGATGGATCTGAATGACGTCCAGGAAGGGGTGCTGAACATCGCGTTCAAAGTCGCCGACGAGCAGGGGCTGCTGCTGCTGGACATGAAGGATTTGCGGGCGATCCTGTCCTACATCGCAGACCATGCCGCCGATCTGACTACGCTCTACGGCAATGTTTCGAAACAAACCATTGGAACCATCCAGCGTCAGCTTCTGGTGCTGGAAAATCAGGGCGGAGCCAAATTTTTCGGCGAGCCGGCGCTGGCGCTGAAGGATTTGATGCGTACCGACAGCGATGGCCGCGGCATGGTCAATATCCTGGTGGCGGACCGGTTGATGCAGAGCCCGCAGCTCTACGCGACGTTCCTGTTGTGGATGCTGTCTGAACTGTTCGAAGAATTGCCGGAGGTCGGCGATCCGCCGAAGCCGAAGCTGGTGTTCTTCTTCGACGAGGCGCATCTGCTGTTCAACGATGCGCCCAAGGCGCTGATGGACAAGGTCGAGCAGGTGGTGCGGCTGATACGCTCGAAGGGCGTTGGCGTCTATTTCGTGACCCAGAATCCGGTCGACGTGCCGGACAAGGTGCTCGGGCAAATGGGCAATCGGGTGCAGCACGCCCTCAGGGCCTTCACGCCACGCGACCAGAAGGCGGTCGCCGCCGCGGCACAGACGTTCCGGCCCAATCCGAAGCTCGATACCGCTGCGGTGATCACGGAACTGGGCAAGGGCGAGGCGCTGGTGTCGTTTCTGGAAGGCGACGGCACGCCGGCCATGGTAGAGCGCGTGATGATCCGGCCGCCCTCGGCGCGGATCGGGCCGATCACGTCCGAGGAGCGCAAGGCGATCATGGACAAGAGCCCGGTGAAGGGCAAATATGATACCACCATTGACTCCGAATCCGCCTATGAGGTTCTCCAGAAGCGTGTGGCCGGAACGGCGGCGGGCGGCGGGGGAGTTCTCGGCGAGATCGGCGCGATTGTCGGGACGATCTTCGGCGCCAACGCGCCGCGCGGCAAGATGTCGACAGGCCAGCTGATCGCGCGAAATGTCACACGATCGGTTGCCAACGAGGTGGTCGGCGGCGTCGCTGCCAATCTGGGCAAATCGGTGGGTGGTTCGATCGGCGGTTCGGTCGGCCGGGCCCTGGTGCGCGGCGCGCTGGGTGGACTGCTGCGGCGTTAGCCGGCGGGCTCGCCGCGCCTCGCGGCGTCAGGGCGTTGTCACGATCTTGCGCAGTTCATTGACGTAGCCGGTCCGCGCCACGAAAGACTCGTTTTCCTCGACGATCATGAGCTTGGCGTCACGCAGGCGCAGCAGATCGACGTCCGTCAGGTTTCTTTGCAATTCATGATAGGGCGGGCCGCCGAAACGGCCGAGCCGCATGTAATAATAGACATTCAGCCTGGAGAGGCAATTGTCCTCGAGCAGAATCTGGCCCGGAAGGTGACTGAAGCTGCTGCCCACGATCGCGGCGTCTATCAACCGCGCCGGAGAGACGGCGCATTGCGCGGACGGCTGGAATTTCACCTTTGGCGTCAGATAGGCCAGCGGCGGAAACAGCACGTTGAGCAGATCGGCGAGATCACGATCGACGCCGCTGGTCACGCCGGACAAGGAGTAGGTGAAGGTGAACGGCGGGACGATCTGGCGGCCGGCCTGCCGGTTGATGTCCTCGACGATGGCGGTTACGGCACGCGCTCCCCCGATGTCGTTCCAATGTACGCCGCCTTGCGGAAACAACTCGACCTCGTAGGTTCCCTTGAGCGAGTGGATCAGGCTTGCAGTGTCGACGACATCGATGCCGGCGTGCCTCAGCAGGCTTACGTAGCGCGGAACGAACTCGGCCCGCGCCGCCGGCGTGCTCGGACAGGGCACGCGATCGACAAAATCCTCCGGCAGGTCCGCCGCCTTGGACGGCGTGACCAGATAGAGAAAAATGCCGCCATGGGATCGATAATAGTTTTGAATGTCCAGGAGCTTCGGAATTATGTCCGCAGCGAAGGCCGCCGGCTGAGCTTCGGTGCGCGCGCAATATTCCTCGAGATAGGATCGCTCGATCAACTGGCCGTTGGCGCCCCGAACCACCTGCGGAGCGGTCAATTCGCCGAACAGGCTGAAGCGAATCTCGTTGTTGATGCGGATCAGCAGCGGACGCATCGGCATCGCGTCGGTGACGCGGCTGGCGACCGCCTTCTGAAAACTGCCGTCCCGCAGCGACGACCATGACAGGATCACGGCGGCGTCGCGCGTCACGCCGCCGAGCTTCGGTCCGATCTTGATGGCCAGCGCGGGATGGTTCGGCGCCACCGCCAGATTCCAGGCGCTGCAGAGCGGCAGCGCGAGCAGGAAGACACAGAATGCCGCGCGAACCATCGGGTGGGCGAATGAAGGCCGGCTCATCGGGTCAGAACCTGAAATAGATGAAGGGCTGGAACGGCACCGTCACCGCCCGCGCGATCGCCAGCACATAGACCACCAGCAGCGCCGCGACGGTAACCCCGCGCAGCCAGTTTTGTCGGCGATACGCCCGGACCAGGGGTGAATAAAGCGGTGTCGCCGGCAGCAGCGAGATCAACGTGCCGAGCAATAGCGTGAACGGCACTTCCGCCGGAATTTCCGTGGTCGCCGTGGCGTGCGACAGGCCGAACAGCGCCGCGGTGAACTGCTGGAGCTGGGCCACGGAATCCGACCGGAAAATGGCCCATCCGATCATGACGGTGAACAGCGTCACGGCGGTCGCGACCACCGCGCCGCAGCGCGCCAGCGCCTCGCGCAGGAACAGCCGGTCGAGCGTGAGGAACAGGCCGTTATAAGCACCCCAGAGCACGAAATTCCAGCTGGCGCCGTGCCAGAGCCCCGAGGCGAGGAAGCAGATCCACAGATTGACATAGGTGCGGGAATTGCCGCATCGGTTGCCGCCGAGCGGCATGTAGAGATAATCGCGGATCCAGCTGGTGAGCGAAATGTGCCAGCGCCGCCAGAACTCCGTCATCGACTGCGCGATGTAGGGCGCGTTGAAATTCTCCTTGAGGCGAAATCCCAGCAGGCGCGCCAGCCCGATCGCCATGTCGGAATAACCGGCAAAATCGAAATAGATCTGCAGCGTGAAACTGCCCAGCGCGAGCCAGGCCTGCCCGGCGCCGAGGCCGGCGGGGTCGGCGGTGAATGTCTGGTTGACGAAGCTGCCGAGCGGATCGGCGATCAGCAGCTTGCGGCCCATTCCGCGCGCAAAGCGCAGAAATCCGGTCGCAAAATCGCTCCACCGGATTGCCGGCGGCGAAGCAATCTGATCCTTCATTTCATGATATTTGAGGATCGGTCCTGCCAGCAATTTCGGAAAGAACAGCACGAACAGGCAGTAGTCCGAGAACGACGCGGCGGGGCGGGACGTGCCGCGATAGGTGTCCACCAGATAGGTGATCTTTTCGAACACCACGAATGACACGCCGATCGGCAGCGCCATGTGCAACAGCGGTATCCGGCCGGCACCGAGCGGCGCCAGCACGACATTGAGATTGCCGGCCAGAAAGTCGGCGTATTTGTAGAACACCAGGATCGCGAGATTGCCGGCGATGCCCGCGGTGAGCGCCAGCTGCCGCATTGATGCAGGGGTTGCCTGGCCCAGCGCAAACGACAGCGCGTAGTCGATGGCGGTCGAGGCCAACAGCACCAGCACGAATACCGGCTCGCCCCACAGATAAAACAGCGTGCTCGCGATCAGCAACACCCATTTTTTCGCGGGCGCGCCGGTTGCCAGCAAATAGACGGCATAGACCGCCGGAAAGACGGTGAGAAACAGAGGCTCGTAAAAAAGCATGTGAGATCGGCGTGTTATCCCGGCAAAAACCGCGATCACCGGCGTCAAAGATGGTCATGGGTGGCAGAAATTGCCCCGCAAGTCCAGTTGGCGAGGCCTTCCTGGCCTGGTCCGGCGCCTGCGCTGCGGGCGCTGCATTGATCGGGTTTGCAGTGTCTTTTCTTTCTGATAACGCAGTGCAACGGCAGATGTTGCTGCCCTGTTCATGGTGGGAAATATTCGTGCTCAGATGGCCATCATTGCGACGACCGCTCGACGTTGTTTTTCTTGTCGCCTGCGTCGCGCTGACCGCCGATGTTCTGGTTCCGGAAATCTGGGGGCACGGAAAGACCAAGGACTATCCGCTGTGGTTCTGGGCCGGCCAGCAGGTCCTGCACGGACGCGACCTCTACCCCAGCAACATCAAGGCCTATTTTGAATTCATCTATCCGCCGCTGCCGGCGGTTCTGCTGGCGATCCCGAGCTATTTTGGCAAGATTCCTCTCTATCTATGCCTGTCATTTCTCAACGCCGCTGCATGGTGGATGACGGCTCAGTTCTCCAACGCGATGACCGGATCGGGACGGATACCCGGCGCATGGCTGGCAGCGTTGCCGGGCTTCGTCACGGTATCCTTCGTCTTCGACATGTTCGATCTCGGGCAACCCAATCTCATGCTGCTGGCGATGATGTTGTACGGGTTCTGGTCATTGCAGCATGCGCGGCCGTGGATGGCGGGGGGCATGTTTGCGCTGGCGACGGCAATCAAGGTTTTTCCCGTTGCCGTGCTGCCCTATCTGCTATGGCGCAGGCACTGGACGGCGGCAGCGAGCATGGCACTGGTCGTCGTCATTTTTCTCTTCGTGGTTCCAGCTCCCGTGCGCGGCTTCCAGCACAACATTTCCGAGCTGAGAACTTGGTTCCAGGCCATGGTTGGATCGAGCTCGGAGCAGGGTTTCGGCCAGCGTGCCGAGCAGAACTGGTCATGGGTCAATCAATCCATCATCGCCGTGACCCATCGGCTGACGCGCCCGGTCAATTACAACCAGGATAATCCGGCCAAGCCGCCGCGATACATGAATCTGCTCGACCTCGATTTTGGCACGGCAAATTGGGTGGTGCTGGCGATCACGGTGGCGATGGGATTGGGGTACATCGCGGTGATGCCGGCCCGCTCGCGAATGACACCACGGTCGAATGCCGAGGAGCTCGGCATCCTGTTCTGTTTGATGACGGTGGCGTCGCCGCTTGCCCGACAGTATTATTTCATGTGGCTGTTCTTCCCGATGACCGTTCTGATTCACCGGGCAGCCTATGACCTGCGCCCTGCCGCGCGAGTGGGCAGCTGGACCGCGCTCGGGATTGCGGGATGCCTGTTGAGCCTGTCGTTACCGGTGTTTCCGAATGAGCTGCAGGCCCTCGGCAACAATCTTGCCGCCACCGCCGTTATCGCCGGGGCACTGGTCTGGCACATCCTGCATCCGCCTTCGACAGATTCGGCTGGCGTTCTTGCCTGCGGCGGCGGCCGGCTTACAACCTGATATGAAGTCCACCACCCGCTAGCCAAGGGAAGTTCGAAAATGTCCGAGATGTCGCAGCTTCAGCAGGTGCTTGATCGCATCGACGCCGATTTCGACAACTGCCTCGAGCGGCTGTTCGCGTTGCTGCGGATCAAATCGATCTCCGCCGATCCGGCCTTTGCCGCAGATTGCAAGGCGGCGGCCGATCATCTTGCCGGCGATATTGCTACCCTTGGCTTCGCCGCCGAGGTCAGGCCAACCGCCGGTCATCCCGCCATCCTCGCCAAGACCAATGGCGTCGGCAAAAACCCCGGCCGGCCGCACGTGCTGTTCTACGGCCACTACGATGTGCAGCCCGTCGATCCGCTCAATCTCTGGCATCGTCCGCCCTTCGAGCCCGCGGTCACCAGCCACGCCGACGGACGAAAAATCATCGTCGCGCGCGGAGCGCAGGACGACAAGGGCCAGTTGATGACATTCGTCGAAGCCTGCCGGGCCTGGCAATCGGTCACCGGTTCGCTTCCGGTCGACATCACCATCGTGATCGAGGGCGAAGAGGAAATCGGATCGAAAAATTTCGTCCCGTTTCTCGAAGCCAGCAAGGATGACCTCAAGGCCGATTTCGCGCTGATCTGCGACACCGGCATGTGGGATTCCACAACGCCGGCTATCACCACGTCGCTGCGCGGACTGCTCTATGACGAGGTGCGGATCAAGGCCGCCAATCGCGATCTGCATTCGGGAATCTTCGGCGGCGGCGCGCAGAACCCGATCCGGGTGCTGACCCGGATTCTCGGCGGCCTGCACGACGAGAACGGCCACATCACGATCCCCGGCTTTTATGACGGGGTGAAGGACCTGCCTGCCGATATCCGCGCGCAGTGGGCCAAGCTCAACCTGACCGCGGAATCCTTTCTCGGACCGATCGGACTCTCGATCCCCGCCGGCGAAAAAGACCGCTTGCTGATCGAACAGGTCTCCTCGCGCCCGACCTGCGACATCAATGGCATCATCGGAGGCTACACCGGCGAGGGCTCGAAGACGGTGATACCGGCGGAGGCCTCCGCCAAGATCTCGTTCCGCCTGGTGGAGGGGCAGCAGCCGGAAAGGATCCGCAAGGCGTTTCGCGACTACGTCATCGCGGGGTTGCCCGGGGATTGCCGGGTGGAATTTACCGAACATTCCAGCGCCCCGGCCATCGCGCTCGACTGGAACATGAAGCCGCTCGCCGCCGCCAGGCGCGCGCTGACCGACGAATGGGGCAAGGAAACCTTGCTGATCGGTTCCGGAGCCTCGATACCGATCGTGGCGGATTTCAAGCGCACGCTCGGTCTCGATACCGTGCTGGTCGGATTCGGCCTGGACGATGACAACATCCATTCGCCGAACGAGAAATACGATCTGCAAAGCTTTCACAAGGGGATTCGTTCATGGGCGCGAATCCTTGCCGCCTTCGCGGATGCGCCAAAGCGTTAGATTCGGATGATCTGATCTGCAGCCAGGCTTCGCATCGGTGCCGGGAGAAAACCGCTCCGGCGCGGGCCAGGCTCAAGAGGTCATGCGCCGGCAAATGGAAACGCCGCCCGGAATTGGGCGGCGTTTTGATTTGGTGTGCAGAGGTCTATGGCCGCAATGCTACACGGTCAGCGAAGAAATTTCAATTCTTGTAGCCCGGATCGAGGCGCTCGACCTTGCGCAGCAGGGCCGGCCATACCAGGTTGGTCGACCGCAATTCCTGCCGATCGGGGTTGGCGAGCAGGTTGGTGTTCTTGTCCACCACGGCCTGCTCGACGGGATAAGCCGTTGGTCCCAGCATCCGGGTGCGCACCTGCATGGTGCAGGCCCGCTCGAGGTGGAACATACGCTCGAATGCGGAGGCGACCGAGCGGCCGACCGTCAGCGTGCCGTGATTGCGCAACAGCATGTGGTTCTTGGTGCCCAGGTCCTTTTGCAGCCGCGGACGCTCGCCATGGTCCAGCGCGATGCCCTCGTAGTCGTGATAGGCCAGATCGTAAGTGACGAGCTGGGCGGTCTGGTTCATCGGCAGCAGACCCTCGATGCAGCTGGCGACCGCGGTACCGTCGGGCGTGTGCAGGTGTAGCACGCAGCCGGCATCCTCGCGGACTTCGTGGATCGCCGAATGGATGGTAAAGCCGGCCGGGTTGATGCTGTAGGCGCTTTTCGTCAGCTGGTTGCCGTCAAGATCGACTTTCACCAGGCTCGACGCGGTGATTTCGTCGAACATCAACCCGTAAGGATTGATCAGGAAATGGTGCTCCGGCCCCGGCACCCGGGCGGAAATATGGGTATCGACCAGATCGTCCCAGCCGTAATGCGCGATCAACCGATAGCAGGCGGCGAGATTGACTCGCTGGTTCCATTCGGCCTCCGTCATATCGGACGGCACTTCCTTCAGGCGGGCTTCCGCTGGCGACATGACCGGTTTCTCCGTATGAACTCTCGACTTTCCGCTGCAACCCTAGCCCCGCGGCGGGCGGGCGGCAAGTTGCGGACGGGCTTGGCAGTCATGTCATGCCATGGTGGCGCCGGCATTTCCTCAAGGGGCCGGAATCGCCAGCAGGCTGGAAATGCTGCGCCCGCGAATATCGTAGACTCGTGCGAACACCACGTCATCGCGCTTGACTTCCACCATGATCGGGGCGGTCAGGCCCTTGCAATAGAACTCGCCCAGCGTCATCGCGAAGTCGGCGGCGTGGCTATCCCAGCCGATCGTGAAGTCGGGACCGAGTGCCACCTGTGCGGGACGCTGCGGACCGCACACCGCAACCTTCCATTTGCGCCCGTGCGGCGCGGTTTCCTGTCGCTCGGCGAGCTGCTCGCGCAGGCCATCGGAGGCCTGCTTCAGCGCAAGCCCCCAATAATCCAGCATGTAGAGATCATCGACGGCGCGCACCGTACCCGCGATGTGATTGAAGTGGGTGTATTGGTAGGGGTGCAGCCGGATCATTTCGCTGAGCGGCAACAGCAGCCCGAACGAGAAAATGGCCACTGCCGCGGGTTGCCAGCTGCGGCGATTATCCTTCAGCCGGTCCATTCCCCATGCGAAGGCCGTGCCTGCGAGCACCGTCATTGGCGGGATCACAAAGATGAAATGGCGGATACCATTGTACAGGGCCGGCCGCTTCACCATCGCAATCACCAGCGGCAGCGTCGCCGCCAGGGCCAGCATCAGCAGGATGGACTTTCGGCGTGCCGATACATCGCTGCGCGTCAGCGCCACCGCCGTACCGGCGACGCCGGCTACGATCAGGCCGAGCAGCACCTCGGGCAGTTGCAGCGCAAACAGCGTCGGCAGATATGACCACGGCATGTCCGGTACCGACACCAGCGCGCCGTCGAACATTTCCTTCCACGGTTTTTCGAAGAAGTGGGAAAAGTAGGTAAGGGCGCGGAACGGGTTGCCCGGTTCCATGATCGACCATGGCCAGATCAGACCCATCACGAGGTAGCCGAGGATCAGCCCGGGCAGCAGCACATAGGCGACATGCACCAGTCGCCCCAAGGCTCCCCGTGCGCCGCGGCTGTGGATTTCCTGCAGGAACAGCGGGACGAAACCGATCACGGCGTAAACCAAGGCGAGCCCGCCGAGCACGCGAGAGCCCAGCGACAGCCCGGCGCCGAGGCCAACGATCAGGATGGTCCGCGGCGAGGGGGAAGGGTATTCCTCGGCCAGACGGACCAGGCCCAGCATCAGGATGACCATCGCAACGGCGAATGGTGCGTCCTTCGGGTTCATGAACATATGCCCGTAGTAGGTAGGGCACAGCGCCAGCAGCAGCAGCGCTGCGAGCCCGGCAAGCGGCCCGCCGACGCGCCGGCCCAGCCGCCAGGTCACAGCCAGCCCGATTACCCCGACCACCGCGCCGAGCAGGCGCCGCATTTCAAACAGTTCGAGCGGGATGACCTTGTGCAACAGCGCCGCCGCCATGTCGAAGCCGCCGCCATACATATAGAGATTGGCGAATGACAACGCTCCGGCATCCTTGAAACCGGACCCGTACAGGCGCAGCAGCAGATCGGCATATTCCGCGTGGGTATAGTCGTCCCAGCCCAGTCCGTAGTCCCTGAACGTCAGGCCTGCGATCAAACCGACCGCCGCCAGCACCAGGATGGCGAGGTCGTCGCAGGTCCGCTCCACCGAGCGCCGTGAGGGCGTATCGATGGTCGAAGTCGTGATGGATGACATGTCTATTGGTAACCCGGCGTCCCTTGTGGCCCAGATCTGGCGCTTTTGGGCCTCAATTCCCGGTATCCCTATAGCCCAGTTCCGTTTCCAAGTAATTGGGAATTGTGGCGTAAATTCCTTGTTGCAGTGCAGTGGCCGGAAGCGCCGGTCGCGGCCTGGCCGGATGGCCTGTGCCGTGCAATGGATCCCTTTGATGGTGAGGATATGGGAACTTAGCCGCCAATTGCCGGTTGGCGGTGCGGACAATATGACGGTATCGTGGCGTAGGCGGCTTGCCGGTGTATCGAGCGGGGCCGGGGGGTTGGTCCGATGATGATTGTCTTGTTGGTCGCCGGGATTGGTCTGCTATTGGCGGGCCTCCTGACGGTCGCTTTTGGAGTCGAACTGGACCTCAGCTTCGGCAATACGTTGATCCTCGCCGGTGCGGTCGTGGCCTGCTCCGGGACCATCCTGCTCGGCCTTTGTACCGTGGTGCGGGAGTTGAGGAATATTTCCCGGCGGCTTGGGCCCGAAATTGCGGCTGAAGGACGCGCCGGAGCCGAGCCGGCGCCCGCTGCCGCCGGCGCCATGCTGCGCGATCATGACCTGGAGAATAACGTCCCTTTGTTCGGCCGCGAGCAGCCTGGCCCGGGCCATGCCGGCGATACGGGCAAGGCGTCAGCCGCACCCTGGCAGGAGGAGATCGTGGCGCGCGACCGCGACCGCGGCGAGGTGCCGCCTGCGGAGCCCGCCGCGGCGGTGAAGCCGCGACGCAACCTGTTGTTTTCATCTTCCTCGCGGAAGGAGCGGGAGCGCGCCGAGGCGCGTACGGCCGACCTCGCGGCGGTTGATCCCGGTCCCGCATCCGTCGCCGAGGCGCCGACTGCCGGATCAAACCTGGTTGAGGCACCGCCAGCGACTTTCGAAGATGCCTGGCCGCCACCGGAGCGATCGAGAATCGCGGAGGCTCCGCCGCCGCGGCGCAGCGGCCGCACCCCTTCAACCTTTACGGAGGCGGCCGCCGGGGCCGCCGGAGCAGATCGCCATCTGCCGGCCGCACGGCATCAGGAACAGCCGCCCGTGACGGTGCTCAAATCGGGCGTCGTCGATGGAATGGCCTATTCGTTGTATTCCGATGGTTCGATCGAGGCTCAAATGCCCGAAGGCATGATGCGGTTCGCCTCGATCGATGAACTGCGCACGCATCTCGACCAGCGTCCCTGAGCGCTTCTACTTGCGGCGAAGCCGCGGTTGAAAAATAAAATGCCGTTGTTCTTGTCACCACGACGGCAATCCGCTCATATTCGGCAGTATTGGACAATTCAGCAAACGTATTGGCGCTGCCGGAGACTGTTCTCTCCCGCAGTTCCTGCGTGGTGACAATCGTCGAAAGGTTCAGGCCATGACCGATGCGGGCGGCAAGAGTTTCATCGACCTGACCGCGAATATCGTTTCAGCCTATCTTAGCCATAACACGACGCCGGCCTCGGAAATTCCGGCCTTGATCAGCCAGATCCACGCAGCCTTGCTGCGGGTCTCGACCGGCCGAATAGAAGCGCCTCTGGAACCGGCAAAACCCGCGGTTTCCGTCAAGAAATCGATGACCCCGGACTACCTGGTCTGTCTTGAGGACGGCAAGCGCTTCAAGTCGCTGAAGCGCCATTTGCGCACGCAATACAGCATGACGCCGGAACAATACCGCGATAAATGGGGCCTTCCGGCCGACTATCCGATGGTTGCGCCCAATTACGCGGTGGCCCGTTCGCAACTGGCCAAGAAAATGGGGCTCGGCCAGCAGCGGCGGCGGCGCAAATAGCGCGGGCAATCAGGAGGCGGCGGCAAGCGCCTCGCGGGCGTCGGAGCGAATCCGCTCGACCATCGCGCGCAGGCCGTTGGAGCGCTGCGGCGTCAGATGCTTGCCAAATCCCAGTTCGTCGAACAGCGCGATGGCGTCGGTGGCCAGGATTTGCCGCGGCGTATGGCCGGAATAGAGCGTCAGCAGGATCGCGATCAGTCCACGCACAATATGCGCGTCGCTGTCGCCCCGATAATTCAGCACCGGCTCGTCGGCATTGCCGCGGTCGAGCTGTTTTGCAAGCCAGACCTGGCTGGTGCAGCCTTGCACCTTGTTGGCCGAGGAATGTTCGGCTTCCGGCATCGGATCCAGCATACGGCCGAGTTCGATGACATACCGGTAGCGGTCGTCCCAATCGTCCAGCAGCGCAAAATTATCCCTGATTTCCTCGATCGTCATGATGTCCCGCGCTCGATCCCCGGTTATATATAGGTCCCCAGGTGATCGAAAGCGAGTTTGTCGGGTGGAAAATCCAAACTGTTCCGGACAGATCGGGCGGTCACGGCGTCGGGGGAAGCTGCCACTCTGCCTGCAGATCGTCCGGCCTCAGGGTGTCGCGTGTGGCTGCTTCGACCTTCTCAGGTCCCGCGCTGTCGATGCCGCCAATCGAGCCGGTATGGTCGGACGAACGCTTGTCGGTGATGATCTGGTATAGTTTGCGCGCGCCTTCCTGGGCGCGATGTCCGAGCACGGTGGCGGCCTGGCCACCCACTTCACACGCCGCCGGCTGGCGCTTGCAGAATTGGCTCATGTCCGACACCGCCGCGGTCGCGGCCGACACCGCTTCCGATGCCCCTACTTGCGGCAGCTTGTCCGATTCGGGCGTCTTGTCCCTGGGCAGCAGCACGAGCACGAGCCCGAGCCAGAATGCCATGCGAAGCAGAAAAAACATCTCGCGACCCCGGCCGTCTCTCATGATCCCGTTGCGGTTGATCGTCCGCAATCAGTTCTTGCCTAACAGTCGTTGATAAATCGCAAGTGTTTGCATTGAGCTTAAATCTCGGAAAATTTGACGAGAAGTCCGACTGATTTGATTCGGTGTAAATTTTCGATTGATCGTGGATTTCATGCATCGGAATGCATCGCTCCGGCGCGTCCACCATTTCGAAACCATACCGGGTCGGCGCTGGAAACCCGATGTTCACCATCCGGATCGAATGAACCGTCGCGCCATCGGCGAAAGTCGCGCCAGCGCGCGGTCCTCGGCCGCCGGCCCGGCCGCCTTAGCGTTCGCTTAATTTCGGTCTGACACGGTGTGGCAACGATAAAGGGGGCGTTCCGGTGCGTCGATCGAGACGAGCACGCCGAAGCGCGAAAGCCGTGACCGCTTTGAATATCATCCGAGATTGTCTCGATGCGCTGCTGCATCCGTCGGCGCGCTACGACGCGCTGACGCGCGCGCGTCATCGCGCGTTCATCGCGCCGCGGCTGCTCGGGAGCCTGGCGGCGTTCGCGGCATTTCCGGTCTATCTGGCGATGCGAGGTGCGCCCACCGCGCTCGAGGTCGCGGCGTTCGCCTGGCTGATCGCGCCGATCCTGCTGTCCTGGTTTCTGTCGCGCACCGGCCGCTATGAGGGCGCGCATGTGCTGTCGTCGCTGGCGCTGGCCGGTCTCGTCATGACGGTGGCGATCAAGACCGGCGGCATCGAATCCTTTGCCGCGATCTGGCTGGTTCTGGTTCCGCTCGAAGCCGCGCTCTCCGCATCGCGCCGCGTGGTCGCGTTCGCTTCGGCGCTGGCGCTGGTATGCACCGCCTCGCTGATCGTGCTTGGCTATTTTGACATGTTGCCCGCCTCGGATTTGGGCGCGGTCTTGCGCGGCATCTTCATGGCGTTCGGGGTGGTATCGGCGACGCTTTATGCCGCCGGGCTGGCCTTCGGCGCGGAATCGCTGGCGCGTACCAGCGTCTCGCTGCTCTACGTCGAGGAGGATCGCTATCGCCTGCTGGCGCGCAACATGAGCGACGTGATTTCGCGCCACCGTCGCAACGGCGCGGTCCAGTTCATTTCGCCCGCCGCGGAGACAATGCTGGGGGCGCCGGTATCACGGCTGCTCGGGCACGGGCTGTTCGACCGCGTCCATGTCGCCGACCGGCCGGCCTATCTCACGGCCCTCTCCGACGCGGCGCGCGACGGCGAGGCCCGCAGCGTGGAATTTCGTCTGAGGCGAGAGGCGCCGCGGGGCGGCGAGCCGGCTCACAACAATCCGGCCGATTTCATCTGGGTCGAAATGCGGTGCCGGCCGCTCGACCAGGCCTCGCTGGCCGCGACCCCGCCGGAAGCCGAGGTTGTCGCCGTGATGCGCGACGTCACCGACCGCAAGATCCAGGAACAGGCGCTCGACCTGGCGCGCACCGCCGCCGAGCAGGCCGATGCGTCGAAGAGCCGCTTTCTCGCCACCATGAGCCATGAACTGCGCACGCCGCTCAACGCCATCATCGGCTTTTCCGAAATGATCGTTCAGGAAGACGCGCTGATGCTGGATGCGGCGCGGCGCCGGGAATATGCCCAGCTGATCAACGATTCAGGCCAGCATCTGCTATCGGTGGTCAACGGCATTCTCGACATGTCGAAGATGGAGTCCGGCAATTTCGAGATTTCGCCGGAGCCGTTCGAGCCGCGCGCGGCGCTGCTCAATTGCTGCAATCTGCTTGCCTTGAAGGCGCGGGAAAACGGCATCGACCTGGTGGCCCGCGCACCGGAGGATTTGCAGGTCATGACCGGCGATCCGCGCGCGTTCAAGCAGATCATCTTGAACCTGGTCTCCAATGCCATCAAGTTCACCGAACGCGGCGGCAGGGTGACGGTTTCGGCAAGTGTCGAGGGATCGCGGCTGGTGCTTCGTGTCACCGACACCGGCGTCGGCATCGCGGCCGAGGACCTCAAGCGGGTCGGCGATCCGTTCTTCCAGGCCGGCAAGACCTATCAGCGGCGGCATGAAGGCACCGGCCTGGGGCTGTCGATCGTGAAAAGCCTGGTCGGATTGCATGCGGGCGAGATAACTGTGCAGAGCAAGGTCGACGAAGGGACCACCGTGACGGTCGCGCTGCCGCTGGCATTTAAGCCGCCGGTGCAGCAGCCATCGAGCAACATTGCAAAACTTACCCCGGGGCTGCGATCCGGCCCCCAAGACCAGGCTCATCAGGATCATCAGGTGAAGAAAAGTGCCTAGACAAACCGCCCGGAATGACCAGCCGCGCCGCCGCCGTGGCAGCGCTGCGGCTGCAATCGAGGCAGAACCGCAGCGCGGCCTCGTGATGCGCGTTCTACTTCATAGTCCGAAGGACATGGTTGCGGGCGCGCTGGCATTTGCCGCGGTCAGCGCCATTATCGCCAATGCCCTGTTCCTGCAGGCCGGACGTCATCCGTCGCCGATGTTCGGTGTGGTTGTCGCAATGCCGGTGGCGGAATCTCCCCCTGCGAGCCCGTTGCCGCGGCCGCGGCCGGTCGAAGCCGCGGGCAGATCGGCGGAGGTTGCGCCTGTCGAATCGAAGCCCGCCGAGCCGAAGCCGGTGGACCCGTTGGCCAATCTTCTCAAGGCCACCGCCGCGCCGCCCGCACTATCCTCCAGCGTGCCGCGACCGCCGGCGCCGATCCCGGCAGGTTCCCGCAACGAGACGATCGCCAATCCGATGCTGGGATCGCACCGCGTGGCCGCGGTGCAGCGCGCGCTGACCGAATATGGCTATGGTCAGCTGAAGCCGACTGGAACCATCGGTTCCGACACCCAGGCTGCGATCCAGAGATTCGAGCGCGAGCGAAGGATTCCGGTGACCGGTCAGATGTCGGATCGCCTGGTGCGCGAATTGGCCGCAGTGATCGGCCACCCCATCGATTAGCCATCGAGCGGGCTGGGGCGATCGGCGGGTTGGCCGGAAAACGGTTGCTCCTGGCTCAGTCGGCGCAAGCGAGATCACCGCGTCGGGGCGCTGCCCGACCCTGATCAGGCGGAACCCATTGGACCCCGCCTCCATGGCTGAAATCGCCCTCGGGAGCGGTTTCGATGGGTCGCTGGCGGAACCAAGAGCGGTCCTCACTGTGGGATCCAGCGGAAGCAGCCTGATAAACTTGCAACAGGGCGCATTTTGGAACCTGCCGGAATGTTGCGGCCCGGCTACATTGCCCGGAATTCATCTGCCGTTTCGGCAATGATGGCTGCCTTCGCCCAACAAATCGGCACAATGCCTGTTTATGACTCAGCCGCTGCCTCCGTTGTGCATTGCGCGGTGGAGACCGCCGAGTGTCCAATCGGCTTATGTGCTGATGCTGATTCGCAACCGGAGGCAGGTGGCGCTCCGGAACGTAGAAATTTGCGGCGCGTTCCAGTAGTGCAGCCAACCGGATGAGGAGAGAGGTCATGTACAACGATTCTCTGTTCAATGCTTTCGCGCGATCCTTCGAGGCTCGCAGCGAAACCGACATGTCGATGGCCGAATATCTGGAATCGTGTCGAGGCGATCCCATGCGGTATGCCAATGCGGCCGAGCGGCTGCTGGCTGCGATCGGCGAACCCCAAATGATTGACACGGCCAAGGACCCTCGCCTTGGCCGTATCTTTTTGAATCGCACCATGCGGGCTTATCCGGCCTTCGCCGGATTCTACGGCATGGAGGAAACCATTGAGCGCATTGTCGGGTTCTTCCGGCACGCGGCGCAAGGCCTCGAAGAGCGCAAGCAGATTCTGTATCTGCTCGGACCGGTGGGCGGTGGAAAATCCTCGCTGGCGGAGCGGCTGAAGTCCTTGATGGAGGTCCATCCAATATATGTGCTGAAGGCTGGCGACGAGCTCAGTCCGGTGTTCGAGAGCCCGCTCAGCCTGTTCGATCCGGAGTCGCTGGGGCCGATGATCGAGGAAAAGTATGGCATTCCGCGCCGCCGTCTCAACGGACTGATGAGCCCGTGGTGCTACAAGCGGCTTGAGGCTTTCGGCGGCGATATCTCCCGGTTCCGCGTCGCGAAGATCCAGCCTTCGCGGTTGCGGCAGATCGCAATCGCGAAAACCGAGCCCGGCGATGAGAACAACCAGGACATCTCCTCGCTGGTCGGCAAGGTCGACATTCGCAAGCTCGAGGTGTTCGCGCAGAACGACCCTGACGCCTATAGCTATTCCGGCGGCTTGAACCGCGCCAACCAGGGCGTCCTCGAATTCGTCGAGATGTTCAAGGCGCCGATCAAGATGCTGCACCCGCTGCTGACGGCAACCCAGGAAGGCAACTATATCGGTACCGAGAATATCGGTGCGATCCCGTTTACCGGAATCATTCTCGCGCATTCCAATGAATCCGAATGGCAAAGCTTCAAGACCAACAAGAACAACGAAGCCTTCATCGACCGCATCTGCGTCATCAAGGTACCTTACTGCCTGCGGGTGACCGAGGAGCAGAAGATCTATGAAAAGCTGATCCAGGGATCCGAACTCGCCGCCGCGCCGTGCGCGCCGGCGACCCTGGAGACGCTCGCGCGCTTCTCGGTGATGTCACGCCTGCGCAAGCATGAGAACTCGACCCTGTTTGCAAAAATGCGGGTCTATGACGGCGAAAGCCTTAAAGAATCCGACCCGAAGGCGCGCAGCGTCCAGGAATACAAGGATGCTGCCGGCGTCGACGAAGGCATGGACGGGGTCTCCACGCGCTTTGCCTTCAAGGTTCTGGCCGCGACCTACAACCATGATACTTCCGAGCTTGGCGCGGATGCCGTGCATCTGATGTATGCGCTTGAGCAGGCGATCCGGCGCGAGCAGCTTCCCGAGGAAGTGGAAAAGCGCTACCTTGAATTCATCAAGGCAGAGCTGGTGCCGCGCTATGCCGAGTTCATCGGCCACGAGATTCAGAAGGCTTATCTGGAATCCTATTCTGACTACGGTCAGAACCTGTTCGATCGCTACGTCGATTATGCCGATGCCTGGATCGAGGATCAGGACTTCAAGGATCCGGATACCGGCCAATTGCTCAACCGCGAGTTGCTCAACCAGGAACTGACCAAGATCGAGAAACCCGCAGGCATCGCCAATCCGAAGGACTTCCGCAACGAGGTCGTCAAGTTCTCGCTGCGTTCGCGGGCCCAGAACGGCGGTAAAAACCCGTCCTGGACCTCTTACGAAAAAATCCGCGAAGTGATCGAAAAGCGGATATTCTCGCAGGTCGAGGACCTGCTTCCGGTAATCTCGTTTGGTTCGAAGAAGGACGGGGATACCGAAAAGAAGCACGGCGAATTCGTCGAACGGATGGTGGCGCGAGGTTATACCGAGCGTCAGGTTCGCCGGCTCGTCGAGTGGTACATGCGCGTAAAACAAGCCGGCTGAGGCGGATGCAACGGTGGCCATGCACATTATCGACCGGCGGCTGAACCCGGGCAGCAAGAGTCTCGAGAACCGCCAGCGGTTTTTGCGCCGTGCCAAGGCGCTGGTGCAGGGTGCCGTCAAAAAATCGTCGCAGGACCGCGACATCAGGGATGTCCTGGAAGGCGGCGAGGTCAGCATTCCGGTCGATGGATTGAATGAGCCGCGCTTTCGCCGCGAGGGTGGCACCCGCGACATGGTGCTTCCGGGGAACAAGAAATTCATCGAAGGCGACGTGCTTCCGCGTTCGGGCGAGGGCAGCGGAAGATCGTCGGAGCCGGGCGAGGGCGACGGCGAAGATGCGTTCCGATTCGTTTTGAGCCGGGATGAATTCGTCGATCTGTTCCTCGACGATCTCGAATTGCCGGACCTCGCCAAGCGCAAGCTCGCCGAGGCGGAAAACCAGGGGCTGCATCGTGCCGGCTACGCGACCTCCGGATCGCCGGCCAATATTTCGGTGAGCCGCACCGTGCGGCTGGCGATGGCGCGGCGGGTGGCGTTGCGACGCCCGCGGCCGGAGGCGATTGCGGAACTCGAGGCGGAAATCGCCGAGTGCGACGAGGCACGCCGCGCCGAATTGCTGGCGCAACTCGAGGCCATGAAGGCAAAGGTTCGCCGGATTCCGTTCATCGATCCGATCGACATCCGCTATCGCCGCTTCGAGACCATACCGAAGCCGGTAGCCCAGGCCGTGATGTTCTGTCTGATGGATGTCTCCGGCTCGATGACCGAGCACATGAAGGATCTGGCCAAGCGTTTCTATATGCTGCTCTACGTGTTTCTGAAGCGGCGCTATCGTCATGTCGAAATTGTCTTCATTCGCCATACCGACCGCGCGGAAGAGGTCGACGAAGATACGTTCTTTCACGGCCCGGCTTCGGGCGGCACCCTGGTGTCGAGCGCGCTGCAGGCGATGCACGACATCGTCAGGTCGCGGTTTCGTCCGGCGGACTGGAACATCTACGCCGCCCAGGCCTCCGACGGCGACAATTCCCACTCCGATGCAGCGGTCGCCAGCCGGCTGCTGACGGAAATGATTTTGCCGGTCAGCCAGTTCTTTGCCTACCTGGAGGTCGGCGAGACCGGTGGCAGCACGTTCGATATGCCGGATTCATCGCTCTGGACCCTGTACCAGCGGCTCCGCGCCGATGGAGCGCCGCTGTCAATGCGCAAGGTCAGCAACCGCAGCGAAATATTTCCGGTGTTCCAGGATCTGTTTCACCGTCGGAGCAAGCAGGAGAAGGCTGCGCCATGACCGCGACCGCCGAGCGCCTGTTTGAGGGGGCGGACTGGGACTTCCAGAAGCTGCAGCGCATCCACGATGCTTGCGAGGAGATTGCGCGATCTGAACTGGGGCTCGACGTCTATCCGAACCAGATCGAGGTCATAACCGCCGAGCAGATGCTGGACGCCTATTCATCGGTCGGCATGCCGCTGTTCTACAAGCATTGGTCGTTCGGCAAGCACTTTGCCCATCACGAAGCGTTCTACCGCAAGGGTCTCATGGGCCTTGCCTATGAGATCGTGATCAACAGCTCGCCGTGCATCTCCTATCTGATGGAGGAAAATACCGCGACCATGCAGACGCTGGTGATCGCCCATGCGGCGTTCGGCCACAATCACTTCTTCAAGAACAATTATCTGTTCAAGCAATGGACGGACGCCGAGGGAATCCTCGATTATCTCGATTTCGCCAAGAGCTACGTGGCGCATTGCGAGGAGCGCCACGGCCGGCTCGCCGTCGAACAGACGCTGGATGCCGCGCACGCCCTGATGTCGCATGGAATCGACCGCTATCCGGGCAAGAAGAAGCTCGATCTTCGCGCCGAGGAAAAGCGCGCCGGGGACCGGCGCCTGCACGAGGAGACGGCGTTCAACGACCTGTGGCGCACCGTTCCGGTCGGCCCGGTCAAGAGCGAAGCCCTGCTGAGCACCGAACGGCGCCGCAAGCTGCTGGGACTGCCGCAGGAAAATCTGCTGTATTTCCTCGAAAAGACGGCGCCGCGCATGCAGTCCTGGCAGCGCGAATTGCTGCGGATCGTACGGCACATCGCCCAGTATTTCTATCCCCAGAGCCAGACCAAGGTCATGAACGAGGGTACTGCGACCTACGTGCATTACCGCATCATGACCCGGCTGCACCAGCAGGGCCGTATCAGCGACGGTAATTTCCTTGAGTTCCTGCAGTCGCACACCAATGTGGTGTTCCAGCCCGACTTCGACGATCCTCGCTTTTCCGGATTTAATCCCTACGCGCTGGGCTTTGCCATGATGCAGGACATCGAGCGCATCGTCACCAATCCTGACCAAGAGGACCGCGACTGGTTTCCGGATATCGCCGGGACCGGTGACGTGATGGCGGTGCTGCGCGATATCTGGGCCAACTATCGCGATGAAAGCTTCATCAGCCAGTTCCTCAGCCCGCGGCTGATGCGGCGCTTGCGGATGTTTCACCTGCATGACGATCCGGAGGAGCGTGCCGGGGTCAGGGTCGATGCCATCCACGATGAACGCGGCTATCGTCGCGTGCGTCGTGAACTGGCGCGGCAGTATGACGTTGGGTACATCGACCCCAATATCGAAGTCGTCGACGTCGACCTCGCCGGCGATCGCCGCCTGATGTTGCGCCATGCCGTCGTCAAGGGTGCGCAGCTCAACGAGGCGGACGCCAGGCGCGTGCTGCAGCACCTCGCCAATCTCTGGAGCTATGATGTATCGCTGGTCGAGGTCGACGCTGCCGACAAGGTGCTCAGGGAGCACGTGGTCAGTCCGCGCGCGATCGCCGCGGCGGCCTAAGGTACTGCACCTTTCATCGCCCGACGATGGCGTACAAATCGGGCCATTGACGCGTCACGCAGCCGTCGGCAAGCGTTAGAGAAGTGTTAACCATATTTTTGTCTATTCGGACGCAGGCGCGGCTTCAGCTTGCGAGTTCAGGATGACAGAAACGACGACAGTCGAAAACCGGATCATTCTGGGCGATCCGGTGCCGCGGTTCAGTGCGCCTCTGGTCACCGGCGGCTCGTTCGACCTGCATGTCAGCGCCGGCCGCTGGGTGGTGCTGAGTTTCCTGGGATCGC
>Ga0302320_10002523_pt1 | contig 43002 bp, 38 predicted proteins | sample Bog_T0_3_FD_202130 | JGI IMG/M metagenome (GOLD analysis project Ga0302320, IMG submission 202130) | Peat permafrost microbial communities from Stordalen Mire near Abisko, Sweden - Bog_T0_3 | ecosystem: Environmental > Terrestrial > Soil > Wetlands > Peat | place: Sweden: Abisko, Stordalen Mire... | reverse complement strand
GGCGGATTCTTTGCGTAGCCCTTGCGGTCGCGTTCCTCGCGCGCCTTGGTCTCCAGCCGCAGCAGATACTCGCGCAGCGCCTCGCGCATTAACTGCGAACGATTCAGCCGGAGCAGGCGCGCCGCCCGATCGGCGGCAACCCGGAGATCGTTTTCAAGTACGATCTGAATCGTTTCCATATGTGGAATATACTCCACAATAAACTCTACAATCAAGGGCCGGGTGGAGGCACGTCGATGCCTTGGTATGCGTTAAAGGACAACGGCCGCCGGGTGCCTGGGAGAGCCCACCATACTACGCCGCCCATGCGCGGCTACGCCACCTCGACCTCATCGAGCAGATCAGGGTGACGGTCCAGCACTGTGAGCATTGTGATCATCGCCAAAGGCTACTTGGTCTTGCCGTTCTCGTAACGTGTAAACCTATTGACGACGCTTGCCGATCATTACGAAGCGCCAGCGCATAATCCTCATATGGAATGCCTCAACCAAAACGTCAGGTATGTCCCCGGTTCGTTATGTCAGGGATGTGACCGGTCCGTACCACCCGGCATACCCCCCCCTAACCCCCCGGGGGTATAAATTCAGTTCATATTTTCGTGCAAACTTATGATAATAAACAGCATATAAAAACAACCTGTTGCTATAAGAGTAAACAAGAGGGTCAAAAAAAGCCCTGCTTTTCGCAAAAAAGGCCCCGATTTTCGCTTGAAATCAACGAAATCATGCGAAAAACGTTTACGATTTTGCAGCGGGAGTGGCGATCGACGCGCGCAGAGTTTTTCCTGCGGCCCAAGCAACAATCCCCAGACCGAAGATGGCAGAGAGCCAGCCGAAGACGTCGCCGTGCGCGGTGTAGAAAGTGATGTCGTCGCGGAAGCCGTACTGGGCGGGCAGCGCGTCTACGGCGTGGCGGGGAATGCTCTGGCGGACGCGGCCATAGGGATCGATGGCGGCGGTGACGCCGGTGTTGGTGTCGCGCAGAATCCAGCGGCGGTTTTCGATGGCCCTCATGCGCGCCATGTTCAGGTGCTGCCAGGCAGCGCTGGTGTCGCCGTACCAGCCGTCGTCGCTGATGTTGACCAGCACCTCCGCGCCCAACTGTGCAAAGTGGCGCACCTCGTCGGCAAAGACCGCTTCATAGCAGATGAAGACACCATAGCGATGGCCGTTCAAGCGGAAGACTTTGCGCTGGTCTCCGCGGGTGAACTCCGAAACCCGTCCGGTGAGCTTGTGGGCAAAGGTGAAGAGTTCTTTGAAGGGGATGTATTCGCCGTAGGGAACCAGATGGATTTTGTCGTAGCGGCCGACGCGTGCTCCGTCCGCGCCTACGATGAGGGCAGAATTGTAGAAATGCCAGCCGCCGTCTTCGCCCGCGAAGTCCGAGCCGATGTTGCCCACAACCAGGGGCGCCTGGGTTTGCTGGGCAATGGCCGCCAGCGCTTTCTCGAATCGCGGATCGCCCTCTTCAAAGGGTGCGGGCGACTCCGGCCAGACCACCAGATCGGGATGCGTGGGATAGGGTGGGCAGACGATCTCGCCCCAAGGCGCGACCCTTTGCGGAATGCCCGCAATGTAGGTCTTGCACTGCTCGCCGGCCAGCTTGGCGAATTCGGCCATGTGCCGGTCCCAGTCCGGCCCGCTCCAGCGGTTGTCGCCGGATACATCGAGGTTGGGCTGGATGAGCACGGCAGTGGCAGTGGGAGCGGGCTTGCGCGGAGACCACATGAGGCCCGCGGAAATCAGGAAAAAGATCAGAAACCAGGAAGATGCGACCCAAACCTCGCGGCCAAAAAGAGCTTTCAGCCTCCATCTAGGTTGCTTTGGATCGATTGGTCTTGGCGGAGTCGGGACGCGCTGTGATCGGGTCAGAATGCCGTATGCATACAACGAATTGGCGGCCACAAGCAGAAAGCTAATCCCATAAACACCAGTCCACGGCGCAAGCTGGCTCACGAGCATATTGTCCACCTGCGAATAGCCCAGTTGATCCCAGGGAACCGAGGTAATGCGCGAAGCGGTCAACTCCATTGCGGCCCATAGAATTGGCGCGGCGGCCAGCGTCAGCCGCGTGCTGCCCGAGGCCCGCCGCACCAGAGCTACGGCCAAGCCGAAGAAACCGAAGTAAAGCCCCAGCACCAGGCTGTATCCGATGAGCAGCAGAGTCGGCGCGAAGAGCGGCATGTCGCCATAGCGGGACATGGTGTCGCGAATCCAGTAGCAGTTGCCGGCGTACCACAGAAAGCCGCAGAAGTAGGCGAGCAGAAAGGCGCGGCGCAGCGGGCGGCGGCTGCCCACACAGGCTGGCGACAGGATGGCCCAAAGCAGCGGGACCAGACCGAACCACGCGAAAAGATTTCGCCAAGGGGGCATGGGCCCGGCCAGCGGGAACGGCAACTCAAGCAAGACGGCGGAGAGGCCGGCGGCGGCCCACAACTTTAAGGCGCCTGCATTCAAGGATGGACGCTGCATACTGCGCCGAGTTTATCGCATCGGGCACGGGCAGGGTGAGAATGGCTGTGCGCACGCAGGGTATTTTTCACCGGGAAGAAACATGCCTGTGGAATCGTCGAGGCGGCTTCAAACTCGCTTGTGGAGTCACGGACGGGAATCGCTCAATTTTTGCCCCAACACAAACCGTTGTCCAGAAAACAGAAAACACGCTACAATCGTGTTCATGCTGGTTGCCGTTTTTGCCATGAGAGTACTGGAATTGGCGTTCTTTGTCGGCCTTGTGGGGTCGTCCGTCGTCGTGGTCATCAGCTTTATTGAAGATGGGAAAGAACTTTTCGGCAAGGACGAGGAGTAGCCGAAGCGGCTTTCTTCCCCAGGGTTGCCTGCGGGATTAATATTTTTCATTGACTCTCATACGATTCAGACATACACTCACCGCAGGGCGGGCGAAGATTGCGCTCTCCCTACTCAAGAAGCCGGCTAGCACACCGGCACCCACGCGATGGCATCTACTCGAACACTTGTAGCCCCACCTTCAAACCGCGTTCGGCTTATCGTGGCATCCTCCGTGATGCTCACGTTTATCTCCTTTTGGCGGGCCGCGGCCATCGTACTGTGTGATCTCGGCTCGTCGGCCTTCTATGCCGGAGGCATCGCTGAAGAGGCGGTGGGCGCGGCTGCTCCATGGTTCATTCTCGGCATCATGCTGTTCAGCTTCGCGGTGCGCGCGGTTTACGTCGAGAGCTGTTCGATGTTCACGCGCGGCGGCGTTTACAGAGTGGTCAAGGAGGCTCTGGGCGGCACCTTCGCTAAACTGAGCGTCTCCGCGCTGATGTTCGATTACATCCTTACAGGGCCGATTTCGGGAGTGTCCGCCGGCCAATACATTACAGGCTTGATGAACGAGATGATGACAGTGGCAGCCCAAAGCAACTGGCTGCCTCCGGCCTTGATGGACGCGCATCACAATCCCTTCCAATTCGATATGAATTACACCTCGGCGGTGTTTGCGGCGGTGGTGACGATCTATTACTGGTGGCAAAACATCAAGGGCATCGAGGAGTCAAGCGGCAAGGCGTTGCGCGTCATGCAGATCACCACGGTGATGGTCGTGATTCTCTTGTTTTGGGGCGTCTTTTCCGTGATGGTGAAAGGTGTTCACCTTCCTCCGCCGCCCACACCATCGCACCTCAAGTTCAGCGACGATGCCTTGGGCTTCCTGAAGGGAACGAGACTGGTGCCGATTTTCGGATTGTTCGGCATTCTCATGGCGTTTGGCCACTCGCTCCTGGCTATGAGCGGCGAGGAGAGCCTGGCGCAAGTCAATCGCGAGATTGAGCACCCCAAGCTGAAGAACCTTAAGCGCGCGGCGATTGTCATCGCCATTTACAGCCTCATCTTTACCGGCGGCGCCACGCTGCTGGCTTCCATGCTCATCCCCACCTATGAGCGCACTCACATCTACCAGGACAACCTCATTGCCGGACTGGCCATGTACATGGTGGGGCCCATGTTCTGGCGCATTGCCTTCCGCGTCTTCGTCGTCATTGTGGGCTTTCTGATTCTATCGGGCGCGATCAACACTTCAATGATCGGATCCACGGGCGTGCTAATGCGCGTGGCAGAGGACGGCGTCCTGACCGACTGGTTCCGCAAGCCGCACCCCAAGTTTGGCACCAGTCATCGCATTGTGAATCTGGTCTTCATTCTGCAGATGACCACCATCATCGCCACCAGGGGCAATATCATCACGCTGGGCGAGGCATACGCCTTCGGCGTCATCTGGTCCTTCACCTTCAATAGCCTGGCCATGCTGGTGCTGCGCTGGAAGTATCATGGCGAACGTGGGTGGAAGGTGCCACCGAATCTGCGCATTGGCAAGTACGAACTGCCCATCGGCCTGATCTCGGTCTTTCTGGTGCTGCTCTCCATTGCCATTGTCAACCTGTTCACCAAGTCTATAGCCACAATGAGCGGTATTGTCTTTGCGGCCGCATTCTTCATCATCTTCTCCATCTCCGAACGGCAGAACATGCGCAAGCATGCGCTCACCGCGCGGCAGATGAAAGATCATTTCCAACTGGAGCACCAGGACACCGTAAGCCGCGAGTCGGCGGCCCTGCGCCCCGGAGGCGTGATGGTGACGATGCGCGACGCCGCCAACCCGCTGGCGTTGAAATGGACTCTCTCCCGCACCAGCACCGAGGAGCAGGATGTAGTCGTCATCAGCGTGCGAATGGTGGGCGCGGGCGGCCCGGAATTTCTAAGCGTCGAGGACCAGAGTTTCAGCGAGCACGAGCAGACGATTTTTACCAAGGCCGTCTCTGTTGCCGAGAGCTTTGGCAAGAAAGTTTCGCTGCTCGTGGTTCCTGCATCGGACGTCTTTGCCGCGCTGGCGCAGGGCGCAAACTCGCTGGAGATGGATTCTGTGGTTTCTGGAGTTTCAACCAGAATGACCGCCGAGGACCAGGCCTTTCACATGGGGCAAGCATGGGAAGCTCTGCCCGAGCCGAAGCGCCAGTTCAATTTCTATATCATCGGTCCCGATGGTGCGGTGAAGGTGTTTTACATCGGACCACATGCGCCAGCGTTGAGTCCCGATGACGTTCAGTTGGTACACCGTTTGTGGGTGAACATGCGCCGCGACCCCTCGGTGCCTGACTTGCATCACAGTGACATCATCACCTACGCACTGACCCGGCTGGCGGGCCAATACGCCCGCGAGAAGATGGAGATCCTGCGCGACCTGCGCAACTATCGCGCGGCCGAAGCGCCCGCGGCTCAACGCATAGGCAGCCAGAACTTTACCGGCACTCCACCTGCCTCGCCACCGCCGGCGCAACCCCCGCAGCCGCCGAAGACTCTCCGTCCACTTTAGACACCGCGTAGCTTCCGTCCAGATTCAACTGCCGTTTCAGCGTGCTGTTGATGGCTGCTTTGCGCTCAAAAGGTGTCATTTTCGGTAACTTTGTGCATTTTTTGTTTGTAAAATAGTCTACAGCACCGTATCTTGTTTCAAGGATGAGTCGCTGGTTCAAGAGCTTTTTTACGTAGTTACAACTTGAATCAGGGCGACGGCCGCAGATCAACTAGGAGGAACCGTGGGAGTTTCAGAGATTCTGGCACAGATCGATCAGGAAATCGCTCACCTTCAAAATGCACGCGCTTTGCTGGCAGGCGACGCTTTCGTACCGAAGCCCAAGAAGGCCGCGAAAGCCGCAGCAACGAAGAAAGGCGCCGCCAAGAAAGCCGTCGCCAAGAAGAAGAGGAATATTTCTCCCGAGGGACGCAAACGCATTGCCGAGGCCGTCAAGCGGCGCTGGGCAGCGCAAAGGAAAGCGGCGTCCGCAAAGTAACTGGAAACGCAGAAAAAGAAATGGGCTGGCTTTCGAGCCGGCCCATTTCTATTTCCTGCGCGATGCGTTAATCCGGCTCAGGCGGGATAAGTTTCCCCTGGCGCCCATGGCACGACGCGCACACTTGCATCCACCAGCGCAGCCAATGCTTGCGGAGTGCCCGTGAGCATTGGAAATGTGCCCCAATGGAGCGGAAGCACAACCTCAGGCTGCAGGAAACGCACAGCCATCGCCGCTTCCGTCGGGCCCATGGTGAAGTGCCCTCCAATGGGAAGCATCACCACCTTGGGGTGGTATAACTCGGCAATGAGTTTCATATCCCCGAAGACCGCGGTGTCGCCTGCGTGATACAGCGTCGCGCCGTCTGCGATGGTCAGCACGAATCCAGCCGCGACACCCACGTAATGTGTTCCGTTTGCATCCTGTGCCCCAGCGGAGTGTTTGGCCTCCACCATGGTGGAGGCCACGTCGTCCAGTTGCACAGTACCGCCCAGATTCATCCCGGTGGTCTTGGCGACTCCCTTGCCCGCGACATACGCCGCCAACTCATAGATGGCTACCACCGTGGAGTCATGCTGGGCGGCCACCGGCGCCACATCTGCGATATGGTCGCCGTGGCCGTGCGTGAGCAGGATGTAGTGGATCTTCGCAGGCAGCGCAAAGTCTCTAGGGTATTTTGGATTCTGCGCGATATACGGGTCGATCAGGAGATTCGTACCCTTGGCGGTCTGGATCAGCACGGTGGCATGACCCAGCCAGGTAATGCGGGTTCCCATCAATGCACTCATCTCTTCCTCCGTGGGAGTAGTCTTGATCGCGCCGGCGCTCTATCGCGTCATGATGACCTCAGAGACGCTGTCTTTGGCCAGAAACTGTCTGTGGCCCGACCAGCCGGCAAACAGTTGCTCGATGCTGCGGTTGGTAAATGCGCGCTGGATAGGAAACGGCTGCGCCAATTGCACCTCGACATCGTCGCCGGGAGTCACATGAAAACGGCAATGCACTGTCTCCTGGCCTTGTGTCCGCGTGTGGAAGAAAGCCAGCACTTGTCCGCCGGGGTTCATGGCTCCATGGAGATGCGCCACCACCGGGGCCACCAGCGGTTCGGGCAGGTAGTCGAGCGCCGTCCACAACAGCACCACGTCAAAAGTGCGTCCGGAGAAATTGAGAGCCTGATCGAGATAGCCTCTGGTATCCCAAACCGGATTACCATTCTCTAACATGGCGCCCTGCCAGTTGCCCGTGCAGGCGGCTTGAACCGGATCGGCCATGAAGACGCTATGGCCCAGGCCGGTGAGGTAGTTAATGTTGGCAGGCGACGTATAGCCCGTGTCAATGACGCTGAGGCCGGACTCAGACTGGAGCCGCTTGCGCACTTCCGCCCAGCCGCCGGAGTGGCGCGGCACCTTAGGCCCGGTAAAGCCCGCGGCGGCAGCGGGCGGACCGCTGACCTGCTTCTTGCTGAACCAACCCCTAAGCAACTTGATATCCCCTTGCGGTCAGACGGATCGTTCCCAAACTGACCGAAACTGAGCGTTGCGTCAAACAGTGCCGCCGGAATGCGGAGCATGTGCGCCCTCGGCTTGCTTTGTCGCACCCTGTGTGAGGTCCACTTTGCCCCGGAACACCGCATTGTCCTCCACTACCAGGCGCATGGCGCAAATATCGCCATCCACGCTGCAACCGGCACGCAGTTCCACGCGGCCGCTGGCCAGCACGTTGCCCTTTACCTGGCCTAGAATCAGCACGTCTTTGGCAGAGAGGTCGGCCACAACGACTGCGTTGGGGCCGATTGTCAACCGGCTCTCAGCAAGGTTGACGGTCCCTTCGACGCGCCCATCCAAAATCAAGTCTTCACTGCCCTTTATTTCGCCACTAATTACGACTGTCTTGCCGATGCGCGCGGGAGCATTCTCCACTGCCATGGTCTCAATTCCTTCCGTGGGCCACAAACAGGCCCTGCCCGAACTATACGCAACTCGACCGCATTGCTTCAATCCATGGCCTGTTAAGAATCGGCATCGGTTGCGCTGCGTCTAACGATTCATGCCGCATCGCGACAATCGACCGGGGGGCCAATGCACGCTAGACTAGAGGTTGTGCGATGGCTTTTCCCCCTCTTGTTTCTGCTGCCCTGGGCTGTTCTGACCCCTGTGTTTAGTGGGGGGCAGACCGCTGAGGCCAGCCAGACCGCTCAGGCCATCCTGACGCCGGCGCAGGCTCAGGCGCTGGTGGATCGGGCTCTCGCCTCTGAATTGCGCGCGGCTCAGGATGCAAGCCACCCCATGCGCTACAGGCTGCGCAAGACCAGCCCGCGGCTCACAACTACCAAAGAGATTCTTGAAACGCGCGATGGCGACGTGGCCTGCCTGGTGATGCTGTGGGACAAGCCACTGAGCCAGGCCGACGAGCAGGTTGAAGAGGCGCGCCTGGCTGCTCTGCTCAACGATCCTGGCCTCCAGCGGCATCGCAAACAGGGTGAGGAAGGGGATCTCGGGATTGTGCTGAAGCTGCTGCGTATGCTGCCCGATGCCTACCTCTATCAATACGAGGGCGCAGGTGCCGGGTCTGCGGGCAGAGTGGAGAAGTTCCGCTTTCGCCCCAACCCGAATTTCAGTCCTCCTGACCTGGAGACCCAGGCTCTGAAGGCAATGACTGGCGAAATCTGGATTGACGCCGCACAGGAGCGTGTAACGCGCCTGGAGGGCCATCTGGAACAGGATACGGACTACGGCTGGGGCATTCTGGGCAAGCTGGATAAGGGCGGATGGATTGTCATTGAGCAGGCAGACATGGGCGAGCACGCGTGGCGGATCGCGCGCTTCCAGATGAAGATGAACCTGCGCATCCTGTTCAAGACCAAAAACATTGACACTGCGGAGGAGATGACCGGCTATGCGCCCCTGCCGGCCGGGCTTGGCTATCAGGAGGCCATTCGGTTGCTGCGGGCGGGCTCAGGAAGCACGGCACAGGCCGGCCGATAGCAAGGAAGTTCCCTTCAACAGCAAAGCGGCCCCGCCGATATGGGAGGGACCGCTTTGTTGTGTCGGAAACTGGTTTACTTGACCTTGATGAGGATGATGACCAGGGTGAACAGGGTGAGGGACTCGATGAGGGCCAGGCCAAGAACCAGGAAGATCATGAGGCCGCCACGAGCGCCGGGGTTGCGAGCCAGAGCTTCGCAAGCTGAAGCTGTTGCCTTGCCCTGACCCAGGCCGCAGAGACCCGCAGCCAAAGCCATGCCGATGCCTGCGCCGATGGGCACCAGGCTGATGGCGGTCGAGCCGCCATCAGCAAATGCCGGAAGGGCGAAGCACAGAACCGCAAGGGTCATGAATACATATTGAAGGTTTCGCATATTTCTCCTGCTTCCCTGAAATTTGGCCGCCAGTGGGTGGTTGAAGCTCACCGTGCTGGCCCCCTCACACTTGCGGCCGTCGTTTGCCCGGAGCGGAAGCGCTCTCCGGCGAATCTTGCTCGTCATTGACGAGATGAGTAAAGCCGGAATCCTAGTGTTCCTTAGATACAGCCAGCGAAAGATAGATCATCGTCAGCAGCATGAAAACGAAGGCTTGAATCAAAGAAACAAAAACATGTAGACCCAGGAAAATAGCCGGAACTCCCACGGGGATGAGTGAGAAGAAGCCTAGTGTGACCATGTCGCTTGCAAACATGTTGGCATAAAGACGGATAGTAAGCGAGAGGATGCGCGCCAAGTGAGAGACGATCTCAATAGGAAGCAGCAGCCAAGCCATCCACCAAATCGGCCCGCAAAAGTGTTTGAGATAGCCAATCAATCCCTGAGCGCGGATGCCTTGGTAGTTGTAGAAGAGGAAGGTAGGAACCGCAAGCCCGAGTGGTACCCACGGCGAAACCGTAGGTGCCTCGATGCCTGGAATCAGGCCTAGTAAATTATTGATCAGCACGAACAGAAAGATGCACGTGACCCAAGCCTGGAATTGCTCGTAACCGTGACCAATAATCTGGTCGGCTAGGCCACCACATGTCTCGTGGATCATCTCGGCAATCTGTTGCGCCGGGTTCGGTCGATCCGCTGAGAGCGTCAGTCGAACAAGCAGAAAAAAGGCAATCAGGCCAGCTGCCACCAATAGTTCCAAACCGAGCGCCTGATTGACTTTGATGGCCTTTTGAATGGCCTCGGCTGGGGCAACTCCAATTGATTGAAAAGCCTTGGCCTCGACGCCCATGAGGAGGGCGTTCAGCAAACGGACAAGCGCAAAAGATTCCGGCATGAAAACTTAATTCCTTCTGCCCCCGAGTTCGAGACCGCATCCGCTATAGCACGCGTCAGTCGCGGAGCATACTTATGGCTTCCCAGCCAATAGCCAATGCTGCGAGGCCAAGGCCGCAAAGCAGCGCGATTACCGAACCCTGGAAACACTTCAGGCTACCATAAATCACCCCCGCAAAGATCGTGAGCCTGAGCACAAAGAAGATAACGACCGCTGGGGCGCTCCTAGGCGTCTCCTGCTTGTCAAGCTTGGCATTGATAACCCTCACCAGACGCTGCCACTCGAAGATACTGGCCGCCGAGATCAGCGTGCCGGTCGCCAGCATAGCTGCATCTCGCCAACCCGCGCCAACCAGTAGAACAACGGTCGCGATGATCGCTAGAATGACCGTGTTACGAATAGCCCGCTTGAACACTGCTTCGATGGCCTGATTGCTGAAATCAACGGCTGGAAGGTTTTGCTGGCTCATTGTTTGAGTTTAGAGCTTCCCTTTCCGGAACTGTCGGCTGTAGTTCCAGTTCTGGTATCTCGTTCGGCGGCCATTGCCATTCGAATCACATACACCAGACCGGAGACAGACCCAAAGACGACACCGAAGATGGCGATCCAGGACTGGTGCAATCGGCTATCGAGCCAAGCGCCCGCCAGCCACCCGATCACCGCCGCTGAGGGCAGCAATAAGGCAATCTGCATCAGTTTTTCGGCTTCAATGATGGCCCCGACACCGCCCGCAATATGACGACGGGGCTTGGAATCCGGAATGGGGCGGTTGAAGGGCATCCTTCGTGATTATCAACGATGGATGTCCTCAGCGCGAAAGACCGGCTCTCCTACCTTGGCGTTGCGGTGGCCACTTTCCAGGCCTTCACGCGGTACTGGCCCGCATCGTCGTCCAACGGCGAAAGGTTGAAGTCCAAGTTGACGTTGTTTCCGCCAGTGGGAGTGACGATCACATTGGCCGCGAAGTAGTAGACCTTGCCCGGCTCGGCGGTGAAGCTGGCCACATCGATGCTCTTCTTCAGCATGGACAGTGCCGATTGCCAACTGACACACAGATGGTGCACCCCAGGGTCCACCGCCACTGCGAAGTAAGAGTTGTTGCTATTGGCGCCTGCCCAGGCTCCGTCCATGCCGAAGCGGACGGTCGCGTACATGAAGGGGCCGATCATGTGGTTTTCGTTTTCGATCAACACGATCTGAGCCTTGCCGTCGGGCGCGGCGGCCGGCGGTTGTTTACTGCTCTTAGTGGAAACGTCGAACTTGACCTTGTCGTCGCCGCATGCGTCCGGCAGGATGGTGGCGCGTGCTTGCACCGCTGCGAGCAGCGACGCACAGAGGAGAAATATAAAATGTCTGGGTTTCATGGCAACACTCCTATATATTGCAGGTTGACTTCTTGGGAATCGGCTTATAGGCCAACGGCGAGAAGCCGGAATGGGGCGGTTGAAGGGCATCCTTCGTGGTTATCTACGATTGACGCCCCTCCGCGCGAGATGGCTGGGCCTACTCGTTGGTCTTCCAGGTAGCGAGCTTCCAGGCCTTGACCCGATACTGGCCCTCATCCTCGTTCAGTTGCGAAAGTGCTATCGTCGGAGGGACTTCTTTGCCGCCGGTGTCAACGATCTGAGCCGCGAAGTAGTAGACCTTACCAGGCTTGGCGGTGAAAGATACCACATCAACATTCTTCTTCAGCGTGGGTAAAGCCGACTGCCAACTCGCGCAGAGGTGATGAACTCCTGGGTCCACCGCCAGTACGAAATATGAGTTTCCATTGTTGGCGCCTACCCAGGCTCCATCCATGCCAACGCGAGTTGTAACTTCGCATAATGCAATGCAACCAATCTCCTTATCGTCGTTTTCGATAAAGACGATCTGCGCTTTGCCGTCGGGCGCGGCGGCCGGCGGTTGTTCACTGCTCTTGGTGGAAACGTCGAACTTGACCTTGTCGTCCCCGCAGGAATCTGGCAGGACCGTGGCCCATGCTTGCACGGCAAGGGCGAGAGATGCACAGAGAAAAAATGCACTAAGTCTTGGCTTCATATTGATTCTCCTGCACCATTAGACACCCACACCAACGGTGCGGTTAGGCGATTCTTTCGGCTTCCTGGTCGTGGATGCATTGCGGCGGCTTCGCCCACGCTCAATGCGCCGGACGATACACTGGCTGTTGAATCTGTGACCGGGTTCATCCGCAAAGGAATCAACGTGTTCGATTTGGAGTTCGAGCGCAATCTCTTCGACCTTCGCAAGTCAAAATTAGTGGAGATCGAGAAGCTGGGGTAGGCTGCCTATCCCAACCGGTTCCCGGCTTCGCATACTGTGCCGGAGGTGCGGGCGGTTGCTTACTTGTCTTGGTGGAAACGTCGAACTTGACCTTGTCGTCGCTGCAGGCGTCCGGCAGAATCGTGGCTCGGGCTTGCACCGCTGCGAGCAGCGGCGCACGAGGAGCAATACAAAATGTCTGGATTTCATGGTAACCAACCGAAAAGCCACGATGAATTTTTGGGGAATCGGCTCATAGGCCAACGGCGAGAAGCCGGAACGGGACGGATGAAAGGCACCAGCGTCGTTATAGACGTTCAGCGCTCTTCGTTCGCTTCGGTGCGACAGGCCTTGGCCCTACGAGCGCGGGATTGCGGTGCTGACCCCCGAAATCTTCACCCGGTACTTGCCGTTGTCCTCGTCCAGTGGCGTCAGTTCCAGCGATCGCTCTGAGTAATTGTTGCTGACCGGTTTCAAGGTGACCTTTGCCTGGTAGTAGTAGATTTTGCCCGGCTCGGCCGAGAATGAAGCGAGGCCGACCTTCTGCTTCAGCCTGCAGGAAACCGACTGCCAGTTTACACAAAGATGATGCTCCCCCGGATCGACGGCCAGAGTGAAGTAGGAGTTTCCCTGGTTGGCGCCCACCCATGCTCCGTCCACTCCGAAACGGGTCGTGACATCACGGTGGGACCAAAATCGAAAGTAGGGCGTCTCCATGGTTTCAACCAGGATGATGGTCGCCTTGCCAGCCTCGGGCGCAACCGCCGCCGGCTGGGCTTTTTGCGTTGTGACGTTGAATTTGACCTCGTCGTTGCCACAGGCGTCGGGCAGCGTGGTCGCCCTGGCCTGTGTCGCGGCGACGAGAGCGACCCAAACAAGCACCGTACCGATTTTTGGTTTCATGTGAATCCTCCTGGCGCTTTGACCGGATTTCGGCAATCCAGTTAGGGACATTTTTAGACGGCCCTGGCCCAGTGACGATGGCACGAATCGACTCCAGCATCATGAACGATATACTGGCTGTTGAACCTGTGACCCGGTTCATACGCAAAGGAATCAACGTGTTCGATTCGGAGTTTGAGCGCAATCTCTTCGACCTGCGCAAATCAAAATTAGTGGAAATTGAGAAGCTGGGGCAGGCTGCCTATCCCAACAGGTTCCCGGCTTCGACCGATGAATGTGTGGTGACTATCCCCGAGGTGCGGGCGCAGTGGGGCGAGGCGACTGCTGAGGCTCTTGAAGCCGAGCGCACGACCGTGACCGTGGCGGGGCGTATTATGGCGATCCGCGCACAGGGCAAGGCGGGGTTTGCAACGCTCCAGCAGGGCGGCGAGCGGTTGCAGATTTACGTGCGGCTGGACGCGGTGGGCGAGCAGGGCTTTGCGCTCTACAAGCTGCTGGATATGGGCGACCACATCGGCGCCTCGGGCTACCTCTTCCGCACACGCACGGGCGAGCTGACCATTCATGTGGAGAAGCTGACCTTTCTGGCCAAGGCCATGCTGGCGCTGCCGGAGAAGTTTCACGGGCTGGCCGATGTGGAGCTGCGCTATCGGCAGCGGTATGTGGACCTGTTTACCAACCTCGAAGCCCGCGAAGTCTTTGTGAAGCGCGCCAAGGTACTGAAGGCGATGCGGCGGTTCTTCGACGAGCGGGGCTATCTGGAAGTGGAAACGCCGATGATGCAGCAGGTGGCCGGCGGCGCGGCGGCGCGGCCCTTCACCACCCACCACAACGCGCTAGACATGGATTTGTTTTTGCGCATTGCGCCTGAGCTTTATCTGAAGCGGCTGGTGGTGGGCGGGCTGGACCGCGTCTACGAGATCAACCGCAACTTCCGCAACGAGGGTGTGAGCACGCAGCACAATCCCGAGTTCACCATGCTGGAGTTTTATCAGGCGTATGCGAATTATCACGACCTGATGGACCTGACCGAGGAACTGATTGCGTTTGTAGCGCGGGAAGTGAATGGGACGACGATCACGAACTTCAATGGCGTGGAGATTAATTTGGGGAATTGGGCGCGTTATTCGATGCGAAATGCAATCATCGAATTATGGCCTAGCATGATTTCACAGCGTTTCATGCATCAAGGAATCGATGCTAGACCTTCTCTCTTTCAACTTAATGTTGCAACGGAATTGCAGTCGCTTCTTGACGCGACGGTAAGTGCACTTGAGAGTGAAGTATTGGACGCTTCTTCACGCATTTACTTAAACGAAGTCGGCAGTGCATCTTTCGATGAATGCTCTAATCATCACAGCAAACTGCAATCTACCTTGCGCGAAGTTCAAGCGATCTTGCGCCGATCAATTTCTGGTGAATCAACGGGAAAGTCAGTCTACAACCTTTTTGAGGCGCTCATCGAACCAACACTCATTCAACCTACAATCATCTACGACTACCCGACAGAAGTCTCGCCGCTGTCGAAGGCCAAGCCGGATGATCCGGCGCATGTGGAGCGCTTCGAGTTCTTCTGCGGCGGCTTTGAGCTGGGAAATGCCTTCAGCGAGTTGAACGATCCGGTGGAGCAGCACAAGCGATTTGCGGAGCAGCTTGCAGCACGTGCCGGCGGCGACGACGAGGCCCACCAGATGGACGAGGACTACGTGCGCGCCCTGGCCTATGGGTTGCCTCCCACCGGAGGCGAAGGCATCGGCGTAGACCGGCTCGTCATGCTGCTGACCGGGTCGAAGTCGATCCGCGACGTGATTCTGTTTCCGCTTATGCGGAATAGGGGTCAGGGGGCAGATATTAGAGATCAGGGATCAGAGGAAGAACAGGCATGAGTCTGGAGTGGTTTGAGTGGTACACATCACGTGTCAACGTCGTCAAGCCGGTATCCGACAAGAAATACGCCTGCCCATGTTGCGGGTTTCGCACGCTTGATGACCGAGGCGGTGATGATATTTGCCCCGTTTGTTTTTGGGAGGACGATGGCCAGGACGACCACGATGCGGATGAAGTTCGCGGTGGACCAAATTACGAACTCAGTCTTTCTCAGGCCAGACTGAACTTCGCTGCTCTTGGTGCTAGCGATCAAAGACGGAAGCAGTTCGTCCGACCACCCCTTGAATCAGAAAGGGAAGAACAGAAGTAATAAATTCATCGGACTGGCAATACACTTGTTCAGGCAGGTTTTTCCCTGATCTCTGATCTCTGACCCCTGATCTCTGGAGCTGTTTTTGAACATTCTTTTTGTCGGCGATATCTTTGGCAGCGCGGGACGCAGGATTGTGCGCGAGCACATTGGCCATGTGCGGCAGGCGCACGCTGTGGATCTAGTGGTGATCAATGCCGAGAACGCCGCGGGGGGCTTTGGCGTGACTCCGCAGATTGCCGAGGACCTCTTCGATCTGGGCGCCGATGTGCTGACCACCGGCAACCATGTTTGGGACAAGCGCGAGCTGATCGACTATTTGAACTCCGTGCCCGCCGATAGCCAGGCCCGCGCCCGCCGCGTGCTGCGGCCGGCCAACATGCAGCGGAACCTGCCGGGCTGGGGCGTCTTTGAAGGCACCACGCAGGGCGGCGTGGAGTACGCGGTGGTGGACCTGATGGGCCGCGTCTTTATGAACGGGACCAACGATCCGTTTCACAAGGCCGACGAACTGCTGGCCAGTATCAAGGCCAAGGTGATCGTGGTGGACTTCCATGCCGAGGCTACCAGCGAGAAGGTGGCGATGGGGTGGTATCTGGATGGCCGCGTGACGGCGGTGCTGGGCACGCATACGCACATTCCCACCGCCGACCAGCGCGTGCTGCACAACGGAACCGCCTACCAGACCGATGTGGGCATGAGCGGCCCCTACGACAGCGTGATCGGCGTCGAAAAAGAGATGGTGCTGCAGAGATTTCTGACGGGAATGCCGGGCAAGTTCGAAGCCGCCAAGGGCAACCCCAAGATGTGCGCGGCGCTGGTGACCTGCGACCCGCTGACGGGGCGCGCCTCGGCGATTCAGAGGATCATGCTGGGGGAGTGACGGGAAGACAGGGATCAGGGGTTAGGGGTTAGTTTCTGCCGGTCACAGACAGGGGTGCTTCTACTTGATGGCATTGCCTGCTGCGTCGATCTCCTGGATGGCTGGGGGAAGCGGCGCGCCTTTGGGCTCAGCGTCACTCGACGGAACGGCATTGACCGCGAGCTGCCCCACGGGCAAATGCGTGGCCTTGAGCAATCGACCCTTGCGGTCGAAGGTCATGGACCACTCCATGCGACGGGGAGCGGCCGCAACATCTGTAAACGAAACGATGGCGCCGCCGCCGACCGGAATCTGTAAAGCAGCCGGGACAGCAGTCTGGAATTTCTGGTTCTCGGCATCCAACTCAAGATCGGCGGCCTGGGGATGCGCTCCGGCCAGAGCTGCGTAGCATAGGCCGGTTCCAAACCAGTCGGGGGTCTTTTCGGGGTTTTCTTCCGCGCGGATGTGATTGAAGGCTGAGATGGTGAGGGCGTTGATGGGTGCAGGAGAAAAGAGCGAATAGCCGCGAAGCTGAATGGGAATGATGCGCACACGGCCCTCGCCGCCGCGCGGAATGGATGCGGTAAACACGCTCACGTCGCCGGTCCCATTATTGCGCAGAAAACGCAGGAAGAGATGGTTGGGCAGCGCGGGGCAAATCAACTGCTGGTAGCTCCATGCGCCCTGGTTGAATTCGAGGCCCACGCGTCCTACGTGTTCGCCGATGGAAGACTCGGCGTCTGCCACCAGATCGCGATCTTTTGGGGCCATTTGATCGGCAGTGCGGTACTCGACCGGCGCCACAACTCCGGGAGCGGCGCTGCCGGGAGGAAATGGCAGGGGAGGCACGGCATCGGGTACAGGCCTGACCTTGAGATGTGTGGCGGAAATATCCTGAGCCGGCGCCGTCTGGGCCGTTGCCGAGGCGCAGACAACTAGGAGGGATAGAGCGGCCAGGGACATGATTCGCAATTGTGCCATGCTGCCCCTAGATTACCACTGCGGCGCAAAAGCAACCCCGTTTGAGAGTGGCGCATGAGAAGACGAGCCGGATGCGGAAGCAGATTCCCAAACAGGCCATTAATACAGGCGGAAGTTGACCTCGACGGTGATCATGACCGGAACTGGCGTTTTGCCGTCTTTCATGGCCGGCTTGAACTTGTACTTGCGCACCGCCTCGATGGCCTTCTCGTCCAGCCCCATGCCCAGTGCCCGGATCACGCGCGGATTCTGCGGGTTTCCCTGCGTATCGACAATCAGCGTAATCAGGCAAACGCCCTGATACTTGGCCCTGCGGGCTTCATCGGAGAATTCGGCTTCCACCTGGTTCAGGGCTACCGGGGCCGCAACCCGGCCGCCCACGCGTTCGAGTCCGCCACCGATATTTCCACCGGTCCCGTCGCCATAGCCGTTTCCGTGGCCGTTGCCCACGCCCATGCCGGAGCCGTTCCCGAGGGAACCCATTTTGACGTTGGGCGAGTTGGACATGCCGAAGTTGGGCAGGGTCGGATTGTCGGGAATGGCGATATCCGGCTGCACATCGATAGTGGGAACCGGCGCCTCGATTTTGGGAGTGATCTGAAGTGGCTGGGCCCGCGGGGGAATCCGGCCTTTGATGGCTTCCATCTTGTCTGGGCTGCCACCACCGCCGCCGGCGGCAGTATCTGCCTTGGGAGCTACGTATGCCGTTGGAATATCGACCTGGGTTACGTCGAGTTTGGGCGTGGTCACCGCGTGGATGATGGTTCTAACGCCGAGGAAGAGCAGGATGCCAAGAATGGAGAGGTTGACGAAGGTGGCTATGCCGATGGCCCAGGGGTTGGGCTTGACCGCCATGAGGTCCGGCACCGGAATCGGCGTGGATGTGAGGACCAGCGGTGGCAGATGGGGCGGAAAAAAGACGTCGTGAATGCTCTCGTAAAGCCCGACCCAGATGGGCTTTTCCTCTACGGGGATTCCAAAGGCCACATTGAGATCGAGGCCACCTGCAACTGTGGCTGCGGCGGCTTGGGGTTCCGAGTCTGACATAGGCGCATCTTTTTCCATGGTTGCGGCTGGAGCGGTTGCCCGCGGCTGTGCAGACGAGAGACTCTTGTCGTCCCGGCCCGCCAAATCGTTCTCTCCCATTATGCTCGACAAAGGCTGCCCTTGTCTCGGAGTCCCCGAATCGCGGTCCAAACTTCCATATTGCAGATCGAGTGGGACTCCCATAAACAATAGACGGGGAAGGCGCGCATTTTGTAACCGGAAAAATCATTGCCTCGCCATTTACACTGTAGATTGAACCAGTTCGCACCATCCCAGGGAGTGACAATGTCCGCAGCGCCCGAGTTGAAGGCGACCCTTACCTTACCGCAAACCGCCTTTCCGATGAAGGCCAATCTGCCGCAGAATGAACCGCTTCGGCTGAAGAAGTGGGCCGAACTCGACCTATATGGCGAGTTGCGCAAGGCCGGGCGCGGGCGCCCCACCTTCATTCTCCACGATGGCCCACCCTACGCCAACGGCCCTATCCACCTGGGCCATGCGCTCAACAAGGGACTCAAGGATTTTGTGGTCAAGTCGAAGACCATGGCGGGCTTCGACGCCCCCTACGTCCCCGGCTACGACTGTCACGGCCTGCCGATCGAGATCAAAGTGGAAGAACAGCTTGGCCGCAAAAGGCTCGATCTGCCGGCCTCGGCGATCCTCGAAGCTTGCCGCGTCTATGCGCAGAAATATGTTGACCTGCAAACCTCGCAGTTTGAGCGCATCGGGTTCTTTGGCCGCTGGGACAAGCCCTACATGACCATGTCCCGCGACTACGAGGCGCGGACGCTTGAAGCGTTCTACGGCTTCCTTGAGAAAGGCTTCGTCTACCGCGGTCTCAAGCCGGTTTACTGGTGCATCAACGACCGCACGACCCTGGCCGAGGCGGAGGTGGAGTACGCGATGCATACCAGCCCGTCGGTCTATGTGCGCTACAAGCTCACCTCCGACCCCGCGGCGATCGACCCGGCGCTGGCCGGCCGCGAGGTTTATACCATCATCTGGACAACCACCCCATGGACGCTGCCTGCGTCGCTGGCTGTGGCGTTTCATCCGGACTTTGACTATGTGGCGCTGGAAGGGGCGGAGGCCGGCGGTCCGGTCTACATCGTCGCCGGCGAACTGGCCGCCTCGGTCGCTGCCGCTTGCCAGTTGGGCGAAACCACGGAACTGGCACGCTTCAAAGGCAGCGTGCTCGACCAAACCACCTTCAAGCATCCGTTTCTGGAGCGCAGCGTGTTGGGCGTCAACGCCACCTACGTCACCGCCGACACGGGCACAGGCGCGGTTCACACAGCACCGGCCCATGGCGCGGACGACTTTTACACTGGTCAGCGTTACGGCCTGGACCCTACAAGCCGCGTAGATGCTACCGGCCATGTGCACGTGGACCTGGAGGCCTGGGACCACGCCACCCCGCCCGCCTTTGAGGGCCTGAAGGTCTGGGCTGCCAATCCGGTCATTATCGCCATGCTGGAGGAGCGAGGCGCACTGCTTGCCAGCGCTGACCTGGAACACTCCTACCCGCATTGCTGGCGCTGCCACAAGCCAGTGATCTATCGGGCCACCGAGCAGTGGTTTATCGGGCTGGAAACTGAGGTCGAGCGCGAGGACGGCACCAAGACGACTTTCAGGCAGCTAGCCATCGAAGAGATCGACAAGGTGGTCTGGGACCCAGCCTGGGGCAAGGAGCGCATCACCAACATGATCGCCACGCGACCCGATTGGTGCATTAGCCGGCAGAAGATCTGGGATGTGCCGATCGCCGTTTTCCTGTGCGAAGGGTGCAATCAACCGATCGTCTCCGCAGAGCTGAACCGCGCGGTGGTCGAGCTGATCGCGCGCGAGGGCATCGAGGCTTGGCGCACCGACCTCCCCGAAGAGCTTCTGGCTGCGTTGCTGCCCACGGGCCCGGTTTGCACACACTGCGTCGGCACGGCCTTTCGCAAGGAGACCGACATTCTGGACGTGTGGGTGGACTCCGGCACAAGCTGGCTTGCCGTGTGCGAGTCCGATCCCGACATGAGGACGGCCTATACGGCGTTCCAAAACGGCGAGGGTGTTGAAGTCTTATACCTGGAGGGTGGCGATCAGCACCGCGGCTGGTTTCATTCGTCGCTGCTGACGTCGGTGGCTCTGCGCGGCCACGCTCCGTACTCCCATGTGACTACCGCCGGATGGACCCTCGACGAGCAGGGCCGGGCAATGAGCAAGTCGCTGGGCAACGGTGTCGATCCGGTGGATATTGCCAACCGGCTGGGCGGCGAAATCGTGCGCCTGTGGGTGGCGTCGATCGACTTCCGCGAAGACATGGCGGCCAGCGAAAACCTGATGCAGCGCTGCGCCGACATCTATCGCAAGCTGCGCAATACGTTCAAGATTCTGCTGGGCAACCTGCACGGATTCGATCCCGCGCGCGACAGGGTTCCCGAGGCCGAGCTGCTGCCGCTGGATCGCTATATGCTGGCGCGTACCCGCGAACTGACGGAAAAAGTGCGCGACTGGTACGCGGCCTTCGAGTTTCATCGTGTCTACCACGCGGTGAATGAGTTCGCGATTGTCGATCTGAGTTCGTTTTATATCGACGTGCTCAAGGACCGCATGTATACCTTTGCGCCTACGAGTCAGGCCCGCCGCTCGGCGCAGACGGTGCTCTGGCAGATTACCGAAGCGCTGGTGCGGCTGGTTGCGCCCATCCTCAGCTTTACTGCCGATGAGGTGTGGGAGCATCTGCCTGTTGTGGAAGGGCGGGAGGCCAGCGTACATCTGGCTCAATTCCCTCAACCCGAGGAGGTTTTCTCCGAGGACCCTGCGAAGCTGCTCGAAGAGTGGAAGCAGATTTTCGATGTCCGCGATAACGCACTCGGACAACTGGAGGAGATGAGACAGGCAAAGATAATCGGCAAGGCGCTTGAAGCGGATGTCGTCGTGCATGCGGAGGGAGCGATATTTGCCCTACTGAGCCGATATCAACGGCATCTCAAAGAGGTGTTCAACGTCTCATCAGTCGAAGTGACGGTGGATTACGGGATTCAAATTCCCATTACAGGCGAGCACGTTACAGTGGCTTTTTCCGGCGGTCTGCAATGTGATGTGCGGGCCGCATCCGGCCACAAATGCGCCCGCTGCTGGAACTTCATGCCTGAAGTTTCAGCCTACGGCATCTGGCAGAACGTATGTTCGCGCTGCCAAACTGCGCTGACCGAGATGGGAATTGAACCGCCGCAGCCCCCGCAAACCGAACCGACGGAGATCGCCTCGTGAGCAAACTAATCCCCCGCCGGCTGCCCTGGCTGCTCGCGATCTCTGCTGTGATCGTCCTTGCCGACCGGCTGACCAAGATCTGGGTCACAAAGCACATACAGCTGGGCGGCGCTATTCCGGTGATACCCCGCGTTCTGCGCATCACCCACTGGACCAACGAGGGCGCAGCCTTCTCGCTCTTTGCCGACTCGGCCTCGCCGCATCTGGTTCGCTGGGTCTTGATCGGCTTCTCAACGCTGGCGGCGGTCGTCGTACTTATCGCGATGGTGCGCCTCGGCGCTCGCTTCACGCTGACCACCATTGCGCTGGCGCTGGTCTTAGGCGGCGCGCTGGGCAATGTTCACGACCGCATCCTCTACGGCTCGGTGGTGGACTTCATTGAAGTCCACATCTTCAGTTACCACTTTCCCGATTTCAACGTAGCCGATTCCTCGGTGGTTACCGGCGCCTGCATGTTGATGCTCGATTCGCTGCTGCCGCACAGGAATCGGGTGCAATAGGTCATTTCATTTGCTATGAAGGGAATGGGTGCCCCACCCTCGGCACGTCTTTGTCTTTGTGCCTAGGGTGGGACACCAAGAAGCCCGATCTGGAAGAAGCAAAATGCATTGACCTCAACCAATCTCACCGATTCCTCAAAGCAGTAATCTCAGCAGGAGCAATGCCCCCAATTCTCAACTTGCAATCCGTGACCAAGCAGTTCGGCGCTACGCCGCTGTTTCGCAATATCTCGCTCACTGTCGAAGACGGCGACCGCATCGGCCTGATCGGACCGAATGGCGCAGGCAAGTCCACGCTGCTTGCCGTGCTGGCCGGGCAGGTTGAGCCCGACTCGGGCGAGCTGGCCGTGCGCAAGCGCGCCCGCGCCGCTTACGTGCCGCAGGACTCGCGTTTCGCCCCCGGGCTCTCGATTCGTCAAGTGCTGGAGCGGGCGCTGGCTGCCGCGCATGTGAACGAATCGGAACGCGAGGGCCGGCTGCGCGAGCTGTCAGGCCGCGCCGGTTTTGCCGATCTCGATACGGAGGCGGCAGCGCTCAGCGGCGGATGGCGCAAGCGGCTGGCCATTACAGAAGCGCTGGTCTCGGAGCCGGAGGTGATGCTGCTGGATGAGCCTACCAACCACCTGGATTTGGCGGGCATCGAGTGGCTTGAGGCGCTGCTGACCAACTCCTCCTTCGCCGCAGTCACGGTGAGCCACGACCGTTACTTCCTTGAAAGCACGTCGAGCGAGATTATCGAGCTGAATCGCGTCTTTGCCGACGGCCTGCTGCGCGTGAAAGGAAAGTTCAGCCGCTTTCTTGAAGAAAAGCAGGCCTATCTGGAGTCGCAGAGCCGCCAGCAGGAGAGCCTGCGCAATCAGGTTAGGACAGAGATTGAGTGGCTGAGGCGCGGCCCCAAGGCGCGGACAACTAAATCAAAAGCCCGCATTGACACAGCCAACGCCATGATTGGGCAACTGGCGGCGATGGACTCGCGCACCACGGTCAACACGGCCGGTATCGACTTCGACGCCAGCCAGCGCAAGACCAAGCGGCTGGTCGAGTTCAACGATGTAGCCTGCGACGTGCCCGGCGGCGACGAAGCCCAGAGCCGCCGCCTGTTTACCGGCCTCAACTTCGTCCTCACGGCGGGCATGAAAGTCGGCCTGGTGGGGCCAAACGGCAGCGGCAAGACCACTTTCCTGCGCCTGTTGCTGGGCGAGATCGAACCGGCCGAAGGCAGCATCCGCCGGGCCGAGGCGCTGCGGCTGGTTTATTTCAGCCAGATGCGCGAACTGGATGACAGCCTGACGCTGCGGCGCGCGCTGGCACCCGAGGGCGACTCGATTCTCCATCAGGGACGCGTGGTGCATGTGGCAAGCTGGGCGGCGCGGTTCCTGTTTACAGGCGAGCAGCTCAATCAGCCGGTGCGTAACCTCTCCGGCGGTGAGCGGGCACGGGTGCTCATCGCCAAGCTGATGCTGGAGCCGGCAGACGTTCTGCTGCTCGACGAGCCTACCAACGATCTCGACATTCCGACGCTCGAAATCCTCGAAGAGAATCTCCTCGACTTTCCCGGCGCGCTGGTCTTGGTGACGCACGACCGCTACTTGCTGAACCGTGTGGCCTCTACGGTGCTGGGTCTCGATGGGCGCGGCAACACGGGGCGGTTTGCCGACTATGCACAGTGGGAAGACTGGATCGAAGAGCAGGACCAATTTGAACAAGGCAAATCGGGTCGCCGGGCAGACGGCTCAAGCTCCGTACAGCGGTCAGGAGCGGAGCCGGTGTCTGGCTCGGGTGGCAAAAAGAAGCTTTCGTACCTCGAAGCCCGCGAGTTTGCCGCTATTGAGCTCAAGGTTGAGGAGTCCGACGCACGCCTTGCCGCTGCTCGCGACCGCGTGGAGCACCCAGAGATCGCAACCAACGCAGCCGCTCTCCAGCAGGCGTTGCTCGAACTCGATGCGGCGCAGCATGAGAACGACGCCCTCTATGCCCGCTGGGCAGAGCTGACCGAAAAGACCGGGTAAGGCGCCTGTCATTCGCAGACGCCGCGCATCGATTCGGAAGCTACGCCGTAGAATGATCACGTGTACTTCGTCCTCATCTACAACCCCGTAGCGGGCCGCAACCGGCATCGACGCGCGGCGCAAATCCGTCAGGTCTCCCTGGCGCTCTCCGCTCTTGGGCATCGCATTGAAGTGGTGGAGACGAACGCGCCCGGCTCGGCAACCAGCCAAGCGCAAAATGCCGCGCGCGGCAAACCGGATGCCGTCTTTGCCTGCGGAGGCGACGGCACCATTCATGAAGTGTTGCAGGGACTCGCGTCTGAAACTGGCGAACCGACTGCGGTTATGGGCATCATCCTGCTGGGCAGCGCCAACGCTCTGGCCCGTCACCTGGGGATATCGCTCAATCCGTTGACGGCCGCGCTGGAGGGAATCAACGGCAGACCGCAGACAATTCCCGTCGGCAAAGTGACCTACGGCGATCAGGCCCGCTATTTCACTGTCATGGCCGGAGCAGGCCCGGACGGCGCGCTCGTCTACGACCTACCCACTGATCGCAAATCGAGTGTTGGCCGCCTGGCCTATTCCATGCACGCCGCTCGCCTGTTTGCCACGCGCCGCTTTCCCCCGTTTGAAATCGAATCTACCGATGCGGAAACAGGAAAGGTCGGCACTCAAAAGGCCGTGAGCGCGATGGCGGTTCGAGTTAACAACCTAGGCGGAGTTTTTAGCAGTCTCGCGGGGCGCGGAGCCTCCCTACACGACGCTCACTTGCGACTTCTCATCCTGCGGCCGCCGGCCGCTCTTGCGCTGCCTTTGTGGTTCGCCACGGGCTGGCTTGGTCTACAAAGGTTCAACCCGTATCTGAGACCTGTGAACGCGGCCACATTCTCGTGCCGTACCTTGTCAGGCCCCGCCCCGCATTTCGAGGCCGATGGGGAATGGCTCGGGCGCATTCCCATGCAGGTCTCGATTGTTCCCAATGCGGTCCGCCTTCTGGTTCCAACGGAGGAAAAGGGCCGCAGCATTTGACGGGCATCTCCCCAGACGGTAACGATACCATTTATAATTCCCGCCGGGAGAGATAGGACCTTGACGATGCGAATGAAGACAATGTGGATGATGCGAATTGCGGCGATATTGCTGGCTGCCATGCTGGGAGTCAGCGGCTGGGCGCAGACGGCGCAGGAGCCGGTGAACCCTCACGCAACCCCCGAGGCGCGCGCCCTGCTCGCCTATCTCTATTCCATCTCAGGCAAAGCGACGCTCACGGGGCAGCACACCTATCCCAATGAAGGCGCGCGCTGGAGCGACAGGGCCTACGATTTGACGGGTAAATATCCGGGACTCTTTGGGCAGGACTTCGGCTTCTCCGCCGGCGAGGACAAGGATTCAACGCTTTCTCGGCCGGCCATGATTGAAGAGGTCGAGCGGCAATACCGGAACGGCGCGGTCATCGCACTCACCTGGCACGCCGTAAAACCCACCGAAGACGAGCCGGTCACCTTCCACGATAGCGTGCAGGGCCACCTGACCGATTATGAGTGGAAGGAGCTGCTCACGCCAGGCAGTCCGCTGAATCTCCGCTGGTGCGCGCAGGTGGACGTCATCGCAGGCTATCTGCGGCAACTGCGCGACGCCCATGTGCCGGTCCTGTTCCGGCCCTATCACGAGATGGGCGGCGGCTGGTTCTGGTGGGGCGGCCGGGCGGGCAAGGATGGTTCGGCGGCGCTTTACCGCCAGATTTACGACCGCTTCGTCAACGTCCATCACCTGGATAATCTGGTATGGGTGTGGAATGGGAACGACCCGGGCAGCAAAGGCGAAGCTTTTGCGGACTACTATCCAGGGCCGGAGTATGCCGACGTGGTCAGCATCGACGTTTACGGCGAGTTCAAGCAGAAGTACTATGACGACGCGCTGGCGCTGGCCGCCGGCAAACCCATTGCTCTGGCCGAGGTGGGCGGCCTGCCCAGCCCCGAGGTGCTTGAGCAGCAGCCGCGCTGGACCTACTTCATGGCCTGGAGCGAGTTCATTCAAGATGGAAACTCGCTGGAGCTGGCTAATGCCGTCTACCACGGCCCTCGGGCGCTCAATCGCGACGATCCGCGGCTGGCGGGGCCGATGGAGGCCATCCGCAAGGCGACGGCTGAGCGCATCGGCGGAAAGACCGAGGCCGATCCGGTGAGCCCCAGCGCAACCGCCGAGGCAAAGGCGCTGCTGGCGCGCCTGATGGAAGCCACTGGCTCCGCAGTGCTCAGTGGCCAGGTAAATGTCACAGCCGCACGCGGTGCGGGAACAGCCGGGGTCACGCAAACAACAGGAAGAGTGCCTTCCATTTATGGCGCGGTTCTGAGTTCGGATGACCCGGCGGACCGGCGCGCCCTCGTCAAGGAAGTACTCGCTGCGCACGCCAACCATTCCATCGTCAGCATCACCTGGCTCGCTCCGAGCCTCGCCGGAGGTCGTACGGCCAACAGCCTCACATATGAACTCACCGACTTCGAGTGGAACGAGTTGCTCACGCCCGGCAGCACTCTGAACAAACGCTGGTGTGAGCAGGTGGATGCCACGGCGGCAACGCTGAAGGAGCTTCAAAATGCCGGAATCGCCGTGCTGTGGAGTCCTTATCCTGAGCCCAATATCCGAGGCTCCTGGTGGGCCTGGCGCAAGGGAATTCACGGATCGGCAGAGCTCTATCGGCAGCTCTTCGACCGCATGGTGAACCAGGACGGCGTGCGCAACCTGCTCTGGGTGTGGGAGAGCACAGACCAAGACCGTCCCGCTGGTCTCGTGGACGTGCCGATCAACTACTTTCCCGGACTGCTTTACGTTGATGCAGTCGAAGCGCAGTTGAATCGCCTGAATGAGCGCTTCCCCGCCGGGCGCATTCTGGCCCAGGTTGCCGTGGGCAAGCCGATGGGCGTTTCGCTGTCCGACAAGCTTCCTTCGCCTGAAGCGTTGACTGGCCAGGCGGGCTGGGCATGGTTCCTGGTTTGGCCGCAATGGGATTCGCCCGAACGCGCGGAGGCTCTGCGCAAGCTGTACAGCGATCCGCATATCGTCTCGGTGGCTCCGGCGCAGTGAGCCTTTCGGAAGGCGCTCCGGCGGCGTAGCGCCTTCCGACCCTCTTGCATGGTAGAAAGGTAAGTTGCAGGATAATTGGAAACTTCTATGCAAACCGCCGTCAAAGTCCTGATTGTCGAAGACGAGCCCAACGCCTTGATGGGGCTCGCGGAGCTGATCTCAGGCTGGGGATACCGCACCGAGACCGCGCGCGACGGCCTCGAAGGCTGGGAGAAGGCGCTGGCCTTTGACCCGGCCATCGTGGTGACCGACCTGAAGATGCCCCGGCTGGACGGCATTGGCCTGCTGACCAAGCTTACCGAAGAAGGCTCAGGGCTCAGCGCCAACGTGGCCGTGGTGGTGCTCACCGCCATGGGCTCCATCCAAATGGCCGTGGAGGCCATGAAGCTGGGCGCATACGACTTTCTCCAGAAGCCGGTGGACTCGACCCGCCTGCGTACCATCCTGGCCAATGCCACCCGTCAGCGCGACACCGAGATTGAACTCGAAGTGGCTCGGCGGCGGCTGCGCGAAACCGGCGTTCTGGGTAAATTGGTGGGCAGTTCGCGGTCCATGCGAGAGATCTTTGGCGTGATCGAGCAGATAGCGCCCTCGAATGTTTCCGTGCTGATCACGGGCGAGAGCGGCACCGGCAAGGAACTGGTGGCGCGCACATTGCACGATCTGAGCCCGCGCAAGGCGCGGCCCTTCGTCGCGGTCAACTGCGCGGCCATTCCCGAGACGCTGATTGAGAGCGAAATCTTCGGCCACGAGAAAGGAGCCTTCACGGGCGCGGCGGAAAGGCGGGCCGGCTGCTTTGAACTCGCATCGGGCGGCACGCTGCTGCTGGACGAAATTGGAGAGATGCCCGCTGGCACGCAGGCCAAGCTGCTGCGCGTGCTGGAAGAGCGCAAGCTGCGCCGGCTGGGAGCGCGGACCGAGCAGGATGTGGACGTGCGGGTATTGGCTGCCACCAACCGCGACCCGAGCCAGGCTGTCGCGCAAGGCCACCTGCGCGCCGATCTCTATTACCGGCTCAATGTCTTCAACATTGCCATGCCGCCGCTGCGGGAGCATCTTGAAGACGTTCCAGCCATGGCCGAAGCCATGCTCGACGAGATGAACCGCAAGCATGGCCGCAGGGTTTCCGGCGTGGCCCCGTCCATGCTGGACCGGCTGCTAGCTTACGACTGGCCGGGCAATGGCCGCGAACTGCGCAATACCGTCGAGCGCGCCGTGATTCTGTGCGTGGACGGCTCTCCACTCGATGCAGGCCACCTGCCACCCGGCTTCGGGAAACTCCAGACCCCGGCGGCGCCGGTCTTCGATGGCAGCGTAGTGGCAGTGCGTGTAGGATCGACCGTGGGCGATGCCGAGCGTATGTTGATTCATCGCACCCTTGAGGCCACCGGGCAGAACAAAACGCGCGCCGCCGAAATCCTGGGCGTGAGCCTCAAGACTCTGCACAACAAGCTCAAGGAGTACGGTCGCGCCCGGGAAGAGACGTAAGGCATGAGAAAGTGCCAAAGCAAGCCGAGTCGTTGACGTCAGCAGCCTATGCGCTTGAAGACAAAACTCGTTCTGGCCATCACCACCCTGGTGTTTATCATTGCCGGGCTGCTCTCGCTGGTTTATGTTAGCCAGCTTCTCCGATCCGCTGTCCAGCAGTCTTATGACACCAATCGGATGGTGGCCAATCAGATCCGGCTTGCCCTGCAAAATGCCCTCGAAACCGGGCTTAAGGATCAAACCGTCGATCCCAACAATCCTGCCCAGTTGCGCAATCTTGAGGCTGAGGCGTTGCGCAACAATGAGGCGCTTCAGGTTGTCGTCGACTCGGTCAACCGCTATTCGCGCACTGTCTACGACATCAATATCGCCGACAGCCAGTCCAGCACACTGCTCAGCACCAATCCAGACAGCGAAGACAAGCCCCTGCCAGTCCGCCCCAACTACAGCGAACTGCTCGATGCGAATCCCTTCCGGTTGATGGCAGCGGTCTACGGGCCGCCCAGAGTCTTCGATGTGGTAGCGCCGCTGGAACGCAATGGTCAGCCATTTATTACGGTCCACGTCGGGGTGCGCACCACGCTGCTACGCGCTTTTTACGCGCCTTGGCTCACATCGGCGCTCTCGCTCATGGGCTTGGCGCTGGGCACAGCGCTGTTGGCTGCCTTCCTGCTGAGCAACCTTGCCCTCCGGCCCATGGAAAGAATCAGCAAGCAACTCGACTACTGGACGGCGCAGGGCCAGACGGCCGGTGAGGCCGAGGAGCCTGGCAATCTCGGCAAGCCAGACAAGCAAGGCGATCAGGATGTCGCGGCTCGCGTCTCAAGCAAGATTGAGCAAATCGGCCAGCGCATGAGAAACGTCGAGGAGGTCTTCTCTGCGTTGAAAGAGAACATGGACCAGATCCTCGCCAATCTGCAGGACGGAATCCTGCTCTTCACAGGGGACGGGCGCGCGGTGCTGGTGTCAGAGGCGGCGCGCCGGCTGCTCAATGTGGACAGAGGCAGCCTGCTGGGCCAACATGCCGGGGAGATTTTCGACAGCTCGACTGTGCTGGGCAAGAAGTTGCTCGATGCCTTCAACGCCGGCATGCCGTTGGTGAAGGAATCGGTTACGACCGAAACCTGGCGCCGGATTGAGGTCTCTCTGGACTTTATCCACGACGATCAGACGCACCAGGGGCTGGGAGCGCTGGTGACACTGCACGACCTTGAGTCTGTGGAGCAGATCGAGTCGGAACTGGAGTTGTCACGCCGCATGGCGGCTATTGGGAGGCTCACCTCCGGCGTGGGACACGAAGTGAAGAACCCCATCAACGCCATCGTGGTGCATCTGGAGCTGCTCAAGTCCAAACTGGGCGACGCCAGCGCTCCCGCGGTCCGTCACCTCGAGGTCATCGATGCTGAGATTCACCGCCTTGACCGCGTGGTGCAAATGCTCGTTGACTTCACGCGCCCGGTCGAGCTGCAGCTCCGCGAGCAGGATCTGCGTTCGATTGTCGGCGATGTGCTGGCGCTGGCCGCAGAGGAGCTTTCAACCCACAAGATCATACTGGTTAGCCGGATGCCCTTGAAGCCGCTCATCGCCCATTGCGATGCCGACTTGCTGAAACAAGCAACCCTGAATGTGATTCAGAACGGCGCACAGGCCATGCCGGAAGGGGGCAAACTGGAAGTCGTTCTCGATGAGGACCGCAAGTTTGCGGTGCTGCGCATTTCCGATCAGGGCCCCGGCATTCCCGCCGAGATTCAAGCGAAGATTTTCGATCTCTATTTCACGACGAAAAGCGGCGGAAGCGGCATTGGCCTATCGATGACCTATCGCATTCTGCAGTTGCACCAGGGCAGTGTCGAAGTAAAATCGAACCAAGGCCGTGGCGCGGAATTTCTTCTGCGAATTCCACTCGCCACAACCGAGTGGGGACGCAGGCATCTTCAGCCGGCAAGCGATCAAGTTGAGGAAGGACGAGCGGGATGAAGTTACGTGCCAGAAATGTCGTGTGGCTCTTGCCGTTCTTGCTCACGGCGTGCTTCCACAAGACCCATTCATCGAAATCGCAGTATTATGCGCCGCCACTCAGTGACCTTCCGAAGCCTTCAACTCTGGCTGTGGAACTTCCGCCCTCGGCTACGATCATTCCCAGCCTACCCCTTTCGTCAGGGGCCGGTTCGCAACTACAGCAGCCGCGCAAGGCGCGGTCCAGATTCCGCAAGCTGGTTAATAAGAATCTTCAGCAGGCCGCAAACGCCGAGCCGCAGCCCCAGGTCAGCGCACCGCAGGCCTCAACCGAAAGCCCTGAAGTGAGCGCCATCGGCAAGCTTTCTTCGGGCGATCCATCCGATCTGCGGCGGCAGGCCGAAGACTCGATCACGGCCACGGAGCGGGGGCTGAATAGCGTGGGCCGCACGCTGAGCGACTCAGAACAGAAGACGGCGGCGCAAATCAGGGAGTTTTTGAAGCAAGCCAGGCAGGCGCTTGCCTCAGGCGACGTGGATGGCGCGCACACCCTGGCATCCAAAGCGAAGGTGCTGCTTAGTGAACTGGCTGGGACGTAAAGGGTTGACCAGAGTCCGCGTTCACGGAATCCGGCAAACGGTCAGCGCATCGTTGTGCCAGCGGCAACCGAGCCCAGCCGCCGCGGGATAGGCGACCAGCACCCAGTCAACACCAAACTTCTCCTTCACCCGCTCGAAATCCGCAAGCTGGAGGTGCGTCCAGCCGGCCTGGGACGACTGTTGCTGCTGCCATGCGGAGGCAAGGGTTGGCACTTGCGTGACCACCGCCGCGTCCTTGATGCCATCGGATAACTGGCTCCGCTCAGCCAATGCGCGGAAGCTGTGAAAGCCCTCGCCGGGTGCGGCCAGATACTGAGGGTCAAGCGCGAAATACGCATCCTGAGGCGTGTTTTGCCTGACCCAATCGAAGGCTTGCAGCCAGGGGTTGGCGCTGGCCATTGCGGGAAGCTCAAGGTGCGCGCCATCGTCAATCAGTTCCCATTGCACCAGGAACATGCTGCCGTTGAAAACCAGCAGATAAACCACCCAGCGCCAGGCTCGCCCCTTGAGCAGAAAGCGGCCCAGTAACCCGCCGGCCACCAGCGCCATGAAGATGTAGACGAGTTGCAGATAGCGCATCGGCTGCAAGGGAGTGAGCCGCTCAAGCGAGTTGGGCGTCAGAATGGCCATTGCCACAATCTGCTGGAAGACGCCATAAGCCACGACGGCCAGGGCAAAACGGGAGAGCCGGGTTTGGCCGTGCCTGAGCGCCACACGGCCAAGCACCCAGAACAAGAACAGCGGCGCCAGAGCGCCCAGCCACTCATACCAGGTCCAGCGGAAGAGAAAGTAATAGCTTTTCGTGTTCAGCGCCTGACGCCATGCGGGCGAAACTGGCTCGAGGATCCAACTGAGCGGCACGGCGGAAGCCAGCGTGCTTTCCGCAAAGCGCCACTGGAACCGAGCAGCCTGCTGGGTCAACGACAGCGCTTCAAAGACGCAAAACGAGATTCCCATGGCGGCCATAATGGGATGCAGCACAAAGGCCAGCATAAGCAACGGAACGGCCTGCCAGCGCTTGTCCTCAAGAATCCGCGAGACGGCGACGAGGATCAGCGCGGTGGCCAGGTTGCGGGGATGCAGATGCTGGTCGGCGATGTTCAGCGCCGTTCCCGCCACGGGCAGCGTAAACATGGCAGCCACCATGGCCACAGCCGCCCATTTGGCCTGCGATTCGGCGAACAACTTGCCGGCGATTCTGGCTGTGGCCCAAAGAATGACAAAGAGCGAGGCGAATTGCCAGAACAACTCCGCCCAGGCCAAGGAAATCCCGGTCCACTGAACAAAGTGGGCCATCCAACTGTCAAAGAGTGTCGCTTGCAACTGCAGCCTGAAGAAATCCGCGTTGTGGGGGAAAAGCGCGGGGTTGAGGTCGGCCTTCACGGCAGTCAGATAGACGCCATCGTCTTCCATGCCGGGGTGGTAGCCCATCACCAGAAAGCCGAGGACGGTAAACAGCAGAATGAGCAGGTTTTCCAGCCATGCGCGCTTGGTTTGCAAGCGGAGCATCCCCAGTGGGCTACACGGCGATTGTTCCAAGCTGAGCTCTAGTGTCGGGGGCATGATTCCTGAAAAGCTCCCAGAGGCGATTGCATTTCGTTTTGGTTAGACGACTTTCCAGAGCCTAGCAGGACAACGCTCGAAGAATATTGCGAATCCTGCCCGTGAGCCCCCATATACACTGGTAGAGCGATGCCATCTGCAACAATCAAGCCGTCTTACTCGAAGACTCACGAAGAGAAGCCTCCGCTCGAAGCAGCCGGACAAACGGAGCGTACACTCGTCAAGCTGGCGCTGGTGATTCCTACGCTCTGCGAAGCCGAAAATATCGGCGGGCTGCTCAACCATGTTCGCTCTGTACTCGATTCTGAGAAAATCCCTTACGAGATTCTGGTTGTGGATGACGACAGCTCCGATGGCACCGGCGATGTGGTCTCGGCCATAGCAGTTGAAGATCCTCGGGTTCGCCTGCTCGTGCGCAAGGGTGAGCGGGGACTCTCCGGCGCAATTCTGCACGGCTGGAAGAATACAGATGCTGCGATTCTGGGCGTCATGGACGCGGATTTGCAACACCCTCCGGAGTTGCTTCCGGCTCTGATTGCGGCCATCCAGGACGGCAAGGACATTGCGATCGGCAGCCGCTATACGCCGGGCGGCGATCTGGGCAAATGGAATCCGGTGAGAAAGTTCCTGTCGGCGGCGGCGGTGTGGGTCACATGGCCCCTGCAAAAGGCGCGGCTCAGGGCCAAAGATCCAATGTCTGGCTTCTTTCTAGTCCGGCGCGAATGCCTGGAGCAGGTATCCTTTCAACGCTCCGGCTTCAAGCTGCTGCTTGAGGTTCTGGTGCGCGGCCGAATCCATTCCGTCGCGGAGGTTCCGTTTGCCTTTGGTTTGCGCTACCGGGGCGCCAGCAAAGCCAACTTCAACGTGGCCAGTGACTACGCGCTGTTGTTGGTAAGACTCTATGCGGTGCGGATTGGCTTGGGGCGCCGCGCCTGAAGCCTGGATTCTCGCCCTAAAGCGCCGGCAGCACCATCCGCAGCACCAGAAACCCAGCCACGCCTGCGAAGAACACCAGCGCCATGCGAATCCCCGGCTCGCGGTTGACCTCTGGCACCAGGTCGGTGGCGGCCACATAGAGAGCCACGCCGGCTGAGATGGGCAGCCCGTAGGGCAGCCAACTGGGAATCAGTTCGATGACCAGCACACCGGCTACGGTGGCCGCGGCCAGCGCCACGGCGGAATAGAACGCCATGGTCCGGCTGCGCCCGCTGGCCAGCATGACCGAGGCCATGGTGAAGCCCTCCGGTGCCTTATGCAGAAAGATCGCCAGGAAGATCAGCCAGCCTAGCCAGCCGGAAACCAGAAAACCCGAGCCGATGGCCACGCCGTCAAACAGCGCATGAAGGCTCAAGCCCACCATCACCGAGTTACCCGTATGCCGCGAGACAAACTCGCCGTGGTGGGTTTCCTCGCCAAAGTGGAAGTGGGAGTTGATGGTGTGTTCCAGCAGATGCACCACACAATATCCGGCCATGATCAGCACAGGTCCCAATTTCGGACTCAGGCGCAGGCTCTCGGGCGTCATCTCGATCAGCGCGGTGGCCATCAGGAATCCGGCGCCCAGCGCCACAAAGTAGCGCAGGTAGCGCTCCACGCCCTGGGCGCGCACCAGCACCAGGCCGCCGGCCACATCGGCCAGCGCGGCAATGGTTCCGAGCAGGAGGGAGAGCTTCAGCAATGATTCATACCTTTAGGCTTTTCAGAGTGGACAGCTCGACCCATTCACACTTTTGCAAACCATCTAATATCGGAAATCCCCAACTCCCCTCGATAGTATCGGGTGAATATACCTCCAACTCGGTGAGCTTGCCGTCATTCTGAATAAGAATCACACCAATACTCTTTCCTTCAGTTGTCATTCCAACAACATCTGAAATGACTGTATCGGAACTCGTGCCTAATGGAACCCCGTCCTCCACGTGCAATGCAATACTCGGGCATCCGCAGCCACACCCACGTGTAGCTCGAATTCTCTCAATCTGCGGAGCGAAGGACTTGGCCTCTGGCAAACCGTGTTCCACGAGCCAGTTCAGCAACTCCAATTCCTCTGAGGTGAGTGGTCGAGGCGTCAATCGTGCTCTCATTAGGCTATCTCCGTTCTACAAAATGGAACTGTCCACGAATTCCGCCGCTTACCCGCTGTGCCGGATGTGCATTACGTCCCCATCCTGCACCACATATTCCTTGCCTTCCAGGCGCAGCGTGCCCTTGGCTTTCGCCGCAGCCTCGGAGCCGGCTTCAAGCAGCGTGTCCCAGCGGATGGTCTCGGCGCGAATGAAGTGATGTTCGAGATCCGAGTGAATCGCTCCAGCGCCCTGCGGAGCTTTTGAGCCCAAAGGGATGGTCCATGCGCGGCACTCGTCCTCGCCGGCGGTGAAGAAACTGATCAGCCCTTGCAACTCATAGCTCTTGCGAATCAACCGCACCAGGCCGCTCTCATGCAACCCATAGCTGCCCAGGAACTCCGACGCTTCCTCGTCGTCCATCTCCGCCAGCTCGGCCTCTACCTTGCCGCAGATGGCGGTGGCCGCAGCGTTGGGCCGGTGCGCTACTTCGTCCAGCTTGAAGAGGCTTACCGCTGCCTCAAGGTCAGTGCCAAGCGTAGTGCTCTCACCGATATTCAGCGTGTAGAGGATGGGCTTTTGCGAGAGAAACATAAAGCCCTTGATGAGTTTCTTTTCTTCGGCCGTCATCTCCAGTTCGCGCAGCGGCTGCTCCTTTTCAAGAGCCTCTTTGGAGCGCAGCAGCAGAGCCTGTTCGCGCTCCAGGTCGCTGGTGCGCCCCTTCTTCAGGTCCTTCTCCAGCCGCTCCAGCCGCTTTTCCACCTGCGTCAGATCGCTGATCATCAGGTCAAACTCGACGTTCTTGATGTCGCGCAATGGATCGATGGTTCCGACGTGCGGAATCGAGTCGTCCTCGAAGGCGCGCAGAACGTGAATCAGCGCATCCACGTTGCGCAGGCTGGTTAGGAACGCGGTCTCTTTCAGCGCCTCCTGCCCGATAGCCGCCACATCCACAAATTCAACCGCCGCGTAGGTGGTCTTCTTCGGCGAGTAGAGCGCCGACAGCTTATCCAGCCGCTCGTCGGGTACGCGCGCTACGCCGATGTGTTCCTGGCGCGAGTGGCCGCGCTCTTCGAGCTTGGCTTTGGTCAGAATTTTGAATAGCGAGGTTTTGCCCACCTGCGGCAGGCCGATAATGCCAGTCTTCATGCACTTCCCATGGGGCTCCCGGCAGGATAAAATGCGCGCGGGAGCTTCTTCGATGATACAGGAGACGGGGGCAGGGAACTGGGACCGGCCGGACGAGCCGGGTCAGTGCGACGCCCCTTCCTTGAGAGTACGATTCTTTGGTCTCAAGGGTGCTGGAAGACGACGTGAAGCCTGCCTTTAGCTCATGATTGCCGCGAGCCCAACGCCGAAGAGCACAAAAATCGCCCACCAGCCGAAGACCGCCATGTAGCCAGAGGTGCGCTTTACGCCCGCGACGATCGCAGTTCCTATTCCAAGGAGTACGAGCGTCCAGATGGTTACCGCATCCAGCGAGGTCGCCAAGGCGTAGAGCGCCTTGTTGGTCTCCATGGGATTTAGGAAGGCAGCCAGATTGGTGGGGGCGTAGTTCTTGATGTTGAACGATTCCGGATCTGCCCCCGCGAAGATCACAACTATTCCTAGCAAGGGTTTGACCAGTCCCGGCAAGCCCGCAAACATCCAGACGGCAAAAATGCTGCCGTATTTGGCCCTGCCGCCAAATACAAAGTTGATGGTGCCCCACAGACCGAGTGAGAACAGGGCAATGCCGCCCAGTACAAAAGCTGGCATTGCGATGAAGATTCCTTCCGTGATGTAGACCGATATTTTACGGCCCATCTCGCGTTGTTCCGGCGTTGCATTTGCCATGCGCTCTTCCGACTTCGGGTCCATGCGAACCTGGTTGTCTGCGACCTGCGCGATGCCGATCTTGAATGCGACGGTGGCAAACAGCATGTAGCCAACCAGCGTAAAGATAACAAATGGCAGCCACCAGCTCTTGTTTCCGCGCTTGATGTCTTCAAAGGTCTTCGACGGCGCGGTAAACGTGCTGGTTACGCGCTGCCACTGGCTCAGGCCGGAGGCCACGGGGGCCGATCCGGTCTCGGACGCTACTTCAAAATTGCTCATGATCCCACCTTTCAAAAGCCGCTCGGATTCAATGTAGAGGCGCCCTGCGCGCAAACCACTCCCGGAGCGCATGGCTGCACCTCATGAGGATACGCAACCAAAGGCTGGGCTGGTTCCCGGCAATTCCAGAAAAAATGCGTTCGCCCGAGATTGTACCCTCGAAGGGCTCTGGGGAGAAAATCAATTTCTGTTTGTTTGAATTGGTGGGCCGGGGTCGGGTCAATCCGCGGGCGCTAGAACCCCTGCGATGCGCTCTCGCTGGGCGAAGGAGGCGCGGGTTGTTTGGGCTGCTGGGTTGGTTTGCGGCTCCGTGTCTTGGCCGGCGCCTTTGAGGGCGCAGAAGCCCGCGCCGGGGTAGGCAGCACTGGCGGCACATAGCTCTTATAGACCGTTATGTGGAAACAGGCCTGCTGGAACTCCTCCTCGACATCGATTTTGCCCGCTTGTTGCAAGGGCAGCAGCCAGGTGCGCATCCAGCCCATCTCCTCGCGGCTCATTCCCTGCTTGGCAATGTCGATGGTGGCTCCGGTGAGGTGCGGGCTGGCGATGTCTCCCTCGGCCGGCGCGGCATTGCCGTTGGTTTCCATGAGCTGCTTCTGGTACTCGACGGTGCGCACCGCCGAGCTGACCTCGAGCGGCCGGTGAAACTCAGCCCCGTGGATGCGGGCCAGATCGGTGAGAAACTGCGCAGTCCATGGGCGGCAATAACGATGGCTTTCGGGCAGGTTGCCGTTGACGGTGAGTGCCACTGAGGTTGGCACGGGGACGAGCATCTTGCGGGCAATGCGGTCCGCAAGATCGTCTTCGTCCTCGATCCGCTCCAGATTGTCGGCTTCAGTCTTGTCGTTTTGCCGCACCAGCGACTCCATGCTCCCCCGTAACGGCGGAGGAATGGGCTGGCCAAGGTGCAGTGAAACCATTTCGGTTTCCGCCCGCCGTTTGTGGCGGCTCCTGCGATTCGTCTCGCGCTCAGGCTCCAGCACAGGCAGAGGCTCAGGCAGAAGTGCGTAACGGGCCTCATGGACGGTGGCGGCCCGGGACTTGCGGGCGGCTGTGGGGTGAGTCTTTTTCCGGGAGTGGTGGGAGGTGGCGGCGGACGAGGCACTTCTGTGCGTCTTCGCCCGGCGAACCGGTGAGCCGTTGGCTGCGGTCATAGAAAGCGCAGCCAGCACGAGAGCGATGATGAGGGTTCGGCGCATAAGGAGCCTGCGGAGAATCCAGAGCAACTTCAGTGTAAGCTAGTTTGGCTGTAATTCCGAGTACCTGGGGAGGTGCGGGTTCGTCCGATAATGCGTTAGCCTTTGTCCTGGTTGGCTGTCATGGAATACGCACAATAAAACTCATGGTCTCCCACCTTTCCGCAGGAATTTGCGAAAAGGTGGGGCGCACTCGGCAACTAAACGGATTGGTCCTTAAGACCTAAGAACCCTAAAACCTTTTGTCCACGCCGACCGAGACTGCCTTCAGATGACCGCCTGGCCAGCAGTGAGGATTCGAGTCCTGGTTGCCTGCTGCATCTGAGGCGTCATGACAATCCGTCGTGACACCGCGACCGCCGGCTCCAAGGTCGAAGTGGGCATAGGGTCCGTTGAAGGTTCCCGCCCAATCGGAGTAGATCTCGAGACCCTCCCCGATACGGTGCCGGTAGGCGAACGTAAACATGTTGGCCGAGTTGTCAACCCCACGGCCGCCATCCATATTGCCATCCGACGGCAGGGAATAGGGAGCCACCGCGAGAGATGTGGTGTGCTGGCCGGGGTCCCCCGGCGTCCGGTAGGCCCGTGCCCATCCAACGGCGAGGCTGTCGTATTGCCCGATCGCCTGTGTGCCGGCAAGCCAGCTACCCAGCCGCTGGCGCTCATTCTGAAATTCCAGAAAGCCGGGCACATACCGGTGAAGGTCTTCGAAGAGGGCGCTGACCACAGTCTTCTTCTTGAAGAACCCATACTGGATTCCGATCTTGCCTGCGTCTTCATCGGCCACTTCGGCGTTGAAGAAGGCGGTCGGCACCCAGTAGGAGTACCCGATGCCAGAGGTGTTCGTGGTGAGCGGTCCCGTGTAGTTTGAGGGCGGACCGCCTGAGTAGATGCCGGTGATGTCGCTTTGCCGATTGACCTTCATGTGGCGCTCATAGGCCGCCGTTATGTACAACGGCTCTTTGGTATACGAGACATTGCCGCTCACGACGTCGCTAAAGCTTCCGTCGTTACAGGCAATGGGGGAGAGGCCGCCATCCCCCGGATTGTCGCCCCCATTGCAATCGGGTTCACCCGCAGCAATATTGTCGCTGTCGCCGGCGCGATTCTGGCCCGGTGAAATGAACGCATTGAACTGATACCCCTTCAGCTTGGGTGAGCTATACCAGATTGAGTGATCGAGACGGTAACCAAACTCAACCCGATTGTCGCCGCCGGTGTTGCCCATGATGACCCCGTAGTCGCCTTCCATGCCATTGAAAGGATTCATGCGCGCCGTGGACTGCTTATAGGGCGGGTCCGTCTTGCCGATCAGCAGTGCGCCGTATTTCACCATCCCGAGCCCGAGATAACTGTTGCGAGTGAACAGGGTACCGTCCACGGTATCTTGCTCCTGGCTGTTGCTCTCGTGCAGTCCCGGCGCGGTTGAAATATTGATCGACGTCTCAAGTTGGTAGATAAAGTTGGTGTCCTTCATTCCGGTCATCTGAGTTCCACGCACGCCAACGTAAGCGAGGTTGGTGGATATATCCTCCAGCCAGCCGACGTTGCCGACCGGTGGGTTGCCATTGCCGTCGAGCATGCCTCTGAGCCCCTTCGTTGCGTCGTCGAACGAGACATCGAGATTGCCGTAGAACGTAATCTCTCCCGTCTTGGTATAGAAGGTCAGGTCTCTTCCCGGCTTCTTCTCAAAGAATCTATGCTTCGCTTGCTCTGCGGTTGTAGGCTGCGTAGCTCCGACAGTCAGGTTGTGTATCTCGGCAGGACTGACGCTACCCACAGAAGGTGTGGTTGAACCCGGTTGTGTGGCGGGTGCTACGGGGCTGGGCTTTTGGGTGCCTGCGGTCTGCTGAGCGGTTGCTTGTGGGTTGATAGGTTCTCCACTAGCCAGCGCGGAACCTGACGATGCAGCTTGCGTTGCAGCGCTCCGTAGAGCTATAGCATCCTTCTGAGCTGCGTCTTCCTGAGCTGCAGTACTGCCATTTGCAGCGGTCTTTCCTTCGAGCGCATTGAGGCGCGCCTGAACGTCTGCAAGTGCCTTGCTCAGTTTTTCGACTTGCTCTTGAAGCGACTGCTTGTCATTGGGCTCCTGTGATCGGGCAACGAGCGGCGCGCTTGTGAGCAGCGCGACAAGAGTAACGGAAATCGCGAATAGGGCTAGACGTCCAACGCGGATTTGTTTCGTTCCCCACAATGACATTTGCGAGTGTAGCTTCACGGTTTGCGCTCCTGCGACGTAGATTCAAGTTTGCGATTGCGCTGCACGGGGCATCGCTTGCTACTCCGGTCGCATTCGCGCGGCATCCCTCGCCACAATCGATCTACAGTTCTATCGACACGCATCTGGATCGCATTCAGGACGCACTGCGCGCCCCAGGTGAAATAAAGCGAAAGTTGTAGCGACGACGGCAATGCCAAGTGATAACTGACTAATTCAATACGCAGGCTGAATTAAATTCCTGCTTATGCCGATATGTGGATGGCGAGATTATCGGGTTAGCGACGCCTGATTCGATGAGGGTCTGGGACCGCTGGAGGGATCTACATCGTGAGTCAACTTTATGATCTAAAGGTCTTTATTGAAGAGAGGATCAAGGCCAAGGGTCTGGATGCCGCGGACGTGAAAGGCCACATTGGGCTCAAGTCGGGGCGACTACTGGCATTCATCTCTCCCAGCACCCCGGATGATCCAGTGGCTGTGGCCAAACTCAAACAGGCCATCAAAGATGTGCTCAACGTCTGCGCGTGAGGAGTATTTTCATGAAGTGGAATTCGATCCAATCCAAAGTCTTGGCTGCACTGATTACCTGTCTTGTGGTTGGCGTAAGTGGCATTCTGGGGCTGATGCAATATAGCTTCGCGCGCAACTCGCAGGCCTTGGCCCTCGAGTCGGTCACTGGTTCGCAGAAGCTATTCACAATTCTTGAAGCCAGAGAGATTAGCAAGATGACTGCCGTTAGCGACCTCCTGATCATGAATTCTCAGATTCGGGATGCCTTTGCAGCCAAGGATCGCAGCCGTCTTCTCGAACTTACTGCGCCTCTCTATCCACAACTCAAGAGCGAAGGCATTACCAACTGGATGTTCCATACGCCTGAGCCTGACATGGCCGTCTTTCTACGCCTCCACAATCCATCCAAATTCGGTGATCACCTAAATCGATTTTTGGACAAAAAGGCCGTGCAAAGTCATACCATCGTCACCGGGAACGAGTTAGCCAGGGCAGGCTTTGCGGAGAGAATCCTCCGCCCGGTCTCCGATTCGCAAGGCAAGGTCACAGGCTATGTCGAGTTTGGTGAAGAGCTTGGCCAGTTTATTCACACAATGAAGAGCCAGACAGGGAACGACTACGGATTATTGCTCAGCAAAAAGTTTGTAGACAGGCAGTTTTGGGCGGACTCATCCGCAACCTGGAAACGCCGCGATAACTGGGACGACAATGCCAAATTCGTTGTGGCAGACAAGACGACGGCCAACGACAATATCATTCGCTTCACAGGAGATCTGGCCACAGTGCCCGATCAAGGCATGGTTCTGGAGCGCTTCCGAGACGGGGATTCAATCCTTGTCCGCGGCATCTTTCCTATTCATGATGCTGCGGGGAATACAGCTGGCGCAATGTTCGTAGTGCGCGATATTTCGGCTGTCTATGTTGCCATGCGGCAAACAGAAAACATCCTCGTGCTCGTGATCGTCGTATCTCTGTTGTTTGGCATGACTCTTGTCCTGTTACTGCTTAACCAGCTTGTCTTTAAACGCCTGCAGCACATCATCCATGTGGCGACCCGCGTGGTCGGGGGCGACTTCGAATCGGAGATCAAGGTTAGCGCCGACGATGAAGTCGGCCAGCTTGAAGAATTGTTCGAGCAATTCAGACAAGTCTTCGTGAATATACTGTCGCAGTTCTCCGAATTGCAGGAAAAGCGATAGGGAAGCTTTGGCGGGTGGCAGAGGTGTCAATCTGCCACCATGATTGGGTTTGACTAACTCCCAGGCATCGAGATCGAGCCATGAGGCACCCGGCGTACCGTTGGACGCGCAGTTCTACTGCAACAGCGTTGGCTCGTCGTCTTTCAGTTCCTCGGGCGGGATGATGACGGCGGCGGCTACCTTGTCGTCCGCTTCCAGGTTGAGCAGGCGGACACCTTGCGTGGCGCGGCCGGCGGCGCGGATGGTCTTGGTGTCGATGCGGATGATCTTGCCGAACTGGCTGATGACCATCAACTCCGAAGTATCGTCAACGAGTTGAATGCTGCTGACGCGGCCGATGCGTGGCGTGACGGCCATGTTTTTAACGCCCTTGCCGCCCCGGGTCTGCAAGCGGTACTCCTCGACATCGGTGCGCTTGCCAAAGCCGTTTTCGGTGATGGCGAGGATGCGGTATTCGCCCGGCTCATGCACCTTGGGCGTGACGGCCACGCCGACCACATAATCGTTCTTGGCCAGGTCAATGCCGCGCACGCCGTATGCGGGGCGGCCCATGGAACGTACGTCGCATTCGTCGAAGCGGATGGCCATGCCAAGGTGCGTGGCGAGAAAGACAATCTGGTTGCCATCGGTGATGCGCGCTTTCACCAGCTCATCGTCCTTGTCAATGCCGATGGCGATGATGCCGCGGGCCATCACGTTGGAGAAGTCCTTGAGCGGCGTCTTTTTGACTGTGCCCTTTTGCGTGGTAAAGAAGATGAACTTGCCTTCTTCTTCAAGATCGCGCACGGGCAAAATGGCGCGGACGTTTTCTCCGGGCTGCAGGTCGAGCAGGCTCTGCATCGACTTGCCCTTGCCCGCGGCGCTGACGTCGGGAATCTCATAGACCTTGAGCCAATAGACGCGGCCGGTGTTGGTAAAGCAAAGCAGAAACGCGTGGGTCGAATCGACAATCAACTG